>OIWN01001103.1_pt1 | contig 22434 bp, 22 predicted proteins | sample 1587591 | NCBI WGS metagenome assembly OIWN01 (sample SAMEA3888901, study PRJEB22519) | human gut metagenome | biome: human gut; feature: human-associated habitat; material: faeces | place: Denmark | collected 2010 | reverse complement strand
AATAACAAAATATAACAGTTATTAAATTTCTTAAAACAGGTGAAATCTCAATCGGGATTTGTGGAGGTAGAAAAACATGTATAGAATATATAGTGCACTTATCGAAATTGTTGCGGCAGCTGTTTTTATAATTCCTATTTGGTGCATATATAACAAGTTATGTTTTCATAGCTGGAAACGAACTATTATTTATATGGTATTTGGGTTTTATTTTACTGCAGTCTTAGCACTTGTAGGCTTTCCTAATATAGCATCTCTGAAAATTGATTTTGCAGTGAACATTATCCCGTTTTTGGATATGGTTTCGGATTTCATTAATGCTTGTTTGAATATACTTTTATTTGTTCCATTTGGTTTCTTTTTGCCGATATTGTGGGATAAATTTAGAAACATTAAAAATATTGCCTTAATGGGATTTATAGCTACAAGTTTAATTGAAATATCACAGATTTTTACTTTTAGAACGAGTGATATAAACGATATTATTACAAATACTGTTGGTACTATAATTGGATATTTTATTGTACATAGGATAACCGATAATTTTACGAAGCGAATCTTTTCAAATTCAAAAATGGGTGACTTTTACATAATATGTGTATCTGTAGCACTTATTATGTTCTTCCTTCAACCATTTATTTCATCATTGTTATGGGAAATGGTGCTTTAGCTTCCCGTTTATTGGGAAGTCGCAGAGAACGAAAAATCGGAATTTGTCTTGACCTTATAAATTTCCCCGCCTGATTTGCCCCGTTCATTGTCCAGATAGTGCATATAGCAGTGGTCACAGCCCTCACTGTATTTGCGGCAGCCATGCCAGGGATTCCAAATATCACTACTCATACCGATTCCTTTCCAGTTCGCAAATCAGACTGTGAGGCATTCTTCGTGGCCCACGTACCGCACCAATCCCATAGGCTTTCAGCTTCTCAAACGGGAGAAAAGACGGGTTGTACTGATCCAGCTTTTTCAATCTTATCACATGGTTCATATGTACGTTGCCATCATCATAATGGTAAGGAATATTGACTTCTGTAGCTTCGCACCGATATAGAACAGCGGAAACCGTATCATGGATGCACAGTTCATAGAGAATCTGTGTTTTCCACTTTCCCTGAAGCATCAGAAGCAGCGGCGTGACCGGGCTGTTGCCCAGATCGGTGACGATTCCCTTCTTGACATCGCGCAGATATTCCTCATATGTCATGATATGATCCATCTTGATTCCTCCTGTTTATAGCCTTGGTCAGTAGTTTGATACTATGTACGAACTTTCTGCGTACTTGCTTTCGTTTTCGGATACCGTACAATATTTATACAATGAATCGTCAAGAGAGGAGGCAACAAAGTGACTTCTTTAACCATAGAACAAAAAAGAGTGGACATATACCCAAGCGCAAAGCCGGGCAGCCCAGTTATCTATCTCAACACCTTTTCCAATGCCGTTAACAGTGTGTATAAAAACCTGATGGCGCTCGGCTGCCCAGATTTCTGTCTGGTGGCGGTCAGTGAGCTGAAATGGGATCATGACATGACACCGTGGTATATGGGGCCGATCTCTAAACACGATACGCCCTGCACCGGGGGTGCGGATGATTACCTGAAACTGCTTCTGGATGAAATTATGCCGGAAGCGGAAGCGCTCCTTCCCGGTGCGCCCGCCTGGCGGGGCCTCGCCGGTTACTCGCTGGCCGGGCTGTTCGCCCTCTACGCTCTCTACCAAACGGATGTGTTTGCCCGCGCAGCGAGTATGTCAGGTTCCTTCTGGTTTGAGGGCATCATGGAATATGTGTGCTCCCATGAGATGAAGCGCAAACCTGACTGTCTGTATTTTTCTCTCGGAGACAAGGAGAGCTCCACCGATAATCCGATTTTGAACGTTGTGCAGCAGAATACGCAGGAGATAGAAACACTGTGCCACGGGAAAGGCATCGAAACCACCTTCGTACTGAACAGTGGCAGCCACTATCAGGCGTGCAACAAGCGCACAGCGGCTGGCATTCACTGGATATTAAATAGATAAACCGACAAGGAGATAAAACGATGGATACGATTTATTCGCTTTTTCAGAAAGTAGTTAAAGAACATGAAAATGCCCCGGCTATCATTGAAAACGACCGCACCATGACTTTTGGAGAGCTGTCCAACATGGTGGATATGATCACGTGCAGCTTTCCGCAGGAAGTACACAGCATCGGCATCGTCATGCGTCACCGAACCGAGATGATTGCCTCGATTCTGGCGGTACTCAAATGCGGCGGCCGATATGTCCCAGCCGAGCCGGATTTTCCTACCGGGCGCATCCATGACATGATGACCGAGGCACAGGTGGATTTTGTGCTGACGGAACACGCCTTTGCGCCCAAACTGAGCAGTTTCCCCATCCGCTATACAGATTGTGAGATCTGCGGCGTGGAGACGCCCTCCTGGAAGCGCAATGCCATCGAAGACCCGGAACGCCCCGCCTATGTGCTGTATACGTCAGGTACCACCGGGCGGCCCAAAGGTGTCTGTGTCACCAACCGCAATGTTTGCCATTATGTCCGTGCCTTTGCCAACGAGTTCCATCCCGGCCCCGGTGATGTCATGCTGCAATATTCCGTCTGTTCTTTTGACATCTTTGTGGAGGAAGTGTTCACCAGTCTGCTGAATGGTGCCGCTCTGGCCATCCCCGCTGACGAGGATAAGGCCGACATCCATGCGTTGATGGCTTTTGTGGAACGCCACCATGTGACTATGATCAGCGGCTTTCCGTATCTGCTGGCAGAAATGAACCACCTGTCTGTCATTCCGTCCTCTCTGCGGCTGCTTATCAGCGGCGGCGATGTGTTGCGGGGCGTTTATGTGGATCACCTGCTGAACAAAGCAGAGGTTTACAACACCTACGGCCCCTCCGAGACAACGGTCTGCGCCTCCTATTACCGTTGTAATAGTGGAACTGTGCTGGAGGACGGTACCTATCCCATCGGTCATCCTGTACTAGGTGCGCAAATCAGGATTCTGGATCAGTCTGGCAACGAGGTTGCCAAAGGGCAGACGGGTGAAATTTGCATTTATGGCGGCGGTGTATCTCTGGGCTACATTGGCGACCATGCCGAGGAAAACAGAGCTTTTGAGCGGCAGCCGGACGGTAGCACCATGTACCGCAGCGGCGATTTGGGCTATATCCTGCCGGATGGCAACATTGCATTCCTGCACCGCAAGGACGACCAGATCATGATTTACGGCAAGCGGGTGGAACTTGCCGAGGTGGAGTCCCGGCTCTATCGGTGCAAGGATGTGCAGCAGGCTATTGTCCGGGCTTTTACAGACGAGGATGGACTGTCCTATATGACCGCCTATGTGGTGCCTTCCGACAATAAGCTGAAAGTCTCGGAAGTAAAAAAAGAACTGTCTGAAAATCTGACTTCCTTTATGATCCCAGAGTTCTTTGTGAAGATGAAGCAGATTCCTTTGAATGTCAACGGTAAGCCGGATGTGTCGAAACTGCCGGTGGTAATGAAAGCGGGGGCATTATAATGGAGATTCAGATCCGGCAGGCCACGATCCAGGACCTGAATGTATTGATGCAATGGCGAATGGAAGTCTTGCATGAGGTATTCTCCATCCCCTCGGAGCGGTCTGTAACAGAGCTGGAATCGGAAAATCGCCGCTACTATCAAACAGAACTGCCGCAGGGCGGACATATTGCCTGCTTTGCCTACGTAGGGGAGGAAATCGTCGGCTGCGGCGGGATATGCCTCTATCATGAGATGCCCTCACCGGACAATCTAAACGGGAAATGTGCCTACCTGATGAACATTTATACCCGGCCGCAGTTTCGCGGACACGGCATAGGGAACAGAATCGTCAGGTGGCTTGTAGAGCAGGCTCGTCAGCGGCATATTTCAAAAATTTATCTTGAAACCTCAAACAAAGGCAGGCCGCTGTATCAAACAATCGGTTTTGCCGATATGAAGGATATGATGAAACTGTCCCGTGAAAAATAAGCAAAATCAAAGGAGCATACATACAATGGAGCCAATCATCTGAAACGTTGAAGTAAAAAGCGTCCTCACAAAATCCAATTTGCCTGTGAGTGATTATTCGGTCAATCCTTATGTGGGCTGTGGCCACGGCTGCAAATATTGCTACGCATCTTTTATGAAGCGTTTTACCAATCACCCGGAGCCCTGGGGAAAGTTCATAGACGTTAAATTTTGGCCGGAAATCAAACATCCGGAGCGGTATGCAGGGAAAGAACTGTTTCTCTGTTACGTGACCTTGACCTCATTAAAACATTCCCCAATGCGCGGGTATCCTGGTCGATCAAACACACTGGAGGAAGATTTTCGCGCTGATATGGACAATGCAGTGAGCATTGAGCGGCGGCTGGCCGCTATGAAAGCATTCCATGATGCTGGTGTGCGCACCACCTGCTTTATCTCGCCGATTTTCCCCGGCCTCACCGACCTGCCCTCCATCATCCACCGGGCGAAGAATCAATGTAATTTGGTCTGGCTGGAAAACCTAAACTTGCGGGGCGGTTATAAGAAAACGATTTTTGACTATATAACGGAAAAACATCCAGACCTGCTGCCGCTGTACGATACCATTTACAATAAAAAAGAACGCAGCTACTGGTCAATGCTGGATGCGCAGATGCGGCAGTTTTGCCAAGAGGAAGGGCTACTGTATGTCCGGGATAATGATTCCATCAAACGCCCGTTCAACGATCCGCCTATCGTGGTCAATTATTTTTTCCACGAAGAGATTATCCCTCGGCCAAAATGCAGAAGAACAGGTAATCAAAACTATATAGTAACATGCAGAAAGCTTGAATTGATCGGCATCTCTTTCTTGCTTTTCTGCACCACAGGGATTATTTCCACCGGCCAGATGCATCTCTATCTTGCTTTTCTGTTCCACAGAGATTATTTTGACCGATTGGATTCATCCCCATCTTGATCTTTTGTTCCACAGGGATTATTTCGCCCGGCCGGATGCATCTCTATCTGGCTCTTTTGTTCCACAGGGATTATTTCGGCCGGCTGGATGCATCTCTATCTGGCTCTTTTGTGCCGCAGGGATTATTTCGCCCGCCCGGATGCATCCCATCACTGGAAGGCCATCGCTAAAAACATCTCTACCAGGCCATTCCGTCAAATTCCTGTTTGTAGAGATGATAGAATAATTATTTTGGAATAAAAAGGTATGAAGCACCATAGAAGTAATACAATTATGGTCAAAAGGATAAATTATTGATATAATATAGGTAGCCATAAAGATCATAATCCACCACATTTTCATGCAGAATATAATGGAAATAAAGCGATTGTAGATATTATCGAAGCAAGAGTAATAAAAGGGGCTTTACCATCCAGACAGTTAAAATTGATATTAGCATGGTGTGTGATACATCAGGATGAACTGATGCAAAACTGGGAGCTGTCCAAAGATGGACTTCCGCTTAATAGGATTAATCCATTAGTGTAGGAGGCAGATATGTTTTATGATATTGTGCAGGTAATTCCTAATGAAGACTATACCGTATATGTATATTTTGAAGATGGAAAGATTGTATGCTATGATGCTAAAACGTTATTGAAAAAGAAAGTTTTTGAACCATTGAAAGATATTAATTTTTTTATGAATGCATGCACCATTTTGAATGGGACATTGGCATGGGATGTTACTGGAACCAGAGATTGCACTAAGTGTCTGGATATAGATCCAGAGATGTTGTATGGGTTGGAAAATGTAAGTGAAAAGATTGCATAAGGAGTTGCCGTCATTCAATGGCGGCAATTATTCATGACAATAGAATGCACGCAGAGCGTGCATTCTATTGTTGTATAGATAAAAACAATATAACAAAGCGGAATTTATAGGAGGTAAAGCGGCATGAAGTGTCCATATTGTGGTGAAGAAATGATAAGAGGATACCTAATGAGCTCACGAGACATTACTTTTGCAGTTGATAATGTGACAAAAGTTTTTCGTATTAAAAAATCGGACGATCTGGACTTGAGTAAAGGTTCAGGCGGAATCCCGCATTGTGAAGCTTATCGTTGCAGTAGTTGCAAAAAGATTTTGATTGATTATGCAAATAAATAAATTCAAGTTTAACGAACAGGAGATGATGATCACATGAAAATCTTATATGAACTATCTTGGTTATGGGAAACGCTGGGCATTGCACTTGTGGCTGCGGCTGTCTGTGTGGCTTGCGCCACGCTGATCTGCAAGGCAGCGAAGAAGAAGTTCAACAAAAAGGTGCTGGCAGTCATAGGGGCTGCGGCATTTGTGGGCGCGATTCTGGCGATCATTCTGATCGCCCGGACACCGATGTCGCTTTGATAGGACGGAGGATTGAATAATAGAAGCCCGGGGTCAGACCCCGGGCAAACTTTCACCTGTGAGAAGTGTCAAGGTTTTCTAATCACCACATGAATATAAATTGACAAAATGACTATAATGACTACAATGATTATAATGGTGATTAGGAAAACTACAGGAGGTGCCTTATGACATTTATTGAGAGCGAAACTATCGAACTCAAGTCTTCGGTTGTTGCAGACCTTTGCAAAGAGGTGATTGCCTTTGCTAACACAAGAGGCGGCACTCTTTACATTGGTGTTGAGGACAATGGTACGGTGATTGGTGTGGATAGTGCCGACCGTGTTACCTTGCAAATAAATAATATGGTTCGGGATTCCATCAAACCTGATATTACGATGTTTGTCCACTACGAGACACAGGTGATAGATGATAAACAAATTATCGCCGTGACCGTTCAGGAGGGTACAGACCGTCCCTATTATCTGGGCAGCAAGGGATTAAAGCCCAGCGGCGTGTATGTCCGCAATGGTACATCTACAGATCCTGCCTCTGATACCGCCATTCGAAAAATGATTAAAGAAACCGATGGCGACAGTTTTGAAACCATGCGCTCTTTGGAGCAGAATTTGTCATTTCAGGCAGTTGAAGCACAGTTTGCCAAGAGGAAGGTTCCCTATGATGCTGCTAAGATGCAGACTTTGGGAATGGTTTCCTCGGACGACATTTACTCCAATGTAGCGTTGCTTCTGTCCGAACAATGTCCGAGTACCATCAAGGCTGCAACCTTTGCCGGTGTTGATCAGAGCGTATTCCAAGATAGACGTGAGTTTACCGGTTCGTTGTTTCAGCAGATGGAGGATTTGTATGCCTATCTCGATCTGCACAATCAAACCAAGGCCACATTTGAGGGACTATACCGAACTGATACCAAAGATTATCCAGAGGACGCTCTGAGAGAAACATTGATGAATTTTCTGGTGCATAGAGATTATTCTTTTAGTGCCAGCACCCTTGTCAGTATCTATGATGATCGAATCGAATTCGTATCCGTGGGCGGTCTGCCTGCCGGAATCACTTTGGATGACATTATGCTCGGACTTTCCGTTTGCAGAAATCCGAAATTAGCAGCTATCTTCTATCGCTTACAGCTGATTGAAGCTTACGGAACCGGTATGCCCAAAATCATGAAAGCATACGCAGGCACAGGGGTAGAACCTAAAATTGAAGTGACAAACAACGCTTTCAAAATTACACTCCCCAATAGAAATGCCGTTAAGGCAACTGATAGCGTGCCTAATGAACGTAAATCCAATGAAGAAAAGATTCTGGACTTGATTGCCCAAAACGGCTATGTAGTGCGTAGCGATGTGGATCAACTGTTGGATGTCAGCCAAACAACGGCCAGCCGTATTCTAAAACGCATGGTTACAGACGGCTTGATCTATCAGGACGGAAGCGGCAGAAAAACAAAATACAGAAAAGGTTAATCGTTTGCAACAACTGGCTTAAAACCCAGGGGCTGACCCCGGGCAAAACCCATCCAAAGGTTTGTCCTCTTATAGAAAAAGTTCATTTGATTTCTGAACGGAACAGGCTTTCTTGATAGCTGATGCCACAACAGAAACCGTTACTTTGTTAAGGCTGCGTGCATGAACAGGGCAGATTGAGACACATCTCATACAGGAAATGCACTTGGATTTATCGGTGACCTTGCCATTATCCTTGGAAATCGCTTGAGCAGGACACTTCTCCGCGCATAGACCGCAATTTGTGCAATGAGAATCAGCAGAAGGAACAAATCCGCTGCTGGATTTTTTGTAAGGACGCTTGCCAGGAATGGCGGGAACTGCCAGGGAGCCGGATAGTGCTTTTTCAAAAATTTTGGTACCGAATGCAGAGAGTTGTTTGCAGTCTTCTGCATTGGGACGACCTGCGGCATATTCGTGAATAATTGAATGTTCTGCAACGGCAGAAATGGCGGCAATCACCTGAAAGCCAGCGGCATTTGCAGTATCCTCCATTTGAACAAGTGTACTCCCATAGGCGCGATTCCCATATACTGCCACAAGAACGCACTTCGCGCGATTTCCATTGATCTGAGCAAAACGATCAATTGCCAGCTGTGGGGCTACATCACCAAAAGACGGCATGGCGACAAGCACCAGTGAACCGGATTCAATGAAGAACGATGCAAAATCTGTGGAGGTAGATGAAAGATCAATCGTCTGGACTTCAGGCCAGTTCTGAGTGATTGCAGCGGCGACTTTTTCGGTTCCGCCAGTGGGACTGAAAAGAATCTGATAGCACTTCATTATAAACACTCCTTTGATGTAAAAAATAGAGTTACAGCTTTGATATCAGTATAGCAATTGTGAGGTGTCGTGTCAATATTTACAGCAGGAGGGTACTATGTTAATATGAAAGTGGAGGGCAAAGATTATGCATGTCAGTAACAAATGTTCGATTGCGATTCACTGTTTGATCTTTATCCATGAATATGGAGCAGAGAATAAAGTGACGAGCGAATTGCTGTCGCTATCTACCGGCTGCAATCCGGTGACAATCAGGGGTATTCTCAGTGCGCTGAAAAAAAGCGGTGTTCTGTATGTGAAGTCCGGTACTGGCGGTGCGACTCTTGCAGCAGAACCCGAAGATATAACACTTTATCGGATTTGTACAGCAGTGGAACCGGATGCCATTGACAAAATGATCGGTATTCATTCGTCACCATCACCGTTTTGTCCTGTGGGCAGGAAGATTCAGTCAGTGCTGGATGATACCTACGAAGAGTTGAAAACAGATGTGATTGCCAGCATGAAATCCATTACACTGGATAAGATTCTTGCCGATTATCATGATAAACAGCAGAAAAATCAATGAAATATTTCTTTGAAGCCGGGATGGGAAGCGACAGTCCAAGCCCGGGGGCAGACCTCGGGCAAACTTAGGAAGCGATGAAGATGCTGGTGGAGAAATAAATAGAATAAGGATGAGCAGATAGACCGGTGGGGTAGTGCCTTGTCGGTTTATTTTTTATGGAAGAATCCATGAAATTGTGATAGAATATATCTTGGGTTTTGTATACTTTTGACATATGCTCTCATGCTATTTATATGAAGTCCGTTTTTATGGACACAATACTCAATCGGGACAGACTCCGGTCAAACTCTTGTAGACGTGATGGTATGCCACCTTCTGTTTTACATTTTCCGTAGATATCAAGAAAAAGGAAAAATTCCTGAAGTAATAAGCTACAATGTATAAGTAAAGCGGTCTCTGGAATGATCTGTATATTGTCAGTAGTTTACAGAAAGAAAAAGATCCCAGAGCATGCTCCGTGGAAATTTGTGTCCTCTGAGCCTCTGGTCAAACCAACGGAAGGATTTGAATCAGGGGTTAGTTCCGGTTAAATACATTATGGAAATAGTCCCGAATAAATAATGCTGTGACTATTATGGGACAGCAACTGTGATATCATTTGTATTAAGGAAGTTAGGGAGATTGGGTATGGAACTAATTAACAATACAACTAAAACATTGCGAGATGATTTAGCAGTCGAAATAAAAGAAGGTAGTCGGCTTTCTGTTGCAGCCGCCTGCTTCTCTATTTATGCTTTTCAGGAATTAAAAAAGGAACTTCAAGGGATTGAGGAATTGAGATTTATTTTCACATCTCCGACTTTTACAACCGAAAAAGCGAAAAAGGAAAAACGAGAGTTTTATATTCCCAGATTAAGCCGAGAACGCAGTTTGTACGGAACAGAGTTTGAGGTAAAACTAAGAAATGAACTTACACAGAAAGCGATTGCAAAAGAGTGTGCCGAATGGATTCGAAAAAAAGTTACTTTCAAATCGAATGTAACCAATGAGAATATGATGGGCTTCATCAATTTGGATGAAAAGAACTATATGCCAATTACTGGCTTTACCACAGTTGATCTTGGATGCGAGCGTGGTAATAACGCTTACAACATGGTTCAAAAAACAGAAGCACCATTTTCGACTGCATACATAGATTTGTTTGATAATCTTTGGAAGGACAATTCAAAATTACAAGAAGTCACTGATGAAGTTATTGACAATATTACAGCTGCCTATAATGAAAATTCTCCGGATTTCATTTATTTTGTGACACTTTATAATATCTTCAACGAGTTTTTAGAAGATGTATCCGAAGATCATTTGCCTAATGAGGCTACTGGATTTAAGGAAAGCAAGATATGGTCTATGCTTTATAACTTCCAGAAAGATGCTGTGCTTGCTATCATCAGCAAATTGGAAAAATTCAATGGCTGTATCTTGGCGGATAGTGTTGGTCTTGGTAAAACTTTTACCGCTTTGGCAGTTATTAAATACTACGAAAACAGAAATAAATCTGTACTCGTTCTTTGCCCGAAGAAGCTGACAAATAACTGGAATACCTATAAGGATAACTATGTGAACAACCCGATTGCATCGGATCGTTTGCGTTACGATGTCCTCTATCATACAGATTTGAACCGTACCCACGGCAAATCCAATGGTCTGGATTTGGATAGATTGAACTGGAGCAATTACGATCTGGTTGTAATAGACGAATCTCATAACTTCCGTAATGGTGGAAAGCTATCCGGTGAAGATAACGAAAAGGAAAATCGCTATCTGAAGCTTTTGAATAAAGTTATCCGCAAGGGTGTGAAAACCAAGGTTTTGATGTTGTCTGCAACGCCGGTTAATAATCGTTTCAACGATCTGAAGAATCAGCTTGCTCTTGCGTATGAAGGCAATACAGACTTGATTGATGATAAACTGAACACAACAAAAAGTATTGATGAAATTTTTAAGAATGCCCAGAGAGCATTCAATACTTGGAGTAAATGGGACCTCGCAGATCGAACAACGGAGAATCTTTTGCGGATGCTGGATTTTGACTTCTTTGAGGTTTTGGATTCTGTAACCATTGCACGTTCCAGAAAGCATATTCAGAAATATTATGATACTTCTGATATCGGAACTTTCCCTACCAGATTGAAGCCAATATCCTTAAGACCGCCGCTCACCAGCTTGAAGAAAGCAATCAATTATAATGAAATCTATGAACAGCTAACACAGCTGACTTTATCCATTTATACGCCTACTCATTTTATTCTTCCAAGTAAAATGGAGAAGTATGCTGAAATGTATGAAGATAACAAGGTCAATGTCGGTTTTACGCAGGCAAACCGTGAGCAAGGTATCCGTCGCTTGACCGCAATCAACCTGATGAAGCGAATGGAAAGTTCCGTTCATTCCTTTAACCTTACACTGAAACGAATCTACAGTCTGATAGATTCAACTATTCAGAGTATTGATACTTATGACAAAACTTCCTCAGTGAAGCTTGAACTGACGGATATCTCGAATATTGACGAATTTGACAGCGAAGATCAAAACGGTGATGAGCTGTTTACCTTTGGAAAAAAAGTTAAAATTGAAATTGGAGATATGGATTATAAATCCTGGAGAGACAGTCTTGTGAAAGATCGTGATACTCTTGGACTTCTGACACTGATGGTCGGAGATATTACGCCGGAGTATGATTCCAAACTTCAGGAGCTGTTTCGAGTTATCAAAAATAAGCTGGAGAACCCCATCAACCAGGATAATAAGAAAATCATTATTTTTACTGCCTTTGCTGATACGGCTGAGTATTTGTTCGATAACGTAAGCAAATTTGTAAAGGAGAATTTTGGACTCAATACAGCAATGGTATCTGGTTCTGTAGAGGGACGCACCACCGTTCCGAATCTGAAAAGCGATTTGAATACGGTATTGACTTGTTTCTCTCCGATATCTAAGGACAAGCACCTGCTTATGCCGAATGATAAAACAGAGATTGATTTTCTGATTGCTACCGACTGTATTTCAGAAGGTCAAAACTTGCAGGACTGCGATTATTTGATTAACTATGACATTCACTGGAACCCGGTTCGTATTATTCAGCGCTTTGGTCGTATCGACCGTATTGGCAGTAAGAACGCTTTTATTCAGCTTGTGAACTTCTGGCCGGATGTGACTCTTGATGAGTACATCGACCTGAAGGCAAAAGTCGAGACCCGTATGAAAATCGTTGATATGACAGCAACGGGTGACGATAACCTTTTGAGTGATGAGGAAAAAACAGATCTTGAATACCGCAAAGCACAGCTGAAGCGTTTGCAGGAAGAAGTGGTAGATATTGAAGATATGTCCACCGGTATTTCTATTATGGATCTGGGTCTGAATGAATTCCGCATGGATTTACTGGAATATATTAAGAACCACCCGGATATTGATAAAGCTCCGTTTGGACTTCACTCGGTAGCCGCTGCTTCGGAAGAGACACCGGCAGGCGTTATCTATGTTCTGAAGAATCGTTCCAACAGTGTGAATATTGATAATCAGAACCGCCTGCATCCGTTCTATATGGTTTACATCAGCAACGATGGCGAAGTGATTTGTGACCATCTTTCTCCAAAGCAGATGTTGGATAAGATGCGCTTCCTTTGCAAAGGGAAAACAGAGCCTATTCCTGAATTGTACCGTCAGTTCAATAAGGAAACTCGTGATGGACGAAATATGTCTGAGTTCTCTAAGCTGCTGGGTGATGCTATTGCATCTATCATTGAGGTTAAGGAAGAAAGTGATATTGATAGCTTCTTAGGCGGCGGTCAGATGAGCTTTCTTACGAATGAGATCAAGGGATTGGACGACTTTGAATTGATATGCTTCCTGGTTGTCCGATGACATAGAAAGTGAGGTGGAATCATGCTTGGCTTGCCAAAAGCTACCGAATTAAGCAAGCAGCTTCCGAAGAATGCAATCTATGCAAAGTTCCAGATGAACACCGCAGAGAAAGCAAAAATTGATGCCGATATTTCAAGAATCACCATTGTCAATGAAGTATCCGCTGAAAAAGTTCATATTGCTGCTGGTAATCAGGTCAAATCTTTTTTCGTCCTTCTGGTCGCTTTGAAAAAGAAGGATTTCGATGATAAGACGATCATCACAATATCAAAGCTGATCCCCCAGAATATGCTGTTGATACTGGAATGCGGGGATGAAGCAAAGCTGGCTACCTACCATTCCAAACTGATGCAGACAGAATGGAAACGGAAAGAAGCTCTTTCTGTTGAGTTAAAGGGGCTGAATCTGGATTCCGTCTGGGAGAATATCATCATGCAGATTGGTGGTATCACGATAGATCAAGGAAATACCCTGGATGAGCAGATTGCTGCCGATGAGTACAGACAGAAAATCGAAAAAGAGATTGCCAAGCTGGAAAAGCAGGCTCGTGCTGAAAAACAGCCAAAGAAGAAGTTCGAGCTTGCGCAAAGAGTTAATGCATTGAAAAAACTGATTAAAGAGTTAAATGGTTCAGAGGAGTAATGTCTATGAGAGCATATAAAAGAATGGCAAAATTCTCAATCTTGATTGCGATAATTTCATTATTGATAGCAATTCTTTTGAACTTTTGTTTTGCCATTGACAAAACGGGATTTTGGATAAATGTTTGTCTTGGGTTGTTCGGAAGTGCCACATTAACTATTCTAACTTCTGTTGTGTCGTACTTTCATGAGAAACGGCAAACATTAGAAAACTTTGTCTACCACACGAGACAAATCCTTTCATATCTGAATAAATACCAAGAGAGTATGTCATTGGAACAGAAATTAAAGTTTTATCTTGATTATCACGATTTGGATAAATCTGCGTGGGATATGGATATTGGCAATATGGATTTTTTCTCTGAAAATAAGACTCATGACTTTCAGTATATATATACCGCTATATATAAGCCAATACTTGATTTTAACAGAGCTGTCGAAAATCATGTATGGCACTTTCGTTGGTATCTTGATGGAACAGGAAAAAATGATACAGTAATGGAAAAATTCCTCTTGGAATTGCAAGAATACCTATTAGAAAAAAACGAACAAGATATTCCAACCGAATACGACGAAAACGGAAATATAGTATCGACTTGTCATCACTCGACGGTAAAACCGAAGCTTGTCCTTAATATTCGGAAAGAACTGAATGGGCGATATTACGAGATTATGTATGGCAAGAAAATTACAAAGCGAGAAATGAACTCACAGGAGGCTCAAAACAATGGATAAATTAAAAATGCACACGCCCAACAAGGCGGATGAAAATTTCAAGAAGCTGGCGGCGATGTTCCCCAACGCCGTGACGGAAACAATCAACGAAAACGGCGAGGTTGTTCGTGCCATTGACAAGGATGTGCTGATGCAGGAAATTTCTTGCACAGTAGTAGATGGCAAAGAGGAACGCTACCAGTTTACTTGGCCGGACAAGAAGAAGTCTGTTCTGCTTGCCAATGCACCAATCAATAAGACTCTGCGTCCCTGCCGTGAGGAAAGCGTGGACTTTGATACCACCGAAAACCTTTATATTGAGGGCGATAACCTGGAGGTGTTGAAGCTGTTGCAGGAAACTTATCTTGGAAAAATCAAGATGATTTATATTGATCCTCCGTACAATACAGGAAATGATTTTGTGTATGAAGATGATTTTGCCCAAAGCGCAGAGGAATACCTTGCCAACAGCGGGCAGTTCGATGAGGACGGCAGCCGCATGGTGCAGAACACCGAATCCAACGGTCGTTTCCATACGGATTGGCTTAATATGATTTACTCAAGGTTAAGACTTGCTAAAGACCTTTTAGCTACTAATGGTGTCATTTTCGTGAGTCTTGATGACAATGAGTCCGCAAATTTGAAAAAGATATGCGATGAGGTTTTTGGTGCTGTCAATTTTATTGGACAAATTACCGTAGTCGGTAACCCAAGAGGTAGAGATTATGGTGGCGTTGCAAGAATGCACGACTATTTATTTGTTTATAAAAAATCTCCGGAAGCCGTTATCAATCTTATCGAAGATTCGGAAAATAACTTTAAGATGTTTGACAGTCTTGGCGGATTCGAGTTGAGAGAGCTGCGTAATAGAAATATAAAGTTTAATAAAGAAAATCGTCCAAACCTTTACTACCCTTTCTATATCAATCCGACAACAGAGGATGAACATGGGTTGCACGAGATTTCATTGGAGCCGAAGGACGGATGGATTGAGCTTTATCCTCTTGAGTCTCAAGGTGTTAATACTGTTTGGAGATGGGGCAAACAAAAATCACAAGAGAATCTTAATGTAAATATCAAGGCAAAGCCAATGCGTAACGGTAGTTATATGATTGTTGAAAAATATCGAGAAGGTCGTATGATGGCTCGTTCGGTATGGTGGGATAAAGACACAAACACAGAAAAAGGGACTCTTTTGGTAAAAGAGCTGATGGAAGGAAAAGTGTTCGACTATCCCAAACCGGTTGAAATGCTAATGAAGACTATTGAAATGGGAACGGATTCCGATGAAGGTGCGTATGTTTTAGACTTTTTCTCCGGTTCTGGAACAACCGCTCATGCTGTTATGCAGTTGAACGCAAAAGACGGAGGTAATAGAAAGTTTATTATGGTTCAACTTCCCGAAGAAACAGACGAAAAGAGTGAAGCCTACAAAGCAGGTTACAAGACCATCTGCGAAATCGGCAAGGAGCGTATCCGTCGTGCCGGTAAGAAAATCAAGGAAGAAGCGGGTCTTACCGCACAGGGGCTTGATATTGGCTTTCGTGTTTTGAAATGTGACACCTCTAACATGAAGGATGTTTACTACAGCCCTACTGACTTTGATATGAACCTTCTGGATATGATGGCAGACAATATCAAAGAAGATAGAACCTCGGAGGATTTGCTGTTCCAGGTGATGCTGGATTTGGGCGTTACTCTTTCCAGCAAAATTGAGCAGAAAACAATTGCAGGAAAGAAAGTGTTCTATGTTGAGGGAAATTATTTAATAGCCTATTTTGATGATGATGTAACCGAAGAAGTAATTACAGAAATTGCAAAACAGGAACCGTATTATTTTGTAATGCGTGATAGTTCTATGGCAAACGATAGTGTCGCTACGAACTTCGAGCAGATATTTGCAACCTACAGTCCTGGCACAGTAAGGAAGGTGTTGTAATGGAAACCCTAACGAAAATAGAAATAGGTACATTTCTAAAGCTCTTTAATCGTGGCGGTTATGTGTTGGATTTTTCCACTAACGATTTTGACATTTTTACAATGGATAGCATTGGTGTTGCCTTATGTGAAAAATATAAAATGTCTAAAGGAAAATCGCTGACAGCCTATATCAATGATGTTTCTGACAATGACGCCGCAAAGCTATTAAAAGACTTGCTTGAATATTATGAGGAACATTATGAGTGGGAATATAATGAAAATGTAGATGAGGGTTTGGGATATTTCCATCAATATAATGCTGAAAATGCTCGTTTATACAAGAAATGCAGAACTTATATGGATAGGGTATTAAACATTGCAACACCACTTGCAGCCAACGCATCGGAATTAGCAGAAAAGTTTTCGAGTGAATATCTTGCAAAACAAATTCAGCTTATGCTAAAAATGCAAACAGAAAACCCTACAGACGCTATTGGAAAGGCAAAAGAGCTAATTGGAAGCTGTTGCAAGACCATTTTAGACAACGAGAAAATAGCGTGGGATAAAAACTGGGACATGGGAAAACTGACGGGAGAGACATTGAATCTTTTGCGTTTGACACCGAAATCAATTCCTGATGATGATCCTGTTTCAGAGAATATTAAAGCCGTTCTTGGTAACTTAAGAGGTATAACTACAAAACTTGCAGAAATCCGAAATCCGTATGGTAGCGGGCATGGAAAGAGCGCTTCTTTTACTGGCTTAGATGTAAGACACGCAAAGCTTGCGGTTGGTTGTAGCATCACTTTCGTTACTTTTCTGTGGGATACATATGAGGAGAGGCGATAACATTGAAATTCAATTTTAAGATACAACAATATCAAACAGATGCCGTAGATGCTGTTGCGAAAGTTTTCCAGGGTCAGGGATACCATGATAGAATCAGCTATATCCGAGATGTTGGTAAAAAGCGGGAAAATCAGCAGATGCGGTTGAATGTTGATATGGATCAACAATATTCCCTTGATATGGGAGAAGCACATCAGCTCAACATCTACGATATGGACGATGATACCGGCTACAAGAACGAATTGATTGAGCTGTCCGATGAACAGCTTTTAATCAATATCCAGAAGCTCCAGAGCCAGAATAACATCAAGCAGTCCAAAGCGCTGGTAAAGGATTTAGGCAGATGCAGCCTCGATATCGAAATGGAGACCGGTACTGGTAAGACCTATGTGTATATCAAGACAATGTTTGAGCTGAACAAGAAATATGGTTGGAGCAAATTTATTGTCGTTGTGCCTTCGATTGCGATTCGTGAGGGCGTGAAAAAATCCTTTGAGATTACGGCTGATCACTTTATGGAGTATTACGGCAAGAAAGCCCGTTTCTTTGTCTACAATAGCTCTAATCTGAATCAGTTGGATAATTTTTCGTCCAGTTCCGGTATCAATGTGATGATTATCAATACACAGGCATTTGCTTCTTCTCTGAAAGAGGATGGAAAAAGCAAAGAAGCCCGTATCATTTACTCTAAGCGTGATGAATTTGGTTCTCGCCGTCCGATTGATGTTATCAAAGCAAATAGACCAATCATTATCCTGGATGAGCCGCAGAAAATGGGAGGAGCTGTTACCCAGAAGGCGCTCAAGAATTTCAACCCGCTGTTTACCTTGAACTACTCAGCAACCCATGCTGTACAGCACAATACCGTCTATGTGCTGGATGCGCTGGATGCTTTTAATAAGCGGTTGGTTAAAAAGATTGAGGTTAAGGGCTTTGAAGTAAAGAATTTCCGTGGAACTGACAGCTATATGTTCTTAGAACAGATTGTTCTTTCTTCTAAGAAACCTCCGATGGCTCGTATCGAGCTGGAAATCGGATATAAGAAGTCCATTAACCGTGAGACCCGTGTTCTTGGTGTTGGTGATGATCTTTACTATGTTTCTCAGGAAATGGAGCAGTACAAGGGATATACGATTTCTGATATTGATCCGTTCCGTGGAACTGTGACCTTTACCAATGGAGAGGTCATTCAAACAGGTGAGGTTTCTGGTGATGTATCCGAGTCGGATATGCGAAGAATCCAAATTCGTGAAACCATTCTTTCGCATTTTGAGAAAGAAGAAAAGCTGTTCAACATGGGAATCAAGTCCCTTTCCTTGTTCTTTATTGATGAGGTTGCCAAGTATCGTCAATACGATGCTGATGGAAATGAAGTCCTCGGAGAATATGGACAAATGTTTGAGCAGGAATATCTGAATGTGCTAAATGAGTATATTACTGTTTTCGATACCCCGTACCAGAAATACCTAAAATCCACTTGCAGCGATGTTTCTGCCGTACACAAAGGATATTTCAGTATTGATAAAAAGACCGGTCACAGTATTGATAGTCAGTTGAAGCGTGGCAGTGAGTTCTCTGATGATATTTCGGCTTATGATTTGATTTTGAAGAATAAAGAGCGTCTGCTTTCCTTTGAAGAACCGACTCGCTTTATCTTCTCCCATTCTGCGCTTCGTGAAGGTTGGGATAATCCGAATGTTTTTCAGATTTGTACGCTGAAGCATTCTGACAGTCAGACAGCAAAACGCCAGGAAGTTGGGCGTGGACTACGGCTTTGCGTAAATCAGCACGGCAATCGTATGGATGTGGAAAGCTGCGGAGACAGTGTTCACGATATCAATATGCTGACGGTTATCGCAAGCGAAAGCTATAAAGGTTTTGTCGCTGATCTTCAGAGCGATATTAAAACGGTTCTTTATGACAGACCTACCACAGCTACCAGCGAATACTTTACCGGCAAATATGTTAAGGTGGATGGAACACCTACCCTTATTGACAAAAACACAGCAGATACGATTGAATTCTATCTGATCAGTAATGGCTATGTTGATATGAAGCGCAAGGTTACAGATAAATACCGCACTGATGTAAAGATGGGAACCGTTGCTCCGTTGCCGGAAGAAATCAAGCCAATGACAGAGGGTATTCATGCCTTGATTCAGTCTGTTTATGATGATAGCGTTCTTAAAGATATGTTTACCGACGGTCACGAGACAAAGGTGAAAGATAATCCTCTAAACGATAACTTTGCCAAGGATGAGTTCCAGGCACTCTGGAAGCAGATCAATCACAAATATGCTTATACCGTTGAATTTGACAGTGAAGAACTGATCCGTAAGTCCGTTGTCCACATTAACGAGAAGCTGTTTGTTTCAGAACTACAGTATACGACAACGATTGGTCAGCAGAAAGCTGAAATGAATGAGCATGAAGTTGGTCGTGGAGCATCATTTACTGGCGAAAAAACAAGAACTCAGACTTTGAACCATGCACAGACGAGTCAAATTAAGTATGATCTTATTGGAAAGATTGCAGAAGACACCGATCTTACCCGTAAAACAGTAGCTGCTATTTTGAAAGGATTGCGGGTAGATAAGCTCTATATGTTTAAGAATAATCCGGAAGAGTTTATATCCAAAGTCATTAAGCTGATTAAAGAACAGAAAGCAACAATGATCGTTGAGCATATCACATATAACCAGATTGAAGGCGAATATGACAGCTCTATTTTCACAGCTGAAAAGAGTTCTCGGCCTTTTGATAAAGCTTTCCGAGCGAAAAGGGCAATTCAAGATTATGTCTTTACGGATGGCTCAGCTGAAGAAAGCGTAGAACGTCGTTTTGTAGAGGATTTAGATTCTGCCTATGAGGTTTGCGTCTATGCGAAACTCCCGAAGGGATTTCATATTCCCACCCCGGTAGGTAACTACTCTCCTGACTGGGCAATTGCATTTAAAGAAAACACGGTAAAACATATTTTCTTTGTGGCAGAGACAAAAGGTACTATGGATAGCCTAAATCTTAAACCGATTGAGCAGGCAAAGATTTCTTGTGCGAAAAAGCTATTTAATGAAATGTCTACCAGCAATGTGAAATATCATGATGTAGACAGCTACCAGAATCTACTAAACGTGATGAAATCTTTGTAAAGAAATAATTATGGAACGAAAAGAACTATTTGAATGGACAAAAGAAATCTATGGCGCAGAACCGGATTACCTGTAGAATGCCTGGAATTGCGTTTTGTGCCATAAGAACAATAAAAAGCGCCTATCACACAGGGGACAGACCCTGGTCACTTTTAGATGTAAAAGAAGTAATCCAGAGGTCTGACCCCAATATGCCCAGTGGGAAGTGCAGACTGGGCTGAGATTCAGAGAGGATGTTACCAAAATGGATATGGATACAAAGGCGATTGTAGAACGAATTCAAGATATAAGTGAGTTGTCATATAATTACTATAAACCGCTCGTGGATAGCATTATTGTAGAAAAGGCATCTGAAAAGGAAGTGGAACATTTGTTGGATTACATGCTTGATGTATGCCATGATGATAGAATGCTGAATCTGTTCAAGAAGGTTTGCAGACGATATCATGCTCTTTATCCGGAAATGATTGCATCTGAGATACTGGTCTATAAGGAATGGTATGAGGAGTGAATGATTCTATCTTAAATCAAAGGATGAGGATGATTGCTGCTAGGTCATGGGTCAGATTCAGTGTCTGATTGAGTTGCGAAAGTAGGTTGGACAAGTATACGAAGGGGAGAGTATCATGACCAAGAAGAAAGCAACGATGTCACAGGTACTGGCAGATATAAAACCTTACATAACGAAAAAGTTTATGGCGGCACCCTGTATTAAGGAGCAAGATATTCAGGCTATCTGTCAAATCCTCCTGCCAAGATACGAGAATGTGCAGCTCATACAGGGATTGACCAACAACAAGCCGGATTTCAGAATTCAGGTAAAAGGTTTGTTCGGGATGGAAGAAAAACGGTTCGAAGTGGTTTGTGGTAATAAGAAAAGTCCAGCAACCAAGAAGAAATCTGACCTTGGCTGGATTGACCGGCTGGAAGAGATAGATGCTGCGTTGGATGATTTCTGATATCGATGCAGTGTAGAGAGGCATCTGAGGCAAAACTTTGTGCAACAGGTTGTTGCACAAAGCCACACATAAACAACGGAAAAGCGATGAAATGACACGACAAGAATTATTTACATGGGTACGCCAGCAGTACGGCACAGAGCCGGAATACCCCTGGCATGACAGGAATGCTGTGCTGCGGCACAAAGACAATAATAAATGGTATGGTGTGGTTCTGGAAGTATCTGCTGATAAGTTGGGACTGCCGGAAGCAGGCATCGTTGATGTCCTCAATGTGAAAAGTGATCCGCTGTTAATAGGCTCTCTTCGCGGGCAGGATGGCTATTTTCCGGCCTATCACATGAATAAGGAGAAGTGGCTCAGTATTCAGCTTGGTAAATCGGAACTGGATGATGCCATCAAAGACCTGCTTTCTTTAAGCTATGAGCTGACAGCACCGAAAAATGCAACAAAAAGTCATCAGCAAAAAATCCGGGAGATTCCGCAAATGGCAAAGAAAAAGAATTTGACGAAGGCTGAGCGAAAGAAAGCGCGCTTTCGACAGCGGAGAATGGAGCGGGAAGCGAAAGAACGGGAACGGCTGGCAGAACTGTATGAGGACTGCGATGGTCGTTTTGCTTTTATCGTTGGATATACAGATGGCGGCGCACCGTATGGTGTGATGTGGGAAGAAGTCGGCATTGATCCGGGACTGCCGTTAGAGGAAAAAGTGAAGCTCTATCACATGCAGATGTAAAAACGGATAGTAGTCGTAAGAAAAGGAGCTAAAAAGGGAGCCGAAAAGAGGAGCTAATCCAGGCTCCTCGAAGGTATGTTATTTCAAAAAGTTGCGATTATGTTCCGGTGTGTGCAGATTATATCCAAGTGTGGCCAGGTGCAAAGGGGTCAGCCAGTAGTCAGACCCCGGTCAAACCCCGTTTGGATTGATATTAAGAACGACTTGATGAATGAGTTGATTTTTGAAGTGGAAAATAAGAAAACTGTGGGTATTTTATAATATGAATGGTTGCAATAGCTGCCATGGAGAGCGAGGTGTTATGATGACCATAGAAGGAATTCTTGCAGGAGAATCGAAGAATGTGGAGTTCAAAGAGAACCTGCCGGAGAAAAGCATCAAATATATGAAGTCTGTGGTTG
>OIWN01001101.1_pt1 | contig 22467 bp, 16 predicted proteins | sample 1587591 | NCBI WGS metagenome assembly OIWN01 (sample SAMEA3888901, study PRJEB22519) | human gut metagenome | biome: human gut; feature: human-associated habitat; material: faeces | place: Denmark | collected 2010 | reverse complement strand
TTGGATATTCCTTATTGTGAGTAAGTAGTTTATCCCTGTAAAAATCATATTGCTTTTTCCGAGCTGTAAGCTCGGCTGTAAGCTCGGCTGTAAGTAACGTGAAATAGTCCAAAATATGGACTATTTCACGTTGTACCTCCAGAGGAGGTACAGGGAACTTAAACTTTGCAAATTTTTTCATATCAACAGATGCAAAACTCGATTGATTCAAATTTTGCAAACAATACTTGTCAAGTTTGTAGCAATAATAAAACAAAAATTTAGGCATAAACCTATCTTCATATTCAGGTTTAACCATTAGATAGGTAAATCTCTGATTTGCAAGTGATGGAACTGTTATAAGTGCATGTTCTCCAACAGTTGCCGAAGTTGCTACTATAATTGAATTTTCAGGAAATAATTGCCCTTTTACCGCGCATTCATTCACATGCTGAAGTGCATCCGATAATATGTTACCATTGGCTCTTGTATCTTCCATCTTAAACCAAGGGACTGTTCCATTTTCCCAAAACTCACTTTTAGATTTAGAAGGTGTGTATCCATTCCTTGTAGTAAACAATTCTTGAAGTTCATGCATTTCAACTCCGTCTGGACACAATTTCTCAATTAATTCATCTAATCTGCTCATCGCATCATCTCCGTTATTTGTTCATATGAATAATCCTCAACTTGCTTTCGCAGTATATATTCATCACTTGTCGTGTACTTATCATCATATTTTATCTTTGCAATTGGAGAATAATAATAGCCATAGCCTTCCAATACAGGAGTAAAATCACTTGTAAATGCACAAATCACCTTTGCTGTGTTCTTTCCTTTATAATCACCTAAACGTAATGCTACCTCACGAAGTGAAAGTTTTTTAAATCCTTGTTCAAAAAATAAAAAGCATATACCTCCCGCTTTGGCTTCTGAAGAATATGCCAAACAATCTGGCTTTTCACGTCCTATTTTATCAATAAACTCTTTTTCTCTACGGGTCAGTTCTTCATGGTTGCCAACTTTTTTCAAAATCTTATCAAAACCAAAATGAACACCATCAATTATCCGAATATTTTCAGCTGGATAAATTGTAGGAATAAAGCTGCTCCCATCATCATATGCCCAAAATGTCAAAATATTATTACCTGATCCCCACTTTTTTATTTCTGCCCTTGCCGTTTGTGGACTGTCTGCCCAATATGACAGCTTTTGACCAGGAAAAAGATTTGAGTACCTATTATCTTTTCTACTTAATCTCAGATTCCCGCTATGAAGTTCACTTACTGTTTTTCCATAATAACTTTTGTTAAATTCAAGGCATCTAAAAAAATTAAAATCATGTGATTCTATTATCGGCAATTCCTGATGTTTCCATATATCTATTCCCCAGTATTGATTCGGAAAAAATTCTCCCATAAATCACACCTCGATTTCTGCGATAATCTTATCAATCTCATCACGGAGTACCTGCTCACGGGCAACAATTTCCTTAATTTCTGCATTCAACTTCACGATATCAATTTTCTCTCTGGTATCTTCGGCTTCAACATAGGTGGACACAGACAAATTATAATCATTGCCAGATACTTCTTCATAGCTTGCCAGATGTGCAAAATGCTCCACTTCTTCACGCTTAGCAAACACATCCACAATACGGTCGATATTCTCTGGTGTCAGCTTATTGTTGTTGGTAACCTTCACACACTCGCCTGTGGCATCAATAAACAGTGTCTTGTTGTCTGCCTTGTTCTTTTTCATTACCATGATACAGGTTGCAATCGAAGTACCAAAGAACAGATTACTCGGCAACTGAATAACGCAATCCACATAGTTGTTATCTACCAGATATTTATGGATTTTCTGCTCTGCACCACCACGGTACATGATTCCCGGAAAACATACAATGGCGGCAGTTCCGTTAGACGCAAGCCATGACAGGCTGTGCATGATAAATGCCATATCTGCTTTACTCTTAGGTGCCAAAACTCCTGCCGGAGCAAAACGAGGGTCATTAATGAGCAATGGATTTTCGTCTCCCGCCCACTTGATAGAATATGGTGGATTAGACACGATCAGCTCAAACGGCTCATCATCCCAATGTTGCGGACTAAGCAATGTATCTTCACATGCAATGTTAAATTTATCAAATCCCACATCATGCAGGAACATATTAATACGGCACAGGTTGTAGGTTGTGATATTAATTTCTTGTCCGTAAAAACCGTTACGTATAGCGTCCTTGCCAAGAATTTTCTCAGCCTTTAAAAGCAATGAACCCGAACCACAAGCCGGATCATATACTTTATTAATTTCCGTTTTGTCTACAGTTCCAAGGCGTGTGAGCAGTTCGGACACATCTGCCGGAGTAAAGAACTCTCCACCAGATTTTCCGGCATTCGATGCATACATAGTCATAAGGTACTCATACGCATCGCCAAAGGCGTCAATAGAATGATCTTTCACATCTCCCAGATTCATTTCTCCTACGCCATTCAGTAGTTTTACAAGTTTTTCATTACGCTTTGCAACTGTAGAACCCAGTTTATTGCTGTTTACATCATAGTCATCGAACAGTCCGGCAAAGTCGCTCTCTGCCTCACTGCCTTTCGCTGATTCCTCAATGTGGCGAAACACACGCTCCAGTGTTTCATTTAAGTTTTCATCATTCGCAGCATTAGCACGGACATTACAGAAAAGTTCACTCGGAAGGATAAAAAATCCTTTTTCCTCTACCAGTCCTTCTCTTGCTTCTTCTGCATCCTCATCCGGCATTTTTGCAAAGTCAAAATCAGTGTTACCCGCATCGATCTCACCGCTGTTTATGTAATTACACAGGTTTTCGGAAATATAACGATAGAACATCGTGCCAAGAACATAATTTTTGAAGTCCCAACCATCGACTGCTCCACGCAGTTCATCTGCAATCGCCCATATTGCACGGTGTAACTCATCACGTTCCTGTTCCTTTTTGGTATCAACCATTCTCTTTTCCTCCGTTATCCTCTGGTACAAATTCCAGAATATCGTCAACGCCACAGTTCATAACACGGCATATACTCTCTATACTCTCGAGGGAAATATACCCATTACGTTTCAGCCGTGTGATAATATTTGCAGAGAAACCAGCCTCCTTCTGCAACTGTGCATTTGTCATATTTTTTTCTATCAATAAATGGAATAATTTTTTATAACTGACCGCCATGTCATTCCTCCATTCGCCTGCCAACAGATATATAGAAAGTGTATCACGAAAACGTGAATAATTCAACTTATGAAATAATACCGCCTGGCTAAAATTCCATACAATGATAATATTTTCCGTAAAAAAAGCGGCTGATCAACACCTTAATCAACCGCTTTAACTAATCCTTATAGTCCGCACAAAATACTTCTTTTTATAATTCCCAACCCGATATACTAACCATTCAACGCTCACAGCAATTCGTCAATTTTTGCAAAATCGATATTCAAATCATCATAAATCCCTGCCGGAACAAGATCAGAAAATGTATATTCGTTCATATCATTCTTTTCAAAATTATATACAATAATCCTGTTTTTCGTTTTATCCACGATCCAATATTCACGGACACCGGCCGTGCGATATTTAAAAAGCTTTATCATGTAGTCAATCCGCTGGCTTCCCGGTGATACCACTTCAATAATCCAATCCGGTGCTCCCGCACATCCTTTATCATTTAATTTAGATGGATCGCAGATCACGCTTACATCCGGCTCTACGTAAGTATGATCATCCTCGTTTAAAAAAACTGCAAATGGAGCGACATAAGGCCTGCATACTCCGCCTTTCTGCTTAATATAGTCCCGAATAACTGCAAATATTTCACCTACAATTTCCTGATGAGCCCGGCTTGGAGGTGCCATCATATACATGGTACCATCTATCAATTCTGCACGGGTTCCTTCCGGAAGATCATATATATCTTGTACTGTATACGTTTTGTATTTAGGTAATGGCATAGCTCCTCCTTTCTCGGCTGAAATATACTTTCCTCTATAATAAATAGTTTATCGTATCTCCGTTCTTTTATCAATCAATTCATTGATATGTTTTTCAATTTTTAAGACCTCAATATGATCAAAGAAAAGCGGCTGACCTCCCGATCAACCGCTTTAAATAACTCTTTTACCTATTATCTTCCCGCCTCTTCATCCCAGCTGCCGTCTTCTTTCACGTACCAGCCGTCCGGTGTCCGGCGTTTTGAATACATGATGCCGGCACTGCCGTCTTGATTCGAATTCAGATAATACCATTTTCCATTGATGAACTGCCATCCTGTAAGCATACCCTGGTTTTCGTCCATATAGAACCATCCCTGATACAGGGTGTCATAGATCCAGCCGGTACTCAGATATCCCTCAGCGCCAAATGCCCACCATCTGCCGTTGACTTTTTCCCAATGAAATGCACCGGTATTGCCCATAGGCCAGGTGCCGTCACTGTAGCGGAGCCACCAGCCTCTGGCATCCTTTATCCAATGGCTGTAACCGTCATTCACTGCCTGATTCGATGCACCGGTGATAACCCCCTGCTCCTCGCTGCGGTAGCCTTTCTGGCTATCTTTGGTTACTGTGCCGGAACTTCCGCTGCTGCTTTTTCCACTGCTGCCTTTTCCGCCGCTGCCTTTTCCGCCACTGTCTTTTCCGCCGCCTGAATGACTGCCTGAGCTTGAAGACACTTTCTGAACCGTCACATTGACTGTTTTTACAGCATCATTGAAATTGGCCATCGAAGCTTTCACATATACCTGATAGGTTCCCGCATCTGTAAAGCCCGGGATCTCACTCTGGTAATCCACTCCATTCTTAGAATAAGTAAATACCACTGCATCCAGACTCACATTTGAAAGACCGGTTTCCACAGATGCATGGATCTGCGGTTTCTGTTCGGTACCATTATAGGTAAGCGGATCTGCCGACACAGTCATGGATGCAAAATCACGTGCTACGATATTGCCTTTGATAGATGTGCTATTTTCTGTCAGCTCATAATTCTTTGCATTGTCACCTGCTAACGTAATATTTGCCGCCTCAATATTGTGCTCTCCAACATCCGCACTCTGATATGCCAAATTCACCTGGTCAGCACGAACATCCTGAGAATCAGGAGTACCGGAATCACTGTAAAGCTGAACGGATAAATTCTGCTCCTCCCTAATATCTGTCGTTCCATCGTAGACTTTATCGAAAGATTCTCCTGTTATCCGCGCATTTAATTTACACTTGTCGATTGTAAGTATAGCTCCATTCGATTCATTCGTATAATTTCCCTGTCCCACCAGATGAACGGTGTATGTTCCAGCATCTTTTCGCTCTTTAACTTTCGTATTATAAGTTCCTGTCCAATATGTCCAATATTGGATTGTATAATCCGCCTTATTCACTTCATCCTCGGAAGTTCCCTGCCAGTTCTCAACCACCTTGATCTCCGGGTTCTGGGATTGACCATTATAAATGACGGTCTCTGGTTCAAGTGTTACTTTTGTATCTGTAAAACTCCGTTCGGTAATACTCGTTCGGTTATCAGAGCAAAATACCTTCGACTCGTAATTATCTACTGTCACCCTTACAAATACAAACTGCTCCGACTCTGCTACATTCACAATCTTCGGACACTCCGACTTCCACTGATCTTCTTGTAAATCATCCGTATTCTTTGTACGCTTCAGCTGATATTCGTATCCTGCACCTTTAGGAATACCACTTGCGCTAATGGCGGCTGCCGGATATCCTTGGGCTCCCCTATATTCATCGCTGGTAGCCGTTACGCTCAAGTTCCATGAATCAGGAAACTTTGCTTTATTAACAGTCAATGTTATACAAACCGGATTTTCTCCGGCTTTATATAATCCACTTTCCTGTGTATTCACCTCGATTTTAAATACACCAGCCTTGGTCACCGTCAACTGACCCGTTTTCTCGTTAATCGTTCCTTCTCCTTTATCACTTCCTGTATATTCAGCAAGTTCATATTGCAGGTTTCCGGCTCTATCCGGTTGATGAATACCCGCAAGGCTTGGAACATCGATCGACCTATTATCGCGATAACCTGCACTTATTTCCGCTTGATTAACTGTAATATTACCCGGTTTCTGCTTTAAATCATCGGGCAGGCTTCCGGTTCCGCTGATTGTACCGTTATTGATAAATGTTCCGTATGTTCCTTTTTCAAATGAACCGTTTGAAACAAATTCACCTGCATTGGTAAGTGTGCCACTATTAATTATCGTACTTCCAGAGGTTACCTTTCCGCCTCTTGCAACAGTGAAGGAACCATTTCCAGTAATATATAATTGATCGGTATTCAGTTCCTTGGCTTTGATCGTTGCAGATCCACGCCCCGCACAAATCCTATTCCACCATTAGCTTCTGTTGAAATTGTTCCACCTGAAAGTTCAAAACTACCCACATTCTCAATTCCGGGTTTTCCACTTCCGGTTACCTTTAAACTTCCACCAGTCATCTGAAAATTTCCAAGGACATACACACCGTTCTTGCCTGTTCCCGCAGCAGTAACAGAGCCTCCGCTAATATTTAAAGCTCCATGGCTTTGCACAAGAATAGCTCCTGAGACTGGAGCGCTATTTTTTCCCGCATAGGCAGTTGCTTCTATCGTTCCACTTTTTATCGTCAAGTTGCCTGCAACCTGTATTCCGCCGGATCCATCACTACTTCCTTTCGTGGGATAATTATGAGCTGTCAACGAAGCCGGTGCTGTTCCTGCCTTAATTGTCGCACTTACATTTTCCTTAATTTTGAGGCCAACTCCTCCAACCTCTGTCCCTTTCCCCTCTAATACATTTCTTCCATTTAATACTATCTCCCATGTTCCCCTGCTTAACTCAAGGTTCTGTACGGAAGCATTCGTCATTATTAATTGAAATCTATTTTCTCCTGAACTAGTAACCGTTATACCGTGCTGATTCAATAAATTCATTACGTCGTTGCGAAGACTAGAAAACCCACTCTCATTATAGGCAAGATTTTTAAAAGAGTTCCCTTCTTCAAAATTTACACTTAACACAACATTATTAGGATCATACGCCGTCAACGCCGCCTGGTCTCCCGTCACAGACACTTCCACCACCAGTGCGTCTGCATCTTCCGCCAGTTCATATGCCTCCGGCAGCTCTGCCGCAAACTCATAGGTGCCTTCCAGCGGCCAGCAGCCTTCTTCATCCTGCACATACTCGTTACAGCTCCAGCCAGTGATCGAAAGTTTTTCCTCTTTACCAGCTTCGCTTTCTTCTCCAATTTGGGCAATAATAGCCTCTGGCAAGTACTCTGTAACTTCTTCGAAGGATGGCTGGGATTCCTCGGTAACTCCGTTAAGCTCTAATTTTCCATCCAGCAGGTTCTCTTCCGGATCATACCAGGACCAGGAGAAGATCTGGGACTTCACAGCCGGTATCACTGTTCCGCCTGGAACTGTCGTATCTTCCATATCCGATGGTGTACTGACGGAAGGTGCATTCTCCGCTTTGTCAGCAGAATCCTTCTGATCGTTGGTTTCTTCATCATCCGGCCCGGTTTCAGAATCGTCCTCGTTCGTACCGGAAGACGCGGCTGTATTCCGTATGCATCCGCTTTCTACAGTGCAGATGTGGGTACATTCCGTCGGCTCTTCTCCTATCTGGGACGAGGTTGCTTCCTCATCCGGCTCGCCGTAGCACTCCTCGGTATGCACATGAACACATTTTTTCCTCTCCGTCTTCTGCGGCATATCCGCCCATGCTGTATTTCCAAATAATGTCGATACTGCCAATGTCATTGTCAGACACACCGCTGCCGCCCTTCGTATACCTTTCATTCTCCCATCTCCTCTCTGTTTACCTTTCATCTCTTTTGACGCCCATGAAGATTAATTCTCATGATGTTATTATTAAACAATTTTCAAAAAATGTCAACAAACTGTACACAATATATGTTTAATACCGTTATTTATATGATTTCCCGATTTTCATTGTGAATTTCGTTACCTGCTATCTCCATCCCGCCCCAGATACTCCCACACAAACCGCGATACTTCCGCCTTTTTATGGTACCTCTCCCGCACCGCATATACATGCAGCCGGGTCTTGGCACGCGTCATTGCCACATAGAACAGACGTCGTTCTTCCTCCATATCCTCGTCCAGCATCGCGCGGCTGTGCGGCGTGATGCCTTCATTGGCATCGAGAATATAGACAATGGGAAATTCCAGCCCCTTGGCACTGTGCATCGTCGCGAGCGTGATCGCGTCCGTCTCCGTCCGCCGCTGCGCCGCCTGCCGGAGCAGTTCCTCCTTGTACGCGTCGATGTGTGCAAACCACTCGTCAAAGGTCTTGAAACCCGCCGCACTTTCTTTTAACTCATCGGCAGTCTCTAAAAGTTCCTCCGGCCGCATCCGCCGGAATGCCGCATACTCGATCAGATATTCATCGTATCCCATGCCCTGGCGGATATAATTGACGGCTGCCAGAGGTGACATCCGGGCGATGGCCCGCAGATCGCCTTCCAGACTCTCGATCCGCTCGGCAATCCAGTCTTTCTCCGCATAGAATGCCTTCATCTTCTCGAACGAAACCGTCTCATCCGGCATCGCATCCCGGCTGATATAACGCTTCGGACGGTTGATGACCTGCAAAATATCTTCCCGCGCCCGGCTTCCCATGGCGATCCGGATATAGGTCAGGATATTTCGCGAAATCCAGTGTTCATAGAGGTTCGGCACCGTATCCCTTGTCCGGAAGGGAAGGTTGTATTCCATCAGCTTTTCCATCAGAAAACGAGGACCAGCATTGGTCCGGTATAAAACTGCGATATCCCCCGGCCGCACTCCCGACTGCAGATACAGCTGTATCTCCCTGGCAATGGCCAGATTTTCTTCCCCCGGATCCTGCCAGAGCTTCGTGATCACGTTCTTCCCATGACGCCCCGTTGTATGGATGGCCTTTGAAAAACGTTTCTGGTTTTCTCCGATCAGCCGCAATGCCGGTGCCACGATCTCCTCGGTACTGCGGTAATTCACATCCAGAAGAATCCGTCCGGCACCCGGATAATCCCGCTCAAATCCCAGCATAATCTCCGGTTTGGCCCCACGAAACCGGTAAATCGACTGATCATCATCGCCCACGATAAAAAGATTATCTTCCGGCTTGGCTAACATCCGCACGATCTTATATTGAAGCCGGTTGATGTCCTGAAACTCATCAATCAGGATGTACCGATACCTCCTCTGCCAGGCAGACAGGATATCTTTTCTTTCCGTAAAAAGTTCCAGACACAGCACCATCATGTCATCGAAATCGATGAGTCCGGCCCGGCGCATTTTCTCTTCATAGCCTGCATAGAGCTGACGGAAAACTGCATCCGGACAGTTTTTGGAATAGTAATGTTCCAGTGCAATCCTCTCTCCCTTGACAGAGCTTATCTCACTTAAAATGGAGGCTGCAAACTCATTTTCATCCTCCGGCTCCAGACCTCCGGCCTGAGCCAGCTCCCGGACAAACTGCATCTGCTGCTCTTCCCGGACAATATTGTCAGCGGTATATCGGTATGCCAGCTTTAAGATCCTAAAAAAGATCGAATGAAAAGTACCGAAGGTGACTCTGGATCCGCCGCCGGTCAATGCTTCATACCGCTCCCGCATCTCCTCGGCTGCTGCCCGGGTAAAGGTAATCACAAGAATATCCCCCGGATCGATTCCGTACTCCTTCGTCAGATACTGGACCCGATGGGTGATCACCGTTGTTTTCCCTGATCCCGGTCCCGCCAGAACCATCATGGGACCATCTTTATGCATGATTGCCTGTGTCTGTGCTTTACTGAATGCCATTTCCTGTTTCCTTACTCCACAATTCAAGAATATCTCGGCATATTTGCTTCGAAATTCGCATTTTGATGTGCAAGACATCCTTCTGCCGCGCATCTGAAGCAAATCTGTCAAGTACAAATGTAAGAAAAGTGCGCCTTGGAATGTATTTCTCACAAAGCGCACCTTTTCACTGCTTTTCATGCATCTACGATACATGAAAAAGCAGTTGTTTATTTACTACCTACTGATTTAATCTGAGATTCAAGTCGAACGTCCGTGAGACTTGGCGCGTGATTCTGGTCAGCAAAGCTGACATATTCCTATCAGAATCACTGCGCATCCTCGCGGAGCATTTATCTCAGTCGGAGACCCAACTCCCACTGAGATAAATTTGCTGTTACTCACATTACGCCAATATTATTTTTCTTAAATTTTCCCAAAATCCAAGCAACCTACAGCAGTCCAATCGCCTCCCGCACATTTGCCACCCCTTCCAGCCGGATATCCGACCTTGGTTTCAATTTACTGACATTGACCATCGGAAGAATGCATCTTGTAAATCCCATCTTGACTGCCTCATGGACTCTCTGCTCTGCCATCGAGACGGCGCGCACCTCGCCAGAGAGTCCGACCTCGCCAAATACGATCGTTTTCTCATCCAGAGGACGGTCTTTATAGCTGGAAATCAGCGCCATCACGATCGCAAGGTCAAGCGCCGGCTCGTTCATCTTCATGCCGCCTGCAATGTTGACATACGCATCGTACCCGGACAGGGCATAACGGCATCGTTTTTCCAACACTGCCATGAGCAGGTTCACACGGTTGTAATCGACGCCCGCTGCCGTCCGCCGCGGCAGTCCGAAATTCGTCTTTGACACCAGCGCCTGCACTTCCAGAAGAATCGGGCGGGTTCCCTCCATCGAGCAGGCAGTCACCGCACCGGATGCCTCCGCCGGGCGCCCTTCCAGCATAAATTCGGATGGATTCGGCACCTCTGCCAGTCCTTCCTCCCGCATCTCAAACACGCCGATCTCATTGGTCGAACCGAAACGGTTCTTCACTCCCCGCAGAATCCGGTAGGACGCATGGCGATCGCCCTCAAAATATAGCACTGTATCGACCATATGTTCCAGCATACGCGGTCCCGCCACAACGCCCTCTTTCGTCACATGACCGACGATAAAGACTGTCACGCCCAGTCCTTTTGCGAGCTGCATCAGGACGCCGGTGCACTCTCTTACCTGGCTGACACTGCCCGGTGCAGAACCTGCCGCCTCGATAAACATGGTCTGGATCGAGTCGATCACGACCACATCCGGGCGTACCTCCCGGATCACCTCCGCGATCGTATCCAGGTTCGTCTCACTCAAGAACGAAAGTGGTCCGCGCACCGTCCCGATCCGGCTTGCCCGCAGTTTGATCTGTTTTAATGACTCCTCGCCGGAGACGTATAAAACCTTTTGTTCCTGTCCTGCCAGGTTCCGGCAGACCTGCAGAAGCAGGGTTGATTTTCCGATTCCCGGATCTCCGCCGACCAGCACCAGGGAGCCACGCACCACGCCGCTTCCAAGCACCCGGTCAAGTTCTGCAAATCCGGTTCTCGTCCGATCCGTATCGGAAAGCTCAATTTCATCTAAGCTGACCGGCTTTGCCTGCGCACCAACCCGTTTCCCCGGTGCCGCCGTCAGCGAAGCCGCTGCCGCATACCGCCCTGCTGCCGTACCGGATGATGCTGGTGCGGACGGCGCTTCCACCATCGTATTCCACGCCTTGCACGCCGGGCACTGCCCCATCCATTTGGAAGATTCATAACCGCATTCCCTGCAGAAAAATCCCGTTGATTTTGCCTTTGCCATGCTGATTCCTTTCCAGACACTTCTTCTCATATTTCTTATTACACAAAAAGCTGCTGCATGGCGGAAACCGGCTTCCGGCGCACACGCCCGCCATTCCTGCCATGCAGCAGCTTTCATCTCACGCATTGTAACTTGTACGTAACGTTTTGTTTTTCTTTTCCTTATCTGGCTTCAATTCGGATTGCGGTTGCCTTGCCCGGGTTCAGCTCCACGCTCAGTACCAGTTTGCCGCTGACGTTGGTCTTCATGCCACCAACCGATACGCCGTCTACATATACCTCATACTCACGCTCATCCTCTAACTGAATGGTAATCTGAGCATCCTTCTCGCCCTCAACCGAAAACTGTACGGAAGTATCTCCCGCCTGGAAATGATTGACTGCCGTGCCCGGTACCGACTCATATACGAACATTCCGTTGCGCTCCAGCTTGGTAATCTCGCCGAATGTTTTTACCTTATAAAGATCGCCCTGAAATTCAAAATCCTGCAGCTTGGACTTTGCTGCTAACATATAATTGCCAAAACTGATGGTTCCGTCATCCTCGATGCGGATTAACTCGCTAACTACTGGCATAATGCTTTATCCTCCTAGTATCCTTTTAATCAATATCGCAACTGCTCCGCACTTACACAGTTACTCAGTAGTATCATTTTAACACACTTCGACCGGGTTTACCAGTCTTTTCGCTTCCAGCCCTTTAGACCGTCTCAAATTTCAGCTGATCGCCATCTTTTTCAATCCGAACCTCTGTTTTTTTCCGGATCGTGCCTTCCAGGATCTTCTCAGAAAGCTGATCCTCGATCTGCGTCTGGATCGTCCGGCGCAACGGTCTTGCACCATATTTGGAATCATATCCCTTATCTGCCAGGAAATCGATCGCATCATCTGTGATCGTGAGCGTCATTCCAAGCTGATCCTCCGTCCTTTTCTTGATGCCACGCAGCAGAATGCCCGCGATCGTCTTGATATTCTCCTTCGTCAGAGGATGGAATACTAAAATCTCATCGATTCGGTTTAAAAACTCTGGCTTAAACATCCGGCGCACTTCCTCCATCACGCGCTCTTTCATAAACGCATAATCCGCTTTCTCACCGCTCTCCGACGAGAATCCAAGCCGCTTCGGGGAAATAATATTTTCAGCGCCCGCATTGGAGGTCATAATCAGAATCGTGTTCTTGAAATCCACCTTCCGTCCCTGTGCGTCCGTAATGTGTCCGTCATCGAGGATCTGCAGCAGAATGTTAAATACATCCGGATGCGCTTTTTCAATCTCATCAAAAAGAATAACCGAATATGGATTGCGACGCACCTTCTCGCTGAGCTGTCCGCCCTCCTCGTAGCCAACATATCCTGGCGGCGAACCGATCATCTTGGAAACGCTGTGTTTCTCCATGTACTCCGACATATCAACGCGGATCATCGCATTTTCCGTGCCAAACATCGCCTCCGAGAGTGCCTTGGAAAGCTCTGTTTTTCCGACACCCGTCGGCCCCAGGAACAGAAACGAACCGATCGGCCGCTTCGGATCCTTGAGTCCCACACGACCACGGCGGATCGCACGCGCCACGGCGGATACAGCTTCCTCCTGTCCGACCACACGCTCATGCAGAATGGACTCCAGTTTCAACAGCCGCTCTGACTCTTCTTCTGCCAGCTTGCGAACCGGGATCTTCGTCCAGTCAGAAACAATGTCCGCAATCTCATTTTCACCGACCACTAACTTGCGTGAATTTTTCTCTTTTTCCCATTTTTCACGAATCTTTTCAATCTTTTCCTGCTTTTTCTGCTGCTTCTTCTTGATCTCACCGGCTTTCTCATAGGCTTCAGCCTTGATCGCCTCTTCCTTCTGGCCTTCGAGTTTTTTGATCTCCGCTTCGAGCTTTTTGATCTCCTCCGGCTCCGTATATACAGTCAGACGCAGCTTCGAGGATGCTTCATCGATCAGATCGATCGCCTTGTCCGGCAGGAAACGGTCATTGATATAGCGGGCAGACAGGCGCACCGCTGCCACCAGTGCCTCATCCTGGATCGTCACCTTGTGGTGCTCCTCATAGCGGCTGCGAAGCCCCTTCAAAATCTCGATGGATTCCGCCTCCGTCGGCTCATCCACCATAACCGGCTGAAACCGGCGTTCCAAGGCCGCATCTTTTTCGATGTATTTGCGGTATTCTTCCAGCGTCGTCGCACCAATGAGCTGAATCTCGCCCCTCGCCAGCGACGGTTTCAGGATATTGGAGGCATCGATCGCGCCCTCCGCGCCGCCTGCGCCGATGATCGTGTGAATCTCGTCAATAAACAAGAGCACATTTCCACTCTCCCGCACCTCGGCAAGTACCTTCTTAATCCGCTCTTCGAACTCACCGCGGTACTTGGATCCTGCGACCATGCCGGACAAATCGAGGCTGACAACCCGCTTTTTCGCGATCGTCTCCGGTACATTGCCGGAAACAATGAACTGTGCCAGACCTTCCACAACCGCCGTCTTTCCGACGCCTGGTTCCCCGATCAGGCACGGATTATTCTTCGTCCGGCGGCTTAAAATCTGAATAACACGTTTCATTTCCCGTTCCCTGCCGATGACTGGATCGAGCTTTCCGTCCCGCGCCATCTGGGTCAGATCCCGGCTGAAATTGTCCAGATTCGGTGTATTGCCTTTCTCCGGGCGCACCCGTCCTGCTGCCGCATCTTCCGCTGCCTCGGACGGCGCGTCATCGCCCATAGCCCCCATCAGATCCACATATAATTTCTGAATATTAACATTCATTGTATTGAGTAAACGGCACGCAGTTGATTTTCCATCCTTGATGATAGCAATCAGGATGTGCTCCGTTCCAATCAGAGGCGCTTTGAAAAAAACCGCCTCATCATAACTCGCCTGCAGCACGGCGCGCGCCCCCGGCGTATACTCAATCTGTCCCTCTACCTGAGTCGCCACTGCCGGGCTTATCAGACGCTCCATCAGTTCCATGACACGCTCTTCTGTCACATCATGTTCTGCCAGAACCGCTGCCGCCACGCCAGTTCCCTCTTTTATCAGTCCTAAAAGCAGATGCTCCGTCCCCACATAGCCGTGTTCCAGCTCCTGCGCTGTCTCGACTGCCAGACGGATCGCTTCTCTGGCTTTCTGAGTAAAACGATCGATCATTTTACTGTTCCTCCTGTTTCTTTTTACTTTACACCAGCTTCGGCAGTTCCTCCCGAAGATACCGCGCCCGCTCTGCCTCCAGCTCCTCACGTCCCAGCGGCTTGCTCGAACGTTTCTGTAAGTTTGCCGGCTGGATGCCGATCATCAGGCGATAAATGCTCACAAATTCTGCCGGTTTTAACAGCCCGTCCGCGATGCCCGCCCAGACATGAGATAGAAATGTCATCGCTTCCTTGAGCGTCATCCGGCGCGCATATTTCAGAACGCCGTAGGACTTGTACGCCTCATCCTCCCGCTCCAGGCGGTGCCTCGACAGAGAAACCTCGCGGAACTGATTTTCCTGCGCCGAGAGCTGCCCCGCCACGTTGGCTACCAGCTCCAGAATCTCTTGTTCGGTGATGCCGAGTGTCTTCTGATTGACTACCTCGTACAGATCGCCGTAGTTTTCATTGCCTCTGCCATAAACGCCGCGCACGGTCGTGCCGAAACGTCCCATATCGCCCAAAAGTTCCTGAAATTTCTTATTCATCGTCAGAGACGGCAGATGCACGACCACAGACGCCTTCATTGCTGTTCCGACATTCGTCGGATAGGACGTCAGATATCCATATTTCTCATTAAATGCATACGGAATCTTCTCGTTAATATAATCATCCAGCGCATCCGCTTTTGCATAACATTCTTGCAGATCGAGTCCCGATGCCAGCACCTGTAAACGGATATGATCGTCCGCATTTAATACCATGCTGACCCGCTCATCCTCCGAACAGAGGATCCCGCCCGGCGTCGTCTTCTCCGCCAGCGTGCGGTTTAAAAGGCGCCGTTCCCGCAATGCGGTGCGGTCAAGCTTCTCCATCAATTCCAGATCTTCATATTCATAAAACTGACCGTCCCGGTCACCCAGATCGCGGAAATTCTGTTTTAAACGGGCAATCATCGTCCGCGCCTCATCCGGCTCCAGACGGCTCGGAAATTTATATTCTTCCCAGTTCCGAGACAGACGCACCCGGCTGGAAACGATATTGGACGCATCATTCGCCACTTCCTCAAACCATTTCGTCATGTCTCATTTCTCCTTCCAGACTGTGTATCTTATCCCGGCAGGCAGCAGCCGTCTCATAGTCTTCTTCCTGCAACGCCGCTTCCAGCCTGCGTTTCAGCTGCTTAATCTGCTCTTCCGGGCTGAATTCCAGTTCTCCCTTCTTCGTCACCTCTGCAGCCGCCTGACTGCGCGGCTGGATCTTCGGATGTTTGCCGGTATGGCTCGAATTTTCCTGCAATTTCTTAATTTTCTCTCCAAGCAACGGATCAAACACATGATAACAGTCCGCGCATCCGAAACGGCTGTTCTTGATAAATTCTTCATAGGTCGTGCCGCAGGTCGGGCATACCACATCCTCTTTCGGTGCCTGGCTGGCAGACGCATCCGTCAGTCCCAAAAGGCTCGAAAGCAGTTTCCCAAGCGGAAATTCTCCCTCAATCAGTGCCGAGTACGGTCCCAGATCCATCTCTTTCGCGCACTGGGCGCAGAGATTATGCTCTGTCTTGACGCCGTTAAACACTTCTGTATATTTAATATTCGCTTCGCGAATCCCACATTTCTCACACAGCATAATTTATCCTCCCAACATACACATCCCGCAACGGTTCCAATACACAAAAACCATCGCCCGCAGCCGGAACCTGCTATTCCGCTGTAAATGCGTCATAAATGGAATCCACCAGATTGTGAACCTCCTCGCGGCTCACATTTTTACAGACACCTCTTGCCAGAATTACACTGAGATCCCGACGCATCTCCGAGATCGTCCGCATCTTATCCGTATCAAGTGCAATCACTGCCCCGCGGCGGCGGTCCACACGCAGAAAACCTTCCTGTTTCAGTACAGAATATGCCTTGTTGACCGTGTGCATGTTAATTCCGATGTTATCCGCTAACTGGCGCACGGATGGCAGCGTATCGCCCTCCCGGATCTGGTCGGTGGCAATCCCGATGATGATCTGGTTTATGAGCTGAATATAAAGCGCTTCCTCACTGTTAAAATCAATCTCTACAATCATACTCCACCATCTTTCATTCTGACGGCAGACCCCGTTTCTAAATACAGTCAGCCGCCTGTTTTATCATTTGTTATATAGATTGTATAACAAACAGGTGTTTTCGTCAACTGTAAAACTGTGTTAATTGTGTGAACTTGTTACAAAAAATCGATATAAAAGAAAAGACAGATACCCACCAGAAATCTCCTGGACAGATACCCATCTTTTCCTCTTTTATTTACTGCGGATCGTCGATATACTCAAATCCATCCTCATCACGCCGATCCCGCTCTAACCGGGCTTTTGCCTCGCGGGCGCGTCTGGATCGCTCTGATTCCGACTCATATCTCGTTGGGCGATCACCGTATTCCTCCCGTTCCAGCGTGTAGTAAAGCTCCGAGCGGGATGCCGGGCGCACTTGAATCGCCGGGCGCGCATTCCGGCGTTCTCCCGATGCTGCAGACTCTTTCGCCGCACGATGCGCCGATGCAGGCGTGTAATCGCGCTGCAGGCGGCTTTCTTTTGCTGAAACAGCACGTTCCCGTTCTGTGCGTCGGCTTTCTGCCACTGCCTGGCGTTCCCGCTCTGCGCGGCTTCCGTCTGCCGAAGTTCTGCGCGGACGCTCAGAACGGCTTTCCTCTGCCGCATCTCTGCGGGTGCGCTGCAGACGTTCTTCTTCTGATGCCTCTCTGCGGACACAAGCCGGACTGCTTTCTTCTGGCATTTCTCTACGGACGCGTTCGGAACGATTTTCGCTTCCTGCTTCCCGGCGGCATCTTTCCTCCGGCATCCGTTTTGCGCGGTCTGCCGATGCTGCTGCCTCCATACTCCGCTCCCGGCGAACCGGCTGGGAGACGTGCTCCTCATCCCTTGTCCGTCGGGCCGACGGCGTCTCGCGCTCCTCTTCCCGCTCCCGGCGGACCGGTCTTGTCTCCAGCGTCTCTTGGGTTCGGCGCGCACTCCGACGCCCTTCCTCCATCCGCTCTGCGGACGGGCGGCGTCTGTCATCCGCTGCCATGCGCTCCTTCTCACTCCGCGCTGCCGGTCTTGCCGGCGTCATTTCCCCATCTTCTCTCTTGTCGCGCCCAGTGCCTCGTTTCACCCGTGCGTCTGCCGCCGGTCGTGCATTCGGCGATGACGGACGACGCTTGGACCTCTGTCTGCCTCCGGCTGCCTGCGCTTCCTCTCTCCACTCTTTCCGCTTGAGCAGAAGATTGATCACGATAAAGAACAAGATTACACACGCTACGCCCAGAACCGCAAGCATGACAAAGCGAATATTATAATCCCTGCAAAGTGCGTTGTACTTATCTACAATCTCTTCCACTTGTGCATCATCGTATTTAGTTGCCAGAGACGGGTCTTCAAAATACCGTTGGAAGGTCTTTTCTGCAATATCATACCGATACAGCGACTTCTCGCCGCTCTCATTCATACCATATACGACACAATACTTCTGCTGTTCATCGCTCTTCCATACCCAGCCCTGCACTTTATACGTGCCGTTTAACTGAATGGTCGTCTCCATAAATCCATCCGGAATCTGAACCGACTCATCCGGTGGAAGCACCAGAATCGACTTTGCTGTCACATCGATCGTCACATACGGCGATAACACACCGGATTCCGGTATATAAATATAAAACGCACCATTTCCATCGGCACCCTGCAAATACAGAAGCGTCAGGTCATTGCCATTTCCACACTGGACCTCTGAACCACCATAAGTACAGGTAGACTGCGTATATCCTTCCGGAAGCAGGGAGGCATCAAATTCCGTCGCCACCGTATAGGAAACGCCGTCTATTTCCACATCCAGCCCGTTTGTCACAACCGGCGTTGTCCCAACTGCATCTGTTTCAGCCCCTGTCTCCGCCTCTGACGGCACATCGACCGTATCCAGCTTATTGACTGTGATCGTGTAGCTCTTAGTTGTCTGTCCATCCTCCGCCGTCACCTTGCAGACAACGGTATTAGCACCTACCTTTAAGCCGGAATCACCGCTGACAAGGACTTTCGCCTTGCTGTCCTTCGCACTCGCGCTGACCGCCAGCTTATCGACGCTGGCTCCTACCTGTGCCGTATAGGAAGTCACATTTGGCGAAAATGCAGGGGAAAGTGTTCCTGGAGAAATCTTCAAGGACGAAAGCGCCGCTTCCGCCGAGGAGGTTGCCGGTGCTTTTACTTTGACACTCGCCGTCCCCGTTTTAGAAACTGTGACTGCCTGTGCATCTGAGTCATAGACTTCATAACTTCCCACAGAGATCGAAGTATTTCCCGCCTGCACTGCCTTGAATTTCAGCGTATAGGAAAATGCCTTCGTCGAATTGGAATCCATCGTTCCAACCAGGCGGACGGAACCTGCACCGCCGCTTGCGTTATTTCCGCTCACAAACTCAATGACCGACGGATCATAGGAAAGTACCACGTCGGATGCCCCTAGATTTCCATCCTGAGAGGAGATCTTCACATTGACGCTGAACTCCTGCCCCACCGTCGCACTCGGATCGGAAAATGAAATTTTTGCGCTGGATGCATAGGCGCTGATCCCGCCAACCGGCGCCGCCACCGTCAGCATACCTGCTGCAAGTATACCTAATATGATATTTTTAAACCTTTTCATTCAACTGCCCTGTCCTATATTCTTTATTGGGAACGGTCCCATATCTGCACCGTTCCCTTTCTTTACAAATTTTCACGTACCCGCTGCCATCTCTCAAAACCAGCCGCAGGTACGTGAAATATCCCTACAGTCCCAGAATCTTCTTCTGCATCAGAAGAATATCCAAAATATCTACTTTTCCATTTCCATTGAGGTCGGCGCGCGCGATTTCTTCCGCTCTTAACTTTCCAAGTCCCAGTATCGACCGCTGTGCCAGCAGGACATCCATGATGTTCAGCTTACCGTCGCCGTTGACATCCCCGCGCACCGACGATGCCGCATGCGTTCCCGATGTGGACTGGGATGGTGCCGCCGCGCTGGTCGGCGACTGGCTCCCCTGCGGACTGCCGGCGCTCCCGACAGACTCCCCATTTGGCGCAATCAGGGTTCCGGAACTGCCGCTTCCAAATCCATTCACATTCGATCCCGGTGCAGACTGCCCGGAAGGAGAGCTTCCTGAACTGCTTCCCGAAGAGGTCGGACCGACAATCTGCACATCCGAACCGCCGGAGGAAGAATTTCCTGAACTGCTTCCTGAAGACATGCCCGGTCCCGTCGCCGGACCGCTAGAGCTGCTTCCAGAGGAAACGCCGCTTCCAATCGAGCTTGAGTAGGTCGGACCTCCCGACTGGCGCACTACGTGAAGGACGTAATTTCGCAGATTTCCATTTGCCGCTTTGACCGTCACGGTGATCTCATTGACACCGCTCTGCAGATCGACCGTTCCCGTTCCGGCAATCGTTGCCTTGGAATCAATCGCGCTCGCTGCTACCGTCACGCTTGCCACCGATGGATCCACGATCAGATCGTAAGACTCTGTATCTCGGTTAAAGGTCGGTGTCAGTGCAAATCCATCGACACCCAGCGCCGACAGCTTGTTGTTCGGGCTGCCGTCCAGCGTCGGTTTGACGCAGGCGCCCGCCGGCATATTTTTATACACCGGAATCGAGAACTCAAGTGTTGTATTTGCCAATGCCGTGATCTTCGAAAGCGTCAGTCCTTCGGCAGCTGCCGCCTGCACATTCGTCATGTACTGGTGTTTATAAAGGTTGCTGCCCTGCACATTAAATTTCTTTAAGTACAGCGTATCCTGCCCTTTTTTCACATAATTCTCACCATAATAAACCGAACCGCCGCGGATCGATTTTTCGATGCTGTTCCACGGGCGCAGATAGCTTCCCGACTGGGATGCCCACCAGAGTCCGCGTTCTACCGCACTCATCGAGCCGGACTGATATGCCTCTATATTAAAGAAGTTATAATATCCCTGATAGCCGGACACCGTTCCGGAAATACTGCGTCCGGTTCCCCGGCTGCCCTGTTCCTGCAGAATCATCGACGCCAGAATATATGGATTGACTCCCGATTCGGATGCCGCATTCATGATGATATCTACATAGGAAGTACCGATTGCAGACTGCTGCGCCACTCCCGTGGAAGTTCCCGAACTGCTGTAAGTGCCACTTCCCGGTGCACTTGTTCTTCCGCTGCTGGTTGAACCAGAAGTTGTTCCAGTTGTGCTGCTTCCCGGTGCGCTTGTACTGCCACTGGTGGTTCCAGCCGTGCTGCTGGTTGTCCCCGATGACTTATTCGATGTGCCGCTGCTGACCGGCGCCGTCTCCCCGTCTGCATTGTTGGAAGAAAATCCATCTCCCGCCATGCCCGGTCCATTGGTCGCTGCCACCCGCTCCGTCTTATGATCGCTGATCGAAGCAATCGGAGACGACAGACCGGCGCTGCTTCCGCTCGAACCTGACGAACTTCCCGGTCCCGTCGCTGAACCGGAAGAAGAGCTTCCAGAACTGCTTCCCGTACCGGCCGATACCGACGAGCCGCCCGACACCGTGCCGGAAAGGAAGGTTCCGCTCACCATGTTCTGCAGCCCCGTCTTCGTGTGAAGCGAACTGTCATACGACTGTTTCATGAACTGGTAAATATATTTATCATTTAAGAAATTCCGCGGATCCATATAATAGGCGATAATATCCGAAGACGCCTGTACCCAGGAGCTTCCGTCAAAGCCCGGCCAGGTTCCGGTTCCCCAGTCATACGCGCCTGTCTCGGTCGATTTCCAGGACGAAATGCTGCTGCTCGCAACCAGGTTCCGCCCGATCACGCTTTCATTTTTCAACGCTGTGTTCCAATCCAGATTCGTCTGGAACGCCGTGAACGTCCAATTCGGATATTGTGCATGCAATTCCCGGAGTCCCTGTTTATAGCTCTCCGGAAATCCCTGCTTTGTCAGATAGCCTTCAAAATCCGAATCCGATTTTATCGCCGTCGGAAACTTTATGTATTTGCTCGAAACATAACCCGTCTGCTCACCGCCGCTTCCGCTATATCGTATCTGATACCATACGACGCCATCCGTTCCCGTCTGCTCACCAAGTACTGTAACCGGTGCGCCCTTGGACAGCTTCGCTAGTGCCTGATACGAAGTGCCCGGACCACTCCGGACATTCAGGTTTGTCGCATTGACCGACGCGGTTCTCTCTTCCGCATAGCTGACGATCCCCAGCAAAGACTCTGCTGCAGTACCTGCCAGCCCTGGGTTGACCGCCATCACAGCGCCCAGCAGAAACGCCGCCGCCCGTTTCCCCAATAACTTCCATTTTTTCATCCGTCTATCTCCTCATTCTGCTGCGTTTTCTGCAATTCATCCCCCGCAACGGAATTCTTATTCTGTCTGCCGCCGTATTTCCAGACAGCCGCTCGACTCTTTTCCATCTTTTTCACGTTTTTACAATCGTATCTATTATAATGAAAAAAGACCATATGTGTCAACCTTACCGAAAAAACTTCGCAAAATTTGGGGTCTTTGCGTGAAATTGTAAGATTTTCTTAATTTTTAGAAGCAGTATAGGTTGGCTTCGAAATGTTTTCCGGATACATGATTTTTGAATGCATGACCGCATGAAAAAGAATGTGCCTTGGCACATTCTCGCGCCGAGCGCGGTCGCTTG
>OIWN01001087.1_pt1 | contig 22686 bp, 26 predicted proteins | sample 1587591 | NCBI WGS metagenome assembly OIWN01 (sample SAMEA3888901, study PRJEB22519) | human gut metagenome | biome: human gut; feature: human-associated habitat; material: faeces | place: Denmark | collected 2010 | reverse complement strand
CTAACGTGCTTTCTAACACTTTTCAAGCCAGTTTCGAGAGAGTTGCGGTGATCTTTTCGGCCATGCCCATCTTCCTGCCTACGTCAAGGTGTCCGTAAATATTTGCGGTCATCTTGATGTCGGAATGTCCCAGCCACTCCTGGACATCCTTTAGCGTGAAACCCGTATTGAGCAGGAAGCTGGCACACGAATGACGGAGTTCGTGAAATCGAATGTGGGGCATTTCGTAAATCTCAAGCAGCCGGCTAAAACGATGGCTCACATAGTCCGGAGCAAATGGCCGCCCGTCATCCCATTTCAGGATGTAGTTGTTTTCTGTATATTGGGAGCAGAATAGGCGGCGGTTTTCGTCTTCCTGACGCTTCAAATCCAAAAGCATCTCTCTTACATCCGGCGTAAGCGGAAACGTTCTGCGGCTGGTCTTGTTTTTCGTTTTGTCTTTCTCCACGATCTGTGTGACCTTGGCTACAGTATGCTTTACCGTGATCGTGCCGGCATCGAAATCTACGCTGTCCCACTTCAGGCCCAGGACCTCACTGCGGCGCAATCCATAAACAGCGGTGAGCTTGATAACTGGGAAAAGATTTTCGTCCCTGACCGCATCCAGAAGCTCCGCTAACTGCGCCCCGCTATAAAAGTGGGACTCATAGTGTTCCGTCTGCGGCAAAATGAGAAAGTTACAGGGATTATTGGGGATCAGCCCATCCCTCACCGCCATGTTCAGCGTTTGGTACAGGATGTTCTTGTGGAGCCGCAGGGAGCGGGGAGAAAGCCCGCCTTTCCCATCTTTGCGGCCGTTCTGGTGCTTTTGATCCATGTATGTTTGCAAAACGCCTCGATCAATCTCGGACAGCTTCAGCCCAAGCTCCTCAAAGTATGGGAGGATATGTGCATTTGATAAATTGTAATATCCCTGCAGGGTAATTTCATCCACCCTGCCTGCACACTCCTTCAACCAGAGCTTTACGGCATCTGAAAAGAACATATCGGAATATTTGAACTGTTCCTTGACCTCATATTCCCGAAGCGTCTCGCGGAGCATCTGCTCCGCTTTTTTCTTATTGCCCTTGACGGTGTAGCCGGTGGAAATCCACTTTTGGCGGCGCTTTCCGTTCTGAGTGAGATTCAACACCATATAGAATTTGTCTTTCTTGATTTGCAGGCTGCCTGTCATAATAGACTCCTTTCTTAGACAGTCAGAATTGCCCGCCATTACACGCCCTTATTGTACCGTGTTTGCTGAATGTAGTCAACAAGGTAAAGCTTCGGAATCAGAATCCTGCGGCCGATCCTCTTGCTGTTGATCGTTCCGTCATTTACTATCTCGTAAGCTTTGTTGATTCCGATGCCGAGGGCGGCGGCCAACTGCTTGACTGTCATCACATCAGGATAGGATCGGAACATCATCTCTTCCCCTCCTTTGCTGGCGGAGCCATATAAAAAGTGCAGCGGCGTATTGTCCGGTATTGATAGCGCTGTGCGGGTAAGTCGAAGAATCCGGAGATACAGCGCCAATGGCTGATATGATGCAAATGCCGTCCGTTGCAGCGGGTGGTGCCGATATTGCTGCCCATTTGTAATTTTCACCTCTTCTTTGTATCTCATATGGTGAGTGGATCAGACTGAGCGTTTCAGACTATTCCGCGCTCATAGTTATAAAGCCGGGACAGGACCAATTCAATTCCCCGGCGGGGCATGGGGTGTCCATCCGGACTTCGGAGTGTGTACCGCTCCTGCGGATGATATTGATCTTCCAATTCGCAAAGAAGTGCAACGGCCGCAGAATAGCTAGTACGCGGCAGAACGTCTATATCGCACAAATAGGTGCAGGGCTCTTTCTGAGAAGAACGGCACGCTGGGGTATGATTTTCCATGCTGCCCAGTCCAGGCAGTGCTCCCACGGTGTCCATGTCTTTCAAATCGGATACCTCCCATCTCTGAATATGCCGGAAAAATAAAAGATATGGACAGGCTGGATCTGCCTGTCCATATCTTTTCGATGGTACTATTGTAACAGAAAAAGTTTTTACTTGCAATCCCAGCAAGCATGAGTTTTTTTCGTCACTCCGAGTGAAGAAACCTTTTTACTTTTCGTGAAATTATGCTGGCGACACAGCATCGGGCCAGCTTTTTTGAAGAATGGGGGCATTTTGCAGAAAAATATCTATGGAGAAAACCGCAACTGTCCAATGAGCTTCTGATGTGATATGCTCTACCTGTATTTAGGCCAGATTTCGCCAGGTCGGAGATTGCTCCCATGGGCCCATTGGGGCCTGTGGAGACTTGTCCACATCCTAAATACCTAACATCGACACAAAAACCGCAGTTACCTACTTTATAGGGGACTGCGGCTTTTTTTGTGCAAAAAACGAAAGGAGCTCTTAGTTATGAATGAAAACCTGTTTAGCTTCTCTGCCATCTCTGGTCAAGGGGAGCAACCCAAATTCGATTCTACGGCATTTGACCTTGGAAGCGATGTGAATGCCCCTCCACCCCCTGCTGCTGTTGTGCCTCCTGCCGCTCCGGCCCCTTCTGCCGCTGCGCCTGTGGCAAACGCTCCAGACTTCGCCGCTACTGCGCCCGTGGTGACTGCTCCGGCTCCTGCCGCTGCCGCGCCCATGGCGACCGCTCCGGCCCCCACCGCCGCCGCGCCTGTGGCGACTGCTCCGGCCCCCGCCGCTGCCGCGCCCGTGGTGACTGCTACGGCCCCCGCCGCTGCCGCGCCTGTGGTGACCGCTCCGGCCCCCGCCGCCACAACCGCAGATGCGGCCAACAATGTGGTCCCGTTTGCCCCTCCCGCACAGGAGAGTAATGAGGGTGAAAACCCCCTGCTGGCAATGATGGACCTTCAGGAAACAAAGAACGTTCAGGCTGCCAACGCCTCGCTCTTCGCGCAGCTTCCCCAGTTCTCCTACAACGGGACTACGGAGGTCATTGAGAATTTGGATCAGACCTTTGAGGAGCTGCGGGAAGCCAAAGCAGAGGACTTTACCGAGCTTGAGGAAGCTGCAAGCGTCACCTGGAATGTCACTTACGGCACTGTTACGAAAAAGGTGGCAAAGCCCAAGAAAACCAAAATCGGAGAATTCAAACGGGAAATCGAAACCTCGAAAGAATTTCTGGATGGGCTGAAAAAATCCACGACAAAAAAGCCGGCCTGCATTGTCAAGCCGTCTGTCACCATGAAGCCAAAAGGGATCGCCCTCTACAAGGGGGTGTTTCTTACAATGGAGGAGGCCGAGGACTCCGGGAAAACCATTACGTTCATCCCTTCTGCTGATGGACTGGTCTATGAGCGTCGGGTGACGGAAGCTGGTGAATTTGTGACGCCTGCCTCGGAGGTGAAACTGTTGGACAAAATTATCCCCGGCTTTGTACCGGCCCTTCCACGCATTCCGTATACTCTCTTTTCACAGGCGCTGGATCTGTTCCGCTATATGATGAAGGCCAGAGCAGACGGCACCCCTTTGGAAGTGCTGATCCATATTTACTGGGATAAGGAAGATGAAAAGTTCATCCTCCATGTCCCCCGCCAGTCTGTGGGTCATGCGATCGTCCTTCCTGATGCGGGGGAGGAGCCGCTGGACAGCGACCGATATATCCACTATGCGGATCTCCATTCGCACAATGACATGGATGCCCGTTTTTCCGCCGTGGATGACCGGGATGAACGTGCCAACCGGATTTACATGGTCGTCGGCCACCTGGAGAACTATTTCCCCGAGCTGACGGTTAGGATCTGCAATGGGGGCACACACTGGCTCATCCCCGCTGATACGGTCCTTGAGCCGCTTCCAACCCAGGTATTTCCTCACAAGTGGCTAGAGCGTATTCAGATGATGGATGACGCAGCGCGCCTTGACAGTGAGTGTTTTGACATGGATGAAGTCTGGGGGAAGGCCGCATGATTTTCTCAAAATCCCGCCCGGTCAAAATCGTTTTGGTAGGGACCGGCGGCACCGGAGGATACATTGTACCTCAGCTTTACCGCCTGCTTTACGCATTGGACCGGCCGATCCGGGTCATCCTCTGCGACGGCGACCTGGTTGAGGAGAAAAACCTCGGGCGCCAGAACTTTATTGAAGCGGATCTGGGAAAAAACAAGGCAATGGTCCTGGCAGAACGGTATTCCAACGCCTTCGGAATCGAAACAAGCTATATCCCACAGTATGTCGAGGATGAGGAGATGCTGGAAGAACTGCTGGAGCCTTTGCAGTATCCGCAGAACAGGTATGTTACCAATCAGAATGGCGAAGCTGTACGGGAACTCATATCGGAAATCGTGATCCTGATTGGGGCGGTGGACAATAACCGCTCCCGGCAGGTCTTTCACAGCGTTTTCCAACGCGCAAAGGAACTGATCTATATTGATTCCGGGAACAGCAAAGCAAGTGGTCAGGTGATCTGCGGTGTCCGGCGAAGCGGAAAGACCTTCTATCAGCCGGTTGCCAGCCTGTATCCCGAGGTCCTGGAGCAAACGGATAAGTTTCCGACTGAACTCTCCTGCGCGGAGGCGTCGATCTCCGCGCCGCAGACTATTGCAGCGAATCTGGCGGCGGCAACCGTCGTGACGATCCACATCTACAATATTCTGGCGGAAGGGAATAACCATTCCGTCGGGAAAAGCGTTTTCTCCACCAAATCGGTCAACATCCAATCCTTCAAGAAAAATGTGAAACGGAGAAAAGCCGCATGAGGGCAGTCAGTGTATTCCCCCTGGATGAGTTTCGTCTCGCACTGAAGAAAGTATATGGAGCGGCAGCGCCCAAAGGGCCATTTACCGCATTATCCCAGGCAACTTTATTTTTCAGCCGTAACTCCTGTACCATTGCCTGCTGCAATCTCAACCAATGGTGTCAGGCGACGATCCCGGCACAGGGCGATGAATTTTCCCTCACCCTATATGATACGCAAAGACTTCTGGATGCCTGCGCTTATTTTTCTGGTGAGCTTCATCTGGAATATGAAACTGCCGAGAAAAAGCCGCACAACTGTGACATCCCCTACAACCAGGCGCGTTTTTCCTGTGGAGGGCGTGAGATCCATCAGTTGGTATTCGACAGCGATCTCTATCCGCTGCCGAAAGAGTTTCAGCCGGAGCAGGTCTATCAGATCAACGCTGGAACTGTTTTCGGCCTCTTCACACAGGTCCGGCACGCTGTTTCCTCGGACACAAACCGCCCCTGGAGCTGCTGCGTACAATTTACGGATCACAGGATGTACGCGCTGGACGGATATAGGCTGAGCGTCCGAACGATTCCGGACTTTGAAGCAGCCAAGCCGTTTCAAATCCCGGAGGAAGCGATGGAACTGCTGAGTGTTTTTGCCGATGAGGACTGCACCCTGTCGATTGGCAGGGAGTGGCTGTCCGTTCAGAATGATTCCAAGCGGCTGATTACCCGGGTACCGCCATTGGGCAGTTTGAAACTGGACTCCACCATTCCGACCATCTTCACAGAGGAGCGCTGGATAGATGTGGAAGGTACACGAAACGATCTGAAGTATCTTCTGAAAATGGAAAACAAAAAATTACGAGCGCCGCTCCGCCTTGGTGACGGATGGCTTTCCGTCCGTGGAAATTCCGGACTGTACCGTGCGGAATTGAGGATGGAGCGCCCTCCCGCCATTGTGATCGGCTACGACCCTCGCTATCTGCTGGATGCCTTTGACGCATTTGCAAAGCGTGGCATCAAAACAGCCAGGATGAGCTTTACAAGTCCGGTAGGGCCCACCGTGCTTACGGCTGACAACGGCTTTACCGAACTGATTCTCCCGGTGCGTCTGAAGCCCGAGGAAGCGACCACCTATATTCCCCCGCGGAAACAGGTGGCATAACACAAAACAAAAAACTGGAGGTTGCACATCATGAAAACCTTGTATGTTCCCAAAGGAAAAACGCTGCATTATGAGCGCCTTGAGTGCCAGACGATTATCGCGGACGGCACACTGGTGGTTGACGGCGCTGTGAGAGCGAAGCGCATCACCGGAAAAGGACTGCTGGATGCAGGCTCCGTTTATTCTCCCGCAGTCTCTGTTCGGGATCTTGACACAGTGAAGGTTGTTTGTGATCTGCTGGCTGCGGAGTATGTCCAGGCGGTCGAGGTCATCGTCTCAAGCTCCGCTGTGGTGTCCCGCTATTTGGAGGCCGAGTATGTGGAGGCCAGGAAGCTCACCGTCAGCAAGCACCAGATCAGCGAGCTGCGTGTGGAGGAGTTTACCTATCTGCCGGAAAAAAAGCGGGGTGTGATCGGCGCCCTGCTGTCTGGCTTCTTCCGCAGATTATGGCTGTCTGTGAGGCACCGCACCCCGATCAACGCGCCCTACAAGCAGTCATCCCCAAATGCGAAAGAGGAAAGCGGCATGAAGGGGGCTGGTACCACCGCTCCGGTCAATCCCACAGAAGCGGGCAAGGCCGGAGAAGCCACCCAGCAGGATCAGGAGGTGATGAAAGCGTTCCTGGCCAGAGCGGGAAAGGGTGAAGACCGGCTGGCAGACGATTTCGACTTCCTTAAGCTTAAAGCGATGTATGTACTCTTAAAGGATGTCGGCTATACCATCCGTCTGAAGCCCATGACTGATCCGCCGTCCCCGGCGTACCAGCGCGGAGACGGGCAGGAGGCGGGCTCAAAAATCGAACCTGTGCCTGTTACGGAATCCGCAGAGCGCAGCAATGCGGCGTAAGGCTATGAGGGTACCCGTTAGCTATCGGAGAACGGAAAGTGTCTCCATAGGCGAAAAAGTCCTCGTTCAAGATCGGTATGCCTCCGGCTATCTGGACGCCAGTGGAACATTCCGCCTCACATCCTACTGCATGTGCAGGCGTTTGGCTCCTTTGGCGGCCCCGGACGTCAGCCAGGCAAACCGCACCGAAAAGCATATGATAACTGACGCCGCATAGGCGTCCCCAGGCAGAGGGCCGTGACAACTGGTTGCGGCCCTCTCCTGTGTATCATGTGTAAAGCAATATCCAGGAGATGGGCATCCGCCGGCCGGACTATGGAAGATGGAGGTTATGCCTGTGATCTTCCTGCCGCATGTCTATCATCAATCCATGAAAAGGATGAAGCCATCATGTTAAACCACGTTGAATATCCGTCCAGCGTCAAGGAAGGTACAGAAACACCAGGAGCTTTCGACCAGAACGGGCAGCGATTCTATGTGCTGGACCGGCTCCAGGAGCAAGCTTCCAGAATCCGCTATCTGCTCGATACCACCGTATTCTTCCGCAATCAGCTGGAGACATGCCAAGCTGCCGGCAACGCTGAAGCCGCCCAAAACGCTTACCTGTCGCTCTCGTCAGGCCGAATCGGGATCGCCAACGGCGTGAGGTCTCTGAAACCCCTTCTGCTGGAGCTTGAGCATCCCGCCGCTTCCATCTGTGAGGCGCTGGTCAATCAGATCTCATCGTTTGAGCTGATGACAAGAGATTACTCCAAGTTCTCCGGCGGGATCAGCCGCTTTCTTGACGCGCTGCCCAGTTACCATACCGTTGACGCGTCTACCATCGGTCGCCTGATGAATCATGTCAAGTTAGGGCATTATCCCACCGATTTGACGCATGTAGGGTATCTGGAGCGGGGCATCGTTTTTCCGGATAAGACGGTCAATCTGCTGGACCCATGCTGCGGAACTGGGGACGCGGTGCTGCGCCTGGCCCTCGGACATGACAGCCGGTGCTACGGCATCGAGCTGGATGAGGAAAGGGCCGGACTGGCCGAGCAAAAGCTGTTCCGGGTTGCCTATGGGGATTTTTTCAGCTCCTATGTGGGAAACAGATCATTTCATGCAATACTCCTTAACCCGCCATATCTCACAGTCACACTTGGCTGCGGGCTGAGGGGACGGGACGAAAAGCGATTCCTGGTCGAAGCATTTCAGGCGCTGGTCATGGGCGGCCTGATGATCTACATTGTCCCCTACTATCGAATGACAGAAGATGTCTGCCAAATCTTCACAGATAATTTTTCGGATATATCTGTTTATCGCTTTCTGGACGGCGAATTTGGAAAATTCAAACAAATCGCCGTCCTTGGGACCCGAAAGCCGCGGGAAAGCGATGAAGCTGCCAGCGCCAGCCTCTACACGGCCGCGCTGCATCCTGAATCGCTGCGGACACTGGATCAGCTTCCGGAAGGGCGCTATCAGCTTCCAGATGCGGCATTGGACGTGAAAATTTTTCGAGGCTCTGTATTTAATGAATCGGAGCTGGCGCATCAGCTTATGGCCTCCCAAAGCCTGGAGCGTCTGCTCCAAAAGGACGGGCAGGAACAGGAGATGGGACGGCCTCCGCTCCCCTTATCCATCGGACAGGTGGGGCTGATTGGGGGCTCCGGCCTGATCAACGGCCTGATGCAGTGTGACTGCCCTCATATTATAAAGGGGCGAATCATCAAAGAACGCCATGAGCGGAGAGAAGAAAATCACTCTGAACGCGGTGAACTGATTTCTACAGATGTGGTTGAAACCATCACCAATCGCATGGTGTTCAACATCCTCACGCCCACGGGATTTCGATCCCTGGTATAACAATTCAGGAGGGTTGAATATGCAAGACAAAAAGTATCTGGCAACCATTGTGCCGCTGGGTCCGCAGGCCCGGAAGCAGATTCAAAAGGGTGAAAACCTGGATGTGATCCGGGCCGCGGTCTGGTCCGAAACGGCAAAAAAACTTACGCCGCTGCTCGGGTCTGTGTGCAGCCGGTTTCTGCCGGCCACATACGCCTGGTCAATTTGCAATTACCGTCCCTTTGGCGTCATGCTTGGCGGAGTCACAGCTGATATGGAGGATATGCTTTTGTGCTACACAAGGGCACGGCTGGAACAGATGAACGAGATAGAGGCACGGCAGCAGCGCCTGATCGCTCAGGGGGAGACCCTGTTGAACGAATCTCCCATCCAGTCCCTGAATATCACAGTGGTTTCCATTGACAGCAGCGATCCGGGAACTCGGAAGGAACTGGAGCTGGCGCAAAAGTTTTTCAGCGGGGATGTCTCCGCTGCCGCCGGGATCTACTATCTGGGCTATAACTGCAACCAGATTTCTGAATCTCAGGAGGAACAACTCCTTGAAAATCTGCAGGAATACGCCTTGTGTGTGGCGGAACTGCAGGAGCTGGAGGTAGCCTGATGGCACTTTTCCTGGATTTGGAGAGCCTGGCCAGCCTGCTGGACGAGGAGCCGGAAACCGATGTGGAAGCGGAGGAACAGGAGCCGGTCAACTCTTATCTGCTCCATGAGGTTTTGCCGCTTCTGGAACTGGGCCTTTATCCGCGCTTAGTAGACATCGACTACGATGAATTCGAGTGCTATGACCCGGCGGCACTGCTGGGATACATAGAGGAATCGGGGCGACGGATGTGGAATCATGGAGAACTCATACGCAGCATCCGGAAAATCCCCCCTACATGCCGCGCCGCATTTGTGTGACGGCAGCCATATAAACGAACTGTTTTATGAGGTGATCATGTGCTTGAGCTTGACGAATATGAGATGGACGGCATCGCAAAATTACTCCATATCGCAAAGCGCTTTGCGGACCGTGGGCGGCTCGACCTTCTGCTCCAAGCCAGCGGAAAGGACGCCATTTTGTCCGTTGAGACTTATTTGGAGCTCGAATATGACCTTCCCTGCCTGATTTTCGAGGATGTGACAGTGCAGCGCCATCCGGAGGACGACTGGCGCATGTTTTCAGAACGGACCGTCTATATTATGCGGGACAGCCTTCTCTCCCGTTTTGACCAGCTCTGCCGGGAATACGAGGCTACCCGTGGTATCCTGCCCATTGAGAATCCATTCGTGTCCACCTTAGAGGAGGCTGTCAACCGCGCCTTGAGAATGAACAGCTATTCTTATGATTACTGCCTGTACGACAGCCTGCGGGATAAAAAGGGGCCAAAGCTCGTCCTGATAGTCGATGATGAGTTTGAAGCATACTACGACATTCCGGACGCGCTGTTCAGCATACTGGATATATGTAAGGACGGGATTGACCATCTGGAGACTGAAATGGCCCGCCTGAAACGCGAAGCGGAGGAAAATAAGCGGAAGGTCATCGCCTTTCCCAAAAAGAAAAACGCCCGCAGGAGAAAGGAGGCAGCTTGATGGAAGACCGCGTATCCATCCACTTTTCTGTGGAGGATGGGATCATCGAAGTGGAACAGAAAAAGGGTCCTCTGATCTCCCGGAAAGAAATTTCGCGGGACCAGCTTCTAAATTGCTTCCGGAAAAGCGTCTATATCAGGGAAGACGCACCGCCCGTCCTGTCTTCCGGGTTTCTGCCATTGAATACCCTCGCTGTCAGGCAGACCAAGGAGTCCGTCAGCGTGGTCGTATGGTACCCCCGCCTCCGTGCGGATCTGTCGCTGTATAAAACGCCTTATCCGGATTTCCCGATCCCCCGCCTTGTCTTCGGTTTTTCAGTCGGGGCCGCAGACGGCGCTGTGAGCGCATGCCGGATCGGAGTGATCGCGGATGAAACACCGACACCGGATACCATTATGTATCGTTATCCATTCAGCAATGTTGATTCATCCGGCAGCCTGTGTATCGGGGCCAACACGCTCCCTAAATATAAGGAACTGCGAAAAGCAGCCGGACTTCCCGCATTGCTGCTCAGCATTCCCAATAACTTTGACCGGTTTGATCCGTCCGACAACCAACTGGGCCTTGACTATCGGGATCTGATGCAGCATTTGAAGGACAAGGAGCCTGCCTATTACTATACCGATATTTTGATCCCCAATGGACAGACGCTTGCCCATTTTATTCAGCGCATGTGACGGCGCCGGCAACTGACTTCAATGGAGGCGATGTGAATGTGGCAAAAAACGCCGGAAGAATTGCGCGCTGTACTCAGCGCCCCATTTTCCAGCTCCGACATTGAGTGGCGGGTTTCCGCCACCAATGCGGAAAAAACCAAGGGACTGGCCGTGCCCTACGTTACCAATCGCGCCATCCAAAACCGTTTGGATGATACCGTCGGGATTGACGGCTGGTACAACGATTTCCGTCCCTGGAAAAATGGCTCAGCCCAGTTGTGTGGAATTTCTATCTTTTTCCCACAGCTTGAACAATGCCTGACCAAATGGGACGGAGCTGATGACAGCGAATTTGAATCGGTCAAAGGCGGCCTTTCTGATTCTATGAAACGGGCTGCGGTCGAGTGGTCGATTGGGCGCTACCTCTATGGTATGACTCAGGTATGGGTCACGGTCCAGATCACCAACAGCGGGAAGAAGTCTAACGCCCGGATTCGTGACGAGGAACGCCCCCGGCTGGATCAGGCCCACGATGAATGGGTGGCATACCTGCAGGCCAAAGAACGGGGAGAAAACCCGCCGAGGCCGAAAGCTCCCCCACCGTTAAAAGCTCAGAAGGGCCAGAACGGGCCGCCCGCACAGCCCCAGGGCCAGTACCAGGCGCCCCCGCAGGGCGCCCAGCAGCCCCCACAGCAGGGCCAGGGCAGACCGCCCGCGCAGCCCCAGGGCCAGTACCAGGCGCCCCCGCAGGGCGCCCAGCAGCGCCCACAACAGGGTCAGGGCAGACCACCCGCGCAGCCCCAGGGCCAGTACCAGGCGCCCCCACAGGGCGCTCAGCAATACCCGCAGCAGGGCCAGGGCAGACCGCCCGCGCAGCCCCAGGGCCAGTATCAGACGCCCCCGCAGGGCGCTCAGCAGCCCCCGCAGCAGGGCCAGGGCAGCCGGCCGATTCCTAGAGGCTGCCTTCTGGTCACTGGGGCCCGGCTGAAAAACACCATCAACGGCGGGCAGCGTCTCAGTCTTCAACTGGCGGACGAGAACAATTCTGTGTTCCAGGCATATCTTCGGAATCTGGATACCAGAATTGCACCGGGCGTTTTGCTCTCCGATGCGCAGATCACTACGCAGAACAAGGGCGGTGTAGTCCTCTATATACTGGAATCGTATCAAATTGTGGGCTCACCGGAAGAAAACGCAGCATAAGGAGTTTTGCATTATGGTAAAACCGATCAAGCAGTTTGAGATCTCATCCCTGAAGGTATCGGGCTTCAAGTGCTTTGCGGAAGAACGCAGCTTTTCGTTTGGTCCCATGAACGCAATTTTCGGCCACAATGCCCAGGGGAAAAGCACCATTGCGGACGCGATTTCCTACGCCATCACCGGAGTGTCCTTTTTCGGCAGCAACCGGATGGACAGGCTCCGCGCCCCAGGCAAAAACATCAGTGTTGAGCTTCAGATCGTGGACGGCGAAGGGCAGCCCCACTGCCTGATCCGGAACAGGGTCGGCGACAACACAGATGTCTTCTGGGATGGACAGCCCATTGCGGCAAAGGACCTGAATACTGTCTTTGCGGAACGCGACCTCTTTTTGGCGGTGTTCAATCCCCTGTATCTCATTGAGGTGCTTGGGAACAAGGGACGCGATCTCTTTGAACGGTACATGCCGGAGGTGCCCCACGAAAAGGTAATGGAACAGCTGAGCGAACACAACCAGAGCATTTTGGCTCAAAATCCCTTCCTTTCCCCGGAGGCCCTGGTCAAGCAGACGCGGGAATCGATCCGGGAGCTGGAGAGCACTTTGACCTACTGCCAGGGGCAGCAGGATCTGCTTCGATCCCAGAGGGAGCAGTCCGGAGTGCTGCTGGCGGACCGCCAAAAGGAGCTTCAGGATTGCCGCGTACGAATCCAGGAGCTGGAATCCATCCGCACCACTGGCTTTGATGGCTCCGATTTGAAAGAACGACTGGCCGACCTTTATTCCCTGCACGAAGAATATGTGCGTGAGCAGGCGTCCCTGCCGCAGACAGACGATTTAGACGCCAAGTTCCACGATCTGACGCAAAAGCGGGCAAAGCGTGAGGCGGATGTCTATCACAGCCAGTACGCCCAGGCCCTTGCTGACACACAGAAGCAGATCAACGAGCTCGGCATGGAGCTGGCCCGCCACCGGCACATTCTGGCCGGCCTGCAGCCGGGTATCCGGTGCCCGATGTGCTACCAGACGGTAACACAGGAAACGCTTCCCGCCCTAAAGGATGAGTTCGAGGCGACGATCCGCCGGATCTGCGCACAGGGGAAAGAGCTTTCCGGGCAGCTTGACGAGCTGCACGGACTGGACGAAAAGGCCAGAGAGGTATTTGAAGCCTTCCGGGCCCAGGACATCGCCATGTGCAATCTGGAGCTTGCCGATATAGAGCTCCGCCGCCAGCAGGCGGTCGATGCTGTCAGGGCGGAAAATGAGCGCCGCCAGCAGAAAATCTCGGAGATCCGAGAGGAGATCCAAAATATAGAGCTGGATCTGGAGACGGGGCGCCTCTCCTCGGAAGAAATGGTGGAACTGGAGTGCTTCAAGGAGCGCGCAAAGGCGCTGGAAGCGGAAATTGAGGTGCTGACCGAGCAGCAGGGGAGTTCCATGGGGGCCGATGTGGCCCCGGGTATCAGCGCGGAGGAAATCAACGCTGAGATTGTCAAGAAAAATGAGTTGCTTACCGCGCTTTCCAGCTACATTGCGGAACGGGTCCGACAGCGGTTTGACCACCTGGACCTGAATCGCGTCTCCATCAGCCTCTATGAGGTTTCCAAGACGACCGGCGAGGTGCGCGATGTATTCAAGTTCAACTATGAGGACCGGCCGTACGTGATCCTCTCCCTGTCGGAAAAAATCAAGGCCGGTCTGGAGGTATCCGAACTGCTGAAGAAGATCGCCGGGATCAACTACCCTGTCTTCATTGACAACGGCGAGAGTGTCCCTGTGATCGACAATGTGAGGCCCAGCGGACAGACCTTCATCTCGCAGGTAGTCAAAAACGAACAGCTCCGTGTTGAGATTCTGGGCGCTGCGCCGGCAGGCCGGAGCGAACAGGCCGCGTAAAGGCGGTGTCGCACGGATGGGCAGGCATTACCCGCACGATCTATATGAGGAAATCCCGATTTTGGAAGCAGCGCGGCGGTGTGGGCTTGTCCTGAATGATCGCACGCTGGAATGGGACGAGGTGGAAGCCTCGTGCCCATTCTGCGGCGATCGCGGCCCGGGGAAATATCATCTCTCCCTCAACACACGGAAAAATCAATACCGCTGTAATCTATGCGAGGCTTCCGGAAACAGCGTATCCCTGTACGCGAGAATGAACGGGACCTCTTATCGGCAGGCGCATGAGGTGTTATCCAAGGATGGAGGCATCTACCGGTTTCCTCAGCAGCCCCTGTCACAAAAACCGCCCGAGCCGGAGCCAAAGCCCCTGGCCATGCGGCATGATGTTTACTATGATATGCTCTCCCATCTGACGCTCTCTCCGAAGCATCACAATGATCTGCTCTCCCGCGGTTTGTCAGAGGAGCGTATCAGTCAAAATATGTACCGCAGCCTCCCAAGCGGCACGTCCGCCCGGAGACTGCTGGCCGGCATGCTGTCTGATTTTCATGACCTGGAAGGAATCCCGGGCTTCTATGTGGATAAGGACGGCTTTTGGAACATCTCCGGACACAGCGGCCTCCTGGTGCCCTACTGCACAATGGATGGGTATATCCAGGGCCTTCAGGTCCGTCTGGACGATGAGAAAAACCCGGAGCGGAAGTACCGCTGGCTCGCCAGCCGGGGCCGCCCCCACGGAGTCCGATGCCCCGCGTGGATTCATGTTACCGGGAATCCTAGCGCCACGACCGCCTACCTGACAGAGGGAGGTTTGAAAGGGGATGTGGCGAGCTTTCTGGATGATGACGCCTTGTTTCTGTGCTTTGCGGGCGTCACCGCGGTCAAGCACCTGGAGGATACGCTGAGACAGATGGAGCAGATCCAGGAGGTAGTTATCACGCTGGATATGGACAAGCTCATGAATTGGCGTGTTCAGAACGCGCTGACGAAGATCATTGCGCTGGTCCGGTCCATTCGTGGGATCAAAATCCGCGTGATGAACTGGAATATGACATTCAAAGGCATTGACGACTTCTATCTCGCCCGCAATTATGCGGCAAAGCAGGGGGTCAACATTTTGGATATGAGCTCCAATTTTATCACGATTTATTTGGAGGACCTGTGGAAACGGGAGTATCCCAAGCAGGACTGCGGCTTCATCCACACCTGCGAGTGGGAAGAGCTGACGCTCCCAGTCAATGAACTGACGGCAGACCCGCCCAAAGATATGCGGAAGGCCAGGAACTATCTGCGGCTTCTGCAGGAAGGGACAGCGGATTTTCCACCCCTGGTGTGCGTCAACCGCATGGTGATCGACGGGCAGCACCGCTTCTGGGCCTATCGGCAGGCCGGCTTCCAACAGGTCAAAGTCTATCAAAACAAGCCGTGGGCCATGCCCGCGGCAGCGTAAAAGGAGGAGCATGGAGATGGACACACAATCTATCCGGGAAAAGCTCATGGGGCGCGTCCAGCTCATCGAGCGGCGCAATGACAACAATGAGAGCGTGATCCACTGCTTCAGCGCTCTGGGGCAGTCTGGCGTCACAGAAGCGGATGTACTCTATCTGTGCGGCTTTTACGGTATTCCATACCATGGGAGCTGGACGGTGGAGGCCGCAAGCGACATTGGCGACAGCTTTTACCTCCGGCTTCCGCTGGGAGGTGAAGCAGATGCTTGAGATCATTGCCAACGGCAGCAACACCTACCCCTACCAAAAGAGCACGCTGAGTGACCTGTACAGGCTCCTGGAGACCTACACCCTGGACCCTGTATTCGAGCGGTATGGGGGATTTGTCAACCGGACTCCGCGCTGGATAGACGGTGAAACCGCCCGGAAGTATTCGGGCGCGTCTGTGATCGCCGGCAATTTCCTCTCATACAGCCATGCGTTTTATCTCATTACGGATCAGGAAGAGCTGATCCGCTCCCTGGAGAGGCTGATCGAAAAGAACAGGGCTTCTCCCCAATACCAGGCCGCCCGGGCGCACTGGCTCTCTTCTGATGACAGGCCGCAGCCCGATTGCCAATAACAAATCGGAAAGGATGAATCTGATGGAGTTCAAAGATTTTCAATATCTGACGCACGGAGATCCGGTCACGTTCCTGCTTGCGTGGAACATGCTTCTGGAAAACGGCCGCGTCTCGCTTCGGGAACACGATGTATCCGATCTGGCCGCCGGCCTCCAAGTGAGGATGTCCAATTTTATGACGGAGGAAAAGACCCGCAGCGTGGCGGAAACCGCCAAAGGGCTCGCGGAGCTGGAGCCCAGCCTGATCCTTCACTTCCTTCAGTGCGCCAGCCACATCATCACGCTCCCCGGGGAGCCCCAGGAGGGACAATGCCCGGTTTGCGGCGGAGGGCTGAAGTACCAGACCCCCGTAGTAGACGGCCATGAGGTACGCAGACGCTACCGCTGCGAGGACTGCGCCACAGGTCCAGTGGAGCACTTCCTCCCCGTTGCGAGGACTGCGCCGCCACCGGGGAGGAAGTGCTCCACTGGACCTGTGTGGGCCATACGAATGTTCACACCGCCGACGGCGAGCCCTTTTCGCCCTCCGGCAGCGAAGCATGATCTCCTTGAAGCGCAGCAAAGAGGGCAGATATAGATTTTAAGGGAGGCATTTCAAATGAATCAGACCAATAACACCATCCAGTTCAGCCAGTTTGCAGCCGTTTCCAAGGACAGCGACGAGGTGCTGGGCAAGATCCTCTACTACACCCTCTCCAGCATTTTAATTGACCGCGAGGTGCTGGCCAGGCTCTGTGATACCGTGGACTTCCCCTATAAGCCCATCCGCCGCTCCTCTCTGGCGGACGCGTTCCGGAGCGCCACCGGGGATATTTACCACAGGCTGGTGGTCAAGGACGCGGGCGTTCCGCAGATCATCAATGTCTACTGCCGGGATAACCGTGGGCCGAAGGGGATCATCTCCCGCGAGCTGGTCAAGGAGACACTTCATGAGGATACCAACGAGTACAAGAAGCTGGCGAATATCAGCCTGGACCGGGGCAGCGGCGTATTCTCCTATGACAACCTGGAGGCCGATCCCAATGTGGACGCGCTCTCCTGCTGCCAGGACGCGCAGGAGCTGTTTGCGCTCTACCAGACCTGCGCCAGCCGCCGGCAGATCGACACGCTGCTGCAAAACTATCTGGACACCATGCAGGCGGTAAAGGCGGCCCGCGGGCGCATCTACTTTATCCCCAGGGACTATATGCCGAAGCTGGCGCTCTTTGAGGACTTCATCGCCCTTTTAGAGCAGCACAATCAGCATAAATACGCCGACCGGCTGCCCCTTGACGCCAACAGTATGTTCGTAGTGGACGATGAAAAGCAGCGGAGCAAGATGGCGCTGGCCTTCTACCGTACGATCCAAAAGGATTTGGCAGAGTATGAAAAAAGGGCCACCCATCTCATCCAAAGCGGCAACCAGAGTCCGGCCATCATGGACCGGATGGTATTGAGCATCCGGGAGCTCGAGCGGAAGAAAATTTATTACGAATCCATCCTCAAGCAGGAGCTCCATGAGGTGGATGAACAATATACCTCTTTGCGGTATCTGTCTGATGAACTGCAGATCCGCGCACGCAGTATCCAGGCGCAGAAGCGTCTGGCGGCATAACCGTGTTTGAGCCGGGCGGTCCTGATAAGGCCGCCCGGCCCCTTATATTCCCTGCCGCCGCTCCTGGCTACCCGGTCTTGGGCCTTTCCGTGCGCTCAGCAGCCGGAAGGCGGGCCCCGCAGTCAGGCCGACGCCGGATATGGGAAGCATCCCTGGGAAAACCGCCGGGCACAAAAGCAGTTTCGCAGATAGTGGAAGGGAGACTACGAGAAGATGGCAAAACGAGTCTTGGCGGACTTTGATCTGTTCGCCCACACCTGCCCCTATTTCTACAACGGAGCCCCTGTCAACAACGGGTACGGGTGCAGGCACCCGGAATGCGGGGAGGACGAGGAGGACGATGCCGGACAGCCCTGCGGCTGCTGCCACCGTTACACCTGCCCGATCTGCTGCCCCTTCGGGGAAGAGGACCTGGACGATCCAGAGCTTGACCTGGACGGCCGGGGCCGGCAGGAACTTTTTGACCGAGACGGCGGATTTGCAGACGGCGGGGAGCTCGTCACCGTTGCATCAGGCGATGAAGCGGGTGAAGAGGAACGCGCCGCGCTGCTTGCCTATAACCGCTACCTTCACCGCTATGACAAGGAATGGCTGGAAAAGCACCCCCGGCAGGAGCCACAGTCTCCGGCGCGATAAAACGAAAAGAAGGGTGATAGTATGAGCAGTATGCAGAAAAACCGGTATCAGGAGATGCGGGAGCGCCATCAGGCGGAGGTGAACGACTTCCCCCTGATGTTCGCCTTTGATGCCCGGCAGTTCGCGGAAGGGCTGCGCAGGCTCGGCCTTCGGTCCTCCGACAAAGACAAGGTGTGCGCCCTGCCCGGCACCGGAGGTTTCTGCCGAAAGAGCGATTTACCGGCGCTGAAAGGCATGTTTGCCCGGCACCATAGAGAGCTTCAGGAGGCCATTGGCGCAGACCCTACCGGCCGGGGATTCATCTACGAGATGTTCCGCACGGAACTGTCCAACCACGAATATGCCTACACACAGGACGTGTCGGAGACGCTGGACTGCCTTGGCATCACACAGCAGATGCTGGAAGCTGTGCCGCAGCTCCAGACCGGCCTGGCGCTGGCGTGCAGATCGCTTTTGAAGCATGCCTGAAGGGCCCGGGCCGCGTCCGCGGCGCGGGACAGGGCGCGAAACAGCCGGAGAGATATGGCCGGGCCGAAACCAAGGAGGGAATTTGATGCAAAAGAGCAGATTCCAATATCACATCCAGGGATACAGGTAGGCTCCGGAGAGCTTTCACGCATTCAAGGGGCTTTCCGGGCATAGGCCGGTAGAGATCCCTCTCTCAGACAGCCAGAGGCAGCAGATGGGCTATCTGTGCGTGACGCAGGGTGGAGAGGCCGCCATAGATTATGTGAAACGCATCGAACGGGCCAGAGCCAGAAAGCCGAAGTCCTTCGTGACCTATGGCTTCCAGGTCAGAGAAGATCCCCGTAGATACGTCTATGCCCCCAGCCTGCGCTGCCGGCCGGACGCGCCGCTCACAGAGCGGCTTGGCATTCTGCGTGAATTGAGAGCGCAGTTTGCCCTGGACGGCGGACGAGTGGAGCAGCTGACCGAATGCAAGCTGGACGGGCGCTTTCGCCCCGCCAATGTACGGCGGCGCTATGTGACCGCCGACCTGAACAGACCTGTTGTGGTCCACCTGCGGGCAGCTTAACCAGGAAGAAAACTGAATTTCATAAGGAAGACATCGCCATGAATCAAACTTATTTCCATGGCTTTTCCAGCGACATGGACAGCCCGGAGGATATCTGGAGTATTCCAGACACTATGACTCCATTCATGGGCCGGAGGAATCCCCAGAGCCGAACGATCCGGAGAAAGCGTGAGCGGAAAAGGGCCTTGAAGCCGCAGTCCCGCACGCGGGGCCGCGCCGCCGCTCATCCGCTGGAGATCCTTTTACCAAACGGAGGCGTAAAGCCCCTGGCTTTAGCCATGGGGAGTGTCAAACAAATATCATGGAGGAATGGAACATGAAACAGCTCGGAAATCTGTCCATCGTATGCGCCAAACGCCCCGACGTGCTGATGCAGGTCTATGGCGGCCGGGTGAGCGTCCATGTGGGCGAAGGACCGGAGCGCGCCAGGATGGACGCCGCATGGGACGATGATAAGATGATCCAGTTGATCATCCGCGAATTGAATTTTGGCCGCTATGCCGCTCCCAGCCGTGGGAAAGCGGCCTGATGGGAGGAACGCGGCCATGACTGACTTTCAGAACGATATGTACCGCCGGTATCTCGCATCCGGGCAGGCAGAGAAGGCGGAGGCGTTCCGCCAAGCCGGCGCGGACCAGCGCGGCGCCGAGCTGGCGCAGACAGAAGCCGAGGTGCGGGAGGCGGTGGAACTGCACGTCTACTGCGATATGTGCCTGAGCGATATTCAATCTACCTGCCGCTGAAGAGGGATCAAGCTCGGGAAGAGCCGGAGCCGGATGGAGGCGGCCCTGATCGAGGCCCTCGTGAAAGAGCGCATGGAAAAACTGTAAAACTGCTTCCCGCGGAGCCGCCCTGCTGGGCAGGGCGGTCCCCGGGAAGCGGGACGGCGGCGCGGGCGGCGGAGACCCGCCTGGGCCTGCCCGTCGGCCGGAACACAAACCGCAGGATTCCGATACCCTGCTGATGATGGAGAGGATACCATGTCAAACAAAAGAAACCGGGATAAAAAGTCCGGGCAGCCGGAGCGGCGCCCGTGCGCAGTCGATCCCCACCCGACCACCTGCAACCTCTGCGGGGGCCAGGTGATATACACCTCCAATGAGCGCGTGTATGGCCGTAAATACGGCAGCGGCTACTGCTACCTGTGTACGTGCTGTGGGGCCTACGTCGGCACACATGAGCCAAGGCCCAGGGAGGCCCTGGGCCTTCTGGCCGACAGCCGTATGCGCAAGGGAAAAATCATGTGCCACGCTCTGTTTGACGCGCTGTGGAGGGGCAAGCCGAAGGCGCGCCGGAAGCGGGACGCCCTCTATGAATGGCTGGCCGGACAGATGGGGCTCCCCCTTGCGGACTGCCATTTTGGGTACTTTGACCTTCAGCAGCTGCGTCAGGCGTACCGGCTGCTCTCAGATGTCCAGGGGCTTCCCATGCGGTATGATAACCGTGGGCGCATTTTCTTTGAAGAGCGCCGCTCAGCCTGACAGACAAAGGCATAGCAATGGTTCCGACCGGTCACTCCGCTGAAGCCGGAAGGCCAGGGAATATCCTGGAAAGGGTATGCGGCCGCCTGCTAAATCCCTGATAATCCGGTACAATGACTATAGTGAAAGAACGGAAACTGGACCTGTGCGCCGGGAAAGCGGTTTTGGTCCCGAGGCCGGAGCTGTATGTGGTCTATACCAATCGGCGGGAAACGCCTGATACACTACCGCTGTCCGGGCTCTTTGAAAGTGCTCCAGAGGATGGCAGGGTGCAGCACATGGAGCTGGCCGTCCAGATCCTGCGGGACGATGGAAGCGGCGGCGGCATCGATCAATACGTTCGTTTCTGCCAGATTTCCGACGAGATGCGTGGAAGGCATGGTGCGACGCTGAAGGCTGTTCAGGAAACCCTGCGTGAGTGTGTCCGCCAAAACATACTGGCGCCATTTCTGCTGACGCGGGAAAAGGAGGTTTCTGACATTATGATCTCGCTCTTTAACCAGGAAGAAATTCAAGGCATCCACGACTACAATGTTGCCAAACAGGCGCAGGAAACCGCTCTGAAGCAGACTGTACTGCTCATGCGGGATCTTGGCGTGGCCAGAGAGGAAGCCGTGCGCCAGCTCGCGAAGCGGTATGACCTTCTCCAGAACGATGCGGAGACGGCGGTACGCCAGTATTGGACTATCTGAAGCTGGGCCGCATATGTTCCAACCGACTCTTGAGGGGAGGGGAGAGATAGGCAGCCCGTTTCCTTCGCCGGTCAAAATCTGCGGTGAGTGTTAATGCGCCGCAGAGCCGGTTATTCCATCATAAACAAAAAAGGATGTGAGAGTGACTGCTCTCACATCCTTTTTTGCTGCCTGCGGCGCAGGGACTATTCCCAGTTCAGAGGGGGGACTGGGGGCGCTACGCCGCCCTTAGAAGAGAGATACGTTCCCCCGCACTTTCACAAGGATTACTCACGCGGAGGCTCATGGCGCCATTCCGTTCACAAAGGTTACTTCGGCGAGCCAGGTACCACACAGGTGTATCAATCCTGAACGGCTCCTTAAAAGACAGATCACGTCCCTCATACGGAGGGAAGTACGTTCCCCGGACTCCATCGCCCGGGTGAGCTTTACCAGCTCTTTTATAAGATACCATAATAGTTTGTGGGCGTCAATATTATCCCGCTTTTCCTGTGCTATGGGAAAGAGGGACAAAAACGGTGAAAAACCAGCAGCACGGCATCGGATGCCGCGAAATTTTGTCCCGGCGCTTGTGAGTGACAGACGCCGATGGTATAATAAAATCAAGAAAATAGGGCATGTGGTGCGAAAGGAGTGACGGATTATGAAACCAAAGCTGTTGGCGGTATCGGCTACGGATACGGTGCCCGCTATCCTGTGCGTTGCGGCAACTGGCTCCGATCCAGCGCGGGGCTCAGATACCAGCGCTGCGGCGGCGATGCTTTCAAGCAAATTGTTTTTCGACGGTGCGGGCACACATCGTCCACTTCCTGAAAGAAAAGCCGGGCACATCTCTGTGCTGTCCGGGGGCAGCAGCGCAGACGGCGCAGGAGTGGCCGGGACCGTGGACTATCGTAACGGTCAAGCATGGAAGAAGTTCCGCCTCTCTGGCGGCATCGCCTCTTTCGCCAGACAATGGAGTACGGGAATACAGCTCAAGCGTCGGCCAAAGCGCTGCAGGGCAGCGAAATGTGAAGGTCGGCAGGGAGCCATGGTATGCCTGCGCCCGAAGCGCCGGGGACTGCTTCATCCGCTGTCGGTCCAGGGCGTCCATGCGTATGGCCGGCCTATGGCTCTATAAAAGTTCCCCAGTTTTATATGCTCAATCTATGAAAAGATGTGGGCCCGTTTTGCGGGTCTACATCTTTTGCTTTGTCTGCTTTTATGCCTATCATCTAAAATAAGTAAGATACCAGATAACGGCCCCGGGGCCTGCGGACTCTCTGCCCAAAGTACCATGTCTTGCGCGGTCATGGCTTTTCCCATGCAGCCAAAAGCCAGGCTGGTATC
>OIWN01001072.1_pt1 | contig 22970 bp, 20 predicted proteins | sample 1587591 | NCBI WGS metagenome assembly OIWN01 (sample SAMEA3888901, study PRJEB22519) | human gut metagenome | biome: human gut; feature: human-associated habitat; material: faeces | place: Denmark | collected 2010 | reverse complement strand
TTCAAAAAAAAGATGTACTTTTGCACCGCTTTTTTGCAACATCGTGTGATAATCCACATCGTGTGATGGTGAATTAAGCAAACTAACTTAATTTAGAGTAACACAATTTTTTAAAGAAATGAAATCAATTGAAGTAAAAGGAACTGCAAGAACAATTGCAGAACGCTCTTCAGAACAAGCAAGAGCTTTGAAAGAAATTCGTAAAAACGGTGGTGTACCTTGTGTACTTTACGGAGGTAATGAAGTAGTTCACTTCACAGTGACTAACGAAGGACTTCGTAACTTGGTTTATACTCCGCACATCTACGTTGTAGACCTGATTATCGATGGCAAAAAAGTAAACGCTATCCTGAAAGATATTCAGTTCCACCCGGTAAAAGATACTATCCTACACGTTGACTTCTATCAAATTGACGAAGCTAAACCTATCGTAATGGAAGTTCCTGTACAATTGGAAGGTCTTGCAGAAGGTGTGAAAGCCGGTGGTAAACTTGCACTGCAGATGCGTAAGATCAAAGTGAAAGCTTTGTACAATGTAATTCCTGAAAAGTTGACCGTTAACGTTTCTCACCTGGGCTTGGGTAAGACTGTTAAAGTTGGCGAATTGAGCTTCGAAGGTCTTGAACTGATTAGTGCAAAAGAAGCCGTTGTATGTGCTGTTAAGTTGACTCGTGCAGCAAGAGGTGCAGCAGCAGCCGCTGGTAAGTAATTGAGATTATCCCTGTAAAGAGATATACTTCAAACGCAGATTAATGCAGATTAAAGCAGATGTTCAGTCTGCATTAATTTGTATTAATCTGCGTTTCTCTTTCTATATTAATGAACTGTTTTACGGAAATACGATGATAAAATACTTAGTTGTCGGACTGGGAAACATTGGTCCCGAATATCATGAAACGCGACATAATATCGGATTCATGACAGTAGAAGCATTGGCTAGAATCAATAACGCTCCTCCTTTTATGGATGGACGATATGGATTCACTACCAGCTTTTCTATCAAAGGACGCCAGTTGATTTTGCTTAAGCCATCGACTTTTATGAACCTAAGCGGACTGGCCGTTCGCTATTGGATGCAGAAAGAAAATATTCCATTGGAAAATGTACTGATCGTAGTAGATGATCTGGCTCTTCCCTTTGGAACTTTACGCCTGAAGGGAAAAGGGAGTGATGCAGGACATAATGGATTGAAGCATATCGCCGCTATTCTGGGCACTCAAAACTATGCCCGCCTGCGATTTGGTATCGGAAATGATTTTCCACGTGGCGGACAGGTTGATTATGTACTCGGACACTTCACTGACGAAGATTGGAAAACAATGGATGAAAGACTGGAGATGGCAGGGGAAATTATAAAAAGTTTCTGTCTCGCCGGTATTGACATCACGATGAACCAGTTCAATAAAAAATAATAGACTAGTCCTATAAAAATAAAGATAGCAATGAACGGTTAGCGATAAATGACAACGTCAACTGATACTAACCAACGAATTGCTTATCACTAAACAACTAACTAAAATGGCCGAAGCAAGAATAGATAAATGGATGTGGGCTGTCCGCATCTTCAAGACACGTACGATTGCAGCAGAAGCCTGCAAAAAAGGACGTATTACCATCAACGGTTCTCTAGCCAAAGCTGCCCGTATGATAAAACCGGGAGACGTTATTCAGGTGAAGAAACCGCCTATCACTTATTCATTCAAGGTATTACAAACTATTGAAAAACGTGTGGGAGCCAAACTTGTATCGGAAATGATGGAAAACGTAACTACTCCCGATCAATACGAACTGCTTGAAATGAGTAAAATCAGCGGATTCGTAGACCGTGCACGTGGAACCGGACGTCCGACCAAGAAAGATCGTCGGGAACTGGAAGAATTTACAACTCCGGAGTTCATGGATGATTTCGACTTTGATTTCGATTTTGACAGTGAAGAATAATAAATGGGAATTTAGCGGTTAAATGAGAATTTATCGGTTAGGCTGAAAGCCTTACAATTATATATTTATTGGGGTGCCCTGAAAGGGCTTAATTATATAGCGTAGGGCAACGCCCTACGAAAAAAACACACCAGCCACAAGCCCTGAAAGGGCGGAACTGTATACAATTATGCCCTTTCAGGGCGCAAATTCAGATTGTCGTTTTTACGTAGGGCGTTGCCCTACGCTATATAATTAAGCCCTTTCAGGGCACTCCGCAAAATTATCATTTATCCGACGGTTCAAGTCTATTTTATTATCAAGAGATGAAAGAAGAGATGATATGCGCTTTTGTTCATTTATGCTTGGTGCTACAAATGAATAATTCCTCATTGTTTCCAATGACACATTTTTAATCGTTGTACCTGTAGCTAAATGCATTATGCTATTCTTGAACTGTTGGGAGGCAACAACGTAATATATAAAATTCAAGTCGAAATCTTCTGCAACATTGAAGTAACAAGCGCTTTTACCCAAGATGCACGCTTCTCCTTGATATTTTGCGACATTACCGATTGTACCATTGATAGAAACTAATATAGTTCGATGGTTTAGATTTTTCCTATACTTATTAGCTTCATCTTCTGACACACGCTTTGTTGAATCTTTTATTTCGATTTTTCCATCAACAAGATTATTCCCATTGATAAAAAAAACAGTTCCATTTTTGTCATATTTTGGGGTACCATGTAAACCATCCCCTAAAAGGGTGGTCACATCCTTTAATTGATATTTTTTCCACTGTTCCATAAATGAGAATTTATCGGTTAAATGGGAATTTTGCAGTTAGGCTGAAAGCCTTACAATTATATATTTATTGGGGTGCCCTGAAAGGGCTTAATTATATAGCGTAGGGCAACGCCCTACGAAAAAAACACACCAGCCACAAGCCCTGAAAGGGCGGAACTGTATACAATTATGCCCTTTCAGGGCGCAAATTCAGATTGTCGTTTTTACGTAGGGCGTTGCCCTACGCTATATAATTAAGCCCTTTCAGGGCACTCCGCAAAATTATCATTTAGCTCATTTCCGTACCGAAATGAACTATAATGGATTACCTGCTTATGTAGTTAATCAAAACAAAAGTAGTAAACGTTAAGCAATTCTAAAAAGACCACTTCTTTTTAGGAAAGACCTTCTAATGGCCTGTCTTTTATATGTATTTGTCGATACACAAGACTATACAAAATCAGGTAGAAAAAGTTTGAATCATTTTCTACCTCATAATAGAAGTTTATGATGAAAATATCAGTTATAAATATAAATAATTGGCTAATTAATTACTATTTTTGACACGTAAATGAAAAACAGCGAATAACCCCTATTAAAAACTTAAAATATGATGAAGAAACTACTCACAGCCACTGCTATCGGCTTGGCTTTGTTAACTTGGCACACCAGTTGTACTCAACAACCAAAGGCTCCGGAAGCCTTTACTCCTATCAAAGTAGAAACTCCTGCCCGCCCTGCCGGACAAGAAGATGTAATCCAACTCGTTACTCCTAAAATTGATACCGTACGTGTCGGTTTCATCGGCTTAGGAATGCGTGGTCCCGGCGCCGTAGCACGCTGGACTCATATTCCGGGAACTAAGATTGTAGCGTTATGCGACCTGCTTCCCGAACGTGTTGAAAAATCACAAGAAATTTTGAAGAATGCCGGACTCCCTGCAGCTGCTTCTTACAGCGGAGAGGAAGATGCATGGAAAAAACTTTGCGAACGGGATGATATTGATCTTGTATACATAGCTACAGACTGGAAGCATCATGCTGCAATGGGTGTCTATGCCATGGAACATGGCAAGCATGTAGCCATCGAAGTTCCTGCCGCTATGACATTGGATGAAATCTGGCAGTTAATCAACACTTCTGAAAAGACCCGCAAGCATTGTATGCAGCTCGAAAACTGTGTATATGACTTCTTTGAACTGACTTCTTTAAATATGGCACAACAGGGCGTATTCGGAGAAGTGCTTCATGTAGAAGGTTCATATATCCACAACCTGGAAGATTTCTGGCCTGAATACTGGAACAACTGGCGAATGGATTATAATCACCTGCATCGCGGTGACGTATATGCGACTCACGGTATGGGCCCTGCTTGTCAGGTACTTAATATCCACCGTGGCGACCGTATGAAAACATTGGTATCTATGGATACGAAAGCTGTCAACGGACCGGCTTACATTAAAAAACAAACAGGAGAAGAAGTGACCGACTTCCAGAATGGTGACCAGACTTCGACCTTGATCCGCACAGAAAATGGCAAAACGATGCTGATCCAGCACAATGTAATGACACCCCGCCCATACAGCCGCATGTACCAGATAGTGGGAGCCGATGGCTATGCAAGCAAATATCCGATAGAAGAATATTGCCTGCGACCTACACAAGTTGATTCTAAAGATGTGCCTAATCATGAAAATCTGAATGCACATGGCTCTGTACCCGAAAATGTAAAGAAAGCGTTGATGGACAAATATAAAGATCCGATTCACATAGAGTTGGAAGAAACTGCCAAGAAAGTAGGCGGCCACGGTGGTATGGACTTTATCATGGACTACCGTCTGGCATATTGCCTGCAAAATGGATTACCATTAGATATGGACGTTTATGACCTGGCAGAGTGGTGTTGCATGGCCGAACTTACCAGACTTTCCATCGAAAACAATTCTGCTCCGGTAGAAGTCCCCGATTTCACTCGCGGCGGATGGAATAAAGTACAAGGCTATCGTCACGCTTTTGCAAAATAAAACTGAATATATCCTTTTAGCACGAACATAATGAACCAATCCGGCTTCTCCCCCAAAGCCGGATTATTCATGGGTTCGTGTTTGAACATTTTATAGATTATCATAATCACTTTTATGAAAACAGCTATTCCAAAACCTTCTAAGCAAAGCATTATCCGTGAAGCCAGAGATTATGTAATGATTGCCATCGGCATGATTTTGTATGGCATCGGTTGGACCGTTTTTCTACTTCCGAACGATATCACTACCGGGGGAGTACCGGGTATTGCTTCTATTGTATATTGGGCTACGGGGTTTCCCGTACAGTATACGTACTTCAGCATCAACTTCTTTTTATTGCTACTGGCCCTCAAATTGCTGGGGATGAAGTTTTGCATTAAAACTATTTTTGGAGTATTTACCCTCACCTTCTTTCTGTCCGTCATTCAAAAGCTGACAGCAGGTTTCGGACTCCTTCACGACCAGCCCTTTATGGCATGTGTCATTGGAGCATCCTTCTGTGGAGGTGGTATAGGGGTTGCTTTTTCGGCAAACGGAAGCACAGGAGGCACGGATATTATCGCAGCCATCATCAACAAATACCGGGACATCACATTAGGAAGAGTCATACTCATCTGCGATATGATTATTATTTCTTCCAGTTATTTTGTCTTAAAAGACTGGGAAAAAGTGGTGTATGGGTTTGTAACTCTTTATATTTGTAGCTTCGTTCTCGACCAGGTAGTGAATAGTGCCCGTCAATCCGTACAGTTCTTTATCATATCCAATAAATATGAAGAAATAGGACGGCATATCAACGAATATCCACACCGGGGAGTTACGATTATCAATGCAACCGGCTTTTATACAGGACGAGAAGTAAAGATGCTGTTCGTATTAGCCAAGAAGAGGGAATCACCTATCATCTTCCGGTTGATTAAAGATATAGACCCGAATGCATTTGTGTCACAAAGTGCTGTCATCGGAGTTTATGGAGAAGGATTCGATCATATTAAAGTAAAATAAAAAAGAAATGAAAAACCAATATTGAGAAACATGAAATTTCGACCAACCCCCAATTTATTAACAGGCATTTTCATGGGAATATTTTCCCTGACAACATTTAATGTAATGGCTGAAAAAGCCGTGAAACCCTATTGGCAGGATGTGCAGGTAGTTGAAGTCAACAAAGAGTATCCACGCACTTCTTTTATGACATACAACAATCGCGCTGATGCCTTGAGTGGCAAGTTCGAACGGAGCAAGTATTACCGTTTGCTGAACGGAACCTGGAAATTCTACTTTGTAGACTCTTACAAAAAGCTTCCCGACAACATTACTGACCCGAATACGAATACAGATTCGTGGAATGATATTCAGGTACCCGGTAACTGGGAAGTACAAGGACACGGAATAGCCATCTACACCAATCATGGTTATGAATTCAAGCCACGCAATCCGCAACCTCCGGCTCTTCCCGAAGCGAATCCGGTGGGAGTTTACCGTCGGGATATTGATATTCCGACAGATTGGGACGGACGGGATATCTACCTGCATCTGGCAGGAGCCAAGTCCGGCGTATATGTATATATCAACGGGCAAGAAGTTGGATATAGCGAAGACTCCAAAAATCCGGCAGAGTTTCTTATTAACAACTATGTGAAGCCCGGCAAGAACGTGCTTACCGTTAAAATCTTCCGCTGGAGCACTGGTTCCTATCTGGAATGTCAGGACTTCTGGCGCATGAGCGGTATTGAACGCGATGTTTATCTATATTCACAACCTAAAGCAGCCCTCAAAGATTTCCGGGTGAAGTCTACCCTGGATGACAGCTACAAGAATGGAATCTTCAGCTTGAATGTCGATTTGAGAAATCACGAGAAGGCAGCAACTAATCTCACATTAGTTTATGAGCTATTGGATGCACAGGGAAAAGTAATCTCTACTGAAGAGAAGACCGCCTATATCCCATCGGACGAAGTACGTACACTTTCTTTCGATCAGAAACTGGCAGATGTCAATACATGGACATCCGAACATCCGAATCTGTACAAACTGCTGATGACCGTCAAAGAGAATGGCAAAATAAATGAGATTATTCCTTTTAATGTAGGATTCCGCCGTATTGAAATCAAACCTATCGAACAAAAAGCTGCTAATGGAAAGCCATACGTTTGCCTGTTCATCAATGGTCAGCCACTGAAACTGAAAGGGGTAAATATCCACGAACACAACCCGTCAACAGGTCATTATGTAACAGAAGAGTTGATGCGTCGTGACTTCGAGCTTATGAAGCAACATAACCTGAACAGCGTACGCCTCTGCCACTATCCGCAAGACCGCCGTTTCTACGAACTTTGCGATGAATACGGTCTTTACGTATACGATGAAGCCAATATCGAAAGCCACGGAATGTATTACGATCTTCGGAAGGGTGGTTCATTGGGTAACAATCCCGAATGGCTGAAACCACACATGGACCGTACCATCAATATGTTCGAACGTAACAAGAACTATCCGAGCGTCACCTTCTGGTCGTTGGGAAATGAAGCCGGAAACGGATATAATTTCTATCAGACTTACTTGTGGCTGAAAGAGGCTGACAAAGAGCTGATGAATCGCCCTGTCAACTATGAGCGTGCTCAATGGGAATGGAACTCCGATATGTATGTTCCGCAATATCCGGGTGCCGACTGGCTGGAAAATACAGGAAAGAACGGCAGCGACCGTCCTGTAGCTCCTTCCGAATATGCACACGCAATGGGAAACTCCACCGGAAACCTGTGGGGACAATGGCAGGCGATTTACAAATATCCGAACCTCCAGGGTGGATATATCTGGGACTGGGTAGACCAAGGTCTTCTCCAGAAAGATGAGAATGGAAGAGAATACTGGGCTTACGGAGGTGACTTCGGTGTAGACGCGCCGAGCGATGGCAACTTCCTCTGCAACGGTCTTGTCAATCCGGATCGTGGTCCGCATCCGGCAATGGCTGAAGTGAAATATGTACATCAGAATGTAGGCTTTGAGGCAGTAGATGCCGCTGCCGGTATATTCAAAATCACCAACCGTTTCTATTTCACCAATCTGAAAAAGTATCAGATTCACTATAACGTACTCGCTAACGGAAAGACTATAAAAGGTGGAAAAGTATCTTTGGATATTGCTCCGCAGGCATCCAAAGAATTCACCGTACCGGTAAACGGCTTGAAAGCCCAACCGGGAGTGGAATATTTTGTAAACTTCAGCGTAACAACCACAGAACCTGAACCGCTGATTCCAACAGGATATGAAATAGCATACGACCAGTTCCAGCTTCCTATCCAGGCAGAGAAAGCTATTTATAAAGCAAACGGTCCGGCACTGAAAACAACGACTCAAGGAGATGAGCTAATCGTTTCTTCTTCCAAAGTGAACTTTGTATTCAACAAGAATAGCGGATTAGTTACCTCGTATAAAGTGGACGGCACAGAATATTTCAAAGACGGATTTGGTATTCAGCCTAACTTCTGGCGTGCTCCTAATGATAATGATTATGGTAATGGCGCTCCTAAACGTTTACAGGTATGGAAGCAATCAAGCAAAAACTTCCACGTAACGGATGCAACCATGACAACAGAAAATAAGGTAGTTTCCTTACATGTGACCTACTTATTGGCTGCCGGCAACTTGTATGTTGTCACATACAAAATCTATCCAAACGGAGTAGTCAATGTAAATGCCAAATTCACGTCAACAGATATGCAGGCAACAGAAACTGAAGTTTCCGAAGCTACCCGCATGGCTACGTTTACTCCCGGAAGTGACGCTGCCCGCAAGGCCGCTTCCAAACTGGAAGTTCCCCGTATCGGTGTTCGTTTCCGCTTGCCGGCACAGATGAACAATGTACAATACTTTGGCCGTGGTCCGGAAGAAAACTATATCGACCGTAATCATGGAACTCTCATTGGCTTATATAAGACAACAGCAGATAAAATGTACTTCAACTATGTACGTCCACAGGAAAACGGGCATCACACAGATACCCGTTGGATCGCTTTATCTCCCGCCAAAGGAAACGGCCTGGTTTTGGTAGCCGACAGTACGATCGGTTTCAATGCCTTGCGCAACTCTATCGAAGATTTTGACTCTGAAGAGGCACTGCCCCACCCTTACCAATGGAATAACTTTAGCCCGGAAGAAGTAGCCAATCATGATGAGAATGCCGCCCGTAATGTATTGCGGAGAATGCATCATGTTAATGACATCGTTCCGAGAGATTTCGTAGAGGTTTGTGTGGACATGAAGCAACAAGGTGTAGGCGGATATGACAGTTGGGGTGCACGCCCGGAACCTTTCCACCAAATCCCAGCTAATCGTGATTACCATTGGGGCTTCACATTAGTACCTGTTCGCTCGGCTAATCAGGCCAACGAGGCGGCTAAATACGATTATCGATAACCTTAGTATAAATTTTTAAAGAAAAAACCCATGAAAGATTTATCTAGCATTGTAGCTAATTTTAAAGTCCAAGGTACGATAGAAGAAATCAAACCTTTGGGTACAGGACTTATTAACGACACTTACAAAGTAAACACCAAAGAAGCAGATGCTCCCGACTACGTTTTGCAACGCATCAATCATGCCATTTTTCAGAATGTAGAGATGCTTCAATCCAATATTACCGCTGTCACCAATCATATTCGCAAGAAACTAACGGAGGCAGGAGAATCGGATATAGAGCGCAAGGTTTTGAGTTTCCTCGAAACAGAAGAGGGTAAAGCATATTGGTTCGACGGTGATAGCTACTGGCGTGTGATGGTATTCATCCCACGCGCCAAAACGTATGAGACGGTGAATCCCGAATATTCAAATTATGCTGGAGAAGCTTTTGGTAACTTCCAGGCTATGTTGGCCGATATTCCGGAAACATTGGGTGAAACCATACCTGACTTCCACAATATGGAGTTCCGCCTCAAACAATTGCGTGAAGCTGTTGCGAAAGATGCTGCCGGACGGGTATCGGAAGTGAAATACTATCTGGACGAAATAGAGAAGCGTGCAGATGAAATGTGTAAAGCAGAACGTTTATATCGTGAAGGAAAACTCCCCAAACGTGTTTGCCACTGCGATACGAAAGTGAATAACATGATGTTCGACGAGGATGGCAAAGTGCTTTGTGTCATCGACCTGGATACGGTAATGCCCAGCTTTGTCTTCTCCGATTATGGCGATTTCCTTCGTACAGGCGCCAACACGGGTGATGAGGATGATAAAGACCTTGATCGTGTAAACTTCAATATGGAAATATTCAAAGCGTTTACCAAAGGCTATCTGAAAGGAGCCAAATCATTCCTGACTCCAATTGAGATTGAGAATCTTCCTTATGCAGCCGCTTTATTCCCATACATGCAGTGTGTACGATTCTTGGCAGACTATATCAATGGAGATACTTATTATAAAATCAAATATCCGGAGCATAATTTGGTTCGTACTAAAGCACAATTCAAACTGCTTCAAAGTGTGGAAGCCAACACACCGGAAATGATCGCATTTATCAACGAATGCTTAAAGAGTTGAGAATAGAGGAAAAAAGAGAATGGAGAATTATCTATTTGGTAAAGGCTCCATTCTTCCAATGATAAACAATCGGACGGCGGAGAAACGGTTTCAGTTTCTCTGCCGTTTCTGTTGACATATAATCAGGAGTAGCCAATGTAACAGTCAATTCTGTATTTTCTTTATTAAAATCGGCTTTCATCAATAATATATCTGCCGAACGGCGTGCTTCGTCAAACTCATACACGCCTGCTGAATCCGGCGTATTCAAAAAGTCGCCCATCACAGGAAGGGTAATAAAGAGAGATGCAGAAAGCGGTTTCCAGTCATCTGTATAGAAACGGATGCTGCTGTCGCAGGCAGGTGCACAAGCTGTAGAAACTGTACAGATCACGTTCGTCGAGTCATTCAAAGCCAACACTTTCATTTGCCAGGTAGATTGAGAAGACATCTGCATACGGATATAATCTTTACTTAGATCAGTCATCTCCGACTTCTTGCCGAAACGATTCTCTACTTGCGCTTTCATCTTACTTTCCAGAAAGTCAATACAATCTTCCCGGTTTACTTTGGTTAGTAACGGGCTTAGAGAATCCGGCATATTCACAAACAGCGTTTTGGCTTCTTGTGCCCAAAGAGCGGTCGAAGCAAAGAGTCCGACAGCAGAAAAGAATATAGTGATTACAAATTTATTTATTTTCATATCTATCTTATTTAACCTGCGACAAACAGATTTTGTGTAACTGTTTTAATTTTTAGACCCCAAATATAAGAATATCATTCCGATTAACACCAGTATAAGGTCAATCGCTTTGCTTTTTAAATTCTTTTCACGGAAGAGAAGTGCACCGAAAGTGAAAGAGACTACTACACTTCCCCGACGGACCATCGAAACAATGGAAATCATGGAATCGTCATAGCTCAATGCGTAAAAGTAAACGAAATCAGCAGCCGAAAGGAAGATAGAAATCAGGATAATCGTCCAGTCCCAGCGAAACGGGGTGGTAGACTTTCTTTTAGGCCACCAAAGCAATAACAGAATAGGACACATAATAAACACCTGATAAACATTATACCAGGATTGTACCAGCATCGGATTCAGAGACTTCATCAGATACTTGTCATATAATCCGCTGATAGCACCTGTAATGGCAGCCAACACAATAAAGAATATCCATTTGTTATGTTTAAAATCAATTCCTTCTTTCTTCCCCGAACGACTTAACATAAAGAAAGAGACAATGGCCAGCATTACCCCAATCCATTGATAGAGATTCAACCGTTCGCCAAATACCAGCATCGCTCCCACAAGCACCATCACCGGACGAGTGGCGTTGATAGGTCCTACTATGGTTAAAGGCAGATGTTTCATTCCGAAATATCCGAATATCCACGAAGACAACACGATGAACGACTTGATGATGATATATTTATGCTGTTCCCAACCAACAACGGGAACATTAAATATCGTTCCTCCCAACAGGTCCGGTTTATATACGGATATCAGGATAAACGGCAGAAAGATGAGACTGGAAAAAAATGTATTTAGAAACAAAACGGGAAGTACCGCATTATCTTTCAACGATTTCTTCTTGAATACATCATAAAAGCCCAGCAAAGTAGCCGAGAGAAATGCTAATAATAACCACATGAGAATATTTATTATTTATTATTCAAATATACTTTCGGGATATTCCACATTTACCAGAAACAGGGCTTGCCCCGGAGCAGATGTCCCGGCTTTGCAACGGTCTTGTTGTTCGATAACCCGCCGGAAGCCTTCAACAGTAAGTTTCCCTCGTCCCACTTCAATCAGCGTACCTACGATAGCTCGCACCATATTTCGCAGGAAACGGTCGGCACGGATGGTAAACACCCAAGTAGCATCATCTTCCTGCGTCCATTCGGCATGAGTGATATGACAGATATTGGTCTTTACATCCGTATGAAGTTTGCTGAAGCTCGTAAAGTCAGTGTACTCGAAAAGGGTACGTGCAGCTTCGTTCATGAGTGCATAATCCAACTGATTATAAACTCGCCAACGATATTGCCGGTTAAAAGGATATTTCGATGTCGTTACATAATACTTGTAAGTTCGCGCAGTCGCATCAAAGCGGGCATGCGCATCCGGCCGGACCCGGCAAACACGATAAATGGAAATATCGGGAGGTAACAAACGGTTTAATTTATCGGCAACTGATATTTCATCCAACGGCTCATCGAAGTCAAAATGAGCAACCATCAGGGAAGCATGTACCCCGGCATCTGTCCGACCTGCCCCTATTACTTCAATTTCGCGACGCAGAAAGGTAGACAATGCTTTCATCAGACATTCCTGCACACTAATCCCATTCGGTTGAATTTGCCAACCATGATAGTTGGTCCCGTCGTAAGCCAAATAAATAAAATACCTTTGCACGCTAATTCCTCATTTTAGGGTTTTCGCGCGCAAAATTAATCATTTTATCTCATTTATCTTTGTATAATTCACATAAACCTGTATATTTACAGAACAAAATAATCATGATTTACTAATACCCCACAATTATGAGTAGTACCATTTTCCTCATCATCGCCCTCGTCACGACAGGCATCTTTCTTATTCAATTCGTATTATCCATCTTTTTCGGAGATATAGATGCAGATGTAGACGTGGATGCTGATATCAGTAGCGTAGTTTCTTTTAAAGGACTTACCCATTTCGGAATTGGATTCGGATGGTACATGTATCTGGCGGGAAACACGGAAATTCAAAGTTACATAATCGGTATTCTAGTGGGTCTTTTCTTTGTTTTTGCCGTCTGGTTCCTCTATAAGAAAGCTTATCAACTGCAACAAGTGAACCACAACGAGCAGACCGATCAGCTTGTGGGACGGGAATGTGTGATCTATTTCAAACAAAGCGACAGCAAATATACTGTACAGACCACCCGGGACGGAGCCATGCGCGAAGTAGACGTCATCTCCGAATCCGGAAAAGCATATCAGACTGGCGACAGAACAATGATTACCAGCTACAAAGACGGAACGCTATTCATTCAATAATTATTCAAATACACAATTTTATGACACAAGAAATGTTAATCATGGCTGCTATACTAGTGGCAGTCATCCTACTCACTTTTATTGGTATCCTTTCGCGTTACCGCAAATGTAAGAGTGATGAAGTCCTCGTTGTATATGGTAAAACGGGAGGAGATAAGAAGTCGGCAAAGCTATATCATGGTGGTGCGGCTTTTGTATGGCCGATTATTCAGGGATATGAATTCCTGTCCATGAAACCAATGCAGATCGAATGTAAACTGACCGGTGCATTATCCGCTCAAAACATTCGTGTAGACGTGCCGACTACAATCACTGTAGCTATCAGCACCGATCCTGAAGTGATGCAAAACGCTGCTGAACGTATGCTGGGATTAACAATGGATGACAAGCAGAACTTAATTACTGATGTTGTATATGGTCAGATGCGTATGGTGATCGCCGATATGACTATCGAAGAATTAAATTCAGACCGAGATAAGTTCCTGGCTAAAGTGAAAGATAACATCGATACCGAACTTCGCAAATTCGGTTTGTATCTGATGAACATTAACATCAGTGACATTCGCGACGCTGCCAACTACATTGTCAACTTAGGTAAGGAAGCTGAAAGTAAAGCACTGAACGAAGCACAGGCTAACATCGAAGAACAGGAAAAGCTGGGTGCTATCAAAATTGCCAATCAGATAAAGGAACGTGAAACGAAAGTAGCAGAAACCCGCAAAGATCAGGATATTGCTATTGCAGAAACAAAGAAACAACAGGAAATCTCTGTTGCAAATGCGGATAAGGACAGAATCTCGCAAGTAGCCATCGCCAACGCGGAAAAAGAATCGCAAGTAGCAAAGGCTGAAGCTGAAAAGAATATCCGAATCGAGCAGGCAAATACCGAAAAGGAAAGCCGCGTTGCCGAACTGAATTCCGACATGGAAATCAAACAGGCGGAAGCTGCAAAGAAAGCTGCCATCGGACGAAATGACGCACAGAAAGAGGTAGCACTTTCCAATGCAGAACTAGCTGTAACACAAGCCAATGCCGACAAGCAAGCCGGTGAAGCTGCCGCGAAATCGGAAGCTGCTGTACAGACTGCACGCGAAATTGCGCAAAAGGAAGTGGAAGAAGCTAAGGCACGGAAAGTGGAATCTTCATTGAAGGCTGAAAAGATTGTTCCTGCGGAAATCGCCAGACAGGAAGCTATTCTTCAGGCAAATGCCATCGCTGAAAAGATTACCCGCGAAGCGGAAGCACGTGCAAAGGCTACTTTAGCACAAGCCGAAGCGGAAGCAAAAGCTATCCAAATGAAACTGGAAGCAGAAGCGGAAGGTAAGAAACGGTCATTACTTGCTGAAGCGGAAGGTTTCGAAGCAATGGTAAGAGCAGCCGAATCGAATCCGGCTATCGCTATCCAATATAAGATGGTAGACCAATGGAAGGAAATCGCCGGCGAACAGGTAAAGGCGTTCGAACACATGAACTTGGGAAATATCACTGTATTCGACGGAGGAAACGGTGGAACTAGCAATTTCCTGAATACATTAGTAAAGACAGTAGCTCCGAGCCTTGGCGTATTGGACAAGCTTCCTATCGGTGAAACTGTGAAAGGTATTATTAATCCGGAAAGCAAAACGGAGGAAAAGCCTGCAACTAAAGCTGACGAGAAAAAAGATAAGAAATAGTTGTAATCCGACATAATATACGCTGATGAGAAAAGAATGATTACTTGTTCTCATCAGCGTTTGTTTTTTATATAATTCAAATAAATCTTTGAATATTCCAGATTTATTACGTTCTTTGTGTTACATAAAACATGTAACGTAAAATATGTAATAAGTCATGAAGCCATACAATCCATTCCTTGTATACGGTTACAACAGTCCCGAATACTTTTGCGATCGGGAGAAAGAAACTGATAAAATGATTTCAGCTTTACTAAATGAACGTAACCTGACCTTAATATCCCCCCGACGCATGGGAAAGACGGGACTCATCAAAAATGTATTCTATCAAATGAAGCGGGAAAATAATCCGAATGCTGCCTATTTTTATATGGACATTTACTCCACACGTGATTTAAAAGCATTCATCCAGTTACTTGCTCAAAATGTACTTGGAGAATTAGATACTCTGTCCCAAAACATACTCCGGCAAATGACTGCTTTCTTCAAATCTTGCCGTCCTATTATCAGCGCTGACGAAAGAAGTGGTATGCCTACCGTAACATTAGACTTTGCTCCTACCCACGCTGAACAAACATTGAAAGAAATACTCAATTATATGGTAGCCTCAAAGAAACAGTGTTATCTTGCCATTGATGAATTCCAACAAATTACAGAATATCCGGAAAAAGGTGTAGAAGCATTGCTCCGCTCTCATATCCAATTCATGCCCAATGTACATTTTATCTTTTCCGGAAGTAAAAAGCATGTAATGGAAGAAATGTTTACTTCTGCAAAACGTCCTTTTTATCAAAGTACCCAAATCATTGTATTAACGGAAATCCCACTGGAGAATTATTATTCGTTCGCACACTCATTCTTTGCTAAGGAAAAAAGAGAGTTGACACTAGAAACATTTTCTTATTTGTACCAACTTGAAAACGGACACACATGGTACGTCCAAAGTATACTCAACCGATTGTATGAAAAGAAAATCAACCCCATTGATAACCGACTGGTAGATAGATGTATAAACGACATTTTAGATGAACAGGAAACCATATATCAAAGTAACCTGACTCTACTAACCAACAATCAAGTAGATTTATTGAAAGCTATTGCCACAGAAGGCTGTATAAAAAGCATAAATGCCAATGACTTCATCAAAAAGCATCATTTAAAAACGCCCAGCAGCGTTAACGTGGCACTAAAATCCTTACTGAATAAAGAACTGATATATAATACACCAGATGGGTATATTGTCTATGACCGTTTTTTCGGAAAATGGCTGAAAGATGCAGTAATCTAATACGCACTAGAAATGATTGGTTCTTAATCAAATTCCGTGCTACTTATTTATGTTCAATAACCTTATTCATGGCTATTCCGGGGTACTTTAAGATGCATATAGCTTGGATAATTTATTTGCTATTTCTAATATGCCGATATCCCTTTATCCATCAACCTTTCAATGAGCTTTACTAGCACGGAATTTGAAGAAGAACCAAATGATTTCGCGAAATCATTTCTCATGTTCTCATACTTCACATGATAATTATCTGTAATTCAAAGCAATAGCACTATGAGAAATACTTTTTAAAAAGGTGTTTCTCATAGTATTTTGCCTGAAATGTCATAAAAAACCGGTATTTCTCATACTTTCATCATGCATTTCTCATACCGGAACTGCTATATAATACCTACATAATAAATGTCAACCCAACCCGAAGATAAAAAAAAGGCAGCCAACTATTATCAGGGTATTACAGCCCCCGGTAGTCCCACATATTGTGGGAAAAGATTCCCTAGCTGGAGAGAATTTATTCCCTCATTTTGAGGGAATAAATTCCCATAATATAAGAGAATACTTTCCCACAATATATGGGATTACCGGAACTAACGGATATACTTACCCAAGATCATAGTATTCGATATATTCATCATATTGAGGCGTTTCTGTAACTCCCCTCTTTCGAAAAAGTTCTTGTATATACTTTTGTTCCTTTGGTTTAATCAACCGTTCTTTATTGCAACAACGATAATAGATCGTTTTGCCGAAGTAGGCTATCATCTGTCGCTTGATAACGGTGGCATCAGCAAGCGGCACCCGATCCAGCAAATGTTTCATTCCCCGTGCAAACAACACCGGCTTTTCATCAATAAAGTAAGTACAGTCTTCACCATCGGAGGTGACATGTTCGGGATTAATAACCATTACAGCAGCCCGCTCTTTCGGCATTCGGAGAGTTACTTGTCGTCGCAGACATTTGTCCGCACGCAAACAATGTCCATTCAAGCAATGAGCGAAGCTAACGGGCATAGAATTGTAATCGAAATCTGTTTTCATGTGTGTTATGTTTAGTGGAAAGTGGCCTATTTTTATAAACCGCTACAAATGTATGAAAATAGCTGGAGGACAAGAAATAAATACACTATTTACTTCAACACATTGATAAAATCTTTATATTTGCCTCCAACATCAATACAGGAACTTATAAAACTATATCTCTCCTGCAAAACTATAAAACAGAATAATCATGAAGACAAAACATTTACCTGGAGCACTACTGCCATTTCTCTATACAATTATCTTTTTTAGCTGTGGAAATAACGATGAAAAAAAGATATATTCTTTATCCTTCGAAAAAGAGTATTACGAACGACCTTTGTTAGGAACAACCAATATCACCATCACAGGTGGAAACAGGGACTACACCGTAACTGTAGAAAAAACTGACATTTTAAATATAGATGTAGATTTGTCCAGTTCGATAGGAATGGGAAGCTTAAGGGTCACCCCAAAAAAGAAAGGAGAAACAAAGGTGAAAGTAAAAGATAATATCACCAACGAAACAGTTGATTTAAGAATTAAAATAACAGACAGCTATTTGGCGTACGCTATAGAAAAAAGTAATCATCCGGCACTTTCCAATGGCACTGTAGTTTATCTGATTAACAATGAAGCTAAAGAATGCTATTTTTTCCGTTATATTGAGTTTAGAGACGAACTATCTCACACTCCAATAGCAAAAGGAACATACGACTTTTTCACCAAGTTAGAAAGCGGTTCCGGCAACTCGTCTCCTACATAAGCCATACCTTATTTAACATTAAATTATACATCTGACGAACAAGAAAATTTCACGGATGCATCAGTTCCCCCCACCCCTCACAAATTAAGATTTGAGCTATACGATGGGGTTACGAGTGCAAATGCTGTCCTAAATCTTATATCAAGATTTCTAGGTGTAGATTGGAAAGAACTTGTAGAAAAATTTCCAACCAGAAGCGGACATACAATAGTACCCACACTAAAAACAACAATTGACAATACAGATTATACCATAATAGGTATATTAAATACCTATCCTGAAATACCAGAGAATATTTTGGAATAACCTCAAAAGTATGGAATTGAAAATAATGCAAAGCATGGAACGTATGAAAAAATAGCGTATATTTGCGAGCAAAAAATATAAAATGACTATTTATAAGCTTCGCATATTACCGCTATTTTTACTAGTTATTGGGCTTACAACGCTTACTTCGGGCTGCAAAAAGAAAGACATGTCGCTGAAACTGAATGAGCCACGCAATATTCGTGGCGTCGTCAGCTATAAACGTTCTTTCCCTGATTTGAATGACGCACATCTGGAAGTAGCCAAAAAGATAGGGATTCACCCATTGGCAGACCGGGAAGCAGCAGAAGATATGAAAGAAAAGCTAACTCATATTACCGACAATGAGTTTTATGTAGTAGATTCACTGACACACTCCATCCCCTATCTCGTACCGCGTGCCAGTGCACTGCTCGATACAATCGGTTCCAACTTTCTCGATTCATTGGCAGCCAAAGGTTTAAACCCCAACCAGGTAATCATCACTTCCGTATTGCGTACCGAAAACGATGTGAAACGCCTCCGCCGTCGCAACGGAAATGCTTCCGCCAACTCGGCACACTGCTTTGGAGCCACCTTTGACGTCAGTTGGAAACGTTTTAAAAAGGTAGAAGACAAGGGTGGAAGACCGTTACAGGATGTAAGTGCCGACACACTGAAACTTGTCTTGTCCGAGGTTTTAAGAGACCTGCGACAAGCTGAAAAATGCTACATCAAATATGAATTGAAGCAAGGATGTTTCCACATCACCGCCAGATAATCGGGAGATGAGTATAAAATGCAGTAAAATTCACCTCCAAACAATCAGAGAATCCAAAACGTTTGATTAAATTTGCAGAAATTTTTCTTTAATACAACTTAATGATAGAGAAGCTGATTGTTCTTGAGGACATTGATCCGGTTATTTTTTACGGTGTAAACAACGCCAACATACAGTTAATTAAAGCTTTATATCCAAAGCTACGCATAGTTGCCCGAGGCAATGTCATCAAAGTGCTGGGCGACGAGGAGGAAATGTGTGCCTTCGAGGAAAATATCACCAAACTTGAAAAGTACTGCGCCGAATATAATTCACTGAAAGAAGAAGTCATCATTGACATTATAAAAGGAAATGCTCCGCAAGCGGAACAGACAGGAAACGTGATTGTGTTCAGCGTCACGGGCAAGCCTATCATCCCCCGAAGCGAAAACCAGTTGAAACTGGTAGAAGGATTCGCCAAGAATGATATGGTATTCGCCATCGGTCCGGCAGGTTCGGGAAAAACATACACCGCTATTGCCCTTGCCGTGCGTGCATTGAAAAACAAAGAAATCAAAAAAATCATTCTTAGCCGCCCCGCCGTAGAAGCCGGAGAAAAACTGGGTTTCTTGCCGGGCGAGATGAAGGATAAGCTAGATCCCTATCTGCAACCGCTTTACGATGCCTTGCAGGATATGATTCCGGCGGCTAAGCTGAAGGAATATATGGAGAATAACGTGATACAGATCGCCCCGCTAGCGTTTATGCGCGGTCGTACCTTGAACGACGCCGTCATTATATTGGACGAGGCGCAAAACACGACGACGCATCAAATCAAGATGTTCTTGACCCGCTTGGGTATGAACGCCAAGATGATCGTCACCGGAGATGTCACACAGATAGACCTTCCGCCTTCTACCACGTCCGGATTGATACAGGCCATGCAAATATTGAAGGGCGTAATCGGGATCGGTAAGATCGAGTTCACCAAGAAAGATATTGTCCGGCATAAACTTGTCCAACGAATCGTAGAGGCTTATGATAAGTTCGATGATAAACGGAAGAAAGAGATCAAAGAGGCAAAAGAGAAGAAAACGAATATAGACAACAACTAAAAGTAAGAGTCATGAAGAAGGCATTAGTTAAGACAGACTTCAATTTCCCGCGACAAAAGAGCGTATACCATGGGAAAGTACGCGACGTGTACAACATCAATGACGAGGTATTGGTAATGGTCGCTACAGACCGTATTTCCGCTTTCGATGTTATCTTGCCGGAAGGTATTCCTTACAAGGGACAAATGTTAAACCAGATCGCCGCCAAGTTCCTTGACGCTACGACTGATATTTGCCCGAACTGGAAACTGGCTACTCCAGACCCGATGGTAACGGTTGGCGTTCAATGCCAAGGTTTCCCGGTTGAGATGATCGTACGCGGTTATCTGTGCGGAAGCGCATGGCGTGCTTATAAGAGCGGCGTACGTGAGATCTGCGGCGTGAAACTACCGGAGGGTATGCGTGAGAACCAACGTTTCCCCGAACCCATCATCACCCCGACCACAAAGGCTGAGATCGGAGAGCATGATCAAGATATCTCTAAAGAGGAGATTCTCGCTAAAGGTTTGGTCTCTAAAGAGGACTACGAGGTTCTTGAGAAATATACGATGGCCTTGTTTAAACGCGGTACCGAGATCGCTAAGGAACGTGGCTTGATCTTGGTTGACACGAAATATGAGTTCGGCCATCGTGACGGCAAGATCTATTTGATCGACGAGATCCATACTCCGGATTCCTCCCGTTATTTCTACTCAGAAGGATACGAGGATCGTTTCGCCAAGGGTGAACCGCAGAAGCAACTTTCCAAGGAGTTCGTTCGCGAATGGTTGATGGAAAATGGCTTCCAAGGTAAGTCCGGACAGAAAGTTCCTGAGATGACACCGGAGATCGTAGAAGGAATCAGCAACCGATATATCGAATTGTTCGAGCATATCACAGGGGAGACTTTCGTAAAAGGCGAGACTGACAACTTGCTGAACCGCATCGAGAAAAACGTTACCGAATATTTACAGAATAAATAAGATACCGCACATGACACAGTATGGTTCAGAGACAATACTTCCTTATAACAAAGAGGAACAAAAGGGCACGCAAGTCAAACGCATGTTCGACTCGATAGCCGAAACGTATGACCAACTCAACCATACTCTCTCATTTGGTATCGACAAGATATGGCGCAGGAAAGGAATCGCTTTCCTGCGTCCTTTCTCTCCTAAAACGATACTGGATATCGCTACCGGTACCGGAGACTTGGCTATCTCCATGTACAAAAAGCTGCGCCCCGACCATATCATCGGTGCCGACATCTCGTTAGGCATGATGGAAGTGGGACGGAAAAAAGTAGCTGCCGCCGGTTATTCGGAGCATATATCCTTCGAGCAACAGGACTGTACGGCCTTGACCTACGAGGAAAACTCGTTCGATGCCGTAACCGCCGCTTTCGGGGTTCGTAATTTTGAGAACATAGAGCAAGGTATCTCAGAGATGTACCGGGTGCTGAAACCCGGTGGGCATATCATGATCTTGGAACTTTCCACACCGGAACATTTTCCCATGAGACAACTCTACCAGATCTATTCAAAGACCGTCATCCCCTTTATCGGACGTCTACTCTCTAAAGAAAAAGCCGCATATAATTATTTGCCGGCTTCCATCAAGGTAGTTCCTCAGGGAAAGGTCATGACGGATTTACTCACCCGTCAAGGCTTCAAGCAGGCCCGTGTACGGACCTTTACCTTCGGGATCTGTTCATTATATACAGGATCTAAAGAATAAACAATAAAAAGGTTATGCAGAAATATGGCTTACTGGGATATCCCCTCGGACATTCGTTTTCTAAAACGTATTTCAACCAGAAGTTTGAGGCGGAGAAGATCGACGCTGAGTACTTGAATTTCGAGATTCCATCTATCAAGGAGATTAAGAACGTAATCAAAGAAAACCCTGAACTTAACGGTTTAAACGTGACCATTCCTTATAAGGAACAAGTAATCCCATATTTAGACGATTTGGATGACGATGCCCGTCAGATCGGAGCGGTAAATGTCATCAAGTTCACAAAAGGTCTTTTCGGCAAACTTAAACTGAAAGGATATAACTCGGATATTATCGGATTCAAGCAATCGATTGATCCTTTATTGAAAGAAACGCACCGGAAAGCGTTGATCCTTGGTACGGGAGGGGCGTCAAAGGCAGTCTTCCATGGACTGAAACAGCTAGGTGTTGGTGCCACGCTGGTTTCTCGCAAACCGAAAGAATTTTGTATCACGTACGATGAGATTACTCCGAAGACCATGGAGCAATATACGGTGATCGTGAATACGACTCCCTTAGGCATGTTCCCGAATATAGACTCATGTCCGGATATCCCGTACGATTTACTTACGCCGAATCATCTATTGTATGATTTACTTTACAATCCGGATGAGACCCTTTTCATGAAGAAAGGAAAAGAAAAAGGCGCCGTCGTGAAAAATGGTCTGGAAATGCTTCTATTACAGGCTTTCGCCGCTTGGGAGATCTGGCAGAAATAGATCGAACGATATCTTTCCAACCACATGATTTGATGAAGCTAGCTTCGTGAGCCAATGAAGTTAGCTTCGTTAGTCAATGAAGTTAACTTCACAAGCGTATGAAGTTAACTTACTTCAACCAAGTCAATACATAGTCCGGTGTAACTTGATATGCCAACTCATATTCCCGGCATGCCTCGGTCCGGGTTTCTCGTCCCTTAAACGTCCCGCTTGATAAATAAGGAAAAGGATTCACGTGAAGATGCTTTTGAAAGTCCACTCCTTCCTGCCCGATTATCTTGAACAAGGTTTCTTTGGC
>OIWN01001056.1_pt1 | contig 23317 bp, 22 predicted proteins | sample 1587591 | NCBI WGS metagenome assembly OIWN01 (sample SAMEA3888901, study PRJEB22519) | human gut metagenome | biome: human gut; feature: human-associated habitat; material: faeces | place: Denmark | collected 2010 | reverse complement strand
ATAACTATCGTCACAAATCACACGCTGGGCAAATGAACCGTGATACTGAGGGTAGAGTTTATTAAACCGCTCCAGAATGAATTCGGCGTGGCGCTTATTCTGTGCAAAAATAATGGTTTTACCCAGCTGGTCCCCGCCTGCAACCTTGATGCCCCGCTCCATCAAATCCTGTAAAACCATGTCAACCGTTTTCTCGTTAAATACAAATTTGTTCAGAGCTGCGGACGGGATAAAATCCGGCATCATGCCATCTTCAATGAAGTCATCTTCGTAACGCTCTTTGTCTTCGTCAGACAGGTCGTCGTAGGTAATGCCTTCATCCAAAAACTTTGTTTTGACCTCATAATTATAGTATGGTACCAACACATGGTCTTGGTAGACCGCTGTTTCATAATCGTAGGCGTAAGTAGGAACACCATGTTCCATTTCAAAGAAATCGTAGGTGTTCCGATCTACATCCGTTTTCGGCGTAGCGGTAAGGCCAACCATCAAAGCATCAAAATATTCAAAAATTGCCCTGTACTTTTTGAAAATACTCCGGTGGCTTTCATCAATAATAATCAGATCAAAATGCGCCGGAGTAAACAACTGGCGCCCATCTTTGGATTTCGTATCATCGATAGCATTCAAAATAGTTGGGTAAGTGGAAAACACAATCCGGGCATTTCGGTCATCCTTGTTGGAACACAGATTGCAGAGGGACATATCCGGCAGATACCGCTTAAAGTCATCCTTCGCCTGCTTGACCAGCGCGGTGCGGTCAGCCAGGAAAAGAATATTCGTAATCCACTTGCCGCGGCTGAGTACATCGGTTAGGCTGGAGGCCGTCCTCGTTTTTCCCGTACCAGTTGCCATTACCAGAAGATGCTTACGAAATCCTTGTTCGATCTGATCGCAAACAGCCCGTATGGCCTCTTTTTGGTAGTAGCGATCTGTGATTTTATCATCGATGGGAATACTCATCAAGTCTTGCCGTTCAGCGCGACGGTTCATCAGCTTTTGTAAGTCTTCCTTGCTGAACACTCCGCTGACCTTGCGCTGGGGGCCAGACTGGTCGTCCCAGTAATAAGTTTCAAAACCGTTAGTAGTGAACATCATAGGTCGGCGGCCAAATTTCCGTTCCAAGCAATCCGCATACAGAACTGCCTGCTTCCGCCCAATGTTAGGGTCTTTGCTAGTGCGTTTGGCCTCAATCACCGCCAGCGGAAGGCCATCTTTACCAAACAGCACATAGTCACAGTATCCCATCTGGCCCACCACACCGGCCATACCCTGTACAGGATATTCCTCCTGCACATCTGCATCTGTACCGGTGAATTTCCAGCCCATAAACTTCAAATCTACGTCAATATAAATTTTCCGCGTCTGAAACTCAGACAAATCTTCCGGCTGGAAAGATCGCTCCTGTTGATGCTTCTCTTTCTCAGAAGTATATTGGGTGGACATCTGCTCAATTTGTTTGCGCAGCGCCTCAATCTCTGCTTCTTTTTCATCCAACAGGCTTTCCTGCTCTTTGATTTTCCGAATGTCTACCGCTACTTTTTCAGTAGGAATCAGACTTTCATCAAATACACGTTCTTGATAATCAGAACCATAACAATAATCGATCCACTGGACAAACTCGAACAATCCTTTTAAGGATGCAAGGGCATCACTGGACTGTACGCTCCGTTCTGTATGTACTGCCAAATTCCCCAGCTTGATGATAAAAGGCAGCTTTCCCCAGGTATTGGAATCCACGGCGAAACGGAAGGACGGTTCATGGATAAGGGATTGCAGGTTATCCTTGTAGGGCATCTTCATAGTCTTATCCGCCGAATATACCCATTTTACTGCCAATTCCAACGCTTTCCGGCAGCCGACAGCGCACATGGCAGGAGCGGAAGCATAAATTTTTTCAGCTTCCACGCAGGCTGGGGCAAACAGGACGTATTCGTTTTTTCGTTGGAGGAAGGAGAAGTTGGGCATAAAGATCACCTCCTATAAGGTTGTTTCTTTTGAATACGATGCTAATGGTACGACTTCATATTGGAATTTTTCTCCACCCAAATCTCTCTCAAGAGAAACTAATTTATGAACAGAAGTTGATACTTTTTCTGCATTATGGAGAAAAATATGATTAGCGACTTGGATTGTGTAATCCTGATTTGTCTCATGTACCAAAATATTGAACAATTCTAAACCCGCTCTTGTGAGCGTATGAATACCAATTCTTATTTTTTCGCTTTCTTCCTTTTTCCCCTTAATAGCAATTAGCAATGTATCTGACAGGAGATATTCCGGCTTGTCCTTTCTTATACTCAAGTTCAGAGACAATGTACCGCTCGAATCCATAAGACCACAATCGTCAAGAGTCTGCATATCGGCAAATGACGATCCGCATTTAGTGAGTATATCACTATCCGATAATACGAAATAAGCATTTCCATTATGTAAGATTAGCGGAATAATTTTTTGAAATGTTTGAGCTTCCTCTGTGCTTATGTTTCGAATCGTTTCAAGGGTTCGCATTGAAAAACTTCCTGGACGCTTAATCTCTCCCGAAAGAATCCGTGCCCACACTTCCTGCATTTCACTATTCGATATGTCACCAGTAATATTAAAGAATCTGCGTGTCCAGTCTTGGTTAACAGGCTCATCTGTGACCTCATTTTCGTTTTCTAGTAGATCATATGCTTTATCTACCACGCTTTCAATATTCTGTTGCCTTGTTATCTCTTGCAACGCCATACGGTTTTGTGTTCGTTGCATCAATCTCTGAAAATCTTCTGTAAAAAGCGCAACATTTCCATTCTCGTATGTTGTATTTATATCAGCCAGTTCTCTCATAGCTGCACCAATCGTGGAAAGTTCATAAGCATGGGCATCAGCCATTTTCCTTGTGTGTCTCGGCTCATATGCTTTCCCAATGGCGCCTCCAACCATAGTCATTAATTTTTCACAAGGAGATACCAATACTTTTGCAATTTCTAAAATTTCTCCCATCCCTATCTCTCCTTTATCCAAAATACTTCTGCATCAATGCTTTTTTCAGTATTTCCAGCTTTTCAAGGCTCTTCTGGATCGCCAATTTTGATTTGTCGGTCTGTTTGACGAATGCGGCGAATTGATCTTGCTGCTCTATCGGAGGCATATACACCACAAAAGATTGTACATCTTTTTGGTTGATACTTGCTTGATTGACCGCCTTTTTTGCTCGTCTTAAAATTTGCTGATAAATAAATTCAGAGCAAAGCAGTTTCGTAATGTAGACCGGATGAAATTTATGTTCATCTACATGTAATCTCATCATATTTGACTCAAAAACCGTATTTTCTACTAAACCTTGAATCAAACCGCACTTGCCGAGATATTCAATGCTATTAACTCGATTGATAACAATATCATTTTCATATAGCGAGTATCGCTTCAGCTCTATTTCTGAACAGATTAGCCGTTTTAGTGATGAAAGATTCGACACTTTGCCCTCATAAAAACTATCTATTCGGAGAATAGGTACACCTGTTCCATCTGATACATAATCGGACTGAGGCTTATAAAGTCCATTCTGCGGCTCGATTGTCAAAACTGATCCTAAAATCACTTTTGGTAAGTTGTATGGATTCGTCATTGGGTCCCCAAACATCTCGATAAATCGGGATTTTACCAATTCATCCAACTTGTCCAACTGTTGTTTGCGTTTGGCAATCAGGTCGCTAACTTTGTCCAGTACCGCTGCAATTTTGCACTGTTCGTCAAGGGGCGGATACATCACTTTAACTTTTGCTAAAGATTGTCTGACAATTTGTGGCTGTGCTGACCCAGTGATAACATCTGATAGACCACGGGATAATAAATAGTAATATAAGTACCGTATATCTATTTCTTCTGATAAATTGTCTAATGCCATTGCATTACCATTCACGTATGAAAACGACTCGCAAATATTCAATGTTCCACAGGTAGCTCCTCGGCATGTTATTAATATAGTTGGTTCTTCATGGTTATAACTTGTATAATATCCAATTATTCCGTTCGCACCATACACCGGATAACCGTTTTCAGTTAGCATATCGGAAGATATCGTTTTCCATTGTTTTGGATTGCAGATTTCACATAAGCCTTTTTCCATCACAGCATCTCCTCCAACTCCGCCAGCCCTGCGCTGATCTCCATTTCCAATTCATGCAGGTCAGCCATAATTTGTGCTGTAGACGGATACTCCACTGGCACATACTCCACTTTTTTGTACTTATTGATGGAAAGATCATAGTCATTGTCCGCAATTTCCTGTTTCGGCACAAAAAAGCTCTGATCGGTGCGCTGGCGGCCGGCTTCCTTATCGAGATTATGGAACCGTTCGATAATGTCTGGAATGTCGTTCTCTGAAAGCTCGCTGCGTTTGTCATCCAGAGAAAAGCCGTCGGCTTTCATGTCGTAGAACCAGACATTTTCCGTGCCACCCGCGCCGGTCTTGGTGAACACCAGTACCGCTGTAGACACCCCGGCATAGGGCTTGAATACACCGGAGGGCATGGAGATCACCGCCCGCAGCTGATGATTTTCCACCAGCTCTTTGCGGATGGATTTGTGCGCTTTGGAGGAACCGAACAGCACACCATCCGGCACGATACAGGCGCACTGGCCGCCCTTTTTCAGCATCCGCAGGAATAACGCCAGGAACAACAACTCGGTCTTTTTCGTGTTGGTAACAGCTTTCAAATCATCATTGATGCTCTCAGCGTCAATGGTGCCCTTAAAGGGAGGATTCGCCAGGCAGATAGTATATTTATCGCGGATTTGGTTCTGCTTGGAAACGCTGTCCTGGTAATCAATTTCCGGGTGCGTAATCGAATGGAGCATCAGATTCATTGCCGACAGCCGCAACATGGTGCGGTCTGTGTCAAAACCGGTAAACATCGGCCCTGAAAAATGTTCCCACTGTTCATTTGTCATGGTATCTTCATAATGACTGCGAATGTACTCTGCTGAAGCCACCAGAAAGCCTGCCGTTCCGCAGGCCGGATCACAGATGGTATCCTCCGGGGTAGGCTGCAAAAGTTCTACCATCATTTTGATGATATGCCGGGGAGTGCGGAACTGACCGTTTTGACCGGCAGTGGACAGCTTCCCCAGCATATACTCGTACAGATCGCCCTGCATATCCAAATCGGAAATATCGTGCTCATACAGGTCGTCCAAGCCTGTAATGATTTTTTGCAACACCTGGGGTGTGGGAATCAGAAACATGGCGTCACTCATGTACCGGGCGAAAGCAGTATCTTTTTCTGCATCATTCTCGGTGTTATCTACGATTTCGATCATCTCGCCCTGCTCCGTGAAATCAGGCAAATGGCCATGCTTCATGTTTTTAATAGCAGGGAACACCCGCTGGGAAATGACATCATAAATGTCACGCGGATCGTTATTTTTGAACTTGCTCCAGCGCATAGACTGACCGATAGGGGACTGGGGGAAGATTTTATCCATCTTCTCGCCGCTCATGTTCTCAAATTCTTCTGTTTCCAGTTCTTTTTCATCAAGAGAACGAATGAACATCATGTAGGTCAGCTGCTCAATTACTGTCAGCGGATTAGTAATGCCGCCAGCCCAGATGTCCGTCCAGATTTTATCTACTTTATTTTTGATTGCGCCTGTAATCATGCGTCTTTTCCTCCGTTTTCATTATCAGGAACAAATTCCATAACATCGCCAATATTGCAGTTTAATACTTTGCAGATTTTTTCCATGCTTTCCATTGAAACAGGCGCACCCTTCCCCAGACGTGCCAGAACATTGGTGCTGATGTTTGCACGGTGCATCATATCGGTTTTACTTAAATCATGATCGATCAATCGCTTCCAGAGACGATTATAGCTAATTGCCATCCTGCACCTCCTGATGTTTTTCATCTCCAGTATACTTGATTTCACACTAAAAGGCAAATAAAATTCACGAAATAGTGAGCCATAAGACTGCGAAAAGGGCCTAGGATAAACTACCCAGACCCTTGTGTAATAATTATGTCATTTGAAAATGCTTCAATGCCTCCATAATTGCCGTCTCTTTTTCCGGTGGACATTGCGGTACTTTGGCATCTTCCTTCTTTGACAAGTTATAATTTTGCCCCACATTCAGCCCGCACTTGCGCTTTATCTGTGAGATGTAGAGGGAAGACACCTTCAATCCAGAATGCTCCAGCACATACGCTTTGATCTGCTCATAGGTTGCGCCCTTCTGGAACCCGGACATATCCATATCCTCCAGCGAGAACTCCACCCGCACTTTCTTCGAGTCGATTTCTCCCTTGGAAAGCAAGACAACCGTCTCTACATGCGCTGTCCGCGGAAAGAGGTCGACTGGCGCAGCAACCTCCAGCAGGTAGCCGAGGGCGGCCAACTCTTTGCAGTCCCTCGCCAGCGACGCGCTGTTGCAGGAGATGTAGATAAGCCTTTCCGGCCCCATCTGGGCAATCGCCCGCAGCACCTCGGAGTCGCAGCCCTTGCGAGGAGGGTCCACCACCACGACGTCCGGCCGCAGGCCTTCGCGGGCTAACTGTGCAGCGGCCTCCTTGGCATCCGCGCAGAGAAAGCGGGCGTTGACTGCCCCACAGTTGCGGGCATTCTCGCGGGCGTTCTCGACCGCGTCCGGCACAATCTCCACCCCGACAAGCTCTCGCACCTTCCCCGCCATCGAAAGCCCGATGGTACCCGCACCGCAGTAGAGGTCGACGAGCAGCTCGTCTCCACGAAAATCCGCCAGCTCTGCGGCCAGCTCGTACAGCTTCTGGGCCGCCTGGCGGTTAACCTGGTAGAAGCTCAGCGGCGAGAGCGCGACCCGTACCCCACACAGGCTGTCCTCGATGGTGTCCTTGCCATAGAGGGTACGGCAGCTGCTCCCCAGGATGACGTTGTTCTGTGCGCGATTCATATTGATGACTACCGAGGCCACCTGCGGGCAGATCTCCAGCAGCCCATCCACATACGCGTTCTCGTGCGGCATGCTGTCTCCATTGAGCACCAGGCACACCATCACCTGCCCCGACTGCTCACCGTACCGCAGATAGAGATGGCGCAAAAGCCCTCTGCCGCTTTCTTCATTGTAGGCGGAGATGCAGTGCTGGCGCGCGAAGCCGAGGGTATACTCCAGAATCTGCTCAAAAAAGGCCGGCTGCAGATCACACCCCGGGCAGGAAATAACCCGATGGCTGCGCTTGGCAAAAAAGCCCGCCACAATCTCTCCATCCTCCTCCCGGATGGGGTACTGGGCCTTGTTGCGGTAGCCCTGCTGCAGCGGCGAGGGGGTGATGGGCAGCATCTTTGGCTCCAGCCCTCCGATGCGCCGCAGGTTGTCCTCTACAAACTGGGCCTTGTGGCGCAGCTCGGCTTCGTAGCTGATGTGCCGGAAGGCGCAGCCACCGCATTTTTTATAGACTGGGCAGCGGTCCTCCACTCGGTCGGGGGAGGGCTGCAGCAATTTATCGATGATGCCGAAGGCAAAGTTTTTCTGTACCTTGACGATGCGCACCTGCAGCTGGTCCCCCACCGCGGTGTAGGGGACAAACACCACCATCCCATCGATCTTGGCGATGCCGTTGCCGTCCGAGGACATCGCGGTGATGGTGGTCTGCTCGATTTGATTTTTATGTAACATATTCCTTTCTCCATTCCCAAAGCAATCTGCCGACACAAGGTCTTGTTCTTTTTTTATTATAGCAAAAAAGGGCCCTGTTGAGCAACCGCAGGTTTTGTGCAAAAACAGGTTCCTGCATAAAGCCTCTGGGGGCACACCAGTCCCTGTCAAATTCCCCTTGCGGGGAGGCCCCCGCTTCTGCTATACTGTCTACAAAACACCATGCTAAAGGAGCGCCGTCATGTCCCCAAAATCCAAAAAGCCCTACAAAAAAGCCTATCTGGAAATCACCAACGTCTGCAATTTAAGCTGCGCCTTCTGCCCCAAGACCAGCCGGGAGCCGCGGTTTGTTTCGGTCGAGGAGTTCGCGTCGCTCATCGAGCAGGTGCAGCCGCTCACCGACTATGTCTACCTGCACCTGATGGGTGAGCCGCTGCTGCACCCGCAGCTCGGTCAAATCCTCGCCCTGTGCCACCGCGCGGGGCTGAAGGTGTCGCTGACCACCAACGGCACCCTTCTGGAAAAGCGGCAGGAACTGCTGCTCTGCTCCCCCGCCCTCTACCGGGTCAGCGTCTCGCTGCACAGCTTTGAGGCCAACGACTCCAACCAGACGCTGGAAGAATATGTACAGGCAGTGCTCTCCTTCTGTGCAGCAGCCGGCCGTTCCAGCGTCCAGCCCATCTGCGTGCTGCGGCTGTGGAACCGCGACAGCGCCGTCCTCAAGGCCGCCAACCAACGCAACGTCGATATCTTCCAGCAGGTACGGCAGTTTTTTGCACTGCCCTTTGACCCTGCAGAGGCGCTGGAACAGCGCGCCAGCGTGAAGCTCGCTGACCGGATATATCTCGAGACGGCCGAAAAATTTGCCTGGCCGGACATCGAGCAAGCCGACCTTTCCGACGAGGTGTTCTGCTACGGCCTGCGCGACCAGTTCGGCGTGCTGGCCGACGGGACAGTGGTGCCCTGCTGCCTCGACTCGGACGGCAATATCCCGCTGGGCAACGTCCACACCCAGCCGCTTACAGAGATTCTCTCCTCCCCGCGGGCCAAGGCGCTGTATGAGGGCTTTTCCTGCCGCCGCCCCACCGAGGCCCTCTGCCGCCGCTGCGGCTACGCCCAGCGCTACGCCCGATAGCAAGGCACCTATTCGGTCGCCTTTTTCCCCTGCAGGCGGCGGCGCACCTGGAAGGCAAGCTCGGTCACCGGAACGCTCAGCAAAAACCACAGCGCGGTGAAGCCGATACAGACCTGTCCCATCAGGTTGAGCGGCTGGTTTGTGTAGTTCCAGACATTCCATCCAAATCCCAGGTTGACCACGCACCCGGTCACAAACTCCAGCCCAGTGATGAGCAGGGTGTTGACCACGCAGCAAAACCACAGCGGCAGCCTGCCGCAGCAGCTCACCGCCACCTGACTCACCAGCAAAAAACACAACCCTCCCAGCACAAACATGCTCCAGTGGGTGAAGCCCCGCCAGATAATCTCCAACAGCGAGTAGCTGATGGCCCCGAACAAAAATAAAATCAAAACGTTCGCACATTTTCTTAACACAACATATCACCACAGCCAATTTTTCTTTAGTATGTGGCGTGGCCGCCGCGCTTATTCCTCTTGCCGCATAAAAAAACTGCCGCAGCACTTGCGGCAGTTTTTATTTTATTCTTTATCCTAAGGTCGCGCCGCCAAACCAGTAGGTTCCGTTTGGCAGAACGCTCCAGCCGGACACCTTGGCGGTGTCGCTGGTGGTGGTGATAACCTCGCGGTAGAGCGGCATCACATAGGCGTCGTCCAGCAGTGTCTGCTCAGCCTCGGTCAGGGTTGCCGAGCGGCTGGACTCGTCGCCCTGGATGGCATCGAGCATCAGCTGATCAAAGGCAGGGTTGGTGTAGCCGCAGCCCGACTGGACGTTGGAGGAGAGGTACGGCTGCAGGTACAGCTCCTGGTCCTCCACGTCGGTCTCCCAGACGCTGCACAGCACGTCGCTGTACTGCAGGCTGTTGCGGCTCAAAGTGAAGGTCGCCACATCCTGTGGGGTCAGGGTAACGGTGAATCCCAGCGCCTCCCAGGCGGATTTGACCGTCTCCAGCACGGCGGCGGTCTCATCGTTATCGAGGTAGACGATTTCGATGGTCTTCTCGTCGCCAAGGTCAGCGCTCTTGCCCTCCACAACGCTCAGCGCGCTCTGGGTGTCAGCCGAAGCAGAGAGGATATCCCCTGCCATGCCGCTGACCGAAAGCAGTGGCTGGCCACCGGCAGCTTCTGCGGCGGCGGTGCGGTCCAGCGCCTGGGAAAGCGCTGCGCGCACCTCAGCATCCTGCAGGTAGGCGTTGCCGGTGTTGGCATTGATTACCAGGCTCACAGTGCGGTTGGAAGCGGTCTCTGCAGCGGAGATGGTGTCTGCCAGCTGCGGCACCTCAACGGTGTTGCCCGCGGTGTCGGTCTGGTTCTCCGGCTGGGAAACAGCATCCTCTGTCAGCACAATGTCCCCAAAGGCCATGCCGACCGGCGCCATCTGCTCGTCCAGCATCCGGGCCACAATGTAGTCCAGCTGGACGTTATCTTTGTTCCAGTAGTTTTCATTTTTCTGCAGCACAAGCTCCTTGCCCTCGGTGTAACCGGCCAGGGTGAACGGGCCGTTGGAGACGGTGCGGGTCGGGTCCTTGGACCAGCTGTCATCCGAGCCGACCATATCCTCTCGCAGCGGCATAAAGGCCGGCAGGGTCAGCAGCTCGTTAAAATAGGCGGTCGGCTGCTTGAGGGTGACCTCCAGTGTGCTGTCGTCCACCGCTTTGACGCCCAGCTCGTCGATGGTCGCGTCGCCCGCTACAATGTCGTCGTAGCCCTGCAGCACGCTCATCAGGTAGGCGTTGCTGGCGTTGTTTTCCGGGTTGGCACAGCGCTTCCAGGCAAACTCAAAGTCCTGCGCGGTAACCGGCTGGCCGTCCGACCAGGAGGCCTCCCGGATGGTGTAGGTCAGGGTGACGGTGCCGTCCTCGTTGACCGTTTCCTGCGGCATGTCCTGTGCCATGGCTGGCTGAGCGCCCTCGCCGCTGTTGCGCATCAGGCCCTCAAAGGTGTTGTTGATAACGCTGTCACTGTCGTCCGAAACGCTGAACGCCGGGTCCAGTGTCTGGCTGTCCACGCCCAGGTTCCAGGTCAGCACCTGGCCGCTGCAGTCCTCGCTGCTGAGGCCGCTGGCGGAAGCGCTGTTGCTGTCCGCCGTCTGTTCTTCTGTTGTCTGCTGCTCTGTTTCCTGCTGGGCCTCGTCGCTGCCGCATCCGGCAAACATCGAAGCGCACAGCAGCATGGCAAGCAGGTAGGCTAACGCTTTTTTCACTGTTGTACCCCCAATATTGTATTTTCCGCATCACGCGATTGATTGCAGTAATCAGATTTATGATAGCATGGTTTCTCCGATTTGTCAAAGAAAGCCGGGGGCTTGTCGGATATTTTACAGTTTGGAAAAATTTATCCGCCTACTCCCGATGGAACACCGCCCGGATCTCCCCCGCCAGATACAGCGAACCCAGCGCGCAGACCACGCCCTGCTCCCTGGCAAGGCGCTGCGCCAGCGCACAGCCTTCCTGTGCCGAAGCCGCCGGATAGGCCGCAAGGCTGAGGGTGTTCTCAATCTCCCGGGTCAGCTCCTGCGCGCCAAAGGCCCGCTCACTGTCCGCGTGCAGACAGACAAAGGCCTTGGCCACCTCAGCCATCTTGGCAAGCATCGCGGCGCTGTCCTTGTCCTTCATCATCCCGGTGAGAAAGACCACCTTTTTGCCGGGATAGTAGTCCTGCAGCGCCTGCACCGCTGCCTGGACGCACTGGGGATTGTGCCCACCATCCAGGATAAAATCGGGGCTGCGGCTCAGCCGTTCAAAGCGTGCGGGCCAGACAGTGCGCTCGATGCCCTGCCGCACCGCCCTGTCCGGGATAGCAAAGCCCTCGCCTTTGAGCACCTCCACCACTGTCAGTACGTTGGCGGCGTTTTTCACCTGATGGGATCCGGCCAGCGGCAGCAGAAGCTCCCCGTAGGTTCTGTCCCGCAGGCGCTGCCCTCCCGGTGAGGTGGAGAGCACCTGCAGCCGCTCCGGGTCCGCCACGGTGAAGCCGCAGCCCTGCTCCCGGCAGAGCTGCTCGACCACCCGCAGGGCCGCTGGCTCCTGCTCTGCCATCACCAGCTGGCTGCCCGACTTTGCGATGCCGCCCTTCTGCGCGGCGATCTCCTCGATGGTGCTGCCCAGCGTCTCGGTGTGGTCGAAACCCAGCTGGGCAATCAGCGCCGCCGCCGGGGCCGGGATGCAGTTGGTGGCGTCCAACTTGCCGCCAATCCCCACCTCCAGCACCACAAAGTCGCACCGGCGCTCGGCAAAGTACCACAGCGCCATCAACGTCAACACCTCAAAGACAATCGGCGTGCCGCCGAGCTGTTCGCAGACTTCTTTGACCCGCTGCGCCGCCCGAATCAAATCATCGTCCGAGATGTCCACCCCGTCCACCTGCATCCGCTCGTTGTAGCGCCGCAGATGAGGGGAGATGTACAGCCCGGTGCGGTAGCCCGCCTCCTTTAAAACGCTGGCCAACATCGCCGCACAGGAGCCTTTGCCGTTGGTGCCCGCCACGTGGACAAAGCGCACCTTGTGCTGCGGGTTGCCCAGCAGCTCCAGCGCCTGTTTTAACCGCTCCAGCCCGTAGCGCCCGCGGGGCAGAGCCGGGCTTTCAATATAATCGACCGCCTGCTGGTAGTCCATTTTCCACCACTTCCCCTTGAATCTGTGAAAAAATATCCTTCGCTCATGCGCATGAAAAAATTACATCCAAACAAAAAAGCCGCTGGCACAGAAAGTCAGCGGCTTTTCATCCTGCCGGTCAAGCTTATTTGATGTAAGCGATTGCCTCGATCTCAACCAGAGCGTTCTTCGGCAGTTTTGCAACCTCAAAAGCGGCGCGAGCCGGGCACTCCTCGGTAAAGAACTCGCTGTAGACAGCGTTCATGTCGTTGAAGTCGCCCATGTTCTGCATCAGAACGGTGGTCTTAACGACGTTCTTCATCGAAAGGCCCTCGGACTCCAGGATTGCCTTGATGTTCTCCAGCGACTGTTTGGTCTGTGCCTTGATATCAGCTGGCATCTCGCCGGTTGCCGGGTTCAGTGGCAGCTGGCCGGAGATGTACATGTTGTCGCCGGCGATGATGGCCTGGGAGTATGGTCCGATTGCGCCTGGTGCATTGGTGGTTGCAACTACTTTTTTCATGTTAACCGCTTCCTTTTCTGTATTGTTCTTCGCCGCCGGCGTCGCCGGGCAGCGGACTGTGGAACAATTTGGTTCCTATTGCTATTTTAGCATAACTTTCCTGCTTGGGCAACCTTTATTTTCGTTATTTCTGATGAAGCATCAGCTTGGCACACTTGTAGACGTCGCCGCAGCCCAGCGTGATAACCAGGTCCCCCGGCTGCGCGTGGCTCATCACATAGGCGGAAATTTCCTCGAACGTCTCAAACCAGACGCAGCCCGGAATCTTGTCCGCCAGGTCCTTGGCGTAGATATTGTAGGTGTTTTTCTCCCGCGAGCCCATGATCTCCGAGAGCACCACGTGGTCGGCAATCTGCAGCACCCGCGCAAAGTCGTCCAGCAGCATGGCCGTGCGGGAGTAGGTGAACGGCTGGTGCACCGCCCACACCGCGCGGTAATCCATTGCCTTGGCCGCCTTCAGGGTCGCCTCAATCTCCGCCGGGTGGTGGCCGTAGTCATCGGCGATGGTGACGCCCTTGTTTTCGCCCATAATCTCAAACCGGCGCCCCGCGCCCTGAAAGACGCTCGCCGAAGCGATGGCCTGCTGTACCCCGCAGCCGACCTCGATGGCCGCGGCGATGGCCGAGATGCTGTTGAGGATGTTGTGGTCGCCGGGAACGTTCAGCAGCACTGTCCCCAAATTTTCGCCCCGGCAGTACAGGTCATAGCGGGTGTGCCGGCCGTCGGTGTGGACGATGTTTTTGGGGTAATAGTCGTTGTTCTCCCCCATGCCGAAGGTCAGCATCTTCTTGCCCGCTACCCCCTCAACCGCTTTGCAGGCGTTGGCGTCCTCGCCGTTATAGATGACCGCCTTGGTTGCCATCTGCGCAAACTGATGGTAGGAGGCAATGACGTGGTCCATCGTCTTAAAATATTCCATGTGGTCGGCGTCGACGTTGAGGATGACCGCGATGTCCGGGTGCAGCTTGAGGAAGTGGTCCTCAAATTCACACGCCTCACAGGTCATGATGTCGCTGCTGCCCAGCCTGCCGCTGCCGCCGATGGCCGGTAGCTTGCCGCCGACCACCGCCGAGGGGTCCATGCCGCACTCCATCAGCATCTGGGTGAGCAGCGCGGTTGTGGTGGTCTTGCCGTGGGTGCCGCAGACGCAGATGCAGCTGTCAAACCAGCTGGTCACCAGCCCCAGCAGATCGGCGCGCTCGATGGTGGGCACGCCGCTGGCCCGCGCCGCCATCAGCTCGGGGTTGTCGTCCATGATAGCGGCGGTGTGGACAATCAGGTCTGCGCCCTCGATGTTCTCGGCGCGCTGGCCGATGGTAACCGGGATGCCAAGCTTCTCCCGCTCAAAGTCGATGGTGTCGCCGGGGTTATTGTCCGAGCCGGTGATGTAGTACCCCATGCCGTGCAGGATCTGCACCAGTGGAAACATGCCCGAGCCGCCGATGCCGATGAAGTGGATGTGTTTTTTATCCTTTAAAAACTCCCTGTGGATATGTGTCATTGTCAACCCGCCTTTTCTTCAAATCATATTGTTGGCCATTGGCCCGCGAAGCCTTACCCTTATTATATATCAAAATACGCAAAAAATAAACTGTGATCAAGCTGCGTTCGCAGGCAATTCATGAATTGGTTTTATGGGAGCCTTGGGCTTTGACCTCGCGGCACCCAATTTTGCAAAAGAGCATTTTTAATATTGGGGCGGAGCGCCTGCATTGGGTCCTAGGGGCTACCAGCCCCAATAAATTCCACCCCTCTGCGTATAGCGGCCTGCGGCAGCGCCCATACTACCCTTGACCACAACATTCCATTTTACCCGACACAAAGGAGAATTGCCATGAACATTACCGATATCCGCATCCGAAAAACCTACACCGAAAACCGCCTGCGCGCGCTGGTCTCGATCACCGTCGACTACGACCTTGCCGTCCACGACATCAAGGTCATCGAGGGGCCGGAGCGGCTGTTTGTCGCCATGCCCAGCCGCAAGGACGAGAACGGCAGCTTCCGGGACATCGCCCACCCCATCACGCCGCAGGCCCGCAAGCAGCTTGAGGATGCGGTGCTGGGCGCCTATGAGCAGTATCTTGCGCAGCAGCCTGCCTCCCCCGAAGCCGACTCCGGGAACCTCTTGCAGACCGCCCGCCAGACCGCGCTGTGGGAACAAAACCTCTACAACGCGCCGGACATCACCTATCTGGATTAAATTTTTCGCACACCAAAGCGGCCCCTCCCGGGTGGAGACCGGGAAGGGCCGCTTGCGTTTTTTGTTTATCGCTTCTGCGAAATTACTTTCTCTTTCTGCTCAGAGCCACACCGCCTACCAGGGACAGCACGGCAAGGCTTGCCATCAGGCCAACCAGATCGTCCGCGCCGGTCTCGGGGTTCACCTTGTCGGAGCCGCCGCTGAGGTAGTCATTGGTCTCGCTGTTCTCGCCGTAGCCGGGAGCCGGCTGGGAGGTGCTGCCGCCGTTGTTGCTGGCGTCGGTGCTTGGGGTCTCGGTCTCAACCTCGGCGCTGATGTCCAGCTTGGTTGGGGTCAGGACGTAGTTGCCCAGCGTTCTGGTCTTGAGCTCCATGGCCTCATTTTCCTCGCTGTAAACCGCGTCGGTCGCCTTGAGCGCACCGTTGACAATCTGGTACATAAACATCTCCTGCTCCACCGGAATGGTCAGGGTGCCGGTTGCGCTGAACTCATCCAGCTCGCCGCGGAAATTGTAGAAGTACAGATCCTCAATGTACCGGTCGGCGATCACCTTGTCATAGGTGCGGTCGAAGTCGAGCATCACCTTGTCGCCGCCGAACATGCGGACGGTGAAGTAGGCGTCGTCGTTGAAGTTGAAGGTTGCAGTGCCGTCCTGGTCCTCCGCCACTTCCCAGACAGCCTTCTCATAGACGTTGTTCTCCCAGTCAAAGTCGACCAGGTTGTCCGCTTTCGGATTGGCGAAGACGCCCTCGATCTGAATCTGCTCGGTCTTGTTCTGGCTGTAGCGCTCGGAGACATAGACGCCGAAGTTAAATTCCAGGTCGGTGAGGCTGTTGTAGCTGTCCGCCGTCTGCGCCTTGATGTAGAGCGCACCCTTCACCAGGCCGCTGTCCTTGGACTCGGCGCGGTAGAAGTCGGTGCTCTCGATGATGGTTTTGGATTTATCGATAAAGTTGATCTTCCAATTTTTGTCGATGCTGCCAGTGTACGGAACGTGGCCGGTCATCTCCTCCTTGGAAGCGCCAATGGTGACGCTTTCACCCTCGGCGGTGGTGTAGTACAGCGGGATGTACAGGTCATCGCCCGGCTGCAGGTCGATCTTGTTGTTCTCTTCCAGGTCGTAGCTGAGGACCTCCTCCTCGCGCATGACCTTAATCTGACCGCCGAAGCCAAACTCGTTTGGCCAGCCTGGCTTTTCCTCGCTGACCACACCGGTCGCGATGTCGGCAAAGGCTGCAGTGCTCATTGTGAGCAGCATGGCGGACGCCATCGAAAATGCAATCCATTTTTTCATCTGTGATTTCCTCCTAAATGGTTCTGTTCTGTCGGACTCCACAGCTGTCTTTTTCCCTGATTTTGGTTTTCAAAAATGTTTGCCGCTTGAAGTTCTCCACACACTTCTTACGCCTGTCGCTATTATATACGTTCCTGCCCCATTTTGCAAGAGGGTTTCGCGTGGTAATTTCTTGGTTTTCTGGCGCTTTTGGGGTGAGGTTCTTCTTTCTTCCTTTGTTGGAAAAGGGGAACGCCGCAAACACCCCCTGCGAACAAAGTTTCTTGACTTTCATGCCCGGCGGGAATACAATAATTTCATCCAAATAAACCGCCTGTAAAGGAGAGATTTGATGAAGATCGCATTGGCCTCTGCGCCTTTTGAAAACAACAACATTCCGTATAATCTCAGCCAGCTGGAGCAGTTCGCCCGCCGTGCCGCCGGGATGGGCGCGCAGCTTGTCTGCTTTGGCGAAACCTTTGTACAAGGTTTCGATTCGCTGTGCTGGAAGTATGAACAGGACAGCAAGGTTGCGCTGTCCCTCTCCTCCCCGACCATGCAGAAGCTATGTCAGCTGTCAGATGAAGTTGGCATCGACCTGTTGTTTGGTTATATTGAGCGGGAGGATGACCGGCTGTACTCCTCCTGCGCCCTCATTCAGGATGGAAAGATTTTCCAAAATTACCGCCGTCTTTCCCGCGGGTGGAAGGAATTCCGCATTACCGATGAGCATTACTGCGAAGGCGACGTGGCGCAGCCTTTTCTTTACCGTGGCAGACGCTGCCTGATTGCGCTGTGCGGCGACCTGTGGGATCTGCCCGAGCGCTTTGACTGCGGGGAGGAAATCCTGTTCTGGCCGGTTTATGTCAACTTCAAGCAGGCGGACTGGCAGGATTCGGTGCGCGCTTCCTACATCCAGCAGGCAGCCAAAATTCCTTGTGACGTGCTGCTGATCAACTCCCTCTCGAAAAATCCAGACGCTTTTGGCGGGTGCTACCACTTCCGCGGCGGCACAGTGCTGGATACTTTGGAATATGGCAACGAGGGTCTGCTGATTGTCGAACTATAAAAAAGTCCCCCAAAGTTCTCTCCAATCTTCGGAAAGAGCTTTGGGGGATTGTGATCACCAACGGCCAAAGTGGATACGTTCCGCCACCTGCGGCTCAACCTGTTCCAGTTTTTCTTCTTCCGGTGCCGGGTAACCAATGCCAAGATAACACGGCAGCAGATAATCTTTCGGCGCTCCCATCAATCTCGCTACATTTGCCCCTTCTTCACCCACCGGGATACGCAGCGAACAACCAAGCCCTTCTGCTGTCGCAGCCAGTAAGATATTTTCGATGCAACACCAAACAGCTGCAAAACTGTTCAACGAATTGACCGCCTGCGGATGCAAAACTCCTGGGGCTGCTTTAAAAAAGGGAAGTATTACACAATCGCTGTCCATCAACATACTGTACTGCCGCGGCATCGCATAATCATACATTTTTTTGCGCGGAGAGTTGCCTTCTGTGACGGCCGGATTGGCCGGGTGATTTTCTACGAAATTTTTAACAAACTGCAAGGCATTTTCTTTTTCTTCCTGTCGGCGCAGCACCACAAATTCCCACTGTCTCAGGTGGTCGTTGGAAGGCGCCGACAACCCTGCGGATAAAATCCTCTCCAAAACATCTGCCTCCACCTGCTTTGGCAGAAAAGCACGACAAGTTCTCCTTCCAGAAATCACTTGATAAAATTCCATTATCTTTTCTTCTCCCCTGTTCAGAGCTGTTTGGTCATCGAGATGTGCGGGCAGAACTCGTCCAGATATTCCTCCCCTGACTCGGTATATCCGTGCTTTTTATAAAAGCCCTTGGCCTGCACCTGCGCGCTCAGGTGGGCCTGCGCCGGGCCTTTTGCCAGCTCTACAATCTTCTGTTCGCACGCTTCCAGAATTTTGTCGCCCAGCTTTCTGCTGCGGTAATTTTCCAACACGCAGACGCGTCCGATCTGCCAGACCTTGTCCTCTCCTAAAAAGATGCGCGCTGCGCCAATCGGTTCGTCGCCGTCGTAGACCGCCAGGTGCCAGCTGATGTTATCGGTGTCGTCAAACTCCACCTGGAAGCCCTGCTCCACCATAAACACACTTGCCCGGACAAAGAAGGCGTCGTCGCTGCCCTTTTTGCCGTGGGTCCAAACCATTTTTACATCCTGTCTTTTTGCCAAATCGATTCCTCCTTGCTTGTTTGCTTAGCTTTATTATAGCCGATTACACGCCGCAAATCAATTTGATCAGCAGCAGAAAAACGCAGCCCGGGACACCGAACACGCAGCTGACCAGCAAAGTGGGCACGGTGACGCACAGCCCCAGCGAAGGAAAGAACGCCTCCATCGCGACCAAGCACCCGCCGCCGCTGAGGGCGGAGAAAAAAGTTCCCCGCAAAAAATAACGGTGGTTTGTCAAGAACAGCGCCTGCACGCCGGCGCAGGCGGCCAGAGCCAAAAAAAGAACGGTTTGATCCATTGACCTTCCCTCCCTTTGTTGCTATTCTATATGTATGGGACATGCGCTCCTTTTATGCGCAGCCAAAAGGAAAGAAGGTTTTGTCATCATGAAGGTTCGTTTCATCGCGCAGGCTCCGGAACAGTTTACCGGGGAGCTGCGGTTTGCTGTCATCGTTTGCCGCCATAAAGAAAAATGGGTTTACTGCCAGCACCGCCAGCGGGAGAGCTTTGAGATCCCCGGCGGCCATATCGAGCCGGGCGAAAGCCCAGAGCAGGCAGCCCGCCGCGAGCTGTACGAGGAGACCGGCGCGCTGGACTACACCCTGCAGCCGGTCGGCGTCTACGGGGTGGAAAAGGACGGAGTTGAAGATTTTGGCGCCCTGTACTTTGCGCAGATTCACTCCTTCGGCCCGCTGCCGGAACAGTTTGAGATGAGGCGCATCTGCCTCTGCGAGCAGATGCCGCAGCCGCAGACCTACCCACTCATCCAGCCGAAGCTGCTGGAGTGGGTGCAGCAATTTTTGCTGAAGCAGAGCACCCCGGAATAGGGGCAGGCCCTATCTCCCTTCCGGCAGTTTGTTCGGCTTCGGCAGGAGCGGGTTGTCAAAATACCCTGCCCGGTCGTAGAGCACGCAGTAGCCGTCGCTGAGCACCCGCCTGGTTCCCTCGTCCAGCGGCAGGGCGATCCAGTCCGGCTCCACCAGGCCAAACTCGATCTCCGCCCCTCCCTCATACCAGACCCGCACCGAGGTACAGGCCCCGTAGTATTCTGTCTGCTGTCTGTACACCTTCCCAAAGAGGGATGGGAAACGATTTTCCGCCAGCAGCCCTTCCCGGCGCGCGGTCAGGATGCACAGATCCATGTCGGAATCGGGACGGTTTGTTCCCCGCGCCCAGGAACCCACCAGAATCACGCTCTCGATGCTTGTCTCCTCCTGCGCCCACTGCCGCAGCGCCTCTATTATATTCTGCAGCATCTTGTTTCCTCCTCGACCGTTTTTTCTTATCGTAATGGATTTGCCCGATAAAATCAAGCCCCCTGTGCGTCCTGCTGAAAACAAAATCGCCCTCCTTTCAAAGAGGGCGATTTTTCTTTTACCATTATGAATTTGCCTGGGAAGAAAACTTCATCTTAGCCTGCTGAACTTTATCGGCAGGAGCCTGCTGGGTCTGGTACCAGCCGCGTTTCTGCATCTCGGTGAACACATCGTGCTGGATCTGGTGCTCCTCCGAGAGCAGGTTCATAAACTCGTTCATCAGCGAAGGAGACGCGCACTCGTTGGCGTAGTTGTTGTAGTTTTCGGTCATGAACTTTTCGGACGAAAGCGCGTCGCAGAGGATCTCGCGGTCGTTGAGGGTGTGCTTTTGCATTTCGGTTCGCTCCTTCCTTTTTAAGCCAAGAGGTTGAGCAGCTTGTTTTTGTGGATTTCGTGCTTGGAAGCAATCTGCTCGCAGCAGGCTTTCAGCTGCTGGTCCTGGGTCATCCCGGCATACATCTTAAATTTCTGGATCAGGATCTGCTCCTGTCCCAGCTGCTCCTCGATGGCGGTCAGCTCTTTGGTGGTCAGGTTCATTGTCTTTCACCTCATCAATCAATGTAAGCACTGTGGGCTTCCTTTTCAGTATGCCCAGTAAGGTGAGATTTCATCCATTTTTCGTTCTTCTTGACACCAAAATCTGCAGCGAAGGTGCAAAAGTCTCTAGGCCTTGCTCGCCAACACAAAGTTGACCTGGCCTGCCGACACATCCACTGATGCGACCCGGACAGTGCACTCCTGACCGATGCGGTAAAGCGTTCCCCTGCGGGTTTCTTTGAGCTGGATGTTGTCCTCCAGCAGGTAGTCGCCCATCGGCAGGTCGCGCACCGAAACCATTCCCTCTACGCTGTTTGGCAGCTCCACATAGAAGCCGTAGTTGGTGACGCCGGTGATCCTGCCGGTGAAAACCTCCCCGATGTAGTGGGACATATATTCCGCCTTGTAGCAGTCCTCGCAGTCGCGTTCAATGTTCATGGCGTTGACCTCCATCTGGCTGGAGTTTTTGCTAGCTGCCGGAACAAAACTGCCGTAGCGTTTGAGCATCTTGTCCTTAGGCATACCGGAAAGATAGCTTGTCAGGATACGGTGAATTGCCAGGTCTGGATAGCGTCTGATTGGCGAGGTGAAGTGGGTGTAATTATCCAGCACCAGACCAAAATGTCCGATATTTTTTTCCGAGTAAACCGCCTTGGACATGGTGCGCAGCAGCTGATTGTTGATGACCGGTTCCAGCTCGGTGCCGCGCACACTCTCCAGAATATCCGCAAAATCTTTGGGCTGTGGATTTTCCAGCAGCCGGTCCGCGCGGATGTTCAGGTGTTCCAGCAGCTCGTGCAGCAGATTGACCTTGATAGCCTGCGGGCGGTCATGGACGCGGTAGATAAACGGCAGCTCCTGCTCGATCGCCAAGGTTGCAGCCGCCTGATTTGCGGTAAGCATAAATTCCTCGATCATCCGCTCGCTTTCTCCGGTCGGGCGGGGCACGATGTCCTTGATCTTTCCGTCCTCGATGATAAATTTGGACTCGTTGGAGCTGATGTTCATCGCCCCGCGGTCAAAGCGCCGCTTGCGCAAAATCTGTGCTAGCTGCTGCATCAGGTGGATCTGTGGAAGCAGCTGGTTATATTTTTTCAAAACCTCCGGCGAGGCGCTGCCGTCCAAGATAGTGTTGATCTCCGCGTAGACACCCTTGACCCGCGAGCGGATATAGCTCTTGACAAAGCGGAAGCCCTCGATCTCGCCGCTCAGCTTCAGGGTAACCAGCGCCGAGAAGGTCAGGCGAACCTCGTCCGGATTGAGCGAGCAGATGCCGTTGGACAGCTCCTTGGGCAGCATCGGGATGACCTGATCGGCGTAATAGATACTGGTGCCGCGGCGGTAAGCTTCCAGATCCAACGGTGTGCCCGGACGGACATAGTGGCTGACATCGGCGATGTGGACGCCAAGATACCAGTGCTCGTCGTCGCGCTGCAAGGAAACCGCATCGTCCAAATCCTTGCTGTCGGCTGAGTCGATGGTGAAGATGTCCATCCCGGTCAAATCCATGCGGTCGGTCAGCTCCGACAACGGCACACCTTCTTCGGCAATCTTTCTGGCCTGCGCCATCGTCTCCTCGTCGAAGGTCAGCCGCGCGTTGTAGCTTGCCAGCACCGCCTGGCAGCAGACCTGGGCCGACTGTCCATCGCCGAAGGTCTGCACAATCTCAACCTTATGGAAGGAATGTCGCTGCGCCCGGCTGGCGATTTTGACCAGCACCTTGTCTCCTTCTTTGGCGCCATTGAGACAGCCCTTTTCCACCTCCATCAAAAAGTGGATCAGCCGGTCCGGCCGCACAAAATATCCGTCTGGCTGGCGCACCACAACGCCGGTGAAGGGCTCCTGATTAGGCTGCAGCACCTTTGCCACCGAGCCTTCCCGCTTCTCCCCTTCGGTCCGCTGTGGGACCAGGCGCACCATGACCACATCGCCCGGCATACAGCCCAGCATGTATTTGCGGCGAAGATAGATATCCTGGTCGCGGCCGGTGATGGGCGCCTCTCCCTCCTTCGGTTCCGGACGGGCAAAGCCGAATTTTTCATTGATCGAAACAATCCGCGCCTTCACAAACTTCTGTCCGTCGGTCAAGGCCACTGAGTTGCGCCGCCGCCAGATTTCCCCGGACTGTTCCATCTGCGACAGCAGCTGCACATAGTCCTCGTGCTGGTCACGCTTGACCTGTGCCTGCGCCTCCAGCGCGTTTACCTCCAGCGGCTCTCCCTTTTGCCGGTGCAGGATGTACAAAACTCGCGATTTCAAATCCTTCCGCGCAAATCCTGCCGGCACGCGAAATGGCTTTCTGCGTTTTTTCCTTCTTCTTGCCATAGTCCTTTCCCCCTTTTTTCTTATTATATCTCTTTGTCACAGTCCTAGCAAGCAAAACCCCCATTTTGCACAAAAAAATAACCGCCCCTTAACATCGGGACGGGAATGCTTTGTCGAGATTTACAAGTTTGTCGAATTATGGTATAATACTCATTATGGACGGGCGGTCAACTCCGAGAGGGGGTGACTGCATGACAGTGAGCGAATGGTGCGCGATCATCCAGGTGATCATCTCCACCTGTTCTTTCATCGTCGCGGTTATTGGACTTGTCTATAAAATGACAAGAAAATAGCCGTCCCCTAGACTAACATAAGGAAACGGCAATTTCAAGAAAACTTATTACTTAGTTGACCGTTTCCCGCTAGCCCCGGGATCCGTCCAACCCTGTGGTATCATTATACCACACCAAAACGCCCGCGTCAAGCGGGCGCTTTTTTTGCCACGCTTTTTTTCAAAAAGGCAACAAAAAACCCACGCCTTACGGCGTGGGTTTTTTCGTGCTTGGTTAAAGAAGCAAGTTAATCAGATAACTTATTTCTTGAGAGCCAGAGCGCCAGCAGCAGCTACAGAAACAACTGCCAGGGAAACAGCCAGAC
>OIWN01001037.1_pt1 | contig 23532 bp, 18 predicted proteins | sample 1587591 | NCBI WGS metagenome assembly OIWN01 (sample SAMEA3888901, study PRJEB22519) | human gut metagenome | biome: human gut; feature: human-associated habitat; material: faeces | place: Denmark | collected 2010 | reverse complement strand
TTTGTTGCTCAGAAACTTATAAATAAAGTTAAATTATAGTGTTGCGGAATTAAGGCTAAAAGCTCTGTCGGTTTGGAAAGTATGGCTTTTGATGTAACCAACCTGTTATTGTGTATCTTCATCGTTTATGCTCTTTTCAGTCTGGTACAGAGCAAGACAGGAAAAGGAAAGGCTATTTCTGCATTGGTTATTGTAGCTGCCATTGGCGGACTGATTTATAAATACAGCACTTTACCTGAGTCAACAGCAGTTGCCGCACCTATTTTCCAGCAATTCAATCCCTGTTTTGTGGTAGCTCTTACTCCGGTATCTATTGCTTTGTTCAGTTATTTAGCTAAAAAAGGAAAAGAACCTTCTGCACCACGCAAGATTGCATTGGGTATGTTGGTGGCTGCTGTCGGTTTCTTGATTATGGCTATAGGTTCTTTCGGTTTGCCCAGTTCAGGCGAACAAGCTACGGCAATGGCTGACGGTACTGCTACTTTGGTTTCTCCCAATTGGTTAATTTCTACTTATCTGGTACTTACCTTTGGTGAATTGTTACTTTCTCCGATGGGTATTTCATTTGTATCGAAAGTGGCTCCTCCCAAATATAAAGGTATGATGATGGGTGGCTGGTTTGTAGCTACTGCCATTGGTAATATGTTGACAGCCGTAGGCTCATGGTTGTGGGGTACCACACTTCCTTTGTGGCAGGTATGGAGCGTATTTATCATTCTGTGTCTGATTTCGGCATTGTTCATGTTCTGTATTATGAAGAAATTGGATAGGGTAGCTTAAGAGATAGTTTGTCGGCTCTATTGCTGGCTGAATAAAGAGAAGGCTGTGTTCCGGATATTTTATCTTCGAACACAGCCTTCTTTATATCCTGTCCCGGTGCATGTCTGATAAGAGAAGAGTTTAACTGAACACCAATGCAAATGTGGTAGTCTGCCTGTCTTCTTTATAAGGCAACAATGTCAGTGTGCCACCGCTAAGTCTCATAATTTGTTTGCTCAAGCTCAGACCGATTCCGCTTCCTTCTTCTTTGGTGGTAAAGAAAGGAATAAAAATCTGTTCGGCAGCTTCGGGGTCGATCACAGGACCATTATTAGCAATCTCGATATGTACACTTTCCTGTTCGTCACAGTATGCTCTCAGGGTGATTAGTCCGTCCGGTGTATCACCAATTGCTTGAATGGCGTTTTTAAGCAGGTTAGTCACCACTTGAGCAATGAGGTTCTCGTCGGCAAAGACAATCAAATCGTCTTTCGCTTCATGCAGGGAAATGCTGATATGAGGACAAGGATGCTGATGACACGCCAGTTTTATCATTCTTTCGAGGAAGGGACGTACATAGAACAGTGAAGGTTCCGGTGAAGGAAGACGTGTCAGTTTGCGATAAGACATGACGAAATTTATCAGTCCTTTGCCTGTCGTGTGAATCGTTTCCAATCCTTGCCGCATCTCCTCGTTTTCAGCTCCCGGTAATTGCAGCAAGGTTTCACTCAACGAAGTGACGGGAGTAAGGGAGTTCATGATTTCGTGAGTTAAAACCCGGGTAAGCCGAATCCATGAATCAATCTCCCGTTCGTCCAATTCACGGTTGATATCGCTGAGAGCGATAATACGTAGTTCTTCCTCTTTGATATTTATGCCCGACACGCGTAGCGCCAGATTGATTGTACCGCGCTCCGTACTGACCTGTACTTGTGATTTATCTCCCGGAAGAGCTTCTTCCATCACTTTTTTCAGTTCGTCTGAAATGCGGGATAGTTGTTTGGTATGTGTAAAGACGTCCATTCCCAATAGTTGCGTTGCTTTTTTATTTTTTTGATAGACAGCACCTTTACTGTTGAGTACAACGATTCCTGTTTCCACGAAGTCAAGAATCAGCTCGTAATACTTCTCACGTTGGGCTGTTTCCTGTTTTACATTATATAAGATTCGCGCTATGCGGTTCAGCATCATGTTGACCAATGAATTCTCTTTGTCGGGGCTATGTTCATAGAATCGCACAGCCGGGTCGTCATTCTCAATGGCGTCAAGCAAAAATGCCACTTTTCTTGTATTATAGGTATACAGACGATGAAACCAATATATTGAAACGAAGAATAAGGGAACGACAAGGCATAACCATAACCAATTGTGGTGCATATACAGCCATAAACCGGATGTCGCCAATGCGACAACAACAAGTAGGCGGAAGATAAAAGAGGTAGTCACTTTTTTCATCATAAACCGAATTTCTTCATTTTATTATATAAGGTCTGACGCGTTATTCCCAGTTGGGCAGCCACGGCCGAAAGGTTTCCGTTACATTTTTCCATGGCTCTTTGAATCATCTGCAACTCCATTTCTTCCAATGTGGAGACGGCAGCTTCGGCAGGAGGCGTGCCGGCTTTACGGGGAAAGTGAAAATGTTCGTTATTCAATATTCCATCTTCGTTAATGATGACAGCCTTCTCAATAGCGTGCTCCAGTTCCCGAATATTCCCATACCAAGGATGCTCGCGCAGCTTGTCCTTTGCAGAAGAGGAAAGAATGATATTTCCTTTGTCATACTGCTTACAGAAACGGTCGATAAACCGTTCGGCAAGGGGGATAATATCTTCTTTTCTGTCACGTAAAGGAGGAATTTCAATATGGATGGTGTTTATTCTGTATAATAAATCCTCCCTAAACCTGCCTTTGAGTACCATCTCTTCCAAATTGCAATTAGTGGCGCAAATCAAACGGATATCTACAGGAATGGGATCATTGCTGCCCACACGCACCACACTACGCTGTTGAATGGCAGTAAGGAGCTTGGATTGCAGGTGATAAGGCAAATTGCCTATTTCGTCCAAAAAGAGAGTACCTTCATGAGCCGCTTCGAATTTTCCTTGCCGGTCGGAATGGGCGTCGGTGAACGAACCTTTCACATGCCCGAACAATTCGCTTTCAAACAAAGATTCAGTAACGGCACCCATATCCACCGTTACCATATTGCGCCGGCATCGTTCGGAAAGCGCATGGATTTCGCGTGCCAGCATTTCCTTCCCGGTACCATTCTCTCCGGTAATCAGGATATTTGCATCTGTTTGGGCTACCTTCTCTATCAGTGTCCTCAACTGTTTCATGACATTGCTTTCACCCCAATACATTGATGATACCACCCTGCGGAGTTCTGCTTTTTTCTTTCCTTTAGAACTGTTTCGGCATGTAGCTGACAGTGTATCTACCAATCGGGTATTATCCCAAGGTTTCACGATAAAATCCGCGGCTCCTTCTTTTATACCACGTACAGCCAAATCGATATCAGCGTAAGCAGTAAATAGCACGACGGGTAATGACGGTTGCATTTTTTTTATTTCGTGCAACCAGTAAAGCCCTTCATTGCCGGTATTAAGCCCACTGCTGAAGTTCATATCAAGCAATACCACCTGTGCATTCTCTTCACGCAGCACGGCAGGCAGTGTGATAGGTGAGGTGAGGGTAATGATACGCTCAAAGCTATTCTTCAACAGCAACTTAACGGCAGAAAGCACCCCTTTATTATCGTCTACCACAATTATGGTTCCTTGCATATTTATAATCTTTTGGTTTATTCTTGAAACAAAGATAAGTATTTGGCGCCTAACCTCCTAAGCAGTGTCTAATTATTAGACATAAGCTTTTTGGAATAGCAATACACCATTACTGTCTAATTATCATACACTGCTGTCTAATTATTAGACACTATCGGGGCGGAATGAAATAACTAAAGCTCTTATTTATAGAGGACTGTGACTTTGGCACGTTTTCTGCATTATTCTTTAAGAGAACGAATAGAAACAAAAAATAAAATATGAAAGAACTTTATTATGTAATTCAGACATTGATTCATGGGCGTGGGGCTAATCTTATAAAGGTTATCTCGCTGACTCTGGGTTTGACGGTCAGTATCTTGATATTCGCGCGCGAAGCCTTCGAGTTTAATTATGATACTTGCTATGAGGATTCCGAATGTCTGGCTGCAGTGCAGATTGAATGGAATCATAACGGAGAGAAAGACACCGGCTTTATGACAATGGGCCCTATGGCCGGTGCCATAGCCGAAAGTTTTCCCAAAGAAGTGGAAAGTGCCACAACAACGCATTTCTGGTGGGGAGGAACTTCTCTTTATAAGGATGACGTTCGTTTCAGTCCGGGTGTATTGATAGCCGACAGTTGTTTCTTTAAGACAATGAGAACAAAGATATTGCAAGGGCAGGCTTCGGAAATGAATAATCCCGATATACTGTTTATCAGCCGGAGCTTGGCACAAGAAATGTTTGCCGGGACTGATCCTGTCGGCAAGGTTGTGAATTTGAATAAAAGCATGCCGATGACCATAAAAGGTGTTTATGAAGACTATCCTGAGAATTCTACATTTTATGATTTGAGGGTTATCATATCTATGGCTACCACACGAAAATATGGCTGGGACTATTGGGGGTGGAATGGAGGTGACAGTTATTTTGCTTATATTCGCTTACGCCATCCTTCCGACATAGAAACGATAAATAATCGTATAGACCAAATGCTGGAAAAATATATTCCGCAGGAAGATAAGGATAAGAATCAAACTTGGTCGCTTCGTCTGATTCCCTTTTCTGATTTAAGGCTGGCCAGAAATTATGATGGCATGGGCATTATTTGGGTATTGCTTATCTTGGCAGGTATCTTATTGTTTACTGTTACATTGAACTATGTGCTGATTTCCATTTCTTCGCTGAGCCGTCGCGCCAAGACCATTGGCGTGCACAAATGCAGTGGGGCGTCGGGCTGGGGAATCCTGAAAATGTTTCTGTGGGAAACAGGAATTCTTGTTTTTCTCTCCGTCCTATTGATGGCTTTCCTGATGTTCAATTTCAAAGAACCTCTTGAAAGAATGGCGGATGCCAGTTTAGGGGCCATGTTTACATACGAGAATCTATGGGCGCCAATTTGTGCCGTTTTATTTATCTTCATAGTGGGTGGTGTATTGCCGGGGTTGCAATTCTCAAGAATACCGGTTACACAGGTCTTTCGCCGGTATACGGAAGGCAAGACAAGCTGGAAACGTCCGTTGCTTTTCGTCCAATTTACCGGTACGGCGTTTATCTTTGCATTGTTGGCGCTTGTATTGGTGCAATCCAATCACATGACCAATATAGACCGAGGTTTCACCACAGAACGCATGGCCTTTACCTATTACTATTTCAGCAATCCTGAAAATGCACGCTCTACCTTCCAGAATTTGCCCTATGTAGAAGCTGTTGCAAGCAGCAGTCTGCCCCTATATGAAGGCATGAGTGGTTGCCATGTCACTACGGAAAGCGGAAAACAATATAGCATGCGAAACAATGAGATTGATAAAGACTATCTTCCGTTTTTGGGAATAAAATTGAAAGAAGGACGTAACCTGAAGCAGAAGGATGAAGTTGTGGTTAACCGGAAGTTCCTGGAAGTTATGCATTGGAAAGAGAATCCTATCGGTCGCCAGGTTCGTAACAATGATGAAATATTGGGTACTATTGTGGGAGTGACGGAAGATTTTCGTTCATCTAATCCTATTTTCGTGCCGGAAGAACCGGTTGTATTCCAATATCGTTCTGATTTTGGTGGCTGTATTCAAGTAAAGCTGAAAGAGCCGTTTGATGAGAACTTAAAGAAACTCAATGAAGATGTGAAGAATATTTGGCCGGATGGAGATTTGAATTTTGTGTCTGAAACACGGGCAACAGAACTACAAATCAGCACTGTGGTCGATTTTCGAAGTGTTGCGCTAATGGCCACCATAACCATCCTTTTTGTTACCTTGATGGGATTGATTGGTTATATTAATGATGAGATGCAACGTCGCAGTAAGGAAATAGCCATTCGTAAGGTAAATGGGGCAGAGGCATCTTCTATTTTGCTTTTGCTTTCGAAAGATATATTTTGGACTTCAATGCCTGCGGTGTGTATCGGAACATTGGGGGCCTGGTATTTGGGAGCTTTGTGGACGGACCAGTTTTCTGAAACGGCTGAATTTCCGATATACTATTATATCCTGATAGCTTTTGTCTCTTTACTTTTTATCATTGGTTGTGTGGTGATAAAGACATGGAGAATAGCAAATGATAATCCGGTGAACAGTATTAAAAGTGAATAATTAAACAATAGAAACGAATATGATACAGATTGAGAATTTGAGTAAAGTGTTTCGCACTTCAGAAGTGGAGACCATAGCATTGAACCACGTAAGTATGGAAGTCAAAGAAGGAGAATTTGTTGCTATCATGGGACCTTCCGGTTGCGGCAAATCTACTCTGCTGAATATTTTGGGATTACTGGATAACCCAACCGAAGGAAGTTACAAGTTGATAGACAAGGAAGTGGCAGGATTGAAAGAGAAGGAGCGTACACAACTCCGCAAAGGAGTAATAGGTTTTGTCTTTCAGAGCTTCAATCTGATAGATGAGCTGAATGTGTTTGAAAATGTGGAGCTACCTTTGACTTACTTGGGTATTAAGGCGAGTGAACGCAAAGAGCGTGTCCTCGAAATATTGAAACGTATGAATCTCAGTCATCGTGCCAAGCATTTCCCTCAACAGTTATCGGGAGGTCAGCAACAGCGTGTTGCCATTGCACGTGCCGTGATAACTAATCCGAAACTGATTTTGGCGGATGAACCTACCGGTAATTTGGACTCAAAGAACGGAAGCGAAGTTATGAATTTATTGACAGAACTGAATAAAGAGGGTACCAGCATTGTTATGGTGACTCACTCACAACACGATGCAAGTTTTGCGCATCGCATTATCCATTTGTTTGATGGTAGCATTGTAGCAAACGTCAAAGAGTAACAGCCCAAGACAACACAGATGAAACAATTATATTATGCAATCCAGACGATTCTTCACGGGCGTGGAAGTAATGTGACGAAGCTCATCTCTCTTTCACTCGGACTGACTATCGGCATATTGTTATTCTCGCAAATCGCTTTTGAATTAAGCTATGAGAAGTGTTATCCCGATGCAGAACGTCTGGCTTTAGCTCGTGAACTGTTTATTGATTCTAAATCGGGAAAAATAGTGGGGGATGATGGAGATAATTATGATTATACATTATTTGCTCCTGTAGCAGCAGCGCTGGCTGAAAATCTACCCGAACAAATCGAAAGTGCCACTTGCATTTATCCCGATAATGCCTGGAATCTATATAAAGAAGACAAACTGCTGAATAACGTCAAATACTTATTGGCAGACACTTGCTTTTTCCAGACTTTGGGCATTCCGATGCTGAAAGGTAATGTGAAAGATATGGCTGTACCCGGTTCGGGTTATGTGTCCGAACGTTTTGCACGTAAATGCTTTGGCGATGAAGATCCGATAGGGAAAACACTTACATTGGATAAGCAAATCGAAGTGACAATACGGGGAGTATACAAGGAAATTCCGAAAAACACTATCTTTTATTGTGATTTGGTAATCTCTATCCATAACAAAGACGGTTATATAGCAGGTTACGGATGGAAAGGTAATGATGTATTTCTTTCATTATTGCGTTTGCGCAATGCTTCCGATATTGAAGTTGTGAATAAAAGGATTCAGAGTGTGATAGAGAAATATACATCAACCGGCTTTTATAATTTTATCTGTGAGTATAGTGCTATTCCGCTGGTTAACTACCATTTGGAAAGTTTGGATACAGTCAAACGTCTTGTTATATACGGCTTCTTGGGGTTTGCTATTTTCTTTGTTGCTATCATGAACTATATGCTGATTGCTATTGCTGCCATGAGTCGTCGAGCTAAAATGGTTGGTGTACATAAGTGTAGCGGAGCAAGTACCGGTAATGTTTTCGGGATGTTCATGATGGAGACAGGTATCATTGTTCTTCTATCCGTTGTCATCAGTTTATTCATAATAATCAATGCACAAGAGGTTATAGAAGATTTGCTGTCAGTTACTTTGCCTGCCCTTTTCACATGGGAAACTTTATGGGTACCTGCATTAACCATTCTTGTCTTGTTTGTGCTGACAGGAGTATTGCCGGGAAGATTGTTTGCACGCATTCCCGTCACGCAGGTGTTCCGACGATATACGAATGCCAAAAAAGGCTGGAAACGTTCTTTGCTATTTGTACAGTTTACAGGAGTCTCCTTTGTATTAGGTTTATTATTGGTAACCTTGTTGCAATATAATCATTTGATGAACCGCGATATGGGAATAAAAGTTCCGGGACTGGTTGCGGCTAATGTCTCTCTTCAACCGGAAGAAGCTGAAAATATAGCCGACAATATCCGCCGTCAGCCTATGGTGGAAAGTGTTGCACGCTCCACTTGCAATGTAATCGGTGAGTATTGGACACGTCCGCTAGTTAGTAACAGTGGAGAACGTATTGGAAACTTGAATTGGAATTCGTGTACTTCTGATTATACGGATGTAATGGGAATAAAGATAATAGAAGGAAGTCCGATGAAGAATCCGGGAGACTTGCTGGTTAATGAGGAAGTGGTGCGTTTGATGAAATGGTCGGATGGAGCCGTTGGAAAGAGATTGAATAATTTTTCTAAAGCAGGAACCATTGTCGGTGTGTTTCGTGATGTGCGTAACTTTACCTTTCTTCATGAACAGTCGCCTATTGCCTTACTTTGTGTCAAAGATGCGAGCAACACCTTTAACGTCCGCCTGAAACAACCGTATGTGGAGAATAAGAAAAAACTGGATGAATTTGTAGCCAAGACCTATCCGAATGTTTCCTTGCAGTTTCAATTGGTAAGCAATATGTTGGATACGGTTTATAAAGATGTCTATCGTTTCCGTAATTCTGTGTGGATTACTTCGGGATTCATTCTTCTTATTGTTATTATGGGTGTGATAGGCTATGTGAATGACGAAACTCAACGCCGTTCCAAAGAAATTGCCATTCGCAAAGTGAATGGTGCGGAAGCTATCGGTATTCTTCGCTTATTGATTCGTGACATATTGAATGTATCGATACCTTCTGTATGTATAGGAACTTTAATAGCTTATTCTACCGGACGAGTATGGCTTGAACAATTTCCGGAACAGATAAATTTGAATGTTTTATATTTTATTGGAGTTGCTTTGTTCGTAATGTTTCTTGTCGTGGCCTGTGTGGTAATCAGAGCGTGGCGCATTGCTAATGAAAATCCGGTAAAGAGTATCAAATCAGAATAAATTAGTAATTAGTATTGAGTAGTCATAAATAAAACACCATAATGCAATGAAACAATTGAAATATGCTATCCAAAATGTCATTCGTGGAAAAGGTTCAAATATAGTCAAAGTGGTATCCATTACTTTAGGTTTGCTTGTATCCGTTATCTTGATTGCTAAAGTAGCATACGAATTGAGCTATGATAACTTTTACCGGGACAACGAACAACTCTATGTGGTAAAAACAGGGTGGGATGGTGGAAAGCCGCTTCATGGCAATAACATTTATCCCACTGCTGCTGCGATTGCCCGGCACTTTTCCGCTCAAGTGGAAAGTTTTACGACAGTAACAGAGGCTTATGGGAAGATGTCTCATGGAAATAAAGCTTATAGGGAAACTGTTCTTATGGTCGATTCTGCTTTTTTTCAAACAATGGGGCTTCCTTTATACAAAGGCAATGCGCTTGATTTAGCTAACCCGGATATGATATTCTTGTCCGGAGTAGGTGAGTATGTACCCGAACATGGTACGGTGACAGGTATATTGGATGGGTTCAGATTTATTGATGCGGCACAAATGGAGCCGGTCGAGATTCGTTGGAGCAGCGGACGTGGCAATGTAATGCATGTGAGGCTGAAAGAACCGTTTGATGATAACCTCAAACGCTTGAACGAAGAAATGAAGAAACTTTATCCGCAAGATAATGTACAGTTTACCTCTTATGCAAAACAGATGGAACGTTCTTTCCATTCAGAACGCGTTTTTCGGGATTCTATCATTTTGGCAACCATTGCTATCTTAGCCATCACACTGATGGGATTGGTAGGTTATATTAATGATGAGATACGGCGTCGGAGTAAGGAAATTGCCATTCGCAAGATTAATGGGGCAGAAGTGAAAGGCATTTTGCTGATGTTGTCAACAGATGTCATCCGTATCGCTGTACCGGCCATATTGATAGGCGTTGTTCTTTCGCACTATACAGGAATGGTATGGAAGTCGCAGTTTCGGGATGTAATGACTACCGATTGGCTGTTTTATACAGGTGTATTCATCGTTGTATTGGCGTTCATCGTGGGTTGTGTGATTATCAAGTCATGGCGGATAGCCAACGAAAACCCCATTCTCAGTCTGAAGAACGAATAACTTTATCTACATTATCAAAGAAAGTACTGATATGGAAACGAGGCGACTGCCTTTTGACAGCCACCTCGTTCTTTTTTCCTAATACCTTCCTTTAAAATAAACTTCTGTACCGTCAAGCAAACCACTTAGTGTATTGTCGCTCATCCAGATGCGTTCAAAATAAGAGACGTCATCCGGTCCGTATTTCATACGGATACATGTTTGTGTATTGTTATCCCAATTCCAATCAAAGTAATATATGTCTTCAGTTACGCAGCCATCTCGATACTCCACTCGTATATAGTCTTTTCCGGTCCGATTTTCATAAAAGTCCAATCGCTGGGTGTAATATTTTCCATCTTGCTCCCAACTTTCCTGCCATGTACGGCTGCACAGTTCATGTGTCTTTCTATAATATACCTCACTATAATCATCATTATCATACCAGCTATCTATTTCTACTTCGCATGAAGTCAAACTAAGCATGGTTAGGACAAATACCAATAGACCGAAGCATTCTCTTATCTTTGTTTTCATAATCCATTTGATTTTAGTTTACTGTTTTTTTCTTATACTGCAAAAATAGGTGGGGAAAATGATACTATAAAGAGAATATTACTATTTATATGGGGAATTTCCCTATTTGCAAGAGGGATTTACGAATTTTAGATAAGAGGAAAGAAGAATCCGTAATCGAGGTTATTTTATCTGTAAATTATCTACAGAAATTATTGGCGGATAGTTTATCTTTGCCGTTGGAAAAGAAATAAAAATAACTCTTAAAATACGAATTATGGCAAAGAAAGTGCTGATATTATCTTCCAGTCCGCGTCGTGGCGGAAATTCTGATACATTGTGTGACGAATTTATGCGTGGAGCAATGGAGTCAGGCAATGAAGTGGAAAAGATATTTCTACGTGATAAAATAATAAATTACTGTACCGGGTGTAGCACATGCAGCCGTTACAATAAGCCTTGTCCGCAAAAAGATGATACTGCTGAAATATTGGAAAAAATGATAAGGGCAGATGTGATAGTAATGGCAACTCCGGTTTATTTCTACACGATGAGTGCTCAAATGAAGACTTTGATAGACCGTTGCTGCGGACGTTATACAGAAATGGGTAACAAAGAGTTTTATTTTATTGCCACTGCTGCAGAAGGAGACCGGAAACTGATGGAACGTACTATTGATACTTTCCAAGGATTTTTAGATTGCTTGGAGAATCCGGTTATCAAAGGGGTTGTGTATGGAGCAGGTGTTTGGCATACAGGAGAAATAAATGATAAGCCGGCGATGCGGGAAGCTTATGAGATGGGCAGACATTGTTTGGAAAGTTGATGAGGATTTTCATCTCTCTCAAAAAGACTTAGGACTTTCTGAAAGACTTTGGGAAGTATATCGTTCTACATAACAAACATACTAAAAAAAGGTCAGGCGATAATATCTTGTGATAAAGGTTAACCGCCTGACCTTTTTTAATATTTAGCTATTTTTTAAGCTTCTTCTACCGCTGCCTGCGCCGCGGTGAATGAGAAGTTTAACGTGTTGATTATCAAATGAAATTGTTAAGGACTGTCAACATCCGATATGCAGGTGTTCACACGTTATGCGCGTTCTGCACGTGGGCATTTAATCAGACAATCTTTTATGCTAAGATACTAACCATTTTTGGGGTATCAAGCGTAAAATCTGGTCAACATCTTTTGCTCTTGCTGTGCTATCTGCTTGTTGGTTCCAGTTCATTACGATTATTCACTTATCTATGGTAATCACGTCATATATGATCTAATTTTAAGTTCAACATTTATCGGTCAACATTACGTATCGCGAGCTATCTTCTTTGCAGAGCTTATGTGCAATAGGTATTTCAATTAAAAGAAAAGTTCCAGATTCAGACGATCTCCGAGTTTAGGTTTAAGTTTAGATGTTCTTATATATATAATAAGGAAGGTAAACCTACATCATAGGTTTTTGAGTTTAAAATCTATGAGTTTAGAGCAACATGTATATATACATGGGCTAACGTAAACCTTAAACCGATCTTGCCATACAAGTTTACGCAGGACTTTCTACCCAACTTTCTCTTTTAACCGAAAAAAAGAAGAAGCAAGTTTATCTTGCTCCTCCCCTTCTTTATGTGTGAGTTCAATGTCTTTTCTCGAAACGTTATTTTCCTGCCATTAGATACGAACAATACTTGCCAAGCAGGTTTGATAGTGGCAGATCATCCTTCAGGTAACGTTCTGCATCAAGTTTGAGCAGTCTTTCACGAACCTGCTTCTTTCCTTTGAACAAAGCACAAAGGTATGGAATGCCTTTTTCTTCCGTAATGGTCACATCGGCAAAGAACTGAGTCAGATCTTCGGCATCATAGACGATGGAATAGCTTGGACGCTTTGCTCCAGGTATGTCTATAACCAGAATATTTTTTTCGACCAAGTCTTGAATATCACGAATGGCTGTGTCCTTCGAGCATTTTGCCAACGATGCCCATGTCTTTGAAGTTATCTTCGACTCATAGCCATCGAGGAATAGATTCAGCATCTCTGTTTGACGCTCTGTCATAGGAATTGATGAAGCCTTTTGCCAGAAGAAACTCTTGTTCAGTATAGAAGTTACAATAGCTTCAGCTTCATCAAGTGCATCGATGAGCTTTTGAAGATACCATACCAACCATTCTGTTAGATCACCATCACCATGCTGCATTTTTTCCAGAATGTCGTAATAGTGATTCTTGTCTTTATTGATCTGTGATGAGATATTATAGAAGCGATAGTCGCTCTTCTCTCCACGAGCTAGCTGCATATCAGAAAGTATGCGAGCCAATCTTCCGTTGCCATCTTCAAATGGGTGGATGCTGACAAACCAAAAGTGGGCTACGGCAGAGCGAATGACGCTGCTGACCGGCTCTTCACTGTCAAACCATGCAAGGAAACGTTCCATCTCGCCTTCTACTCGGTCCGGTGAAGGGGCGATGTAGTGAATCTTCTCACGTCCAAACATACCACTGATGATATGCTCCTCGTTACTGCGGTACTTGCCGACCTCAATCTGACTGCCTTCGCTGAAACCAGACGGAAAGAACGCTGCTTGCCAAGCACATAGTTTTTTCTTGCTCAAAGGCTGGTCGTAGTTCTGAACCGCTTCGAGCGTTACGTTTACAACCGAATCTATATAATGCGAAGGAGCTGTATACTTTACGTTCTCTATCCCCAGTCGTCTGGCGATTGAAGAACGTACATCATCTACATTCAAGCGAATGCCCTCAATTTCTGACGAATAAACTACGTCATAGGTCAAGTTCTCTGCCATAGCTCTTAGCTTGCTATCAAACCCCAACGAACTTAACCTTCCAGAGAGTAACCCTTGCTTGCGGCAAACCAACTCCTGAAGGAGCGACACCTGCGAAGCGTCCCAACGGAAGTCTGTCCAATTATCTCTTTCGTGTATATACATAATGAAAACTTTTAATGCTACATTATTCTGCGATTAACGTCGCAAATTCTGCGACAAAATTAAGCATTTTTTGTCGAATAACTAAAGGAAGAGATAAAATAACGCAATTTTTGCGACGATTTAAGCTGTCTTTTGACTGATTGGAAAGTTTTGGAAGCAAAATCTACTTCTTGATCTTGATAAAATTATGTTGCAAAGGTACATGATTCTTCAAGCAATGCAAGAACATACCTACGGTTCATGAAGAAATCTCCACACCGTTGGGTAGTATTTAAACTATATGAGTATGGCAACAACAGATTTCACCAACAATCACCTGATAACTCCTGAGCTTCAGGCAACGTTCACGGGTCACGAACTCTATTCCCAGGACGGAAAGAAGAAGGATGCTACCTGCATCGCAGTGTTTCACATCGGCAACTTTCGCTGGTACGTACTCGAAGGACAGCAAGAAGGAAACGACTTCATCCTCTACGGCATCGTGTTAGGTCTCATTGTTGCCATATCGTTCTATGTCTTTATTATGTTATTCTTTAAATTTATTCCAAACAGCTTCCAATGTCTTAACTTTCTGTCATATCATCAATTACGGCTCTAAACACGCTCTAAACACCCAACGAAAAGCACAACAACATTCTCTAAACATTTGCGTTTATTACGCTCATTTTCCGTGCGGAATGAACGTACCTTTTAAAAATACAATAGGCGGTAAGCCTTTGTAAATGAAAAGCATACCGCCTATTTTTTGAGTATCAGCTATATCGTGCTATTCCTCGATTGCAGCCTGCGCCGCCGCTAATCTGGCAATAGGCACGCGGAACGGAGAACATGATACATAATTCAAACCGACTTTGTGGCAGAACTTAACAGATGAAGGTTCACCTCCGTGTTCACCGCAGATACCGCATTTCAAGTCGGGACGAACAGAACGGCCTTTATCCACAGCCATTTCAATAAGTTGGCCTACACCGTTTTGGTCAAGTACCTGGAATGGGTCTACTTTCAGAATCTTCTTTTCAAGATATACCGGTAAGAATGAAGCGATGTCATCACGAGAGTAACCGAAAGTCATTTGGGTAAGGTCATTTGTACCAAATGAGAAGTATTCTGCACGGCTGGCAATGCGGTTGGCTGTCAGCGCGGCACGAGGAATCTCAATCATGGTACCTACCTTGAACGGAATTTCCATTCCTTCTCTTTCAAACAACTCGGCAGCAGCGTCACGAATCACTTTTTCCTGAGCTTCAAACTCATACAGAATACCGGTCAGCGGAACCATGATTTCGGGATGCGGGTCGTAACCTTCTCTTTTCAGTTCGATGGCAGCACCCAAAATAGCCTGAGTCTGCATTTCTGTGATACACGGATAGGTGTTACCCAAACGGCAACCACGGTGTCCCAACATCGGGTTGTGTTCACATAAGCTTTCTACACGCTTCTGAATTTCCTGTACAGTTACTCCCATAGCCTGAGCCATCTCTTCCTGTCCCTTCAAATCGTGGGGAACAAATTCGTGCAAAGGAGGATCGAGCAAACGGACATTCACCGGACATCCGTCCATAGCCTTGAAGATACCCTTAAAGTCAGCTTTCTGATAGGGGAGAAGTTTTGCCAATGCTTTTCTGCGTCCTGCTTCGTCGGGAGCCAAAATCATTTCACGCATGGCAACAATCTTCTCTGCATCAAAGAACATGTGTTCCGTACGACAAAGACCGATACCGCATGCACCAAAACTGCGGGCCACTTCTGCATCATGCGGAGTATCGGCGTTAGTACGGACAACTAATTTGGTATATTTGTTGCAAAGATCCATCAGTGCGGCAAAGTCACCGGACACTTCTGCTGCTTTGGTTTCTACTTTACCTTTATATACTTCACCGGTAGTACCGTTCAAAGAGATGAAATCACCCTCCTTCAGTACGATACCTTCTATTTCTACAGTACGGTTCTTATAGTCTACATTGATAGCTCCTGCACCGGATACACAGCATTTTCCCATACCACGGGCTACAACGGCTGCGTGAGATGTCATACCGCCACGTGCAGTCAAAATGCCTTGTGCTACAGCCATACCTGCCAAGTCTTCAGGAGAGGTTTCGATTCGTACCATGACCACTTTCTTACCATCTGCTGCCCATTTAGCAGCATCTTCGGCAAAGAATACAACCTGACCGGTAGCTGCACCCGGAGAAGCGGGCAAGCCTCGAGTCAATACTTTGGCTTCTTTTAACGCCTGTTTATCGAATACGGGATGAAGTAGTTCATCCAATTTATTAGGCTCACAACGTTTCAACGCTGTCTTTTCATCAATCATTCCCTGACGCAACAAATCCATGGCAATTTTTACCATAGCGGCACCGGTACGTTTACCGTTACGAGTCTGCAAGAACCACAATTTTCCTTCTTGTACAGTAAATTCCATGTCTTGCATATCACGGTAGTGGTCTTCCAATTTAGTCTGAAGCGCATCCAACTCTTTATAGATTTCCGGCATAGCCTCTTCCATAGAAGGATATTTGGCTACACGTTCTTCTTCAGAGATACCGGCACGCTCGGCCCAACGCTGAGAACCGATTTTGGTAATCTGCTGCGGAGTACGGATACCGGCAACCACGTCTTCACCTTGGGCGTTAATTAAATATTCACCATTGAACAGATCTTCACCGTTACCGGCATCGCGAGAGAAACATACACCTGTTGCAGAAGTGTCTCCCATATTACCGAACACCATTGCCTGAACGGTTACTGCAGTACCCCATTCTGCAGGAATACCTTCCATTTTGCGGTAAAGAATAGCTCGTTCATTCATCCAGCTGCGGAATACAGCGCAGACAGCACCCCAAAGTTGTTCGTAAGCACTAGTCGGAAAGTCTTGGCCGGTTTGTTCCTTAACAGCTGCTTTAAAACGTTTTACCAACTCTTTCAGGTCTTCTACTTCCAATTCGTTATCCAGTTTTACACCTTTGGCTTCTTTTACTTCTTCGATAATAGCTTCAAATGGGTCAATGTCATCTTTATTTACGGGCTTCATACCTAAAACCACATCACCATACATTTGGACAAAACGACGATAAGAGTCCCATGCAAAACGGGGACGACCGGTCTTACGGGTTAACCCTTCTACTACTTCATCGTTTAAACCCAGATTCAGAATAGTGTCCATCATACCCGGCATAGAAGCGCGAGCACCGGAACGTACAGAAACCAATAAGGGATTCTCTACATCACCAAATTTAGAATTCATCAGGTTCTCAATGTTGGCGATAGCTTTTTCAACATCTTCTCTGAGTAGTTCTACAACTTTATCTTTTCCTAAATCATAATATTCTGTACATACTTCGGTAGTGATTGTGAAACCCGGAGGAACGGGTACACCGATCAGATTCATTTCAGCCAGGTTAGCACCTTTTCCACCAAGCAGTTCTCTCATGTCTGCTTTACCTTCTGCTTTTCCGTTTCCGAAGGTATAAACTCTTTTTTTCTCCATAAATAATGTATTTAAAGTTAACTCGTTCAAAAATTGTAATCGCAAAACTATACATATTTTATTTATTTCCAAACGAATTAATGAAAAAAAACAGCAGAAATTGCAATTTCTACTTTGCAATTTTAATATATTTCGTTTTATAGGGAGAAATTCGGAGAAAATGCTTATTTTTGCCCCAAATTAACTTATTTAGAAAGTGGCTAGAAAGAAGAAAGAGCTCCCTCTATTAGAGAAGGTAACCATAACAGATGTAGCTGCCGAAGGTAAAGCTTTGGCGAAAGTGAATGATTTAGTAGTGTTTGTGCCGTATGTTGTTCCCGGTGATGTGGTGGACTTGCAAATAAAACGTAAGAAAAACCATTATGCAGAAGCAGTGGCAGTGAATTTCCATGAATATTCTCCTAAAAGAGCTGTCCCGTTTTGTCAGCATTATGGCGTGTGCGGTGGTTGTAAATGGCAATGCTTGCCCTATGATGAACAAATAAAGTATAAACAAAAACAGGTAACGGATAATCTGGTTCGCATCGGGAAAGTTGAATTACCGGAAATTTCTCCTATTCTGGGGTCTGCAAAGACAGAGTTCTATCGTAATAAATTGGAATTTACATTTTCTGATAAGCGCTGGCTGACCGAAGAGGAAGTGAAGGCGGATGTGAAGTATGATCAGATGAATGCTATAGGATTCCATATTCCGGGTGCATTCGACAAAGTGCTTGCCATTGAGAAATGTTGGCTGCAGGACGATATCAGCAATCAAATCCGTAACGCTGTCCGTGACTACGCATATGAACACAATTATTCTTTCTTTAATCTTCGTACGCAGGAGGGTATGCTCCGCAATCTGATGATTCGCACATCAAGTACCGGAGAGTTGATGGTATTGCTTCAATGCAAAATTACAGAAGAGAGCGAAATGGAGCAAATGAAGCAGTTATTGGCTTTTATAGCTGACAAATTTCCACAGATTACTTCCTTATTATATGTGGTCAATAATAAATGCAATGATACTATTAACGATTTGGATGTAGTGGTATTTAAGGGCAATGACCATATATTTGAAGAAATGGAAGGCTTGCGCTTTAAGATTGGTCCGAAATCTTTTTATCAGACTAACTCTGAGCAAGCATATACCTTATATAAGGTAGCACGCAATTTTGTAGGTCTGACCGGAAATGAGCTTGTCTATGACCTTTATACCGGAACCGGAACAATTGCAAATTTCGTGTCTCGTCAGGCAAAGAAAGTGATTGGCATAGAGTATGTGCCGGAAGCGATTGAAGATGCTAGAGTAAATTCGGAGATAAACCATATTACCAATACATTGTTCTATGCGGGAGATATGAAAGATATTCTTACTCAGGAGTTTATTAATGAACACGGTCGTCCGGATGTTATCATTACCGATCCGCCGCGTGCAGGTATGCACAATGATGTAATAAATACGATTCTGTTTGCCGAACCCGAACGTATTGTTTATGTCAGTTGTAATCCGGCAACGCAGGCACGCGACTTGTCTTTGCTGGATACTAAATATAAAGTGGTTGCCGTTCAACCGGTAGATATGTTCCCTCATACACATCATGTAGAGAATGTGGTTTTACTTGAAAGAAGATAATTATGTCAAGAGGTAAAAATAATAAATCAGGCAAGCCCGTTGCACGGGCTGTTGCAAAGTATACTGTATATAATGTTAATGAACCTGCTGAATTGATGGATTTTCTGATGCAGAAAATGGCAGGAATCAGTCGTAGCAAAGTAAAAACAATGCTGACTAACCGGGTTATATTGGTAGACAATACAATTACTACACAATATAATTTTGAACTGAAACCCGGCATGAAAGTTCAGGTGAGCAAAACCAAAAACAATCGTGAATTCAAGAATCCGATGTTGAAACTTGTATATGAGGATGCTTATATTATCGTGGTAGAGAAGAAAGAAGGACTGCTTTCGGTCAGCACTGAGCATCAAAAGGAGCGTACAGCACAACATATCCTGAACGAATATGTAAAACGTTCGCATCGTAACAACCGTATATTTGTTGTTCATCGGTTAGACCGTGAAACATCGGGACTGATGATGTATGCCAAGGATGAAAAGACCCAAAATACGTTGCGTGATAATTGGCAGGATATTGTAACCGATCGCCGTTATGTAGCTATTGTTTCGGGAGAAATGGAGAAAGATGGAGGAACTGTTGAGTCGTGGTTGACCGATCATAAATTATATGTCAGCTCCAGTCCTTATGATGATGGAGAGGGAAAATATGCTGTTACACATTATAGAACAATAAAACGCGCGAATGGTTATTCTCTGGTGGAGTTGGATTTGGAAACAGGACGTAAAAATCAAATTCGCGTTCATATGTCAGAACTTGGACATCCGGTGATTGGTGATGAACGGTATGGTAGCGAATGTAATCCGCTAGGCCGATTGGCACTACATGCTTTCAAACTTTGTTTTTATCATCCCATAACAGGGGAACTGATGCAGTTTGAAACTCCGTATCCGGCAAACTTTAAGACTCTAATGTTAAAAAAATAGCAATAATAAGTTTTGCACTCCTTAACAGTTGTGAAGAATAAATTTTTCCACAACAGCTGCCACACCGTCTTCTTCATTGGAGGCGGTGATGAAGTTGGCATTCTGCCTCACTATATCTTGAGCATTCGCCATTGCCACTCCTAAACCTGCATATTTTATCATTGAGATATCATTAAATCCGTCTCCTATTGCTATTAGTTCTTCTTTTTTATTGCCTAATTCTTTCAATAAAACAGATAGAGCTTGTGCTTTATCAATTCCCTTGGGAACCAATTCCAAAAAATAGGCTTCAGAACGATAAACTCCCAAAAGCTCTTTTAAGTCATTATGCATTTCATTTTCTAAGGTCGCAAGTTTAATCGGTTCGCCTACAATCATGCACTTCCCAACAGGGAAGTCAATGGCTGACAGGAAATTATCTACTCTTTTGATTGTCATAACATTTAGCAATGCCAACTTTTGTACGTATTCATCATATGGGTTTTCAGTAATGACAAACTCATTATGATATGTAATTATAGTAAAACCATATTTCTTGGCATAGTTATATAAAAATGGAATAACGGAGCGTTCAAGCAGGTTTTCATACATTACTTTTCCTGTTTGCCAGTTGATGATTCTTCCTCCGTTATAAGAAAGTATGTATCCACCGTATTCTCTTAAACAAAGATGTTCGGCAATAGGAGCCACCCCATAAGTGGGACGTCCTGTTGCTAATATTATTTTCACTCCTTTTTGTTGAGCTTTAATAATAGTCCGTCGTGTGTAAGGAGTAATTTCTTTTTTGGTATTAGTCAGTGTTCCGTCTAAATCTAATGCCAGTAATTTATACTTCATAAGTGCTAAGGTGAATTTTGAGGCAAATATAATGAATATCGTTTATTATTTGCTACATTTGCTATAAATAACAAGAATTATGGAACTGGTTTTAATAATAATTATCCTTATATTGCTGATTGCCAATTTAGTAGTTGTACTGACTAAAAATAACCGTTTGCAAACGGAACGTTTGGAATTATTGCTTCATGAAGAAATGAAAGCAAACAGAGAAGAATTGGGGCGTAATATCCGTGAACTTCGTTCTGAGTTGAACCAAACTTTGAACTTCTCTGTTCGGCAAATGCAAGATAGCTTACATAAAAACATGCTTACAGGTAATGAAATGCAACGGGAGAAGTTTGAAGCAATGGGTAAACAGCAGGATGCACTCATAAAGAGTACCGAAAAACGATTGGATGATATGCGTATGATGGTAGAGGAAAAACTGCAAAAGACATTGAATGAACGAATCGGACAGTCATTTGAAATTGTTCGTACTCAATTAGAAAACGTACAAAAAGGATTGGGAGAGATGAAAAGTCTGGCGCAAGATGTGGGTGGATTAAAGAAAGTTTTGAGTAATGTAAAAACACGTGGTACTTTTGGGGAAGTGCAGCTAGGGGCTTTACTTGACCAAATGCTGAGTCCTGAACAATATGAAGCTAATGTAAAAACTAAAAAGAACGCTACAGAGTTTGTAGAATTTGCCGTTAAATTGCCTGGGAGAGAAGATAATAATGAAATTGTATATTTACCGATTGATGCTAAATTTCCAAAGGATATCTATGAACAGTATCAAGATGCTTATGAAGTTGGTGATGCTGCATTAATAGATACTTCTTCACGACAATTGGAAATGACGATAAAAAAAATGGCGAAAGATATTCATGACAAATATGTAGATCCGCCATTTACTACCGATTTTGCTATCATGTTTTTGCCATTTGAAAACATTTATGCAGAGGTAATTCGTCGGACTTCGCTGGTAGAGACATTGCAAAAGGAGTTTAAGATTGTAGTAACAGGGCCGACTACATTAGGGGCTATTCTTAACAGCTTGCAAATGGGATTCCGTACATTGGCTATTCAGAAACGTACAAGTGAAGTTTGGAACGTGCTTGGAGCCGTAAAAACAGAGTTTGGAAAGTTTGGCGGGCTATTGGAGAAAGTTCAGAAAAACTTGCAGAATGCCGGCGACCAACTGGAAGAGGTAATGGGTAAACGCACTCGGGCCATTGAACGTAAGCTAAGGCAAGTGGAAGCTCTTCCGACAGAGGAAAGTCAGAAAATGCTGAATTTGCCCGATCTAATGGAAGATGAAGATGATTAATATATAAAAAGCGGAGGATAAAAATATGAGTATGACATGGGACTTTATTTTAAGGTTGTTTGTAGCCGGGGCACTTGGTGCAGTAATAGGCTTGGATCGGGAATATCGTGCCAAAGAAGCAGGTTATCGCACTCATTTTCTTGTGTCACTGGGCAGTGCACTTATAATGATTGTTTCGCAATATGGCTTTATGGAAATTATAAAGATAGAGGGGATAGATTTAGATCCAAGTCGTGTTGCAGCGCAGGTAGTGAGCGGTATCGGTTTTATAGGTGCCGGCACTATCATTTTTCAGAAGCAAATAGTGCGTGGATTAACAACGGCTGCCGGTATATGGGCTACCTCAGGTATCGGACTCGCAGTAGGAGCCGGAATGTATTGGCTGGGGATTTCGGCTACTATTCTTACTTTAATAGGTTTGGAGGCATTGAGTTATCTTTTTAAGAGTATCGGTATGAAGAGCTCTATGGTTGAGTTTTCGACTGACAATAAAGAAACATTGAATAAAATGGCGAAAAAATTTAATTCAAAAGATTATAATATCGTATCTTATCAGTTGGAAGAAAAAACAGTGGGGGAAATGACTACTTATTATGTCACGATGGTAATAAAGTCTAAAAAATACAATGACGAAGGCATGTTGCTGACTTTATTACAAGATTTTCATGACATAACAGTACACAGGATTGAGTAGTCATCAATAGTAATCATAAACATGATAAAAGGTGATTGGTAAATAATCTGCTATGGAGGGTTTTCTTGTTTAGAGTAGAACTCTCCATAGCAGATTAGAAGATATCTATATTAAGCTTTTAGGCGCATGATAAATTTGCTACCCCTACCTAGCTCACTCTGCACGGTCAATGTTCCATTATGTGCTTCTACAAAATCACGAGAAATAGAAAGTCCTAAACCGCTTCCTTGTACTTTTGTTCCGGGGACACGAAAATAATGGTCAAAGATGCTTTTATGATAACGTGGGTCTATTCCTTTTCCAAAATCCTGTACATACATTTCAATATAATTGTCATCGGTTTGATGGGCACCGATTACTACATGCCCATTTTCCGGCGAGTAGCGGATAGCATTGGAAAGCAAGTTGGTCAGCACCCATGCAATCTTTTCACTGTCAATAAATAATTTTCCTATTTTATCTTCCGGGTATTCTACTTCTATCTGAATATTGAATTTTTCTGCTTGCACGCGATTGGCTTTGATGGCATATTCTATTAATTCAATAGGTTTAGTTATTTTAGGTTTAAGTTGTAATTTTCCGGATTCTACCTGAGTCATATTAAGTAGTTCCCCGGTGATATTCAGCAGACGTTCACTGTTTTCTTTTATACTATTTGTCAAATCTTCCTGTTCATTATTCAGTGTTCCTACACGTTTATCTTCCAACAGCTGTAGACTCATCATGATGGCCGATATAGGTGTTTTGAGTTCATGCGAAATGGTTGAAATAAAAGTCGTTTTTGCAGAATCAAGTTCTTTAAATTCCGTGATATTCTTTAGCATAATGACATGACCTTTTTTTTCTGGTGTTGCACTATTCCTGCCGGATTGAATGATACTTATATATCCTTAATTCCGCAACACTTTGATTTAAATTAATTTATAAGTTCCTGAGCAACA
>OIWN01001012.1_pt1 | contig 24015 bp, 20 predicted proteins | sample 1587591 | NCBI WGS metagenome assembly OIWN01 (sample SAMEA3888901, study PRJEB22519) | human gut metagenome | biome: human gut; feature: human-associated habitat; material: faeces | place: Denmark | collected 2010 | reverse complement strand
CCAGCTTATGGGACAGGATTTCCATGTCGCTGCTGATCTTCTGGTTGGTTATCCGTAGGCTCGGCAAACAACGCCTTTCCGCTTTACAGCGGTAGGTTTTCGCTTACCTGCCCCCGAACCGTACTTACACGTCTCCATGTATACGGCTCTCCATCTGTAACATCATCTTACTTGACACATCTCTGGATTTTTGCGTTACACTCCGCACATACAACCAAAGTCTTTCTGTGCATGTAGAGCATTTTGCGTTCCCAGTCATTTTTACCTTTTAACTCTTTGAGTGTGCGAACATGGTGCATTACCACTTCTCCGTGCTTGCCACATAGTTCGCACGTTTTTGTTGTAAGCCTTTCTATCAGACTCAACGATGGCGTTTTGAACATGTACGGCAGATTGTCACTTGGGGCTGTTTCACAATCCGTTTTGCGGGCATATCCCTCATTATAGAATACCCTGTACTTGGTTTCTCCTCCCTTGTTTACAAAAGGCACTGCAAAGAGATTGTCCTTGCGGTATCTTTCAATGACTTTTCTCACTGACATATTCAGCTTTTGAGCAAGAGTTTTGTACATGGAGAACTTCATAATACAGCCGAAAGAGCGTCCCAAAGCCGATGCATTGTTTGCTATTGAGTAATAGTTGTAGAACCCTCGTATTTCGGTATTAAACTGAGATACAATCTCGTGCGCTTCATTGTCAATCATATAAGTCCTGCCTTTTGACACCCATGTCTCCTTGCCGTGTTTGGTGACAACTTTCATGGCTTCGAGGCTGAGCAGCTTGTTCTTGATTACTTCTCTTGAAACGTGTAGTATCACATTCCCGTTGAAGTATCTGCGCACTGTTCCGTTACTGTTTCTCTTTGTGGCATAGTCTTTACGGACATATATTTCGTAACCCAAAAATTTTGCGCTGTCTTGTGCATTTGTAATCAAAGTCTTTTCCTGTGACATCTCCAGCCTTAACTTTTCCTGCATAAACTTAGTGATGTCAGCTTTGATTGTCTCACATTCGTTTTTCGTTCCGATAACTCCGATAAGGAAATCATCGGCATAGCGCACGTATTTCAACCTGCGAAAGTTTACATCCATATCATTGCCACTTGGCATTGTAAGTATCAGCTTCTGCTTTTCGTGCAGTTCTTCTACCATCCTTGTTCTTACGTTTACATCCTCTACTTCATTTATCCTACGTTTTAGGTAGTGTACTCTGCTGTTGAGTTTGCAAATATCCTTGTTGCGGCTTCTTGCTGTCCCTTTATTGAATTTGTTGGCATATTCATCCATGTACTTATCGAACTTGTCTAGGTATATGTTTGCCAAAATAGGGCTTATGATACCACCTTGCGGTGTCCCTGAATAAGTCTTGTTGAATTGCCACTCTTCCATGTACCCTGCATTGAGGAATTTCCGTATCAGACGAAGAAATCTGTCGTCTGCTATTCTGCCTTTCATTATTTCTATCAGCACATTATGGTCTATGTTGTCAAAGAAGCCTTTTATATCTCCCTCAATGAACCATTTTGCACCGTTGAAATTGTTTTGTAGACTTTTCAGTGCTGTGTGGCAGCTTCGGTTGGGTCTGAAACCGTGCGATGTCCACTCAAAGTGTCCCTCATATATGGCTTCAAGCACCATTCTTACTACCTCTTGAACCAATTTGTCTTCAAAAGACGGTATTCCTAGCGGACGCATCTTCCCATTCTTTTTCGGAATGTAAGTTCTCTTTGCAGGATTGGGACTATAAGTCTCATCCTTTATACTCTCTATGAGTTTGTTTATCCTATCAATGCTCATTTCATCCTCAGTTTTGCCATCTGTGCCGGGTGTCATGTTGCCCGGCTTTGCATACATACGTTGGTAGGCGACAAAGAACATCTGTTCATTGAATAGAATACGGTAAAGCCTTTCGTATTTATACTCGGGCTCATTGCTGTGTCCAGCTAAAATGTTTAATACTTGCTCTGGATTTCTCATACGTCTCTCACGTTTTCCGTTGTTTGTATTAAAGTTACAGACTACTTCCCTTCGCCATGTACAAGGCTTTCCCTTGCTCAGACTACTACGGAAGTTCCGTTACCATATCGGATATTCAAAAGCTTTCTTTATAGCTGTTTGTTCCAGCGTTCCGACTTAGGTAATCCCCAGTTAGTTCTCTTAATAACTATTAGCACGACATACTGTCGGATGTGACTTTCGTTCTTGTCCGCTTATTGCGGCTGTGTCATAGTCGGTTCTTTATGCTCTGCACTAACGCACAAAATAGGCAGAGTACTATGAAACAACGTATGTATAATAGTCTTCCGTTGTTGCAAGATTTGGTACCACTGAACTATCATTCAACCAATCAAGGCTTCATCCTTATGTATGTCTTTTCGTCTTGCCCCTCAGTCGCCACCTGACTATTAGTGGACTTGGAGCTTTAATCAGTATGCTACACTCTCCATCGGGTTTCCCTTTTGGATAAACTGATTGACGATAGGACTATATCGAACCCAATCCTAACTTCTTGCTAAAGAAGTATTTATTAAGCGACCATTCTGGGCGCACCAGCATAGATTTGAGTGGTGGTGACATTCTTATGCGTTAGCATCTTCGATACTGTGTAAATGTCTGTGCCTAAAGAGATTTGGATGACCGCATACGAGTGCCTAAAGCAGTGGAAAGAAAGTAGTAAAGCAAACAATTTCAGAACTGAACAAGGCTAACGTAAATGGTTGAGGAACAACAAAAACCGAATTTCTTGCAGAGTGTAGGCTACGCAAGTAATTACGGATTTCGGCAGGGGTTCAGTTACCAAATCGTTAGCTTGGCTGTTACCGAAAGCCGAGAGGTAACGAAATAATCTGTAAAGGCATTACATTGCGTTGATTGTCATTATTTTGCATAGTAAAGAACGCTTATATACAGGCTAACTTTGCCACTAAAATATAAGCGTATGAAAGTAGAAAAATTCAAGGTGCTGCTCTACCTCAAAAAGAGTGGATTAGACAAGTTAGGTAAGGCTCCCATCATGGGACGTATTACCGTAAACCGAACGATGGCGCAGTTCAGTAGCAAGCTGTCGTGTACTCCCGAATTATGGAATCCTCGCGAGAGCCGACTCAATGGCAAAAGCAAGGAGGCTGTTGAAATCAATGCAAAGATTGACAAGCTGCTACTTGCCATAAACTCGGCATTCGATTCTCTTTTGGAGCGTAAGATTGATTTCGATGCAACGGCGGTCAAAGAAGCGTTCCAAGGTAGCGTTGAAACTCAAATGACGCTGCTTAAGCGATTGGATATTCATATTGAGGATATGCAGTCGAGAATAGGCATTGATGTCGCTAAATCTTCTATGTCAACTTACATCTATACTCGCAGGTATCTTGGCGAGTATATTAAGAAACGTTTCAAAGTAGATGATTTGGCTTTCGGCCAGCTGAATGAACAGATGGCATACGAATTTCAGGAGTATGTTCTAACAGACAAAGGTCTTGCAGTTGATACGGCAAGACACTATCTGGCTATCCTTAAAAAGATTTGCCGATTGGCATTCAAAGAGGGACATTCTGAGAAACGCTATTTTGTCAACTTCAAACTACCAAAAGAGAATAGGAAAGTACCACGTGCACTGAGTCGCGAGGACTTTGAAAAGATTCGTGATGTAGAAATCCCTGCATCAAGAGTTACTCATAATATCGTTAGGGATTTGTTTCTATTTGCTTGCTATACAGGTGTACCGTATGCCGATGCTATATCCATTACAAACGATAATCTTTACACTGATGATAATGGTGCTTTATGGCTGAAATATATGCGTAAAAAGAATGAGCATCTTGGTCGTGTGAAACTATTGCCAGAAGCAATTGCTCTAATAGAGAAATATCGCAGTAATGAACGCAAGGAGCTATTTCCGATGATACACCACCCTAACTTGCGGAGACATATGAAAGGACTTCGAGATTTGGCTGGTATTAAGACGGATTTGGTCTATCATATGGGAAGGCATACCTTCGGAAGTTTGATTACTCTCGAAGCTGGAGTACCTATTGAAACAATCAGTAAAATGCTTGGTCATACAAATCTTACGACTACACAACTATATGCACGAGTAACACCGAAAAAGTTGTTCGATGATATGGATATATTCATCAAGGCAACGAGCGATATGACATTAGTTTTATAATCCACAAGCAGTTTGAATTATGAGAAGTACATATAAACAACTATACTATATCAACCGTAGCAAGATTAAGGCAGATGGCACAACGGCCATTATGTGCCGAGTAACCATTGACGGTAAAGCCGTTGTATTATCAACAGGACTATTTTGCCGCCCTGATGAATGGAACAGCAAGAAGGGCGAAACAAAGAATTGCAGAACAAATGGTATGCTCAACGACTATAAAAATCGTATAGATGATACTTACAACTGTCTGCTAAAAGAAAATGGTGTCATTACTGCCGAATTGTTGAAGAATGCTATAACGGGAGTGTCAGATGTCCCAAAGTATATTCTGCAGGCAGGTGAGGTTGAAAGAGAGAATCTTAAAATCCGTTCTGTACAGATTGATTCTACATCCTCTTATCGCGGGTCAAAGATGTATCAGCACTATTTGCGCGAGTATATCAATTCGTTGGGTAAGGAGGATATGCTATTCACCGATATTACAGAAGAGTTTGGTAATAACTATATTCTCTATTTGAAGATGAACTACTCGCATAAGCCATCATACAGGAACCATTGTTTGTGTTGGCTGAAACGATTGGTCTATTTGGCTGTGGACAATGGCATACTTCGTTTCAATCCGCTTGACGATATTCAGTATGAGAAAAAGCCTCCGAAGAAATTGATGTACATAAGCAAAAGTCAGTTGCAGGATATAATGAACCGCCCTAAACTTGATCCATTGCAGGAGTTGGCGAGACGAACATTTATTTTCTCTTGCTTTTGTGGTTTAGCATATGTGGATGTGCAGAGGCTCTATCCTCATCACATAGGCACAACTGCTGATGGTCGAAAGTACATTAGGACATACCGTAAGAAAACAGATGTAGAGGCATTTATTCCACTACATCCTATAGCCGAACAAATACTGTCGTTATACAATACAACAGATGATAGCAAGCCGATATTCCCATTGCCTTGCAGAGATATGATTTGGTTTGAGATACATGAGTTGGGTTTTGCTCATCAATTCAAGCATAATTTGTCCTACCACCAATCGAGACACACCTTCGGAACACTCCTTGTCTCGGCAGGCGTTCCGATGGAGAGTATTGCCAAGATGATGGGACATACCAATATACGTACAACTCAAGGCTATGCCAAAGTAACCGACGATAAGATTTCGGAGGATATGGATAGATTGATAGCACAGAGAACCATATTACAATAAAAAGTAAAAGTATTGTCCTTAATTGCTTGTATTAATTGTACCTTTGCAAAAAAAGAATATGGATAAAAAAGAATATTATATTAAAATGCATAGTAATCTTCAATATGTAAAAAAGAATAATTGTAACGGAGATTATTTGTGTCCAATATGTTTAAAAGAGTATAGTGAGCAAGATGTTAAGAATGCCTTAACAGAGGAGGATGTTCCTCAAAAGTCATTAGGTGGTAACCGAATTGCTCTTACATGCAGAGAATGTAATAGTCGCTGTGGTTCAGATATCGACATCCATTTATTAAATGCGATAACAACTAGAGAACACCGCCTTTTCTTACCATGTTCAGAAAGAAAAATTCGTATTGAAAAGGATGGTCAATTATTAAATGCCAATCTTCAAATAGATGAGGATAGAACGATTAAATTATTGGTAGATACAAAGAGAAATAAACCTGATACTTGGATTGATTTTCACAATAATATATTACTACCTAATGAGGTCGTCAATGTGGAAGATGTGCCGTTGAAAAGAAACGAACGCAGAATTAGTGCTGCTTTACTAAAGAATGCATATCTTCTACTTTTTGCGAAAACAGGTTACACCTTTTTACTTGACAAATATTATGACTCTTTAAGAAAGCAAATCTTAGAGCCAGATGTCTTTCATGTTCCAGATAGGTTATGGACAATGCAAAATATTCCGATTCCAGATGGGATATATCTGACACAAGATAATCGTTATCGTGGTTTTTTTGTGATTTATACTCTTAGACTTAAACTTTTATATCGTGTATGCGTCTTAATCCCTACGCCCAATGTGCCATATTTGATGGCTGTGAAAGAATTGGAAAAAATAGACTCAAAAAGTCAAGTTAAAGTTCTAAGATTGCCTGATTTGGATTATTTTAATGATATAGCATCCATTGAGAAGTTAAATCAATGGTGTTATGGTTGGAGTCTGAAATTTTAATTAAATACTCGTCAGTCGCTTATTCCCGTTGCTGTCCATTAAGTTAGTACAGACATTTCTGAAAGAGAAAAGGTCAAGCGGCAAGCCGTTTCGGGCAGAATCTTCCTCCTACGGAGAGTATTCAGCCCGAAAACCTTTCCCCTTTCACGTCTGTACAATGGACGCTATCGGCAACGGAAACAAACGACTGACGGAAATGTAATTAAAACACAAGAAGAATAGCGTACAGATAGGTAATAACTTGATAGCCTAAATGTACGCTGTTCCTGTTTCTATTCATAGAAGGGATCTTTTTTAGCGATAATCACAATTGGGCAGACGGTAAACTGCACTCCCTCCAGAAATGTAATTTAGTTTTATCTGTTCCTACTTCTTAGTCCCTTCCCAAAACCATCTAACAAACTGATAGGATAAACTTATTACTAAAAATATTGGTGCAAAGATATCATATAGAAGTTCTATCCAATTCTTATTGCTTTCTTGTATATAATAATTATACTCGTCCAAGAGATTGTTATACTCTGATATTATATGTTTAAATTCTTCAATTTCTTGAGGTAAGAATGTCTGATTCGCTGTTTTGAAATTAGGCAACTTAATAGATAAAGTATCAATATATCGCCTTTCTTTGACACATTCTAAAATAGAGTCTTTATTAGCAAGAATCCACGAATACATAGTTTTATAATCTTTGTCAATTAACTCAATCTCCTTGGGGCTATATATTGTAGTATTAAATGTGCGATTATATATATTGGGATCTAATTCCCAATTTACCCTCCATTCAAATGTATTGATTCTCTGGCTCCGTATATTTGCCTCTCGTGTGTAAAAAAACTCTCTGTTATCACTCAATATGCAAAATATACCTAAAGATGCGAAGATTAAACACCAAAAATCAAACTTCCGCCATTGTTTATCCGATATTGATGTATTCTTTACAATGAATATCCCTATTAATGTCAAAATGACTAACAAGATAATTAGGTAAAGAGGATTTATCAATAGATTTTCATACCAACTCATATTATATGTAATCAATTTGTAAAATAAGACAAAATATTATCTACCAAAGAATTGTTTCAATCGCTCAATGCCTTGTTGGTGCTTCTGAGGGTTCGTCTCTTTTAGTTTGATGATGTTCTGCAACTTCCACTTAACTGATGGGTAGTTACTCAAATCCCCTGCACAGCACTTGTCCCAATCAGGCGTTCCTTCTTCAAATGAGAGTATAAAAACCTTATCCGTTTCTGTTAATGCTGCATTGACTTCTGCAATTAGATTTACTCTTGCTTCTTCATAATCGGCATAACTGAAATCGACATCGGACATACCCTTAAATTGATTCTCCAAAGCATCCGTTTGGTCAATGCTATTGGGTTGCAAAGATTCAATAATGGGCTTGTCGCTACCAAGCAAACATAGCATAAAACCATCTTTTACATCACCGAAAGATGATATTTCCATATACTTGCAATCAAACAAATCTCGTGGATGTTGGCGACTCAATGCAGCAGTTATCTTACCTCCATATAATTGTGAATATGACACGGTACGAGCCTTACATGCCATACTAAACTCTTTTTGAGCCTTATTGCACAACATCTTATCTTCTGTCACTCCGATTATACCTCTCTTCGTGCCGTTTACCTCAATCTTAACGGTTGCTCCGTTGAGTGTACATTGCAGTTTCCACACATCATACTTCGGAACGATTTTAATGCCTGGTACAGACTTCTCTATATTGGCTTTAAGGGTTCTTAGATGTTCGTTAATGGTTTTCAGACTCTCTTCTCTTTCCTGTATTGGAATGTAGGTCAAGTCAATATCTACAGAGTAACGAGGCATATTCTTATGAAACAGATTGATGGCTGTTCCTCCGTGAACTGCAAAATCTTTGATACGATAAACCGACGGCATAATGCGTATCAAAAGGGCTACTTGTTTTTTGTATATATCATTCATATTCGTTCAACTCTTTAGGTATTGTTATTCTGTACTTCTTTATATATATCCCATTCTCTACTAATTGCTGTTTGGATGTGCCGAGATTTATCTTATCTATATTCAGCATATCAAACCAATAATGCCCCGCTTTTTCAGCCATATATAGGAATATTCTTTTAACTCGCTGATTGTTTATATTTTCAAGCAGTGTTTGCACCACATCGGCACGCAATGAGGTTAATTGTTCCATTATATAGTATAAGTCCATATAATTATATTGTTCTGGAGCTAAAAGCAAGCATTCCATAAAAGCTTGTTCTGGAGAAGAGACCAAAACATCAACACCTTCTATCTGTACGGTACTGGTTTGTGGGACATCAATCATTTTGGTGCTAAATGGTTTGAAATTCTTATCAAAAGAATCACTTGTCATCCATTTAGGTATATTAGAATTATGATAGGCCACCATAAGCAATGGCTTTCCCATCGGGACATAATGATTAAATCCGAAAAGCTCCAATGCCGAATGTGCAGCCACTCTCACCTTTTTATTTAACTGCTCATTGCAACAAGACAAAGCAGCGAATGAAGATAATGAATCTCCGGTACGATACATAACCCCTTTATCCAAAGTCGCAAGCCACCCGGATTGTCGATACTTTCTTATCAACTGGTCTGAATAACCATTCTTTCTTAACCAATCAGAGAAAAAGAGGCCGTTTTTTTTGCCTAGCACAAGTAAGTGGTTTAATTTGCTTTGATATTCTAAGCTCATAGTTTATAATAACCGATTAAATTCAACCGCAAAGATAGTGCTTTTCTTAATATCCACAATAAAACGGTTGCTTTTATTTGTCTAAACTAAACCTGCGGTATAGAATAATCAATTAAAAGCAACCACCTATAACATAGAAGCGATTATCCGCTATCCCGTAATCTATACGCCTCCTTAAATCCGCTCATTATTGTCCGTTGTACATCGGAGGTACGGTAGAGGATTTTACCACCCACCTGAATGTAGGACAAGATGCCGTTGTTACGGTAATCCTGCAAAGTCCTTCGGCTCACCTTCAAGATATGAGCAACCTCCTTGTCGGTTAGCAGCTCATCGTTGAACGCACCCGGCTGTCGGCTCTCAAATAGTCTCTCAATCGACACCAATAGCCTGTCGATGTTCGAGTGGAACATCTTTACCCACTCATGGTCTTTTTCTCGAATCTCATTGTTCATACGTTTTTAGTATTATTTGTTGTTAGTTCAGTCATTTCACTCTGTCAAATGGTTCTACCTCGCCATTTGGCTTCTTTACGTCTATCTTCTACAATCTTTATAATGCGTTCAACATCTTCGGGACGATAGTAGGTCTTGTTTCCAATCTTGCTGAATGCAAGCGTTCCGTTATCTCGAAGCGTCTGCAATGTCCTCGGACTGATACGCAGTTTCCGGCATACATCGTGGTTATCCATCCATTCGTCAATTTTCTTCTCACCGTGTCGGCGACAAAGATTGTCCACTCGCTGCACGAAGTACTCAAACTTGGCAGCAATTCCCTCAAAGGTTCTCTCTTCAAAACTGATGATGTTCATTGTTGTCAATATTTTTAGTTATACATTATTTTCTTGTTCTGTTGGTATTTCCACTGCAAATAAAAGCAGTAAAAATCATACTGCAATGGGTGTGTCTATACGTGTCATAGGCTGACATATCATTGCATATTTGGTGCGGTAAATCGCCTCACTAAATCCAATCATATTCATTATTACAACCATTTTTCTTCTCGCTGTCATTCCGTTTTCCGAGTGCAAAGAAATATAGGAGTTGTAATACCTCAATGATTCATCAACCCTGTTGCAGTATATGGCGTAGTTAGTGGCACTTAAACCTTTATTTTCACTGGCTATACCCATATATTCAGTAGAGTTATCACACTTACACACATAGATTCTGTTTCAAGTGGCTGTCCGTTTTCGGATCTTGTCTGGTACATTGTCGCTTGTCAGACCGATGCTTATCCGTCTGCCAAACTTTTGCTCCGAACTACCGAAATAGACAGCCACTAATCAGCTATTGCAGGATTATGGATAGACCAACTCCCGATGTTTCGGCAGTCCGTCTATCCGCCAGCGTATTTAAGCCCTTAATTCTTTCAAATTAGGATTCTTTCCTCAATCTGCACTCCGCCCTAATAATGGAAATTTTGAGCAGTCCGCACCATTCATTCACCGACCTGAAAAGCAGAACAATACTTAATTGTCTCACTAAATCCAATTGCTTGACCTACCGAACTATACACACTTACTTTGCTCACGACAATTGGTCAATGTGCGCACTGAGACCGGAGTATAAACCCTAAAAAATAAGCAAATGGGAACAACAAAAACAATTGAAAAGAACGCTTCGATTGAAATGTTTAGTCCAAGCGTATCGCCATCGGCAGCGAGAGATGCCGAAATTAAACATAGTGTTGAAATGGAGTTGGCTAACCTCTCTCCAGAGACAAGTATTCTCGACCCAGTAATGGCGGAAGAGATAGAGGAAACTCAACCATCTACCGCAGTAGAGCCACCTACTATCCAACGCAGAGTAAGTGGCAAGCAACGCAGACTCTCATTGGAGGAGTACCGCATCACCTATCTGAAAGTACCCGTCATTATCGACCGTAAACCTGTATTTGTCAGTTGCGAGGTAAGGGATAGGCTTGAAGATTATGTCCGTAAACTCGGAGGTCGTAAGATGAGTGTTTCGGGATTGCTTGAGAACATCGCCCGTCAACACCTCGACACCTACGATGCCGACTTTGAGCAGTGGAGAAAGTTGTAGCCAATTACCGGCATTCGAGATGTCGAGAAAGCTATGAGTACAGACCATTTGTTCGTGGTCACTTATGACAGTGAGCAGTTGCTGATTGAGACTGAAAAAGCAGTCGAGACCATCGAAAACCGTCAATGACGGTGGACGCAGCAAGACCTCGGTCTTGGGGTGTAGCGAGGTTATCTTTCGGGATGCCGAAAAATGTCGGACGAGCCGCCATTGCACCCGAAAACCTCGCTCCACCCCGACGGGTGGAGGCAATCCGCTCCCGATGGTCGCAGATTGTGAAATGCCAAATTGAAAATCACTAATCAAGTAAAAAAGTACAACGATGAATAATAAAAAGACAATGAAATCCAAGCCCAGAGGCAGACCACAGGTAAGCACTCTGAAACGACTTACAAAGTCGGTAACAGTGAAGTTCTCAAAGCCCGACTATGAGATGCTACGCCACCGAAGCAAGAACGCCAATCGCACGCTTGCCGAGTACATACGAGATTCCGCCTTCGATGCCCAAATAGTAGCCAAACATTCGGCTGAGGATGCTGCCATAATCCGCAACCTTACGGGTATGGCAAATAACCTCAATCAACTCACAAAGCTGTCGCATCAGACAGGATTCTATCGGACAAAGAATATCGTAATGGAACTGCTTGCTAAATTGAATGAGGTATTAAATGACTACAAGGCAACAGAAAGGAGGTGCAGATGATAGGTAAAATCAAGAAGGGTAAATCCTTTGGTGGTTGCATACGCTATGTGATGGGAAAGGATGATGCTAAAATCATTGCATCGGACGGAGTGTTACTCGGAACAAACAAGGAGATGATTGATAGTTTCAACTGTCAATGCCTCTTAAATCCGAAAATTAAGCAGCCGTTAGGACACATTGCTTTGAGCTTTAAGCCCGAAGATACCCCACGATTAACCGATGAGTTTATGGCTAAAATCGCTTTGGAGTATATGGAACTAATGGGCATTAAGAACACTCAATTCCTCTTGGTAAGGCATCATAATACAGATAATCCGCATTGTCATTTGGTCTATAATCGTATAAACTACGATGGCAAAGTAATCTCCTCGCAGAATGATTTTAAGCGAAATGAGATTGCTACGAAGAAGCTAAAGGATAAGTACGGATTGACCTACGCAGAGGATAAGAGCAAGACCAATGTGAAGAAGCTCCACGATCCTGAACGGGTGAAGTATGAGATTCACAATGCGGTTAAGTCTGCATTGAAACGGAGTCGTACTTGGGGAGAGTTCAATGAGGAGTTGAAGCGTAGAGGTATTCTCTTGGAGTTTGTATTTAGGCGAAAAGGAACTCGTGCATTTGAGGATGTGCAGGGCATACGATTCCAAAAAGATGGTCTGACATTTAAGGCTTCTCAAATCAGTCGTCAACTCTCTTTTGAGAAATTAAGAGCCCAATTGATATGGGATAAGCCTCAAGCACAGACCCAAAATGAGCCTAAACAGCAACCGATAAGGCAAGAAGCAGAGCAAAATTATAGCGTTACCGACAGCCTTATTGAGAGTAACGGACTAGGCTTATTAACTCCATCGGATGCACCACCAGAGGATGAATATGTACCTTCTTGGCAGAAGCAAAAGAAGAAAGACAAGAAAAAGAATCAGGGAATAAGATTCTAAAAAACGATGTTTCACAAATTAAAAACAAACAATTATGAGCAATAAAAATTTTAATCACAACGACAATGAGTCGTTTATGGAAGGCATCTACGGATGCATGGAAAGAATCGAAGCTGGTATAATCGAATTACAGAAAGCCAAACCAGCCGATAGCAGTTCTGTGGTTAATAACAATGCTAATGAGACTTTAGTCCAGGACTTAAAGGCTCTCATTAACGAGAACAATAAGCACGGCTATGAATATACAGAAGCCAAAATCAAGAAGTTCGCTTCTGCCGTAGTTGAGCATTTGAATATCCTTAATGATAATTTCAATGACACAAAATCAGCGATTGTTAATACTCGTCCATCAACGGAAGTCCTAAACTCATTGAAAGAGATTAGGACCTGCCAAGAGCAAAAAACAGATGAGGTTAAGACGCTTATTCAAAAACTAACGACAACCATTGAGGATGGTGTCCACAATTTCAAGCACCATAGAATAGGCTTTGAAACACCATTTGTCTTTTGGACTATTGTGATAGAAACGATGTTGATTTTGGGGTTATTTACTTGGATAATAATATCTGAGAAGCCTAATCAAGATCGCATCGATAACGACCTCAAATACCGCTACATCAAGATGAAAGGCGATGCCTCTGCTGAGCAGATAGCCACATTAGAGGAGATCTTTGAGCTCAACCGTGACAGCCAAAAGATTGAGCAGATGCGTGAAGATGTAAAGACCTACGAAGAGGCTGTTCGAAAACAAGCAGCTCTTGCCGAGCAAGCACGCCTAAAAGAGCAGGCTGCAAAGGAACAAGAGAGCAAAGCCAAGTCAATCAAGGACAAGCAGGAGCAGCCAAAAGATAACCCAAACAAGAAATCAAAACCGTGAGCCTATGGCAAGTATCAAGGTAAAGTTTCGCCCCTCGACAAATGAGAATAAGGAGGGAACAATCTATTATCAAATCATTCAGAATCGTGTAATCCGTCAATTAAAGACGGATTACCGACTCTTTATGTACGAATGGAGTGAGGATAACAATGCAATAATCATAACCAACAACAGCCGACAGAACTATCTACAATCCATTGAAGAGCGAATTGATTGGGATATTAAGCGGCTACAATCTATCATCAACCATTTGGGGAGTAAGCGACAGCGATATACTATCTATGATATAATCTCTACATTCCAAAAGCAAGCCAATGAGCAATCGTTGTTCAACTTTATGCAGGGTGTTATAGCCCAATTGCAGCAAATGGGTAAGCAGCGCACATCGGAAACCTACCGTTGCACGCTCAAAAGTTTTATGCAGTTCAGAGAGGATAAAGATGTACTATTGGAAGATATTGATTCGGATTTAATGTTGATGTATGAGGCTTATTTACGAGGTCGAGGTTTGACCAAGAATAGCACCTCTTTCTATATGCGAATACTCCGAGCAGTCTATAATCGTGCTATTGAAAAGGATTTGACCACCAATCGAAACCCTTTTAAGCATGTTTATACCGGTGTTGATAAGACTGTCAAGCGAGCAATTCCATTAAAAGCTATCAAGCAGATTAAGAATCTTGATTTGTCATTGCAACCATCGTTAGACTTTGCGAGGGACATGTTTCTCTTCTCGTTCTACACTCGTGGTATGTCGTTTATTGATATGGCATACCTCAAGAAGAAAGACCTTTACAATGGCATACTATCGTATCGCAGACGCAAGACTGGACAACAACTTTTTATTCGTTGGGAGGAGTGTATGCAGAAGATTGTGGATAAACACGATGCTGATTACTACAGCCCATATTTGCTCCCCATTCTTAAATATCCATACGATAGAAGCCAATATAAGAATATGCTATATCGTACAAACAAGTCATTGAAAGAGATAGCGAAAATGGTTGGGCTATCCATCCCTTTAACCCTATATGTAGCCCGTCATTCGTGGGCGAGTATTGCCAAGAGCAAGAACATTCCTATTTCTGTCATCAGTGAGGGAATGGGGCACGACTCTGAAATGACAACGCAAATCTATCTGGCATCATTGGATTATGCAGTAGTAGATAGAGCAAATGCGCAGATATTAAAGGATTTATAAGAAATGGGAATGTTTAGCAAAATGATTGCTCTCTATGTAAGAGATACTTAATTTACTGCAAAATTACGCAAAATAAAGCAACTTACACCATTTTGGAGCCAATAAAAAGGCTGACAGCCATATAATTGTGCGTGATTGTTTAGTAAAAGCAGATAAACAAAACAAAATGCCGTCTAATAATCAGCAAGTTCCGTCTATCGTAGTATCTCTTACATAGAGAGGAAAGGTAACGGTATGGAGCTGATAGATAATATAAACAAGACCTTAAAAGGTGATTTTGTTACGGAGTTACGCAGTGGTAGTAAAGTGACCATTGCGGCTTCGTGTTTTTCAATCTACGCTTTTGAAGAACTGAAAGCACAACTCAAGGATATTGACGAGTTGCGTTTCATCTTCACTTCTCCCACATTCGTTACCGAGAAGGCCAATAAGCAAAAGCGAGAGTTTTACATCCCTCGTCTGAATCGTGAACGCAATCTATATGGTTCCGAGTTTGAAATCAAACTCCGCAATGAACTATCGCAAAAGGCTATCGCCAAAGAGTGTGCCGAGTGGATCAGGCAAAAGGCTTGTTTCAAGAGTAACCGTACTGGCGAGAATATGATGGGCTTCGCCACCATCGATGATAAGGCCTATATACCTATTACGGGATTTACAACTGTAGAGTTAGGTTGTGAGCGAGGTGACAATGCCTATACGATGATAAACAAATTCTCCGCTCCATTCTCACAGCAATATCTGTCCTTGTTCGACCAAGTTTGGAACGATAGTGCCAAGATGCAAGTGGTAACGGACAAGGTATTGGATAACATCACCAATGCTTACAAAGAGAACGCTCCCGATTTTCTCTATTTCGTTACGCTCTACAACATCTTCCGTGAGTTCTTGGATGACCTTTCCGAAGATGATTTGCCCAACGAGGCAACAGGCTTTAAGGAGAGCCAAATATGGAATAAACTCTACAACTTCCAAAAGGATGCTTGCCTTGCTATCATCAATAAGTTGGAGAAGTATAACGGCTGTATCCTTGCCGATTCGGTAGGATTGGGTAAGACATTTACGGCCCTTTCGGTTATCAAGTATTATGAGAACCGCAATAAGTCTGTATTGGTACTCTGCCCCAAGAAACTCAATGATAACTGGATTACCTATAAGAGCAACTATCTCAACAATGCCATAGCCAAAGACCGCCTACGTTATGATGTATTCTTTCATAGCGACCTTTCTCGTAAAGGCGGTAAGACAAACGGGCAAGACTTATCATATATTAATTGGGGCAACTATGACCTTGTAGTTATTGACGAGAGCCACAACTTCCGCAATGGCGGTAAGGTAACGACGGACGAGAACGATGATAATCCACGCGAGAACCGCTATCTACAATTGATGAATCGTGTTATCCGTTCGGGAGTAAAAACGAAGGTATTGATGTTGTCGGCTACTCCTGTAAATAACCGCTTCAACGACTTGAAGAATCAAATCCAACTTGCATACGAGGGCGAGAGTGAAAAGATAGATGAGTTACTCAATACATCATCGAGCATTGATGACATCTTCCGCCAGGCACAGAAGGAGTATAACATTTGGGCTAAACTTCCGGCAGAGGAACGCACCACCAAAGAGTTATTGAACCGTTTGAGTTTCGATTTCTTTGAGGTGTTGGATAGTGTTACCATTGCCCGAAGCCGTAAACATATCGAACAATACTATGATACTGCCGACATAGGCAAGTTCCCGACACGACTAACGCCTATACCTCGCCGTCCTGATTTAACAGACCTTGACTCTGCTATCAATTATAACGAGATATATGAGATTGTCAGCCGATTGAATTTGGCTATCTATACGCCCTCGGATTTTATTTTGGCAAGCCGAGTGGAGAAGTACATTGACACCGATAGCGATGGCGGTTACTTTGCTGGTCGTGGTATGGCAGGACGTGAAAAAGGTATTCGCCGACTGATGAGTATTAACCTATTGAAGCGTTTGGAGAGTTCGGTAAACTCGTTCCGCCTTACCCTCGAACGCATCAAGAGCCTAATTTCATCTACCATTGATAAGTTGGCCACCATTGAGCAAGGAGAGAATTTCGAATTGGAATTGGAGGACATATCGCAAAACCTTGATTACGATGATCGTGAGGCTGATATGTTCATCGGTGGCAAGAAGACAAAGATTGCTTTGCAAGACCTTGACCATATCGCTTGGCGTAGATATCTGGAAGAGGATATGGAGAATCTCAATCTGCTATTGCTGATGTTGGCAGATATTACTCCCGAACACGATAGCAAGTTGCAACAACTCATTGCCGATCTTCGCCACAAGTTCGCTAATCCTATCAACGATGGCAATAAAAAGGTTATCATCTTTACAGCCTTTAGTGATACAGCAGAATACCTTTACGACTGCTTGGCTGAACCAATCAAGGCAAAACACGGATTGCATACAGCCCTCGTATCGGGTGATATAGAGGCACGCAGTACATTACGATTACCACAGCGTGAGAAATTGGACTTCAACAAGGTGCTGACATTGTTTTCACCCATTTCCAAGGAGAAAGCAACCATTTATCCGCATATACAAGACGAAATAGATGTCTTGATTGCTACCGACTGTATTTCAGAAGGTCAGAACTTGCAGGATTGCGACTATCTTATCAACTACGATATACACTGGAATCCCGTTCGCATCATCCAACGCTTCGGACGTATTGACCGTATCGGCAGCCGTAATAGTGTCATTCAATTGGTAAACTATTGGCCGAATGTGACGCTTGATGAATATATCGACCTCAAAGGACGTGTAGAGGCAAGAATGAAAGTGTCGGTACTCACAAGTACAGGCGATGATAACCCCATATCCCCAGAAGAGAAAGGCGACCTTGAGTATCGCCGTGAGCAGTTGAAACGCTTGCAAAGCGAGGTAGTGGATATTGAGGAAATGAATACGGGGGTTAGCATTATGGATTTAGGCTTAAACGAGTTCCGACTTGATTTGCTTGCCTATATGAAGAGCAACCCGAACATTGAACATACTCCATTCGGATTGCACGCAGTTGTTCCTGCCCGTGAGGATAATCCTGCCGGAGTAGTCTATGTGCTGAAAAACCGTAATAACGGAGTAAATATTGACCACAAGAACCGCTTGCATCCGTTCTATATGGTTTATATCTCGGAAGATAAAGAGGTTATTGTAAATCATCTTTCGCCTAAAGAATTGCTCGACCGCTTACGTTTCTTGTGCAAGGGGAAGGATATTCCCGATATGGATATATGCCGTGAGTTCAATCGTGTTACCCGAGACGGAAAAAATATGCAGCAATACTCGGATTTATTGGGCGATGCCATTTCTTCAATAATCAATGTAAAGGAGGAAAGTGATATTGATTCTTTCCTCAGTGGTGTGCAAGGCTCACTCTTTACCGAGGAGATACGGGGCTTGGACGACTTTGAGTTAATCTGCTTTTTGGTAATCAAGTAACGATGTACGGTCTCCCCATATCCACAGAACGCAAGAAACAACTTCCAAAGAAAGCAATCTTTGCTAAGTTTGACTTGAATCCCTCACAACGTGAGAGTTTCGATGCCGATATTGCACGCATAGATATTGTAGCAGTCGTTTCTGCTACAACCGTTCCTGCATTATGTGAGGGTACAGAGATTAAGGAGTTCTATATACTTGCCGTACAGATGAAACGCAAGGAGTACGATAGCAAGAATATCGCTTTACTCACTAAACTTATTCCGCAAAAGATGGTACTGGCTCTACAATTTGAGGAGCACACCCAATTTGCCATATACCATACAAAACTCATTTTATCGGCTTGGCAACCTACAAACGATACTACACTCTCATTGTCAGGATTGAATTTCGATTCCGTTTGGGAGAATATTGTAAAAAGCATCGGACACATTGAGGTCGAAAGTGGGAATACACTTACCGAACAAATTACAGCCAACGAGCAACGGGCAAAGCTGCTTGCACAGATTGCCACGCTTGAACGCAAAATGGCAAACGAGAAGCAACCACGCCGTAAGCGAGAATATTTTGAACAGATTAAGAAATTAAAAAATCAGATATAATGGAGAAGCTGAAAATGCAGAGCCATGATGTGATAGGCTCAAATACACAGAAGATTGCTCAACTGTTCCCTAACTGCGTAACGGAACGCTTGGGGAAAGACGGCAAGTCTGAATTGGCTATCGACTTTGAGAAGTTGCAAGCAGAGTTATCCAACGAAATCATTGCAGAAGGTGAAGAACGCTATCAGTTCACTTGGCCCGATAAGCGTGCTGCTGTCCGCTTGGCAAATACACCAACGACAATGACACTCCGACCTTGTCGTGAGGAGAGTGTGGATTTTGATAATACACAGAATCTATACATTGAGGGCGACAACCTCGATGTGTTAAAAGTGTTGCGTGAGACTTATCTTGGCAAGGTGAAGATGATTTATATTGACCCACCATACAACACTGGAAATGACTTTGTTTATAATGATGATTTTGGTAAAGATAAAGGCTCATTCGAGGAAACAAGCGGTTTGTTTGATGAAGACGGCAACCAAACTATTGACCCGATGCAACGAAATACAGAAAGCAATGGTCGTTTCCACACGGATTGGCTCAATATGATTTATCCTCGATTGAAGGTCGCAAGAGATTTGCTTACCGATGATGGGGCTATATTTATATCAATAGATGATTATGAAGAGGATAATCTGAAAAAGATATGTAATGAGATTTTTGGAGAAAGGAACTTTGTTGCTTGTGTCGCTTGGCAAAGAAATTATGCTCCAATCAGTCTCAAAAAGTTCTTCTCGGAGAGCCATGAATATTGCTATATATACGCAAAAGATTTAAATCAATTTCAAATGAATCTTCTGCCGAGAAGCGATAAGCAAAATAAAGATTATAAGAATCCAGACAATGACCCGAGAGGAGTTTGGAAAGTCGGTAATCTAACAGTTGGTCCAGCTGTTGAAAAACAAGTATATGAGATTGTTGGCCCAACAGGACGCAAGTTTCTACCACCAAGTGGTTATTGCTGGCGTTTTACAAAGGAGAAGTTTGAGGAGATGCGTAAAGATAACCGAATTTGGTTTGGAACTGATGGGAATAATTCTCCTGTTCCAAAATTATTTTTAACAGAAGTGCAGGATGGTGTTACTCCAATGACACTTTGGTCTTTTGAAGAAGCTGGTCATAACCAAATTGCAACAAGAGAATTGCGTGAGATATTTGGTGCATCTATATTTACAAGTCCAAAACCACTAAAGTATCTCACACGATACTTACAAATCGGATTAAACAAGGATTCTCTTATTCTCGATTTTTTCTCAGGCTCTGCAACAACTGCTCACGCTGTAATGAAGCTAAATGCCGAAGATGGAGGTAATCGTAAATTCATCATGGTGCAATTGCCAGAAAAAACTGACGAGAAAAGCGAAGCCTACAAAGCTGGTTATAAGAACATTTGCGAGATAGGTAAAGAACGCATCCGCAGAGCAGGAATAAAGGTCAAAGAAGAGGCAGGTAAATCAGCTCAAAACCTCGATACAGGTTTCCGAGTATTGAAACTCGACTCCTCTAATATGGAAGATGTCTATTATACTCCACAGGAGTTTGAATTGCAATCACTTTTCAATGAGAATGTAAAGGCAGACCGTACCAACGAGGATTTGCTCTTCCAAGTAATGCTTGATCTTGGAATAGAACTTTCTGCCAAGATTGAATGCAAGCAGATTGCAGGAAAGAATGTTCACTTCGTAGATGATAATTACCTTGTGGCTTGCTTCGACCGTGATGTAAACGAATCGACCATTACAGAAATCGCCAAGTTGCAACCTATATACTTTGTTATGCGTGATGCGTCGGCAGCCAACGACAATGTGATTGACAACTTTGAGCAGATTTTCAAGCACTATTCACCCGATACTAATTGCAGAATTATCTAAACAAAGGTTTTATGAAGTTCAAGTTTAAGATTCAGCTATACCAGACCGATGCTGTAGAAAATACGGTAGCGGTCTTTACAGGACAACCATCGCACCGAGTGGCTGAGTATCGTATTGACCGTGGCAAACGTACTCAACAGCAGATAGACTTTGAGGGTGATACAGGCTTCCGTAATCATCGTATAGAGTTGGACGGGCGTGCATTGCTCAAAAATATCAACGCCATACAGAGCCTGTATGATATAACTCCATCCGCCTCACTTGCTAAAGGTGTAGGAGCTGTAAACCTCGATATTGAGATGGAGACGGGTACAGGTAAGACCTATGTCTATATTAAGACTATGTTTGAACTGAACAAGCAATATGGCTGGAGTAAGTTTATCATCGTAGTACCGAGCATTGCCATTCGCGAGGGTGTAGCCAAGAGCTTCAAGATGTTGGAAGAACATTTTATGGAGTACTACGGCAAGAAGGCTCGTTGGTTTATATACAATAGTAGTAACCTGCAACAACTCGATAGCTTCTCTTCAGACTCGGGACTGAGTGTAATGATTATCAATACCCAGGCCTTTGCTGCCTCAATGAAGGAGGGGGGCAAGAGCAAAGAGAGTCGTATCATCTATTCGAAGCGTGATGAGTTTGGCAGTCGCCGACCTATTGATGTGATTGCAGCCAACCATCCTATTATCATAATGGACGAGCCACAGAAGATGGAGGGTGATGCCACACAGGCGGGCATCAAGCGATTTAATCCGCTCTTTGTGCTCAACTACTCGGCTACCCACAAGACCAAGCACGATACTATCTATGCATTAGACGCACTCGATGCTTATCGCCAGAAGTTGGTGAAGCGTATCCATGTCAAGGGTTTTGAGGTAAAGAACTTGCGAGGTACAAGCAGTTATCTCTATTTGGATAACATTGTACTATCTCCTAAACAACCACCGATGGCACGCATCGAGATAGAGACAAAGACGGCATCGGGCACTATCGTTCGTAAGATAAAGACATTTGGTGTGGGAGACAATTTGCGTGAGGAATCAGGATTGGCTCAGTATGATGGCTTCACCGTATCGGAAATCAATGTGAATGGTTATGTAACTTTTCTTAATGGTACGACCATACGCCGTGGTGAGGTAATAGGTGACACCAACGAATTGAACATGCAGCGTGTGCAGATACGTGAGACCATCATGTCGCACTTCGAGAAGGAACGCCAACTGTTCAAGCGTGGTATCAAGTGCCTATCGCTGTTCTTCATTGATGAGGTAGCCAAATACAAAAGTTATGATGAAGAGGGTAACGAAGTGAAAGGAGTTTTCCAAAAGATGTTTGAGGAGGAGTATTCACGCCTTGTAAGCAACGAGTTCCATATATGGGATGAGGACTATAACGAATACCTTCGCCGTTTCTATCCGCAAGATGTACATCGCGGTTATTTTTCAATTGACAAAAAGAGTGGCCGAATGATTGATAGTAAAGCAGAGAAGAAGACGGGATTGTCTGACGATATTTCGGCCTATGACCTTATCCTAAAGAACAAAGAACGCCTGCTGAGTTTTGAGGAGCCTACACGCTTCATCTTCTCACACTCTGCTTTGCGTGAGGGTTGGGATAATCCGAATGTATTCCAGATCTGTACGCTCCGTCATAGCAATTCTACTACCACTAAGCGCCAGGAAGTAGGACGTGGTTTGCGTATCTGTGTGGATAAGCACGGTACACGTATGGATGCCGAACTGTTGGGCGAGGATGTGCACGAGGTAAACAAACTGACGGTAATTGCCAACGAAAGTTATGCAGACTTTACCACAGCCTTGCAACGTGAAACTCGTGATGTACTTCGTGAGCGTGCCGCCAAAGCGACCGTTACCTATTTCACAGGCAAACAAATCAAGATTGGCGAAGAGGTACACACTATCAGCGAAACCGAAGCAAGTCGTATCATCATATACTTGGAGGACAACGGCTATATTGACGATCAAAAGAATATCACTCCCGAATATCGTGAGACTGTGACCAATGGCAATGTAGCTCCATTGCCACAAAAGTTGCAACCGATAGCAGAAGGCGTTACACGTTTGATTAACTCTATCTTTGATCCGAAGGCACTCGATGATATGGTTGTTGAGGAAAAGACCACAACACCGGATAACAAGTTGAACGAGAACTTCAACAAAGCGGAGTTCCAAGCATTGTGGAATGAAATTAACCATCAGTATGTCTATCAGGTAAGTTACGATAGCAACGAACTTATAGATAAAGCGATTCTATACATCAACAAGGATTTGGAAGTCAAGCAACTTCGCTATGTGATGGTGGAGGGTACGCAGGATGAAAGCCAAGTGACAGAATTTGGCAATACTCACTCGCAATCCCGTGAACTTACTGATGTTTGTACCTCAACCGTCAAGTATGACCTTGTAGGTGACATTGCCAAAGGTGCAAACCTCACTCGTCGTACTGTAGTGAAGATATTGCAAGGCATTAAGCAAAGTAAACTCTACTTGTTCAAGAACAATCCCGAAGAGTTTATCCGCAAGGTAATCAGCATTATCAAGGAGCAGAAATCAACAATGATTGTAGAGGCTATCCACTACAATATTACCGAGGGCAAATATGATAGCGACATCTTCACCGTTAAGAGCAAGATGGACTTTGACCGCGCCTACGAAGCCAAGAAACATATCACCGATTATGTATTCAGCGACAGCAATGGCGAACGCCAATTTGCTCATGACCTTGATGAAGCAAGCGAAGTAGTGGTATATGCAAAATTGCCTCGTACTTTCCAAATTCCTACCCCCGTAGGCAACTATGCTCCCGACTGGGCAATCGCAATGAAAAAGAATGAGGTGAAGCACATCTTCTTCGTAGCTGAAACAAAAGGTTCAATGTCATCAATGGATTTGTCCGCCATCGAACGAGCCAAAATCGACTGTGCAGAAAAGTTGTTCAACTCCATCTCCACAGCCAATGTGAAGTACCACAAAGTGGCTACATATCAAGACTTGATAGATGGAATGAATGCGATAAGCTGATACAATTTCGGCGTTCACTTGTTGAAGGTGAACGCCGAATCTTTATAAAATAAAAGGTTAGTCATGAATATACCTTTTAATCATCTTGTCAAAATTGGCATTAAATTCTTGCACTTCTGCAGATATAGAGCTTGAGTTCAACTTATAAATGCAACTTTTTGGGTGCGGATAATAAGCAATAAAAA
>OIWN01001005.1_pt1 | contig 24117 bp, 23 predicted proteins | sample 1587591 | NCBI WGS metagenome assembly OIWN01 (sample SAMEA3888901, study PRJEB22519) | human gut metagenome | biome: human gut; feature: human-associated habitat; material: faeces | place: Denmark | collected 2010 | reverse complement strand
GGTGGAGCTGACCGAAGAAAAAGAGGTCATCCTCCGCTTCCGGTTCCGGGAACTGGAGCAGAAGGGATGACCCCTGTAGTTGCAAGGCTTTGCGCCGTCAGCGGCGCATTTCTTTGAAGGCAAAATCGTTTACATTAGCGCCGCCGCGATACATAGGACCGGGAGATGCCGAAACTGGAGGCGATCTCCCGCTGGGTCAGGGGCGGGCGGGCATTCAGGCCATATCGGAGGGTGATGATCATGGCCTCCCGCTCGTCCAGGCATCGCTTGACGCACCGGCGCACCTTGGCGCAGGAGTCACGGGCATCCAGCTCCTCCAGCATATTGTCGTCCACGCTGATGGTGTCCATCAGCGACAGGGAGTTGCCGTCCCCATCCCCGTCAATGGAATCCGACAGGGAGACCTCCCCCTGCAGCTTCCGCTGGGCGCGGAAGTGCATCAGGATCTCGTTTTCGATGCAGCGGGAGGCATAGGTGGCCAGGCGCACGTTCTTGTCCGGCTTGAAGGTGCTGATCCCCTTGATCAGTCCGATGGTGCCGATGGAGATCAGATCGTCCTGATCCCCGTTGGGCGTATAGTACTTTTTCATGATGTGCGCCACCAGGCGCAGGTTGTGCTCGATGAGGATGTTCCGGGCCTCCAGATCACCCTGCGCCATCCGCTCCAGGTACATCCGCTCCTCCTCCGCTTTCAGCGGACGGGGGAAGGAGCCGCTTCCCCCACCGGAGAGGCGCAGGGTGAAGAACAGGCTGTTGAGCATCAGCAAAATCCACGCAGTGAACATTTGTCACACCTCCATAGTTCCACTCTATTCCGCCCGCGTCTGTCCCTATGTCAACGATCCTGTTCCATGCGGGCTTCCCCTGCGGAACGTGAACGAAATTGACGGTTTTTCCCCCAATGCTTTTAGTGGAACTGCTAAATTTTTAAAAATCGCTCCCTCTATATTTACGAACCGCTGCCAGAAGGCTATAATTTATCGTGGTCGGAAATGAGCAAAATTTTTCGAAAATTTGACCGCGGAGTCAGATTTGGGGGAGCATTGTGAATATTGCGAATATAGTCGCCATGTTTGGCGCCATCGCCACGTTCCTGTTTGGTATGTCCACCATGACGGACGGCCTGGAGAAGCTCTCCAGCGGCCGGCTGGAGCATATCCTGGAGCGTCTTACCAGCAACGTATTCAAAGGGGTCCTTCTGGGGGCCGTCGTCACCGGGCTGATCCAGAGCTCCGCCGCCACCACCGTCATGTGCGTCGGTTTCGTCAACGCGGGCATCATGAAGCTGGAGCAGACGGTGGGCATCATCATGGGCGCCAATATCGGCACCACCGTCACCGCGCAGTTGCTGCGCCTGGGCGATATCGACGCGGACAACATCGTGATGATGTTCCTGCAGCCCTCCTTCCTGGGGCCCATTCTGGCGGTTGTGGGCATCATCTTCTACATGTTCATCAAGGGCGGGCACAAGCGCATTGTGGGCCAGATCGTGCTGGGCCTGGGCCTGCTGTTCATCGGCATGAACACCATGTCCTCCGCCGTGGAGCCGCTGAAGAATCTTCCGGAGTTCCAGTCGGTGTTTACCGCCTTCTCCAATCCCCTTCTGGGCGTAGCCGTGGGAGCGGCGGTCACCGCCCTGCTCCAGAGCTCCTCCGCCTCTATGGGCATACTCCAGGCCATCAGCACCACCGGCGTGGTTTCCTTCAACATCGCCATGCCGCTGATTATGGGCCAGAACATCGGCACCTGCATCACCGCGCTCATCTCGTCGGTGGGCGCTTCCAAAAATGCCAAGCGGACCGCCATGATCCACCTCTTTTTCAACATCATCGGCTCGGTCTTTTTCCTGCTGGTTCTGTACGCGGGCAACGCCCTGTTCCGCTTTCCGTTCTGGGAAAACACCATGGACATGGGCTCTATCGCCAACCTCCACCTGGCGTTCAACATTGCCTGTACTGCCCTGCTTCTTCCCTTCCACCGCCAGCTCGTCAAGCTGGTCAAGGCGGTGGTGCCCGGCGACGCGGAGGAGCGGGAGCTGTCCGTGCTGGACGACCGTTTCCTGTCCTCCCCCTCCCTGGCGCTGGAGCGGGCCCACGATGCGGTGGTGCAGATGAGCGAGTTCGCCCGGGACAACTACCGGCTGGCTGTGGAGCTCATCTGGAAATTTGACGCCAAGAAGCTGGAGCGGCTCAACGAAACCGAGGTGGCGCTGGACAAGCTGGAGGGTCTGCTGGACAACTATCTGGTCAAGCTCACCGACCGGGCGCTGACCGCCGAGGAGAGCACCCGGGTGTCCGAGCTGCTGCACACCCTGTCCGACTTTGAGCGCATCGGCGATTACGCCGTCAACGTCTCGGAGAGTGCGGTCGTCCTCCACGACCGGAACATTACCTTCTCCCCCCAGGCCCGGGCCGAGCTTGAGAGGCTCACCGCGGCGGTGGGAGAGACGCTGGACAAGACGGTAGCCTGCTACCAGAGCCGCCAGCGCACCCTGGCTGTCCAGGTGGAGCCGCTGGAGGAGGTTGTAGATCTGATCGCCGCCACCCTGAAAAACCGCCATGTGGAGCGCCTTAAGGCCGGTGAGTGCACCATCGAGCTGGGCACCCAGTTCCTGGAGCTGCTGATCAATCTGGAGCGCATGTCCGACCACTGTTCCAACGTGGCTCTGCACATCCTGCGCCAGACCTCCTCGCCCGACGACAAGGTGCGCATCGACTCCCACGCCTATATGCACGAGCTGCATCACGGCGGTTTCAACCAGGAGTTTGACGACCTCTTTCAGGAGTACCGGACAAAATACTTCCAGCCCATTGCCGGGGACCCGGAGCGCGTTTGATAAAAAAGTACCCCCTGCCGCATGCGGCAGGGGGTACTTTTTGCTATTCATAAGCATAGCAAAGTTGGCCATGCGCCGCTTACCGCGGCACGGCCATGCGATTACGGGACGGCCCGCATGCGCAAACACTTCATGCACCTGAGCTTTTGCATTTTTTCGTGGTGCGCCCTGTTGGAGTGTTATACGCCTTCACCGGTCACGTCGCAGAACTCCGGCTCCTCCCCCAGCGCGAACTGGAGGGGGCGGTCTCCCTTCAGCAGGCGTGAGAGCTCCACATAGCGCACCCGGCTGTTCCGGTAAGTGAGCCAGTAGAAGCACATGGACTCGGCGCAGAGGACGGAGGAATACACCGTGTAGTCATAGGGCACCACGCCCCGGTCGTGGGGGGTGATCTCCCCCGGCCCGGTGAGCTCCACCGCACCCAGAGGAAAGGCGGCGCTGTGGAGCAGGCGGAACAGAAGGGACACCCCCTCCGCTTCGTCCCCGCCCTTGACCGCGTGCTCCCGGAGGAAGGCCAGCCGCACGAAGCGGGAGGGGGACGACCAGTCCCCGGGCAGGCCGGCCGCCCCGCTGCCGGAAAAGCAGGGCTCCAGCCGCTCCCCGCCCCAGGCCAGCTCTCCGTAATCCAGGGGCCGGAGCTGGGGATGGTTCAACAGATTGGTACGGTGCCACGGGTAGCCGGGGCTGTTGGTCATCACTCCAACCGTGTTCCGGTAGATGTGCAGCCCGTCCCGGTCGGACTCCACCACGATGCTCTCCCCGGTGCGGTCGGAAAACATCCAGTGGATGGGCGGCACGGTCCCCAGCATGGGGATGGCCACCAGCGACACCCGCTCCTCCAGTGCGCGGGCCACCTCCTCCACCGAGGCGCAGGTGGCCAGGCACCAGGTCACCAGGAAGGGCGGCTGGAGGGGCAGGGTGCCGGGCCGCGCCTCCGGGGCAAAGTGGGCAAACGTGCGGTAGTAGAGCTGGCCGCCCATCAGGCCCTTCTCGTTGAGGCCCTCATACAGGGCCGGGGTGGAACGCAGCACCAGGGAGCCGATGCCCACCGCAGCGTAGGCCGCCGTACAGCGGGTGGACGGCTCCAGATTGCCCTCCAGCTCGGTACCGCAGGCGTAGAACACCTGTCCCCGTGGTACAAAGGTCACCTTGCTGTCCGCCGCAATGCGGTTGAAATCGAAGTTGCGCCCCCACAGGTGTCCGCCGTCCGCCGTCTCCCACGCCACCGCGCTGCACCCGGCGGACAGGTCGCCCAGCAGCGCCCGCGCCCGGCTCTCGTTAGAATCCATCTGTTACGCCTCCTTCTGGAACCTATGTGCTTATGGTATACGGTCTGTCACTGATTATACACCTTTTTCCCCTTTCCCGCCACCAGCAAAAGGAGCACCCCGGCAGCCAGAAGCAGCCCTTGGACGGCCCAGGCCGCCGCCGGGAGGGAGAAAGCCGGGTCCAGCATCCCCAGAGTCAGGGGATAGGACGTGCACAGGCCGCCGTTCCACAGCCCCAGGGCCTCCGGCAGAGGCAGGGCCGCCAGGGCAAAGGGGAGGAGCATCCACACATAGAGCAGCCAGGGCCGCAGGCGGCCCAGCAGCCAGCCGCTGCCCAGGGCAAAGACCAGAGCTGGTATCAGGGATATGGCGGCGGGAAGGAACAGACTGCCCCAGCTGTACCACCGAAACATGCGGGCATAAAAGACAGCGGACAGCAGCAGGACGGCAAGGGACTGGAGGACGGTGCCGGTCAGTGCCGCCCCCAGCCGGGCCAGGGCGTATTGCCAGGGCCGCACAGGGGTGGCGGCGGTGAGGACTGCGGCCCGCCGCTCCGCCCCTGAAGTGAAAAAGGTGAGAAAGAACAGCACACCGATCCACAGCAGGGGGAGCAGGCGGCTGAGGTAATCCCCGAAGGTCCAGGGGGAGAAGGGGGCAGTGTGGGACACCCCCAGAATGGAGGCGCCGGTGAGTACCTGCCAGCCGTAGAACAGGGTCACGGCCAGAATGCCGAAAAAGAACTTGTTCCACAGCAAGCGCTTACACTCATATCGAAATATCTTGACCAAGGTCCAGCTCCTCCTCTGTCAGCCCGCAGGCGTCTAAAAATTCTTGATAGGTGAGATAGGGATAGCTCCAATCGAGCTCACGGTTGAACAGGCCGCGCAGGATCTCATCCATGGCCGCCTCACCCCCTACCAGCTTCTCTGCCCTCAAAATTTTCAGGGGCATCTCACAGTACTGCCGCATGCCGGTCAGGCTGTTGGTGATGGCCAGCTGCTCCTCCTCGGGCAGCATGGCCAGGTACTCTGGGTTTCGGACGTAGAAATCCAGGTAGTAGTCCTCCACCTCCCGCTTCCACTGGTCCACGTAGTATTCCTGTGCGTGATCCGCCCCGTAGAGCTCCTTGACGATGCGGTAGGTGGTGTACACCGTCAGCCCCTCGGCGGACCAGGGATCTGCGGGGTCCTCGGAGTCAAACATGTTGCCCAGGCCCCACCACTGGTGGACCAGCTCGTGGATCATCACCTCGCCGGGGACGGCCCCCTTGCCGCCGTCGCGGAGATTGGCGGCAGTGAAGTCCATCTCATCCAGCAGGCTGGCGCCCCCGGCGGCGTAGCCCCCGCCGGCCACCCGGCTCTGGATCAGCTTCAGAGAGCCGCCAGCGCTGAAGGACAGGGGGCCGTAGCGCTCTGTGCAGTAGTCCACCACGGCCCGCACCGCATCCGCCGCCCCGGCCTGTTCCATCACCGCCTGATGCTTCCGGCCATAGTAGAACTGGATGGTGGCGCCGCCGGCCTGGATATCCTGTCGGATGTAGTCCCCGGCGTAGACGATGCCGCCAGCGCTGTCATCCTCATAGCGCCAGGTGGCGGTGCCGTTGCCGTGGGTCTCCACCACCTCTGCCTCGCTGGTACCGAAGGGGATGACGGTCATGGAGCCGGGCACGGTGAGCTCCACGGTGGTGGGATAGCCCTGCCCCTCTGGCAGAACATTGAGCAGATAGGGCATCAGGTTCTGATTCTCCAGGCACAGATAGGCTCCGCTGATCTCGGGGGAGCCCTGGGTGGTCTCCGCAATGTTCCAGTCCCTGGGGAAGCCGCCGTACTCCAGCACCAGCTCCACCGCGCCGTCCGCCGGGAGGGCGATCTCCCACAGAGCCATGTTGGACTCCTCATAGCCGGTGCGGACGGGGGAGATCTCCGCCCCATTGGCACGGGCAGAAGTGATGTCGTACCCCGGGTCCACACCGAAGCAGACCGTCCACCCCTGGCCGGAGGTGTTCTGGAACTGATAGGCGGCTCGGCCCTCCACCGTGCCAGCGGCGGTGTCTGGGAATACCTGGGCGGTGCGCCTGGAACAGGTGACTCCCTCGGCATACTCCAGTTCGAAGAGCCGGGAGGCGGTGAGGTCCGGATTGCTGTTGTCAAAGAAGGGCTGAGCTGCATAGGCCGCACCGGAACAGGCCAGGAGCAGCAGGGCGATCAACGGCCGACAGACCCGCCGGGCGCTCCGGGCCAGGGAACCCAGAAGCCCCTTCCCATACTGCCGGATACACAGCCAGGAGAGGGTCCAAACCCCCGCCAGGGCTGCCAGCCAGGTCAGGCGCATATAGGCCACCGACCGGTAGAGCCGGAAGTTGGAGAAGTCATCGGACAGGGCCCATACGCACGGATTGAGCCAGCACAGCTGCCACTTCCCGGCCCACACCGTCAGACTCAGGGCGGCGAAGGCGGCAAAGAGGACCAGGGACAGGTCAGAGCGCCGGGTGAACTGATAGGCGGCGGCCGCCGCCAGAATGGCCAGCCACAGGGCCAGCCCCATGAACAGCAGATAGGAGAGCAGGTAGTCCGTGCCGCCAAAGACGGAGCCGATGAGCTCCCGGCTGATGGGGAGCCAAACCAGCATGGTGAGGCCCAGACCCAGGACAGCGGCAGCGGCCAGGGCGGGCAGGCGCACCAGGGCCATGGTCAGGGGGGAGACCGCAGCGTCCATCAGCATGCCCACCCGGCTGCGCTCCGTGCGGTCCAGCTCGTACACTGTCAGCAGGCCGAACAGGATGCCCCCCACCACGCCCCCGGCCAGGGCGGGATCAGCCAGATACATGGACAGCATGGTGTCGGCGGCGGTGGGCTTGTACAGCACCAGCCCAGCCAGTGGGGAGAGCACAGTCAGTAAAATGACCAGCCAGGTCAGGCGGCTTTGGAATAGACGTCCCAGCTCCAGACAAAACAGATGCAGAGCTTTCATTGGACCGCCTCCCGGGAGATGAGGTAGAGGTAGGCGTCCTCCAGGGTAGGTTCTGCGGGCTGAGCGAAGCGGGGGAGGACATCGGCCACCGCCCGGCAGCGGATGCCCTGGCTGGTGTTCACCCGGGCCGTAATGTGCAGCCCCGCCTCCTGGGCCGCCTCCCGTTCCCAGAACACCCCCACGTGTCCAGCGGCGGACTGGATCAGGGCTTCCGGAGTGCCGGTGAACAGGACCCTGCCCTGGTCCATAACGACCAGCTGGCCGCAGACCGACTGCACATCCTCAATGATATGGGTGGACAGCAGCACCAGCCGGTCCTGGGCTGTCTGGGAAAAGAGGTTGCGGAAGTGGATGCGCTCCTCCGGGTCCAGGCCCACGGTGGGCTCGTCAAAGATGAGGAACTCCGGGTCTCCCAGCAGAGCCTGGGCGATTCCCACCCGCTGGCGCTGGCCTCCGGAGAGAGTGCGGATTCTGGCCCGGCGCTTCTCCTCCAGATTGACGGCCCGGATGACCTGGTCGATGGCGGAGCGGCTGTTCCTCAGCCCCTTCAGGGCAGCCATGTAGTCCAGGAGCTGATAGACGGTGAGCTCGTCATACAGGCCGAAGGACTGGGGGAGATAGCCCAGACGGGCTTTGAGCGCCCGCTGGGATCGGTCCAGCGGGTGCCCGTCCACCAGGATGGAGCCCTGGGTGGGCAGGAGGGCGGCCACCAGCAGCTTCATCAGGGTGGACTTGCCCGCCCCGTTGGGGCCCAGAAGCCCCACCAGGCTGGGGCTGGTCAGGTCCAGGTCCAGTCGCTGGAGGGCCTGCTTCCCGCTGGGATAGGTCATAGAGAGATCTTGGATTTGGATTTGCATGGGTCAACATCCTTTCGTCTTGGGTTCCATGTCAGGATACCGGTGCAATGTGGAGAGCGATTGAAGAAAAGATGTGTTTTGTATGAAGATGGCGGAGAGGCCAGGGCAATCATGTCCCCGCCCGGGAGGCGGACGGGGACAGATGGCTTAGGCCTGAGAGATGGCCCGGAGAGCGGTGATAAGAGGAGGCTCGCCTGGGGGAGAGGGGAGGTCTGGGAGGGTGCCCAGCTCCTCGTTGCTGCTCCCGTCGGGATTGAGGCCGAATACAGGGGTGTACTGGACCAAGATCCCGCTGTTGGGCAGCTGGAGAAAGACCGGGTCTGTCCCGATGCCGTCTCCGCTGGTGGCACTGCCCACCAGCGTGGCAAAACCGGTCTGTTGGCAGAAGAGGGCGAAGGATTCGGAGGCGGAGTAGACGGACTCGTCTACCAGGACCCAGATGCGGCCCCGGAAGGGGCTGGGCTGATCAGCCGGCTCCACCCTGTGGCAGACTCGGACAAAGTGGGTGGCTAGATCCAGGTCCCCCGGCTCAAGATGAGGCAGACTGGGGAGCTGGTTCAGGGGGAGGAGACACTCGGCGGGAAAGACCTGATCCAAATAAGGGGCGTTGTTGCGGCTGTGGCGGACCAGGGCCAGGTGCTCGCTGGACAGGGGCCCATCAATGTGGGGGGCGACCAACAGCTCCTCCCAGTAAGCCTCGCTCCCGCCGCTGTTGTCCGTCAGATCAAAGATCAGGTCGGTGCAGTCCCCACACTGCCGGTAGAAGTCAGACAGGATGGCACGGTCCGCCTCGTACTCGGCGGGAAAACTGTCGATTTTCACATAGCCCACCCCACTCTCTGGCAACAGGAGGGGGATCACGCCGCCAGCAGCGGGGGCCGGCGTCTCCAGGGCCGGCTCCTCTTCCTCACTTGAGGAGTTAATGGCGCGGTCCAGGGCCAGGAGGGAGCGGTACTTTTCGCGGGTCTCTTTCCGCTCGAGAATGTCGGCCCAGGCCGTCTGCCCGCTCCGCTGGTAGAGCCTGGCGGATGGGAGGAGACTGAAGTAGTCGGCGGGCTCCACAATGGACAGATGCCCGTTGTTCCCCAGCAGGAACAGGGTGCTGTAAACCGCTTGATAAAAGGTCTGATCGCTGTCGCTTTCGGCCACCATGTCCCGGTAGCTGGTGTAGATCCCTTCCACATCCACCCCTTCCCGATCTAAAATCCCCCAGCAGGGATAGCTGTCGGCCAGAACAGACCAGAGATACTTGTAGTCCTCCATCCGCTGCTCTGCGGTCAGACCCAGCATGTGATCTGGAGAAGGGGTGTCCTGGGCCTGACTGAGCGGCAGACTCAGAGACAGGGCGGCGGCAGCTAGTACTGCCGCCGCCATCTGTTTCCTCAATTTCATACAAACACTTCCTTTCTGGAAAACAGGATATCGTGCCTTTATGAAAGGAGTGTGAAGGGGGCCTTACGACTTTCTGACACAAACCTTACAGAACTCTTACAGCATTTGAATGTTTTACCCAATAGGGAGTACAAACAGGAGGGCATTGATTTTCTGCCGGGGCATGTTATACTAAAAGAAAAATGGTGCAGGGAGGCGGACATGGTGGGGGAGAAGAGGCTTTGGAAGCTGGACCAGGGGCTGTGCGTGCTTTTGATGCTGTTGATCCCCCTCCAGCTGTGTCTCAGCATTGCCAACTTGTTTTACGGGATAGACAAGGGTTATGGACACAGCTTCCCACTATGGTCCTATGTCCTGAGTGCGGCTTATCTGTGCGTCGTGTTGTCCGCCGACGGATTCATGATCTGCGTCGGACGGCTGGAGCTGTCCAAATTCGTGGGCAGGTACTGGCTCTCCGCCTGCGGGGCACTGGCGGCAGCGGCCCTGCTGAGGCTGGTGCCGGAGGGCGGGATGATCGCTCTGCTCCTGCTGGCATACACGCCTGTCCTGGTGTTGGTTCCACTGCTGGAAACGCTGGGGATCGGAGAGATATCTCCGATGATGGCAGCCGTGGGCATGTTCTGCTTGTGCAACTGGCTGATCTGCAGGTGCTTTGTGAGGAAGAAATAGGATGACACAGGTCGGGGGCCAAAGCTCCGGAGTATAAACAGCATCCCGCCCGGCTATCAGCCGGGCGGGATGCTGTTTATATGGCAGGTGCGCCGGAGCGGAGGGGATCAACTGGCCGTTTCCGGCGGAAAAATCACACGGGCCCGCACGCCGTCGGTGATATTTTCGATCTCGCACCGGGCCCCGTGCCGATCCAGGATCATCTTCACCAGGTAGAGCCCCAGACCGCTGCCGCCGGTGCGTCGGTTCCGGGACTGCTCCTCCCGGTAGAAGGGCTCAAACAGGCGGGGGAGGGCCTCCGCCCCAATCTGGACACCGGTGTTCTCCACCACCAGGGTGGGCCGCCCGTCCAGGCGCAGGGTGCGCACCCGGATGCGGGCCCCGGCGGGGGAGTACAGGGCCGCGTTGGACAGCAGATTGTCCACCGCCCGTCCCAGCAGGCTGGGATCGCCCCGGAGGACGAGGCCGGGGGCCAGGGACAGGGAGAGGTCCATCTCCCGCTGATCCAGCAGCTCCCTGTCCTGCTCCAGCTGTTCCTCCACAAGCCGGGAGAGGTCCACCTCTTCCTTCCGCAGACCCGTCCCCGATTCCATCCGGGAGATGGTGAGGATCTCCCCCACCAGGGCCTCCATCCGGGACGTGACCTGAAGGGAGCGGGCCAGATACCGGTCCCGGTCCCGATAGACGCCCACCTCGTCCAGCATCCCGGTGAGCTGCCCCTTCAGGATGGTGACGGGGGTCTTCAGCTCGTGGGAGGCAGCGGCGAAAAAGGCGCTGCGCTGCCGCTCCAGCTCCCGTTCCCGCTCCATCTCTCCCAGCAGGGCGTCGTTGGCCGCTCTCAGGTCGGTCAGGGCGGCGGAGAGGCGCTGGGACATACGATCCAGACTGCGGCCCAGGGCGCCGATCTCATCCCGGCGGGTCTCCCCGCAGATCCAGCCAAAGTCCAGCTCTGCCATTTTCCCCGCAATGCCGCTGAGGCGGACGATGGGGCGGGTGATATAGCGGGAATAGACCACTGCGCACAGGGCAGAGAAGGCCAGCAGCACCAGCAGCACCCAGGGGGCCATCCGGGCCAGGGCCGCCACTGCCAGGTTTTCCGAGCGTACTCCGGGGGAGACATAGAGCTCGCAGGTCTGCCCGCCGGCAAAGGTGACCTCGGTAACCTGGGTGTCGCTGGCTATGGAGAGGGCGTATTCCCGGCCATCCTCCTGGATGATGGCTGCGGGCGGGTCCCCGTTCCACAGGGACTGGATCTCCGATGCGGTGAACATGGAGTCGGAGGTGACAGTCACTATCGTGCTCTCGTCCTCATAGACCGACTGGATGGAGAGCTGGGAGTTGGTGTCCTGAACGATGTGCCCATTGGCGTCCACCAGCATGACGGAGGATTTGGAGGCGCGGATGAACTCGTCCAGGATGGGGCCGCAGTCCTCCAGGGCGGTGACAGACAGGCGTTCCACCAGCAGGTCAGTCTGGGCCCGCAGATCGTCGCTGGCCGCCGCTGTGTAGGTGATGGGGGTGGCCCAGGCAATCAGGGCGAAGGTGATGGCCCCCGCCCCAAGCAGGATGAGGAGGGTAATGAGGAAGATGCGGACAGTGAGGCTCTCATGGAGCTTCCTTCGCAGCACGATAGCCCACCCCCCTCACTGTCTCGATGCAGTCGATGCCCAGCTTGTGACGGAGATTCTTGATGTGGCTGTCCACCACCCGCTCGTCCCCGAAGAAATCGTAGCCCCACAGCTTGGCCAGCAGCACCTCCCGGGTAAAGACCCGGCCAGGGCTGGAGAGAAAGGTGTGGAGCAGCTCGAACTCCCGGGCGGTGAGCTCCAGAGACCGGCCGGCCAGCCGCACCTCCATGGCCTCCGGGTCCAGGGTCAGATCCCCGTAGCGGAGAAGGGAGGGCGCGGTGCTGACACCCCCGGCACGGCGGAGGATGGCGGCGATCTTTTTCAGCAGCACCGGCATGGAGAAGGGCTTGGTCACATAGTCGTCGATCTCCAGGTCAAAGCCCCGAAGCTGCTCCGCCTCCCCGTCCAGGGCGGTGAGCATGAGGATGGGGACCTGGGATTCCTGGCGGATCAGCTCGCACACGCCGAAGCCGTCTATTTTGGGCAGCATGATGTCCAACAGGACCAGGTCAAAGGAGGCGGAGCGGAACAGCTCCAGGGCCTCCACCCCGTCTCCGGCCAGGCTGGTCTGGTAGCCGGCCTGCTGGAGATAGGCGGAGAGCAGCTCCTGGATGTCCGGCTCGTCTTCCACGATCAGGATTCGGTTCATTTTGTTCACCCCAATGACAGGATAACAGGAAAATATGAATTTTATATGGAGAGGGACAAAAAAACCAGAGCGGAGGGGAAGAGGCGGAAAAAGAGCCCCGGCTGCGGAGCAGAGGGCTCCGGCGGCTGGGGGCAGGACAGGGTCAGTCCCCGTACATGGGGGTGGAAAGATAGTGCTCTCCGGTGTCGGGGAGCAGGGCCACGATGGTCTTGCCCCGGTTCTCCGGCCGTCGGGCCAGCTGCACTGCGGCCCAGACCGCTGCGCCGGAGGAGATGCCAACCAGCACCCCTTCCAGCCGGCCCAGCCGGCCGCCCATGGCCAGGGCGTCCTGGTCCTCCACCTGGATGATCTCGTCATAGATCCCGGTGTCCAGCGCCTGAGGGACGAAGCCGGCCCCGATGCCCTGGATGGCGTGGGGCCCCGGCGTTCCGCCGCTGAGCACGGGGGAGGAGGCGGGTTCCACTGCCACGATCTGTACGTCCGGCCTGCGGGATCTCAGGTACTCGCCCACTCCGGTGATGGTGCCGCCGGAGCCTACCCCGGCCACGAAGATGTCCACCGTCCCGTCGGTGTCCGCCCAGATCTCCGGGCCGGTGGAGGTGCGGTGGGCGGCGGGATTGGCTGGGTTTTCGAATTGGCCGGGGATGAAGCTGCCAGGGATCTCCCGGGCCAGATCCTCCGCCCTGGCGATGGCCCCCGCCATGCCCAGCCGGCCCTCGGTCAGCACCACCTCGGCCCCATAGGCCAGCAGGAGCTGACGCCGCTCCTGGCTCATGGTGTCCGGCATGACGATGATGGCCCGATAGCCCCTGGCGGCGGCCACCAGTGCCAGACCGATGCCTGTGTTGCCCGAGGTGGGCTCGATGATGACAGAGCCGGATTTCAGAATGCCCCGGGCCTCCCCGTCGTCCAGCATGGATTTGGCGATGCGGTCCTTGGCGGACCCGCCGGGGTTGAAGCTCTCCAGCTTCCCCAGGATGCGGGCGCTCAGGCCCAGCTCCCGCTCAAGATGCGTCAGCTCCAGCAGGGGCGTCCCCCCGATCAGCTGCTCTACTGAGGTATAGATCTTTCCCATAGCGCTTATCCTCCGTTCTTTCTAACTGTCAGGTAGTTTAGGGGGATTATAGGCTTTTCCCCGGCAGGTGTCAAGAAAAAGCGGGGCCTGAGACTTCAAGGGCACACCCAACACACGGGATTTGTGATTTTTGTTGCCGTGGCGCCGGATCTGTGTTATAATTTTGACAAAGATACCTGAAAAAGGAAGGGAAGGAGCCGGCTGGGCCGGAGCGGCCCGGGTCGGAGGAGAGACAAAGGAGGCCTGTTATGGTAGAAGTCACCACTCTGGATCTGGTCATTATTGGACTGTATCTGCTCTTCATGCTGCTGGTGGGCGTGTGGTTCGTCAAGCGCATCAAGAACACGGATGACTATTATGTAGCGGGACGCACACTGGGGCCGGTGGTCCTGGCCGCCACCGTGTGTGCCACCATTATCGGAGGCAGCGCCATGATGGGGCGGGCGGGCATCGCCTACACCACGGGCTTCATGGCCATTGCCACCGCCCTGCCCTATATGCTGGGCATGTTTATCTTCTCCGGCTACGCCGGGCGTATTCAGCAGGTGGGGGAGAAGTACCACATCGAGTCCATCCCCAGCCTGTTCGAGTACCGCTTCGGAAAGCCGGCTAAATGCGTCCTGGCTGCTATGGTGGCTTTCGCCATGGTGGGCACGGTGGCCGCCCAGGTCACCGCCACCGCTACCATTATTAAGCTGCTGGGGGGACAGGTGGGCATCAGCTACGAGATGGGGGCTTTTATCGCCACCGCCATCTTCATCATCTATACCGCCGCCTCCGGACTGTTCGGCGTGGTGTACACCGATGTGGTGCAGTTTTTCATGCTCATTATCTTTGTCTACCTGATGATCCCATTTTCCAGTCTGGACTATCTGGGGGGCTTCGGGAGCTTCTGGGCCAGCCTGGACAAGAGCTACATCACCCCTGCCATTGACGGCAAGATACTGGGGGACATCGTCACCTATCTGGTGTTCACCATGGCGGGGGCGGAGATGTGGCAGCGGGCCTTCGCGGCCAAGGATAAAAAGTCGGCCAAGCGGGGCATGTTCTGGGGCACCGCCGTCTATGGCGTGACCATCGCCTTGCTGTTCCTGATGGGGCTGGCGGCCCAGCAGATCCTGCCCAACGTGGTGGAGGAGTTCGGCACCGCCGATGCCGTGATACCTGCCTTGGCCATCAAAATCCTGCCCCCCGGCCTGACGGGGCTGGCCCTGTCCGGCATCCTCTCCGTGATGATGAGCACGGCGGACAGCTATCTGCTGGTCTCTGTCCAGACGGTGGTCAGCGACCTAGGCAAGACCTTCCACCCCGCCATGAAGGAGAAGCAAGAGATCCTTTTCTCCCGCATCGCCTCGGTGGTGCTGGCCCTGGGGGCACTGGTCATCGCCCTGTATATCAAGAGTGCCTACGACGTGCTCATGTTCGCCTGGGCCTTCTACGCAGCGGCGGCCGGACTGCCCGCCCTGGCGGCTCTGTACTGGAAGAAAGCCACCAGCGCCGGCATCATGGCCGGGATGCTGGGGGGCTTCGTGGTCACCGTGGTCTGGAAGCTGGTGGGCGAGCCCATGGGTCTGGGTGCCACCGTCCCCGGCGCCATCGCCTGCGGCGTCCTGCTGGTGGGAGTCAGCCTGGCCACATACCGGAAGCGCCCCACTGTGATGGTGGAAGTGAAATAAGCGTCCGAGACGGGGAAGCGAGACGGTCGAAAAGAGGCAGTCTGCCACGGGCAGGGGTTGTCCGCGTGCGGACGCGAACTCTGCAAAGATTTTTCCACAGAGCGCCGGCCCCGCCCCCAAATAAAGGGCGGGGCCGGCGCTCTGTGAAAAAGCGGCATGGACGTTTTATGCCGTCTGGTCAGGCAGGTCCTCCAGGGAGGCGAAGGTGTAGCCCATGTTCTCCCAGCGGGTGAGCAGCTCGTCCAGGATCTCGGCGTTGGTCCGGGAGGTGGAGTGGAGCAGCACGATGGCCCCATTGTGGATGCGGGGGATGAGTTTGGAGAAGGCCTCCTCCGCCGTGGGCTGATCATCCACGTACCAGTCCACATAGGCCAGGCTCCAGAACACGGTGCGGTAGCCCAGGGCCTGGGCCTGGCGCAGATTCTCCTCGCTGTATTTTCCCTGCGGAGGGCGGTAGAACCGGGGGAGGGTCTGGCCGGTGGTCTCCTGGTACAGCTGTTCCAGCTCCTCCAGCTCCTGCTGAAATTTGCTCTGGTCCGAGATGGCGGACATGTCCGGATGGTGGAAGGTGTGGTTGCCCACGATGTGCCCCTCCTGAACCATACGGCGGATCAGGTCGGGGGAGGACTGGATCATGTGTCCCACTACAAAGAAGGCGGCCGGGGCCTGATGGTCCTTCAGCACGTCCAGGATCTGGGCGGTGTAGCCGTTCTCATATCCGCAGTCAAAGGTGAGGTAGAGGACCTTCTGGGTCGTGTCCCCCACATAGTAGGCGTCGTATTGGGCCAGGGACTGGGCGGTGGCGTTGCCCACAGGGGGCTCCCCCTCAGTCTGGAAGGACAGGCCCCAGTTGTCGGTGGAGGCGGCCATTGCCGCCGGGGCGGCAGCGGGGACGGGAGTGTCCTCACGCACAGCCAGCCAGAACAGCCCTCCCAGTACCAGGCAGAGCGCAGCTGCGGACAGCAGTGCGGTTCGGCGTGTGTGGTCCATAGATGTTCCCTCCTGCGTGTTTTCGGTCAGGTCAGCGCTAGGATGTGCAGGAGAGAGGCAAAATATGTACCGCTTATGCTGGAAAAGAAGGCCGCCGTTCCGCCTGGAGCCAAGCCGCTTTTTTGACAGATCTGTGCTTACCGGTCGGCCACTGCGGTCCGCATCCACTTTCCACTCTTCACCCGGAGCAGGGAGACCGCCGCACCCACGGCCCAGCCGGCGGGAATGGACCACCAGATGGCGTTGGCGCCGAAGGGGGTCAGATAGACCAGCGCGTAGGCGATGGCCACTCGGGAGAACAGGTTCGCCATAGAGCTGAGGGTGAACGCCCCCATGTCTCCGGCCCCCCGGAGCATCCCGTTGGGAACAAAGAGAACGCCCATGAGGATGTAAAAGACGGAGACGGTGCGCATGTAGGCCAGCCCGTAGCCCATGGCGCCGGAGGTGTCTCCCGGGTCCAGGAACAGGGAGAGCAGCTGGCTGCCGAACAGGAAGATGATCACCGTGATGACCAGGGAGAATACCACAACCATGAACAGGCAGGCCTTCAGGCCCTCCTTCACCCGGTCGTACTTGCCAGCGCCGATGTTCTGGGCGGTATAGCTGGACATGGCGTTGGAGAAGTTCATGTTGGGCAGCATGGCCAGGGTGTCGATCTTGGTGGCGGCGGTGTAGCCGGCGACCAGCACCTTGCCGAAGGAGTTGACCAGTCCCTGCATCATCATCATGGACAGGGAGACCAGGGACTGCTGGAGCATGGAGGGCAGGCCGATCTGGGCGATGCGCTTTACCGCCGTCATGTGGAACAGGGGGATCTTCATGTTGGCCCGCTCCGGCTCACAGGGCAGCTTCTTCATCCGTTGGAACATCACCACCAGGGAGGCGATGGCACACATTCCCTGAGCGATCAGGGTGGCCCAGGCCACCCCCGCCACCCCCATGTTGAACTGGATGACGAAGAGCAGGTCCAGCACGATGTTGGTCAGGCTGGAGATCATGAGAAAGATCAGCGGCGTTTTGCTGTCCCCCTGGGCGTTGTAGATGCCGTTGAGAGTGTTGTACAAAAACAGGAACACCGCTCCTCCAAAGTAGATCCGCAGGTACAGCCGGGAGTCATCCATAATGTCCGGGTCGGTGCCCAGCAGCTGGAGCAGAGGGCCGGCGAACACCGTCCCCAGGGCCATGATGATGAGGCCCAGCACGCTCAGGGAGATGATAGCGGTGGAGATGGTGGTCTTCATCTCGTGGATGCGCCTGGCCCCGAACAGCTGGGAGACCACCACGTTACAGCCCATAGACAGCCCGGAGGCCACCGCCACCGACAAAAACACGATGGGGAAGGAGGAGCCTACCGCTGCCACCGCGTCCTCCCCCACGAACTTGCCCACTACAGCGGTGTCCACCATGTTGTACAGCTGCTGGAACAGATTGCCCGCCACCATAGGCAGGGCAAAGAAAAACAGCAGGTTGAGAGGCTTGCCCTCTGTCAGATTTTTAACCATCGTCCCCTTCCTCTCCTCTTTTGTATTGCATGACATTTTCGATGATCCGGGACAAAAAGCTGTTATACAGTGTCCGTTCCTCGGAGGAGAACCCCCGGCAGCAGATGTCGTTCCAGCTCTCCAGGATCTTCTGGACGGCCCCAGCGCGCTCCTCCCCAGCCGGGGTAAGGGAGACCTGCTTCTCACGCCGGCACTGGTCACTCACCCAGCGCTCCACTAAGCCACGCTCCTCCAGACGGGCCACACTCCGGGCTACTGCCCCCTTATCCAGGGCGGTCTGGGCCGCGATGTCCTCCTGACGCAGGCAGTTTCCGCCCCACAGAAGGTAGAGTATCATGCCGTCCATGGGCTGGAATCCCAGAGGCGCCAGCTGCTCTCGAAAATACTGCTGCTTGATGCGGCGGAAAATCTCGCTCCGGTCCTGCATGGTCCCTGCCTCCCTTTTTATTGTTGTATCTATCAACAGTTGTATTTTACAATAATTTCTTAACAAAATCTATACACAAAGCTGACAAATTTAGCACTGCCGGGGGGAGACAGGGGAGGATGGGCCGGCGGTTCTTGGAGCAGAACACCACACAGTCCACCTTGTCCGGGAGCGGCTCACAGCAGATGAACCTGCTGGGGAACAGGGGGCGGGTCAGGACGCAGCCCTCTGTAAAGCGCTCCTATGATATTGGCGGTGTTGATGGCCATTTCTCTCTCACCGGGATGTCCTCAAATCCCTGCTTCATATGCGGGGCAACCGGCGCAGTGACCCGCGCGAGCGCGGCAATTTCCTTACTGGGCAGCTGGGCCATAGCCTCGCTCTCCGCCTCGGCGGAGAAGATAATGCTTCGGGCGTAGGCGACGCCTACCGGGGACAGACAGAGAAAAATCCTGCCTAGGGCAGAAAATGGCCGTCATTTTTGTGATTCTGTGGTATAATAGGATGACCTGTAAAAAACGGGCGGATCATGGGAAACTCCCTGGGATCGCTCTGGAAGACTTGGAAAGGCGGTGCAGCGATGGTCTATACCACCCACTATCAGTCCCCTCTGGGGGCTCTGCTCCTGGCGGCCAGGGGGGACGCACTGGCCGGCCTCTGGCTGGAGGGACAGAAATACTTTCTGGGTTCCCTGAAGGAGCCGGCGGAGCCCATGGAGGGCCACCCCGTGCTGCTCCAGGCCGGGGATTGGCTGTCCCGCTACTTTGCGGGGGAGCGGCCGGATTCCGGTGAGCTGAAGCTGGACCCCGGCGGCGGGGAATTTCGGAGGACAGTCTGGGAGGAGCTGTGCCGCATCCCCTATGGGAGCGTGACCACCTATGGCGCACTGGCCCGGACCGTGGCTGCCCGACTGGGCCGGGCCAGCATGTCAGCCCAGGCGGTCGGGGGCGCGGTGGGCCACAACCCCATCTCTATCCTCATCCCCTGCCACCGGGTGGTGGGGGCGGACGGCAGCCTTACCGGATACGCCGGGGGAATCGACAAGAAGCTCTGGCTTTTGGACCACGAGGGGGTGGAGACGGACCGCTTCTTCGTCCCCGACAACAGCACCGCGCCGTAAGGGAGGGGCCCATGGAGAGAAGGCGATGCAGGTGGGTCAACTTGAAAAACCCCCGCTATATCCGCTACCACGACGAGGAGTGGGGGAGGCCCCACTATGATGACGGCTATCTCTTTGAGCTGCTGGTGCTGGAATCCTTTCAGGCGGGGCTGTCCTGGGAGTGTATCCTGAACAAGCGGGAGAGCTTTCGGACAGCCTTTGACGGTTTCGACTGCCGCAAAGTGGCCGCCTACACCCAGGAGAAGATGGACGCCCTGGCTGCCGACCCCTCCATCGTCCGCAACCGGCGGAAGATCGCTGCGGCGGTGAACAACGCCAGGATCTTTTTAACGATCCAGGAGGAGTTCGGCAGCTTTTCCAACTATCTCTGGCACTTCACCCGGGGGGAGCAGGTGGTCCACCGGGACGGGCTCCTCCGGGCATCGTCGCCCCTGTCCGACGCAGTTTCCCGGGACCTGAAGGGAAGGGGGATGAGATTCGTGGGCTCCGTTATCATCTACTCCTACCTCCAGGCGGCGGGGATCATCGACGACCACGAGCCGGAGTGCGACTTCTGCTGCGGCCGGCAGAGGGCAAAGGAGCAGCCTTTGGGGATAGAATAGAGGCCCTCCGGGGCAGGAGGGCGGAAAGAAGGCAGCCCCGCATGGCACGCCATGCGGGGCTGCTCAATGCTGCTCCTGTCAGTTGAACTCATGGGGAGAGAGGTATTTCTGCGAACTCATCGCATAGCCGTTTTGATACTTGACAGTCAGGTAGACAGTCTCCTCCCCGTTGGTGAGCTGTACATAACAAACGCCGTCATCGTCGAACTGATGGGTGATGTCCAGCTTCTCTCCGTAATAGTAGATCCACACCGAGCCGTCATCCTCATAGGAGACCTCCGGCGCGTTGAGATGCTCCATCAGCTCCTCCGGGGTGAGCGGCCGTTCGGTGCCATCCGGCTCAAAGGCCACACCGCCTCCGCCGCGCTGCTGTGTCTCGCCGTTTTCATCTGTGTACTCCAGCGTATAGTGCCCCGGCTCTACTGTCATGACTGCGTCTGTCTGATCGCCGTGGAGCCAAAGCTGCACCCTGCGCTGGATGCTCCCCAGGTCGGCCGCATAAGCCGCACTTCCCGTAGCCAGCAGGAGTGCGGCCGCGAGGGCGATGACTGCGGTCCTGCGGCCGCTCTTTCTATGCTTCTGCTCTGTCATTTTCATTACCTCCGTCAGTGTGTCGGAGGGGGCATGCAGTGGGGCAAATGCCCTCTGAAACCGTTCCTGCTCTGTCATGGTGATTCCTCCTCCAAAATCGTTTTGAGTTTTGCCCTTGCCCGGAACAGCCTGGTGCTGACCGTTTTTTCCGGGATACGGAGCATGGATGCCACTTCCGCTGTGGAGTACCCCTCATAGTAAAAGAGCAGCAGCGGTACACGGTATTTCTTGTCCAGGGACATGACGCTTTTGAACAGCTCCTGGTCCCGCTCATGCTCAAATCCCAGCATCTCGGTGTAGTCATCGATGTTCTCCAGCCTGCGCCACGGTGAGCGGAAGAGCATCTTACAGCGATTGACGGTGGCGCGGATGAGCCAGTTTTTGAGGTGGGCGTCCGATTCAAACGCCTTTTCTGTCTTGTACAGCTCGATCAGTACATCCTGCGTCACATCATTTGCGTCATCCGGATTTTTCAGCCAGCCATAGGCCACGCGATAGATGGTGTCCATGTACCGCTCCGCGGTTCGGGCAAATGCTTCGTTTGAAAACATATATGTCTCTCCTTGAAAGGCCTTACACCCTATATGTGCAGAAGGAAGCCGATTCCTTTCACTTTGGAACAAAATTTTTTGTCCCGGCTGCCGAAGCTGCGGGCAAAGCGGGACGGAAGCAGCAGAAGACCTCCCTGCGGAACAGCAGCTCCAGCAGGGAGGTCTTGTCTCGACTCTCGTGGTCATTCTTTTGTATGCGGGCCTGCGCAGGGGAGAGGGCCGCCGTCTCGTTATCTCAGGGTGGGATTGCCCCCCTGCCTGGTGGGAATGTCCAGCAGGATGTCCTTGTTCTTTCCCGCCCGCAGCACGTAGCTGTCTCCCGGGTGGCCCATGAGCCCCTCAGCGCGCAGTCCCGCAGCCCTACCTCGCAAACGGTGATGCGCTCAGGCAGCTTCATACCATATCACGCTCCAAATCATATCAGGCAGAATATGTTCAAACACGGATGCTTACACCGAAACAGCTGTAGCCGTCACCGCTCCCGGGGCAGCTGGAGCACCGCGCCCTGATCGGCACTGGTGACCAGGGCCGCGTAGCGCTCCAGCGCCGGGGTAGCCGGCTTGTGGATGTGCCGGACCCGTTCCAGGCGGCGCTGGATCTCCTCCTCCGGGACACAGAGGGTCAGGGTGCGGTTGGGGATATCGATGATGATTCTGTCACCCTCTTCCACTGCGGCGATGGGGCCGCCGGCGGCAGCCTCCGGGGACACGTGGCCGATACAGGGCCCCCGGGTGGAGCCGGAGAAGCGCCCGTCGGTGACCAGGGCACAGTCCTCGTCCATCCCACGGCCTACGATAAGGGAGCATGTCATGTGCATCTCCCGCATCCCAGGACCACCCTTGGGCCCCTCGTACCGGATGACCAGCACGTCCCCCTTTTGGATCTTGTCGTTGGACACCGCCCAGCTGGCCTCCTCCATGGAGGTGAAGACCCGGGCCTGCCCCTCAAAGTAGTGCATGCTGGGCTTGACCCCCGCCTGTTTCACCACTGCGCCCTTGGGGGCCAGATTGCCGTGAAGAATAGCCAGGCCGCCCTCTGGCTTCTTGGGGTGGTCCAGGGAGAAGATGACATCGTTTTCCACCAGCTCAACCCCGGCGAGATTTTCGCCCACCGTCTTTCCACTGACCGTCATCTGCTCCAGGTCCAGCTTACGCTCCAGGGCCTTCATCACCGCAGGGACCCCGCCCTGCTCCTCCAGTACACTGAGGGGGTACTGCCCGGAGGGCTTGATATTGCAGAGATAGGGGATCTCCCGGCTCAGCTCATCAAAGTCATCCAGGGTGATGTGGATGCCCGCCTCATGGGCGATGGCGGGCAGATGTAAGGTGCTGTTGGTGGATGCTCCCATGGCCATGCTTACTCTGATGGCGTTGCGCAGGGCCTCCCGGGTCATGATCTTACGGGGCGTCAGGTCCTCCTTCACCATGGCCACGATCCGACGGCCCGACTGCTTGGCGATGCGCCGTTTTTTCGCGCTCACCGCGTGGGCCAGGCCGCAGCCGGGCAGGCTCATGCCCAGGGCCTCGGCCAGACAGCTCATGGTATTGGCTGTGCCCAGCATGGAGCAGGTGCCAACGCCGGGCAGGGCGGCCTCCTCGATCTTCATCAACTCGTCTTCGGTGAGCCTGCCGGTCTGGGTGCGGCCAATCAGCTCCCGCATGTCGGTGAGAGTGATCGCCTCCATGTCCTTGTACTTTCCAGGGAGCATGGGCCCGCCCGGGATGACGATGGCAGGGATGTTCAGCCTCATGGCGACCATCAGCATGCCGGGGACGATCTTGTCGCAGCCGGGGAGCATCACCATGCCGTCGAACTGATGGGCCTCGATCATGTACTCGGCGGAGTCGGCGATGAGTTCCCGGCTGGGCAGGGGATAGCTCATCCCTTTGTGCCCCTGGCAGATGCCGTCGCAGATGGCGATGGTGCTGAACTCCCGGGGGATGCCCCCCGCCTCGATGATCCCCTGCTTAACGAAGTCCGCCAGCTCCCGCAGGTGGAAGTGGCCTGGTACCATCTCAGTGAAAGAGTTGACCACTGCGATCATGGGTTTGCCCAGGTCCTCCCGGTCCAGACCGGTGCTGTACAGCAGCGCCCGGTGAGCCGCCCGCTCAATCCCGTTGGTCAGCATCCCGCTTCGGTAATCCTTAAAGTGCATCTTCTCCTCTGGCATGTTCAGCGCTCCTTTCCTGTGCGGCTGTTTTCATCTAGCAGTGTACCAGCGGATTGACAAAACCGCAAACACATTTTATATTTATTTTATAAACAAAAAAGTTGTATTTAGGGAGGGAGAGCGGTGAATATCAGTCTGGAATACTTTCTGGCCGTGGCGGAAGAGGAGAGCATCAGCCGGGCTGCGGAGCGGGTCATGGTGAGCCAGCAGGATATGAGCAACCATATCCGGCGTCTGGAAAAGCAGTACGGGCTCCTGTTTGAGCGGCGGCCCAGATTTGCCCTGACCCCAGCAGGGGAGGCCGTGCTGGCCACCTACCGGCAGGTGCGGCTGCTGGAGGAGAGCCTGGAAGACCGGCTCCGGGACCTGAGGGAGGATACAGAGGGGACCATCCGCCTGGGGATGCACATCGCGCGGGCGCGCATCCTGGTCCCCCCGGCGGCGGCCAGATTCTGCCGGGAGTTCCCCCACGTGCGCCTGGAGGTGGTCCACGGGGACACGGCCGTTCTGGAAGACAAGCTGGGGCAGGGGACGCTGCACCTGTTCCTGGGTGTAGATCCGGAGGAGCGTCCCCACTTCTGCTTCACGCCGGTGGGCTCGGAGACAGTCTATCTCGTGATTGCCGGGGCCCTGCTGGACCGCTGCTTCCCTCAAGGGGGCGCGGGGGATACCATTGACGAGACGCAGCTATCGCGCTTACCGTTGATCTTCAGCCCGACCATCAGCAAGACTCAGGCCCGGATCACAGACTTTTTCCGGCAGCACGGGCTCGCCACCGCATTTCAAATCACGGCGGGGGACTATGACCTCCAGCTCCGGCTGGCGGCCCAGGGCCTGGGGGCCTGCTTCTGCCCGGCTATGCACCTGCGGGACGTCCGGCACCTTTTGGAGGGTCCGGAGCCCATTCTTCGGCGGCTGTATGTCCCGGATCTGGACGTGCGTAACGAACTGAAGCTGGTGACCAACCGGCGGATGTATCACCCCCGCTATCTGGACGTCTTTGCCGGGATATTGGAGGAGGAGGCCAGGCGCGCCCTATTGTGCTGAGCGTCCCATTCCAGGCCGGACATGGGCCAATGGGCTCCAAAGCCGCCCCCTCCGCCCGAACAGGGCGGAGGGGGCGGCTTTGGGCGTTAGAAGTATG
>OIWN01000979.1_pt1 | contig 24583 bp, 18 predicted proteins | sample 1587591 | NCBI WGS metagenome assembly OIWN01 (sample SAMEA3888901, study PRJEB22519) | human gut metagenome | biome: human gut; feature: human-associated habitat; material: faeces | place: Denmark | collected 2010 | reverse complement strand
TTCAATCATTTATGTGGTTAAGTAATTCATCTATTGGAAGGAAAGTGGTGATGAGCGTAACAGGTATCGCCCTTGTCCTGTTTCTTACATTTCACATGTTGATGAACCTTGTTGCACTGTTTTCGGCGGAAGGTTATAACACAGTATGTGAATTCTTGGGTACTAACTGGTACGCTTTGATAGGTACCTTGGCGTTAGCTGCCTTGTTTGTAATTCACATCGTTTACGCTTTCTGGCTGACGATGTTGAACCGTGCCGCACGTGGTAACGAACGTTATGCGGTGAGTGCAAAGCCTAAAACTGTGGAATGGGCTTCTCAGAACATGTTGGCTTTGGGTGTGATTGTCATCCTGGGCTTGCTGTTGCACTTGTTCAACTTCTGGTACAACATGATGTTTGCCGAATTGATAGGCAATCCGATGATGGGCGGTCTGGAAGCAACCGACGGTTACGGTTACATTGTGCAGACTTTCTCTAATCCGGTATTCTTCGTTCTGTACATCGTTTGGTTGTGCGCTTTGTGGTTCCACTTGACTCATGGTTTCTGGAGCTCTATGCAGACATTAGGCTGGAACAACACCATCTGGATCAACCGTTGGAAGTGCATCTCTAACATTTATTCTACGATTATCGTGCTGGGCTTCATGCTGGTTGCGGTAGTATTTTTTGTGAAGAATTTATAATGTAGGCACTAGGTTACAGGTACTAGGTACTAGGTTACAGATACTTTATATTAAGGATGAAAAAACCTAGTCAACTAGTCAACTAGTTCCTAGTCAACTAAAAAAGAAAACAATTATGGCTAATATACTCGACTCTAAAATTCCTGAAGGTCCGATAGCTGAAAAATGGACCAACTATAAAGCTCACCAGAAACTGGTGAACCCCGCCAACAAACGTCGTTTGGATATCATCGTGGTAGGAACCGGTCTTGCAGGTGCTTCTGCAGCCGCTTCTTTGGGCGAAATGGGCTTCCGTGTGTTTAACTTCTGTATTCAGGATTCTCCGCGCCGCGCTCACTCTATCGCTGCTCAAGGTGGTATCAATGCTGCAAAGAATTATCAGAACGATGGCGACTCTGTATATCGTCTGTTTTATGATACTGTAAAAGGTGGTGACTATCGTGCACGTGAGGCAAACGTTTATCGTTTGGCTGAAGTTTCGAACAACATCATCGACCAATGCGTGGCTCAGGGTGTACCTTTCGCACGCGAATATGGAGGTCTGCTGGCAAACCGTTCGTTCGGTGGAGCACAGGTGTCACGTACATTCTATGCCAAAGGACAGACCGGACAGCAGTTGCTGTTGGGTGCTTACTCGGCATTGAGCCGTCAGGTAGGTGCAGGCACAGTCAAGCTGTATACTCGCTATGAAATGGAAGATGTGGTAATCATCGACGGCCGTGCCCGCGGTATCATTGCCAAGAATCTGGTAACCGGTAAACTGGAACGTTTTGCTGCACATGCTGTAGTTATCGCTACCGGTGGTTACGGTAATACTTACTTCTTGTCTACCAATGCGATGGCATGTAACTGCTCGGCTGCAATGGCTTGCTACCGTAAAGGTGCGTTCTTCGCTAATCCGGCATACGTGCAGATTCACCCGACTTGTATTCCGGTACACGGCGACAAGCAGTCTAAGTTGACTTTGATGTCTGAATCGTTGCGTAACGACGGACGTATCTGGGTTCCGAAGAAGCTGGAAGATGCCAAGGCTTTGCAGGCTGGTACCAAGAAAGGCAGTGACATTCCGGAAGAAGACCGTGACTATTACCTGGAACGTCGTTATCCGGCATTCGGTAACTTGGTTCCGCGTGACGTTGCCAGCCGTGCGGCTAAGGAACGTTGCGACCACGGTTTCGGTGTCAACAATACCGGCTTGGCTGTATTCCTCGACTTCTCTGAAAGTATCGAACGTCTGGGATTGGATGTAGTGCGCCAGCGTTACGGAAACCTCTTCGATATGTACGAAGAAATCACCGATGTGAACCCGGGCAAATTGGCAAACGAAATCAACGGCGTGAAATATTACAACCCGATGATGATTTATCCGGCTATCCACTACACCATGGGTGGTATCTGGGTAGACTACGAATTGCAGACTACCATTAAGGGTCTGTTTGCTATCGGCGAATGTAACTTCTCCGACCACGGCGCAAACCGTCTGGGTGCTTCTGCCTTGATGCAAGGCCTTGCTGATGGTTACTTTGTATTGCCTTACACCATCCAGAACTATCTGGCAGACCAAATCACTGTTCCCCGCTTCTCTACCGACTTGCCGGAATTTGAGGAAGCAGAAAAGGCTGTCCAGGCTAAGATTGACCACCTGATGGGAATCCAGGGCAAACGCTCGGTAGATTCTATCCACAAGGAACTGGGCCACATCATGTGGGAATACGTAGGTATGGGACGTACCGAAGCCGGACTGAAGACTGCTCTTGCGAAGCTGAAAGATATCCGCAAGGAATTCGAAACCAACTTGTTCATTCCGGGCAAGAAAGAAGGTCTGAACGTAGAATTGGATAAGGCAATCCGTTTGAACGACTTCATCACCATGGGTGAACTGATTGCATACGACGCATTGAACCGTAACGAATCGTGCGGTGGTCACTTCCGTGAAGAATATCAGACCGAAGAAGGCGAAGCCAAACGTGATGATGCCAACTATTTCTATGTATCTTGCTGGGAATACCAAGGCTCGGATGATAAAGCTCCGGTTCTCTACAAGGAACCGCTGGTTTACGAAGCGATTAAAGTTCAGACAAGAAATTATAAGAGTTAAGTTTTTGAGTTTTTAAGTTTTTAAGTTTGTAAGTTCAGACTTAGATGGGAACATATAAGGATTTGTTGGTGTGGCAGAAAAGTATGGAGCTGGTTAAGGCTGTATACCAACTGACAGCTGATTTTCCGATGGAAGAACGTTTTGGATTATCTAGTCAGATGAGGCGTTGTTCCTTGTCCATTCCTTCTAATATTTCAGAAGGTTTTGGAAGATGTTCCGATAAGGACTTGCTGCATTTCCTTTATATATCATTGGGTTCATCAAACGAATTAGATACTCAAATCATATTGGCTTTCGAGTTATCATTCATTAATGAGTCTCAATATAAAGCGGTGGAAGACTTGAATACTGAAGTCAATAAGATGCTTGCATCGTTGATATATAGAAGAAAAAACGGCATGGATACAAACTTGAAACCGGAAAACAATCAAAAAGGATAAAAAAAACTTAAAACGAAAAGGTGAGTAAAGAACTTAAAAACTAAAAAACTCACCAACTTAAAAACTAAAAATCTATGGATAAAAATATATCATTTACGCTGAAAATTTGGCGTCAGAACGGACCGAAGGAAAAAGGTCATTTCGATACATTCCAGATGAAAGATATCCCGGGCGATACTTCGTTCCTGGAAATGCTGGATATCTTGAACGAGCAGTTGGTTGAGTCTGGTAAAGAACCGGTAGTATTCGATCACGATTGCCGTGAAGGTATCTGCGGTATGTGTTCTCTGTATATTAACGGACATCCGCACGGACCTGCAACAGGTGCTACTACCTGCCAGCTCTATATGCGCCGTTTCCACGATGGCGATGTCATTACCGTTGAACCGTGGCGTTCGGCTGGTTTCCCGGTTATCAAAGACTTGATGGTAGACCGTACGGCTTACGACAAGATTATGCAGGCTGGTGGTTTCATCAGTGTACGTACAGGCGCTCCTCAGGATGCCAATGCTATCCTGATTCCGAAACAAGTGGCTGACGAAGCGATGGATGCCGCTTCTTGTATCGGTTGTGGCGCATGTGTAGCTGCTTGTAAGAACGGTTCGGCAATGCTGTTCGTATCAGCAAAGGTTAGCCAGCTGAATCTGTTGCCGCAAGGTAAACCGGAAGCTTTGCGCCGTGCGAAAGCCATGATTGCCAAGATGGACGAACTGGGCTTCGGCAACTGTACCAATACCCGTGCTTGTGAAGCTGAATGTCCGAAGAACGTTTCAATCAGCAACATCGCTCGTTTGAACCGCGACTTCATCAAGGCAAAACTGAAAGACTGATGATTTTTAGGTGCCAGAGGCTAGGTGACTAGTTGACTAGGTACTAGGTATCAGGCACTGGATATTTGGCGGGTTGACAAGTTGATAAGGATTTAAATCCAAGTCTTCTTGTCAACTCGTTTTTTATGAATGTCCGGGAGCTATGCAAAAGAATTTTAAACTATTTGTAATATCCTTGTATAATGTTGGAAGAATCAAGCTGAATGACTATATTTGCAAAGTGATTTTTTTCATAGTATTAGATTTAAGGTTAACAAGGTTGGGAGAAAGCGTTCTCCCATTTTTTTTGTTCTTGGGAACAGTTTCTGAATATCTGCAAAATGCCAATGGTATAAAAAGGAGTTATGCTCGCTTCGCTCACAGGAGTTAAAGGACAATGGTTCTGTTAGGGTTTCCATTAGTAAAAGTATTGGCTTCTCACTCACTTTAACTCCTTGGAATAACTCCTTATCTTGAGAAGCTGTTTTGAATTTCTCCAAAAAGTTTTTCTTGGCTTGATGTATCTGTTTTCGTGTGTGCTTTGGGCGATTTTTTGGTCCTTTTCGCTCCTGTTCTTCGTCAGATAGCCCGCTATCTTCCTCATCACAGAAGCGAAAATGCCTCAAAAACTCATCCCAAATCATCGCACGATAAATTCAAAACAGCTTCTGAAATTATCCGTTATTTTACAACTTGTTAATTTACCCTTTCTGTTTGTTAATATGTTTTAAAAATTAAACACTTGTATCTTAAATATATTTGTATTTAGTAATTAATTGCTACATTTACCCCGTTTTGATAGAGGTTCGATAGAGATTAAAAAAGTTCAGTATGAGATTACTAATTGTAAGTATTTGTCTGGTCGTGGCAAGTCTTACCGCATCTGCACAGAATGTGGTGGTCAAGACTAATTTATTATACGACATAACCGCAACAGCAAATCTTGGTATAGAATTTAAAGTGGCTCCGAAATGGACTGTAGACATATCGGGGAATCTCAATGCATGGACTTTCAGCGATAATAAGAAATGGAAACACTGGGTGCTGCAGCCCGAAGCACGCTATTGGCTGTGCGAACGTTTTAACGGACATTTTGTCGGTGCGCATCTTGTAGGCGGCATCTATAATATGGGAAACTGGAATACAGACTTTACTTTCCTGGGTACCGATTTCGGACAGCTGAAAGAACACCGCTACGAAGGCTGGCTGGTAGGGGCAGGCATAGCCTACGGATACCACTGGATGCTGGGCAGGCATTGGAGTGTGGAGGCTGAGATAGGCATCGGATATGTCTATACTCAGGCAGATAAGTACGAGTGTCCGCGCTGCGGAGAGCAGCTGGAAAACAACAAGCCACACCATTACGTGGGACCTACCAAAGCAGCGGTCAATCTCATTTATGTATTCTAACGGAAGGGAGGCGGTGGATATGAAAAGAATGACACGTAACATATTATCTTATTTGTTCGGGAGCGGGTTGGCTTTGTTGCCACTCATGTCTTTTGCACAGGTACCATCGGCGGGCAATGCTGTCGGTGTCGGTGACGTACAGATCAGCCGTGTGCGCGACAGTGTACGCATCACATTGCTGTTCCGTCTCGATAGCCTTCAGATACGTTCCAACCGTTCGCTGGTGCTTCAGCCGTTTTTCAAGGGAGAAAGCGGCGGGCAATGGTTGCCCTCCGTCGAACTGATGGGCCGCAAGCGTTACCTGTATTACCTGCGTAATGATTCGCTTGTTTATGCCGGAACGCCTTGCCGTGTGGTGAAAGCCGGTAAGGGGATGCCGTCCCGGCTTCCCTATCAGGCAGTCCTGCCCTACCAGCCGTGGATGGAAGGTGCGTCGCTCTATCTGGGTAAGGACGAATGCGGGTGCGGACAAGTAATAAACACCATGCAGCAGCCCCTTGTCGTAGCAGATATTGCGTGGCATCCGGCATTGGCATACATTGCTCCGCAGGTCGAGACCGTAAAGAGCCGTCAGCTCAGCGGCCGTGCTTATCTCGATTTTCCTGTCAACAAGACCGAAATTTACCCCGATTACCGGCGTAATCCGGCAGAACTGGCAAAGATACGTGCCACGATAGACAGTGTGCGTGCCGATAAAGACGTGAATATCGTGCAGATATACGTCAAGGGATATGCTTCGCCCGAAGGCACTTACCGTTCGAATGCACGTCTGGCAGAAGGCCGTACCGAGGCATTAAAAGGATATATCATGAACCGTTACGGGCTGGCTGGCGGCTTGTTTGCCGTAGATAGCGAGCCCGAGAACTGGGAAGGGCTGCGTGCCTATGTAGCCGGAAGCAACCTTGCCGATAAGGAAGGCATCCTGGAGATAATCGATAGCAAAGATGAGCCTGATGCCAAAGAGCACCGCTTGCGTTCGGCTTATCCGCAGGCATACCGCACCCTGCTTGCCGACTGTTATCCCGGACTGCGCCGTTCCGATTACCGCATCGACTATGTGATACGAGGTTTCAATGTAGACGAGGCGAAGCAAGTCATCCGCACCCGTCCGCAGAACCTGTCGTTGCAGGAAATGTTTGCCGTGGCGCAGACCTACCGTCCCGGAAGTCCGGAGTTTATCGAGGTGTTCCAGATAGCGGTGCAATATTATCCCACCGACCCCGTAGCCAACCTCAATGCGGCAAATGCCTTGCTGGAACACGGTTTGGCAGAACAGGCGTTGCCTTACTTGACGAAGGCGGGCGACACGCCGCAGGCTGCCAATGCCCGGGGAGTAGCCATGCGGATGTTGGGTCGTTACGCCGAAGCCGAAACTCATTTGCGTAAGGCTGCCGAAGCGGGACTGAAGGAAGCCGAAACAAACTTGAAAGGACTATAAAAATGAAGAATGAAGAATTAAGAATGAAGAATTTAGAGATACGTTTGGTATAAGTTGATGATGAATGAAGAATTAAGAATGCGAGAATTCTTCATTCCTCATTCTTCATTCTTCATTAAAATAAATATTGCTCTTTGACTTATTGGGAAATACGGAAATAAAGTGTAACTTTGCGGTATAGGATGTTTTCACCACAGATTACACGGATTTTAATTATACTGTGTGCGGGATGTATTTGTGCATTTGGAAATTAAACGCAGAGACGCAAAGGACACGGAGCTAACCGATGCCACTCTCTGTGCTCTTTGCCCTCTCTAAATATAAAGTCTCTGCGCCTTTGCGTCTCTGCGTTTATAAAAAAGCACAAACTTATTTCGCATGGAGTATTAGATAAATGACTTCTGTAGGGGCGTATCGCATACGCCCGGATGCATCCGCACTGTTATTCTTACCCGATTACATCTTTTAGCGGCGGCTCGCTTAGCCTGCCTCTTTATCCCCTCCATACTACTGCCTGTTTTGTAAGATTAATAATCTTACAGGCGGAAGAATAATAATCTTACAGCCGGAAGATTAATAATCTTACACGCGTAAGATTAATAATCTTGTTGCGGAAGGAGCTTGATTACTCTCCGTATTTCCCCATAAGCCGAGCCAAGAGATAGAGAATGCGACAGGGCTTTTTGAAAGCCCCGGAGAACTGAGATTACTAATTTAATTATATTACGATTATGAAAAAAGTGAAGTATTTAGCGATGTTGCTCGCGGCAGGCATGTTCGCCGCTTGTAGCGACAATTTGGAAGATGCTGGGGCTGGGAATTCTGGCGGAACGACTCCAAGTACTACGGAGGGCTATGTGAAAGTGGCGATTAATATGCCTACTACGAGTGGAAATGTATCAAGAGTGGATGATGGAAGTTATGTAGATTTAGAAGATGGTTTAGAAAAAGAATATAAAGTCAACAATGGATACATTGTATTCTTTAGTGCAGCCAAAACAATTACAGACCCTGACAATGATGCTACATTTGTTAGTGCTTATGATTTGGGGAATTTAACCCAACAGGATGTAGCTAATAACCAACAGGTCTCCACATTAGTATCTACTATAACTGAAGCTCCGTTAGTAGGGAGTAATAATAAGTTATATGCATTGATAATATTGAACCCTTCATCGAATATTCAGTTGACTGGTACAGGTAGTGGTGCTCGTGGTCTAAAAATAGGGGAAAGTGAATTAACAGCAGGAACTTCAAAATTAAGTGCTTTACAAGAAAAACTTTCAAATCAAAATGTTAGTTCTTATACAGGTACGAGTGATAAGCCTGCTTTTACCATGTGTAATGCTCCTTTATCTAATAAAGCCAATACTCATACTACAGCAACAGAGTTTGTTGATAAAACACTTGTAGAAGTAGACGTATATGATAATGAAACAGACGCAAGAGGGGCAGATCCCAATCAGATTTATGTGGAGCGTGTTGTCGCAAAGGTAACTTTGGCGGGCTTTACTTATTCCAATAGTCAATATACAAAAAATGTAGTTAATGCAAATAATGTGTATGACGGTGATCAAGTTATTTTAACGGGATGGACATTGAATGTTACAAATAAATCAACGAAATTAGTACGTGATGCTGGTGATATTGCTACATGGATGAATAGTACAACTTATGGAACCGTTAAACGTTTTGTCGGAACAACAGAAGTTGGAACTGGTGCAGGCTATCGTATTTACTGGGCAGAAGATGGTAATTATGACGGTAAGGATTACAATAACGAATTTAATATTTATGTAACTGGTACGGCAGGAACTGGTGAAACTACAATAACAGAGAGCGATTGGAATAAAGATGCCGAACATGATGATAAATCTTTTCCATTGTATTGTTTAGAAAATACAATGGGGCATAATCAACAAAATAAAAATCAAACAACAGGAGTTATTTTGAAAACTACTTACTTGGCGAAAATTGGGAATGAACAAAATGCGACTGCAGGTGATTTCTTTATTTGTGGAACTGACCCTACGGCATATAGAGCACATACACAAACGGGAGATAGCCCAGCTACTGGTTTATTGGAAAAGATGGAAGGATTATTTGATCCTCAAATTGATATAGAATTAAAGTCAGGAACTCTTAATGGTGGTACATATAATTCTACAAATTTGAATGATTTAGTACAGAAGGTTACTGATGGAAGTCAAAGCAATTTATCGTCAGACGAAATAGAAACAATATGGAATGCACTTGGTGAGATTCGTTATTACAAAAATGGAGACAGTTATTATTATACAATGCTTATTCGCCATTTTGATGATACGGAAGGTGTCATTTATACCGCAGGAACTGATAATGGATATGCAGAAAAGCACCTTGGACGTTATGGTGTAGTACGTAACAACTGGTATGAATTGAATGTTAAGAGTATTAGCGGTCCTGGAGAACCAGATGTTGATAATCCTGGTGGAGGACCTGATGATGATAATGAAGGTTATATCAATTGTACTATCAATGTCCTCTCTTGGGCAAAACGTGCACAAGATGTAGAACTCTAAAAACAGATAGAACCACTCTATCACTAACCCCATTGAACACAGCGACACAAAGCTGCGGTTGAATCAAATAAAAACCTCTGTGCCTTTGTGCCTCTGTGTTCAATGAAAATGTTCAAATAAAGAAACTTTACGCCTCTGTGTTCAATAAAAAACAAAACGAAATGAAAGTGAAACACATCATACGAATGCTGGCTCTCCTTGTGGCAGGAGCGGGACTCACAGCCTGTACCGACTGGATGTACGACGACCGCAGCGGATGCGAACACGGCTTATGGCTCAGCTTCAAATACGATTACAACCTGCAGCGTGCCGACCTGATCGACCATGTGGGCAGCGTAGGCGTATTCGTTTACGACGAAGAAGGGCGTTTTGTCACCTCGTTCGTACAGCCCGACATGCATCAGGCAGAGCCTTACCGCATGTATTTCGACCTTCCCGAAGGACGCTACCGCTTCATTGCGTTAGCCGACCAGCATGAGTACGAAGACTTAGAGGCTGAGCCGAGTGGCATGTATCTGTCGGAAGCACCACAGCCGGGCGACAGGATGGAAGATTTTTCCGTCATGCTGAAGCACGTACACGTAGGCGATGATTGGGCGATAGTGGACCGTGAAGTGAATCCGCTCGACACCTTGTGGTATGCCATCAGCGAGCAGTCGGTTTATGTCCCTTCCGACCGTTACGCGTATGATACCCTTTCGCTGGTGCGCGACACGAAGTCGATTTCCATCTCGCTCCGTGAGATAGACCATCCGGAACGCATGGATGTGGACGACTATACGTTCTCCATATCCCACCGCAACCTGATTATGAATTGCAACCCGAGCCGTGCCGACATGGTGGCAGACCTTACCGCTTCTGTAGCCGTCTATGCGCCATACATGAAGTGGAACACTTCCGACGACAGTTCTTCGCGTGCCGGTGCCGGACGTACGGCACATGCCGACTTCATGACCGCCCGCCTTTACGACGATGCAGACAACGAAGCAACGCTTACCATCCGTCACCGTGAGTCGGAGCGTACGGTGATAGAAGCCGACCTGTGCAACCTGATCGGCCAGCTCCGCAACTACGATGAAACGCAGCGTTACTCCCTCCAAGAGTTCCTCGACCGCGGCTACGACTTCCGCCTCACCTTCTTCCTGCAAGGTGGCGAGTGGCAATACGCCGAAGTATCCATCGGCATCCTCGGCTGGAGCAAGCGCATCCAGAATGTATCATTAGATTAAGCAAAACCATGAAACGAAACGCTCTGACATACCTCCTCCTCCCCTTCCTGCTGGCACTGCTCGTCACTGCCTGCAAGGACGACACGCTTCCCGCCTCTCCCGCAGAAGAAGAGGAAGCAGGCAGCGGTGTGTATGTAAGTGTGGTAGTGAATACGGGCGGCAGCAATGCTTCGCGTGTGCCTACGCCAAGAGAAGACGATGATTTGTCTAAACAATCGGGAACAGGCGATGAGAACATGGTGCATGACTTGACGGTATTCTTTTTGGATGATGACTTGAACAATGCGACAACAATCAATGCTTCTGCCTATTTCAGTGAAAAAGAGATTACTCCGGAAGCATCGGGAAACATCACGCGTTACACCGTGCAAAAGGAAATCGAAGGACTGTATGTAGGCAATACGTATCACGTGCTGGTGATAGCGAATGCTGGAGACTTAACAAATGAGATTACTGATATAGAAGGATTAAAAAATAAGACTTTTAATGAAGTCATCGTTACACACGATACGGAACAATGGTTTCTGATGGCTTCGGAAAAAGATAGCGGAGAAATAGAAATACGTGCCAACAATTCCGAATACAATCCGACATGGGTATCGGTTGATGTAGAACGCATGACGGCACGGGTGGATTGTGCATGGGAAGATGAATATGAAGTAAGTGGTGACAACATGTCCAGTGACGGTGGAAATTCCAGTCAAGACAAAGATAAAGTAACAATATTTGGTGCCGCTTTGGTAAACCGTTATGTAGGGAATACGTATGCTTTTAAACGGGTAACGAATGGTACGGATTTAAACACTGAAAACTATTTAGGTGATGAGACAAGAGAAAACGGGACAACTGGTAATGCCAGTAATTATGTATTAGACCCGCTGACAGTTTCAGGGAAGTATAATTCGCATTATACCTATTATTATATGGAGTATGTGAATTGGGATATAGAGAATGATTTTGCCAATCCTAAGAACAATGTTACTTCCGAACAGGAAGGGCGAACCTATTATTGCCTTAGCTATGCCCGTGAAAACATAAATACAGCAGAACAATTATCAAAAACAGATGGAATCCAACAATATGCTACGGGCATTATGTTCAAGGCACAATATACACCAGCCGGATTTCCTGAAGGAGAGACATTTTATCGTTATATGTCCCTCAATGGAAGCGGTTTGACCCTTTATACGGCAGAGGCTTTAATGAATGCTTTCCCCAATACCTTTACAAAAGAAAACCAAAGTGCATGGGGAGATATTGAAGGTTGTGATGTTTTTCTTAACGGTTGGTGTTATTATGTTTATTGGATACGTCATGCAGAGGACAACTCTGACGATATAAGTCCAATGGAATATGCCATGGTGCGTAATAATATATATCAGTTGTATGTAAATAGAATCAGTCAGTTAGGTACACCCGAACCGGATAGTAATGTGGAAGAAATAAATACTGAGGTGCATTTTCAAGTTAAACCTTGGAACATAAAGGATATAGAAGTTCCTGTTTTTGATTAATATGGGGGAATGAATATGAAGTTATTCAAGATATACATTATCAGTTTGGTTACAATGGCAATGATTGTTGCTTGTACAGATGAATGGGATTTGCAAAAAAATAATTTTATTCGTGAGGGAGTGCCTGTAACAGTTTCGTTGGATTTTGGGGTTTCGGCTTCGAAGATAGCAAGTCGTGCAGCCGAAAGCGAAACAACGGAACGTACGGTGAACCGTGTATATCTTTTTGTATTTAACTCTGACGGTTCGCTGGACAACAAGCAATTGTTTACGATAAATTCATCTACGGAAAGTTGTATAACCTCTGTCACAAGTTTTTCGATGCATTCCGGTTACGACAAGCGTTTTTATGCTATTGCCAATCCTACCAGTGGTTCAGGTACATTGGGAGCAAACGAGCTTGCAAGGATAGAAAGTGAAGATGAATTATTGGAACAAACTTCAAGTTTATTGATTCCTACCAATATTGAGCGTTCCTATTTTCTGATGTCTGGAAAAATGGAATTGGCTTCTGGAAGTACACAAATAGATGTAGATGAACACGGCAATATACAAGGAGCTGAAACCTGTACACATGATCAGCCGGTAATTGAATTGGAAAGAGTGGATGCGCGAATTACATTTAAGATAAAAGGCGCGGAAGGACTTAATTTTATACCAGATCGCTATTGGGTCGAAAATATACCTCAGCATACATACGTATTTCCTCATGATGAAGATTATACAGAAGAAAACGGATTGAACTATGTTTCCATGTCTGATGAGGAATATGATGTTCAGCGTAATGTAGAAGGACAGGACGAAAGCGGCAATTATATATTTGAGTTCTATTTGGCTGAAAATAGGCTAAGTCCCAAGAAAAATATAACGGACACAGATGCAAATAAAGAAGTAGAGAACTTATATGCGTTGCGTGAAAAAAGAGAAAAAGAAACAGGTATTATCGACCCCAATAAACCAGGGAAAGAAGAGGAAAATGGAGAATTTGAATACGCAAACCCCAATTCTACTTACGTAGTATTTCATGGAACATTATCTTATTTTGATAATGAAAAGCAAAGGTATGTGTATGCTGATGCTGAATATACAGTTCATTTAGGCAGCACGGGAGGAAGTTCAAATTGGAATGACCCTGAATATGTAAACAATTATCGTACGGAACGAAACACTCATTATACTTATACAGTAGAAATTGCCGGTGTGGAGAAAATGCGAGTGGAAGTGCAAGACGATAGAGAAGAACAACGTCCTGGTGTAGAAGGTGATGTGATTTTCTCAGGTGAAGCAGTGGCAGAAATGGATGCGCACTATGGGCGCACACGCTTTGTATTGAATAAACAAGATATATTAAGGGGATTGTCGTGGGCTGTACGCACTCCATTACAAAGTGGTATGAAGGCTTTTAACACAAAACAATTTGTAGAGAATAATAATAATGTCAGTACTGACAGAAATAACTATACACTTGAACAATGGGAATCCCTCCAAACAGATTTGAATCTTAACGATTACAAATGGGTGCAATTTGTGATTAACCGAGAAGCTGGTTATATAGAAAATGATGATTTTGCCAAATATCCAGGTTATCAATCTTACACAGGAAGTGATCCCAATGACCCTTATCAACCAGCACCACCGTTTGGCGGAGAAGGGGCAAATCCTGAATGGACTGAATATCCTGCAAATGGTAAAGTGGTTATGTATGATGCCAATCAATTGGTCAACCATCTATATGCCGAAGCTAAAAGAACAAATCCTGCTTCATCCATTTTTGATAGGAATGGTGATGTAATCATTACAGCTTTTGTAGACGAATATGTTTATGTATATGATCCACGCGAAGTATATTATCGTTCTCCTCTCACAGTCAAAACAGATGATAAAGATGTAAATTTACAATTATGGAAAGATGTAGTAAACCGTGATAATCGTATGCTCTATTTATGCACTACGGGAGCTATTTATAGTCCAGACGGCGAAACATCTGTTTCTGATAACGTATTTACCATTACGCAAAAACCTATTTATACATTCTTTAATGAGAACGATGATGCAATTACCGAAGCTTGGGGGACTGAATCTATTAACGAAACCGGGCCTATAAGTCCATATCCATCTGCCGGTGAATCTTACGGTGATCTTTATATAAATGAAAATGCCAATGGATTGCCTAATACGCGTAATGTGTTGTATAATAGCAGTAATGGAGCTCGTAATTTGAATTGGGACGATTTGATGTATTTAGACAATAGTCGTGAGCCTAATAATGATGGAACATTGCAACTGAAAGAAAACCGTAATAATATTTGGTATGCTTGCATTGCCCGTAACCGTGATTTAAATGGCAATAATATTGTCGACGAAGATGAAATACGTTGGTATTTGGCTTCCATAGACCAATTGACAGACATTTGGATAGGTCAATGGTCATTGAATGAATCAGCATGGCTCTATCATGGGACAGGCAATGTGCGGTCACATGTGGCCAGCAGCACTTATTATGTTGGTGGAAATACAGAAACCGGATCGCCTAACGACCCATTTGTGATATGGGCTGAAGAGGGAGCTTCACGTGGTGCATTGTCTGGCAGTACTGGATATAATGGCGAAGGGACGAATAACACAACTATTGTAGATGCAGACAAGTTTGGAAATAGCAGTAGATACCACTATCGTTGTGTTCGCAATTTAGGTATCAGTCTGGAGGAAAAATCTCCGGAAGTTGATCCTTATGTAAGCGTATCTACGGATAACCATTCATATACAAACGATAATGGAGAAACCTATCAAGAAATTATCCTTAGTATGGAAGGAATGGAAAGCAATTCCATTCGCACTGCTATTGTGCAAGATGCAGAATTGCCCAGTCATACAGAACGTGACTATACCAATCGTCCTTATCGGAAGTTTGCAGTGATTAAGAATCGAGATTTTTGGCTAAATTGGAAAGAAAATAGTAATAGTTGGGAACTAGGTTCTTGGGCTGATTATGAAAACGAAAATGTTTGTCCTGAAGGGTATCGTATGCCAAATCAACGAGAGTTAATGCTAATGTATATTAATATACCAAACGATCAGCAAACTGGCATGATTTGGTTCGATCCAAACTCTCAATATAAGGATAATAATCAATATGAAATGGATAATAATTTTGTAGATTTTACAAACCGGCACTATGTTTGTAGTACTAGTTTTGAATATGACAGTCAATATGGAGGCCATCGGCCTGGCTTTATGTATTCCGTATGGTCAGGGTTGTTGTATCTGGAAACAGATAGACGTCAAAATGATACAGGAACATCTGCTAACCACAATGATGGTTTTGTCCGCTGTGTCCGTGATGTTACTGAGTAAACGAATATCCCTCTACATTAAACAATACCAAGGTTTATGTGGTGGGATTTTTTCGAGTACTTGTATTGCTTTGGTATTGGCTTGACCATTACAAAATCTGCTATTGATTTATTGATATTTTCTTGTTTTATTCGTAAGTTTGCAAAAGCATGATTTTTAATAGTAATGACAAAGTTATAAAAGCATTGAGGATATGGCAAATAGTTACGAACAAATCATCAAAGACATAAATGAGCATCTGCAGAAAAGCGGACGAAGTTATTATTCCGATTTCTATATCGGCATATCAAGCGATGCCCGGAACAGATTGTTTAAGGAACATCATGTGAAAGAAAATTCCTGGTGGATTTATCGTGTTGCTGATTCTTCGGGCGTAGCCCGCGAAGTGGAACAATATTATTTAAAACTGGGAATGCGGGGAAACACTGGCGGAGGAGATGCCTCGGCTAATATGGTTTATTGTTATGCAGTCACTCCAACAACTACAGAATAACGCATTTAGGTTTTAAACACAAAGACAATGGACAATGAACAATTGACAATGGACAATGAACCGTGCGGCATCGCAATTGTCAATTATCAATTGTCAATTGAAAAGAACTTTGCACTTCTGTGTCTCTGCGTTCCATTTCCCGCAAACCGATTTGGTTCTACTATAACAAATGAAACAACACCATCGTTTTTCTTTCCGGCAGAAATTTTATATCTTTCCTCTAAAGAAAAACGTTTTCTTTATTCTGTCGGTGTAGAATCTCGCAGATTATATCTATATTTGCAATACCATTAATCAAATAGTCTGTAGTATGCAAGAAGAGGTTTTTAAATTCATTTCAGCCACATTCGGAATATCGGCAGCAATCACCTTTGCCGTTATCATGCTCGCATTTTGGTTAGTGTATTTCATTACAAAGAAAGTGACGATGATACATGCCAGACATGCCGAGCTGGGGAAAGACGAACAGGAAATGGAACAACGCGTCTTGAACACGCTTGACCGTAATGAGGATAATACGCGAAGACGGTTTGAGAGCGTAGAAAACAAAATCGATGAGATAAGAAGAGATATGTCATATATCAAAGGGAACATGGATTTCCTGCGCAACGATGGCGCAAACCTGATACAAAGCCACAGCTCCATATCGTTGACAAATGAGGGTAAAGAAATTGCCACGCAGATAGATGCAGACGGCATTATCAGCAAAAACTGGGAAAAGATTCGGAAGAATATCGAACTGTCGGAAGTAAATACGGCATACGATGTACAAGAATATTGTTTATGACAGCATCTGTAGAACCCGAAAAGTTTTTCGATGCGGATAGTATCATCCGGATAAAAGATTTTGCTTATCAGCACGGGAAGTCAGTACAGATTTACCTCTACATAATCGGTTTGCTGATTCGTGACAAGTTCTTGAAAGAACATCAAGGCAAGGCAACACTTTGATGAATCATCCCATATCTGTTCTTGCGGATTTTTTCGCTTCGCTCAACAACTCGTGCAATTCGCAAGTATTGAGTATGAGGAACCGAAGGTCGACGAAGTTTATTTTATAGTCTGGAGAATCGGGGCACGCGAAATGTATGGGCATAAAAAAAGGAGTACCGCTGTACTCCAACCTTTGTTAACCTTAAATCTAATACTATGAAAAACACATTGCAAAGGTACGGACTTCTGGGAAATATGCAAGCATTAGGATTATAAAAACGTGTTTTATAACATGCTTTAAGAAACGTACCTTCTTATTCAAAAGTCTTTAACAGATTAAGGCATCAGCTTACGCCAAGCTCTTTCCGTGCCACATCGAGTGCTTCGTTGATGTTGCTACAGATGTTTTCCTTGCCCAGCAAAGTATAGAAGCCCGACCGTTCCAATACGTCGTGCACTTGCGGATTGACACCCGAAAGGATGATGTGGATGTTTTCCTTTTGTGACATCTCGCACAGGGTAGTCAGGTTGTGTATGCCTGTAGAGTCGATGAAAGGCACTTTGCGCATGCGGATGATGCGTATCTGCGGGCGGTCGCCCAGCCGTGCCATGATTTCTTCAAATTTGGTGGCGATGCCGAAGAAGTAAGGTCCGTTTATTTCGTACACTTCCACGCCTTCGGGGATAACCAAGTGTTCTTCGTGCGTTTCCACGTCCGATTCCTTGTTGGGGTCGATTTCATCGGTAATGACCGATATCTGCGTGGTCTCCATCACTCGTTTCATGAACGATACGCAGGCGATGACCAGCCCCACTTCGATAGCCACGGTCAGGTCGAATATCACGGTGAGGAAGAAGGTGATAAGCAATACCGTTACATCGGATTTCGGGTTTTTCAACAGCCCTTTGAATACTCTCCAGCCACTCATGTTATAGGATACTACTACCAATACGCCGGCAAGGCACGCCATCGGGATGAACTTGGCGAGCGGCATCAGGAATATCAGGATGAGCAGAAGCACGATGGCATGAACGATACCGGCTATCGGCGAGCGGCCTCCGTTGTTGATATTGGTCATGGTGCGGGCAATGGCTCCCGTGGCAGGAATGCCGCCGAAGATGGGTGAGATAATGTTGGCAATGCCCTGTGCCACCAGTTCGGTGTTTGAGTCATGATGGTCTCCGATGACTCCGTCGGCTACGGTGGCGGAGAGTAAAGACTCTATTGCCCCCAGCACGGCGATGGTTATCGCTACGGGAAAAAGGTTCTTCACCGCTTCCCAGTCGAGCGAAGGTACGGTAGCTTCGGGTAATTGTGACTGGATGCTGAAGCGGTCGCCGATGGTGTCGATGCTGGTCACACCTCCGTACATCTTCATCAGGTATACCGCTACGGTCACAAGGATAATCGCTACCAGCGAGCCGGGAATCTTTTTCGAGAACTTGGGCGTGAGCGCGATAATCAGGATGCTGGCTATGCTGACCGCTACGTTCCACCAGTTGACGGTATCGAAATGACGTGCATAGAGTATCCATTTGCCGATAAAGTCGCCCGGCACCTTCTCGCCTCCGAATTGCAGGCCGAATACATCAGCTATCTGTGTGGTGAAGATGGTCAGGGCGATACCGCTTGTGAAACCGATGATGATGGGGTAGGGAATGAACTTGATGATGGTGCCCAGCCGGAACATTCCTAATATAATAAGGAGTATGCCCGCCATTAAGGTCGCTATCATCAGGCCTTCCAGTCCGTATTGCTGGATAATGCCGTAGATAATAACGATAAAGGCTCCCGTAGGTCCGCCTATCTGTACTTTGCTCCCGCCCAAAAGCGAGATGATGAATCCCGCTACGATAGCGGTGATGATGCCTTTTTCGGGACTTACTCCCGAAGCGATGCCAAAAGCAATGGCAAGCGGAAGGGCTACGATGCCTACGATGATGCCTGCCATCAGGTCGGTAGAGAAGTCCGACCGGGTGTAGTTCCGAAGCGTATCTACCAGCTTCGGCTTAAACTGAAATGTCTTCATATACCTATTGAAATAATTAAAATAATAAAAAAGAAGTGCAAAAGTATATATTTATCCGAACATAAACGACTACATTCCCGTTAATCTTTTAAGAAAAGGCAAGAAAGTCTTAATAGAACATAAAAGATTGATTGTAATGATTACAAATTTGAATAAAAATACTATCTTTGTAATGTTGAAAAGAAAACAATGTCTAACCACTAAATAACTAACGATTATGGGAAAAAGTATTAAAGGAACAAGAACAGAGAAGAATCTGGGTATTTCATTTGCTGGCGAATCACAGGCAAGAATGCGTTACACTTATTTTGCAAGTGCGGCAAAGAAAGAAGGATATGAACAAATTGCCGCTATCTTTACCGAAACTGCAGACCAGGAGAAAGAACATGCCAAGCGGATGTTTAAATGGCTGGAAGGCGGAATGGTGGAAATCACAGCCAGCTATCCTTCGGGTGTCATCGGAACTACACTGGAAAACCTGAAGGCTGCTGCAGCAGGCGAGAACGAGGAATGGTCGCTGGACTATCCGAAGTTTGCTGATATTGCCGATGAAGAAGGATTTCCTGCTATCGCCAAGATGTACCGTGAAATAGCTGTTGCCGAAAAGGGGCACGAAGAAAGATATCTTGCACTGGCAAAGAATGTAGAAGAAGGTAAGGTGTTCAAGAAAGATACCGAAGTGGTATGGCAATGCCGTAATTGCGGATACCTGTATGTAGGTACGGAAGCTCCCGAAACTTGTCCGGCTTGCTTGCATCCACAAGCTTACTTTGAAGTGCAGAAAACGAATTATTAAGCCTTGCTTGACAGCTCGGTAATTCATCACAGGGGACACAGGGATACAGGGGTATTTCTGTGTCCCTTGCGGTTTAAAATACCTACTTTCAGGTATTGACAAAACAGATGAAAGTTTGCAATTTTGCGGACATAGAAAATAACTTTTAAAATCAATAAATGTATGAAAATCAAATCAATCATAGGTCGTGAAGTGCTCGACTCGCGTGGCAATCCTACCGTAGAAGTGGATGTAATGCTGGAATCTGGTATAATGGGACGTGCTTCGGTTCCGTCCGGGGCTTCTACAGGCGAGCACGAAGCGTTGGAACTTCGCGATAAAGATCCGAAACGCTATGGCGGTAAGGGTGTATTGAAGGCTGTAGAGAATATCAATACGGTCATAGCTCCGGCTTTGACGGGCTGGTCTGTACTGGAACAGCGTGCCATCGACCGGAAAATGTTGGAACTGGACGGCACCAAGACAAAATCGAATTTGGGTGCCAATGCCATTTTGGGCGTTTCGCTTGCCGTGGCAAAAGCTGCTGCAAATTACCTGCACATTCCTCTCTATCGCTATATCGGAGGGGTAAATACGTATGTAATGCCGGTTCCGATGATGAACATCATCAATGGCGGTTCGCATAGCGATGCCCCGATTGCATTCCAAGAGTTTATGATTCGTCCGGTAGGTGCTTCTTCGTTCCGTGAAGGCTTGCGTATGGGGGCAGAAGTATTCCACGCCTTAAAGAAGGTTTTGCACGACCGTGGACTGAGTACGGCGGTAGGTGATGAAGGAGGTTTTGCGCCGACATTGAATGGTACGGAAGACGCACTTGACTCCATCCTTGCCGCTATCCGGGCAGCAGGCTACGAACCAGGCAAGGACGTGAAAATCGGTATGGACTGTGCGTCATCTGAGTTTTATAAGGATGGAGTATACGATTACACCATTTTCGAAGGGGAAAAAGGAAAGAAACGTACATCGGATGAACAAATCGCTTATCTGGAAGAGCTGATTGACAAATATCCGATTGATTCTATCGAAGACGGTATGAGTGAAAACGACTGGGAAGGCTGGCAGAAACTGACGGCACGTATCGGCGGACGTTGCCAGCTGGTAGGCGATGACCTGTTCGTAACCAATGTAGAATTCCTTTCGAAAGGAATCGCTATGGGATGTGCTAATTCCATATTGATAAAGGTAAACCAGATAGGCTCACTTAGCGAAACGCTGGATGCTATCGAGATGGCACACCGCCATGGTTATACTACGGTTACATCCCATCGTTCGGGTGAAACCGAAGATGCCACCATAGCCGATATAGCTGTAGCAACGAATAGCGGACAAATCAAGACCGGTTCGCTGAGCCGTTCGGACCGTATGGCGAAATACAACCAGTTGCTCCGTATCGAAGAAGAATTGGGCGACTTGGCAATATACGGATATAAGCGTATTAAATGAAAAAAATCACTTGAAACTTGTTATAAAGGGGAGATTTCAGCTGAAATTCTCCCCTTTTTCCCCTAAAATGAAGAAAAAATGAAAAAAAACAGGGAAATGTATTGCAGGTTTAAAAAATAGTTGTACCTTTGCAACCGCAATCGAGAGAGATAGCAACGAAAGAAAAACAAAATGGTGCGTTAGTTCAGTTGGTTAGAATACATGCCTGTCACGCATGGGGTCACGGGTTCGAGTCCCGTACGCACCGCAACAAACACTCGATTTTACACCCAAGAATGTAAAGTCGGGTGTTTTTCATTAAGAAGCAAAAAGAAAGGGGCTTAACTTACTTGAGTTTGCCCCTTATCTTGATTTTGGCATTAACAGTTCCGCTCGGTATTGATGATTTGTCTAACCCTATCTTTATTCAACTTGCGACAGGTCATTTATTAATACTTGCTCTAATTGTGGTGCTAATGGGGTTACTATTGTGCTATCTATATTCCACTTAACTTGGGAGGCTAATTTTGACTTCAAAGTTTTTTTGTACAGTTTCATTTCGTCTTTTGTAATATACTCATGTTCCAAAACATACAGTTCATCAATGATTTCAATCATCTGTTCTTTAATGTCTTTTTTGTGACTAAAGAACAACTTTCTATAGTTCTTTCTGTTTATCAAATCCATATAAGACTGATATTCCGGGTTATAGATATAATTCTCTGTCTGGTAATAGTTTTCGAGACGAGTAGTGTAACCGAAAAGTGTTTTGGGAGTCTTTTTTTTAGTTGCAAGTACATCGTATTCCACTCGTAAAACTCTTTGTATTGTATCTATCCTTATTACGCCTCCAACCACTTCATTTAATCGAAGTCGGCTATCTATGCTATCAGTAGTAAATTTCCAACCTTCTTTTTTCAACCTTTCCATTAGAGTGAGACCATCCAAACTGGGTGTGTAAATGTATTTATCTACAAGAGTATTTGCTCTTTCCTTGTCCATATCTATCAATGAATCGTTTTGGAAGTTACGAATCTTGATTGCAAATCTTTCCGCATCTTTATGTTTTGTGTCAATAAAGAAATCCAAATATCCATCCCTGAAATATTTCATACAGGAATCATTCAATTGATAACTTCTGAAGTAAGTCTTGAGATGAATATATTCTCTATTCTTCGCCGTAACTGTTACTGCGTTCAACTGATACTCAATGGGGTTTAGATAAATAGGGATATCCTCCTTAAATAGAGATGATTTAACACTTTTAGGCTTATAGGCAATATGTTGAATAGTAACAACTTCATCGTTTAAGTCTTGAGGTAATTTACCATCTATATCCGTCGTACCTATGACTGCCCCTTTGCTATTTAGAATCTGTGCGTATGATATACGTTGACCGGTCGTTTTGTCAAGCAAGACAGCTTGCCCCGAAACGTTAAGACTCACAAATAGTAATAAGAGTAAAATTGCAAAGCCTCGATATTCATACTTAATAATTGTCCGTAAGAAATCATTGCACATGATTCTTACTTTTACTTTTTTAATGCCCATCGCTGTGTCATTTTGTCCTTTAATATTCAGTTTTTCTTCTTTTGACATACAAATCGTAGATTTTATTCATTTGGGAAATGCCTGTCTGTGATTCTTTATTTACTTAGGCGGCACAAATATAGGAATAAAAAAGGAGCAACCAACATTTTTTGATTACTCCTTCTGTTCGATACGAGTGAATTAATGTTTATAATCTAAATCCACCTCCTTTTCTCGGTTCATTAGGTGCTTTCCGAAAACCATGCCCTAACTTGCCAAACTGTTCTTTGAACCATTCACCAATCGGTTGCCTGTTTATGGTCAGAACCAGTTTATTGTTATCGCTCGGATTCCTTTCCACCTTGAAAATATCATTCTTGATGTCAAACTTCCGCCTGTGTTCTTCGGAATAAATCCTGCCATTGCACCTGATAGCTTCTTTCTTTGTCAAAAGGTTCTCTATCATTTCTTTGGTAAAGCCGATGGTAGCGCACAACTTTTCCATTCTCAACATCTCCTTGAGCATAGGAAACCATTTGAATGCCTTTTCAAGCAAGGTATTCAGCCGTGATATTTCCTTGTCTTTGGCTTCAAGTTCCCGATTATGTATTCCTTGCAGGTTGCGTATCTGCTTGCCGTGCTGTTCCTGCATACGCTGCATTTGGGCTTTCAAGTCATCAATTCCCTTGTCCCGTTTGGCAATTTCCTGACGCAATACTTCATTGGACTGCTCCAGTTTCTTCATTTTCCCGCTGCCGAAGAGAGAACCCACTCCGCTTGCTATGACCGTAGCGGCATCGGTGGCTGCGCCTTTGAGCTTGTCCGTGCGTATCTCCGATTTCACCTGACGGAGTTCCCGCTCGGCAAGGTTTACCTGCTGTTCCTTATGCCGCTTTACGGCTTCTATGCGTTGCAGTTCGGCTTTCTGCTTCTCAATGATGAAATCGTTCCGTTCTAGATGTTCTTTGCCTGTTACGGCTTTTGACTTACCACGCTCCATCAGAAGGATGTCGGATGCCAAGGTCTGCATCTGCATCATGTCGTCGTCATTGAGCTTGCGGCTCTTGCCTGTATCGTGGTTCATCCAGTCGAATACGATATGGGCATGGTAATTCGGCTTGAACCATCTTTCGCCTACTTGAAAACTCTCCCTGTCCTCCGGTGCAGGCTGACCGTTCAGCCAATGCCCCTCGTCTTTGTGCAAGAAGATTTGAAGCGGAGTGATACCCCATCGTTTTTGGCACTCCTCGCCAAACCTACGCACATCCTCCAGTGTCGTGTCCGGTCTGATAAGCAATACTCCCTCACGGATGGGTGAGCATCCCGCCACCTTGATAATCTTGCCATTCTTCCCTTTGCGCTCACGTTCTTTTTCCTGCATGGCACGGCCTGTCTTTTCTTTGACCATGCGTTTGATGTTCTCATAGTGCGTCTGCAATTCGGGACTGCCGAAATCCGGATTTATCCATTGTTCGTTATCAGCCGTAAGTTCGGACACGATGTAGATTTTGGACTTGCCGATGTTGCGCATATACTCGGCAGTCCTCCGGTTATGAGCCTCGCTTGATGCCACGTTGCAAGGCTTGATATGTATGCTTGATTTTGTTGCCATCTTTTCAATTTTTGATTCGGTTATTACTAATTTGGTTTGCTGCTTTCCGCTCATAACCGCAGGGGGTTCTTAGGGGTGAAACCCATAAGCGGAGTTTCCAAAGAGAGGGTCACTCTTTGGTCGGGTTGCATAGGGCTGAAAGCCCTTGCCGGGTTCTTAGGGCAGTGTCCTAAGCCCCTCGGGAGAGCCCACAACTACGAAAGCGAAGCGTGTAGTTATAGTGGGCTATAA
>OIWN01000972.1_pt1 | contig 24665 bp, 32 predicted proteins | sample 1587591 | NCBI WGS metagenome assembly OIWN01 (sample SAMEA3888901, study PRJEB22519) | human gut metagenome | biome: human gut; feature: human-associated habitat; material: faeces | place: Denmark | collected 2010 | reverse complement strand
CCACGCCCATGCGGGCGCGGCTGCCGCGGCCAAAGGGCACCAGCACCATGCTGCCAAGTTTTACCGCATTCTGCTGATCCGGCATGACGGCATAGGTATAAAGCTTATCAAAGTGGAAGGTCGCATTGCTGACGGCAACGCCTACCGTTTTGGGCATTCGTCCAGCTCCTTCAAAATGTTATTCTGCGGCACCAATGCGCTGGCAGATGGCCTGATACAGTGCATCGGCGCAGGTATCGACCTGGTCGTTGACCAGCTTCAGGGTGAATTTATCCTGCTGGGCCAGCTCCTGCCGGGCGGTGGCAAGACGCTCCTGAATGCTGTCCTCGGTCTCGGTGCCGCGGCCGCGCAGACGGCGCTCCAGCTCCTCCACCGACGGCGGCAGCAGGAACACGGTGGTCGCGCCCGGGAACATGCGGCGGATGTTCGCTGCGCCGTGCACATCGATGACCAGAACGACCACCTTCCGGGCTGCCAGACGCTTGTCCACCTCTTCGCGCAGGGTACCGTAGTAGTTGCCGTTGTAGAAGTTGTGCTCCACCACCTGATCGTTCTCGATCAGCTGCTGGAACTGCTCCCGGGTGCGGTAATAATAATCCACGCCCTCCTGCTCACCGGGACGCGGTGCGCGGGTGGTGGCGGAAACAGTCTTTTCGATCTCCGGGTGTGCTTCGCGCAGTGCCTTCACCACGCTGTCCTTGCCGGTACCGGCCGCGCCGGAGACCACAAACAAATATTTATCGTTCGCCATGGGTCTGTTCCTCCTCTGCTGGTGTTTTGCCCTCCTGCCCTGCCGCACGGTTGGCCACCGTTTCCGGCTGAAGCGCCGAGAGCACCACATGATCGGAGTCCATGATAAGCACTGCACGGGTGCTGCGGCCATAGGATGCATCGATCAGCATTCCGCGCTCCCGCGCTTCCTTTACAAGGCGCTTGACCGGGGCGGAATCCGGGCTGACCACTGCCACCACACGGCCTGCACTGACCATATTGCCAAACCCGATGTTGATGAGCTTCATAAACCCCTCCGAATTTTCTGTATCACTCCAGATTCTGGATCTGTTCGCGGATCTTTTCGATCTCCGCCTTCATATCCACCACGATGCGGGTGATATCCAGATCCTGACACTTGGAGCCGATGGTATTGGTCTCGCGGTTCAGCTCCTGCGTCAAAAAGTCCAACTTGCGGCCCACCGGCTCGTCCAGCTTGAGGATATCGCGGTACTGCGCAATGTGGCTGCGCAGGCGCACCGTCTCTTCATCCACAGCGGTCTTATCGCCAAAAATAGCGGCCTCGGTCAGCACGCGGGCATCGTCGATATCGCGGTCCTCCAGAATGACCTTGAGCTTCTCGTACAGGCGGTTGGTGTAGGCTTCCACGCGGCCTGCGCTCAAAGTCTCCACCCTGCCCACGCACTCCTCGAGGAAGTTCAGGCGGTTTTCCACGTCTGCCTTCATCTTGGCACCCTCGGCGGCGCGCATCTCCACAAAGCGGTCCAGCGCCTGTGCGGTAACGGCAGAAACATCTTCCCACAGCTGTTCCTCGTCCACATCCGCGTGGCGGGTGGTGAGCACATCCGGGAAGCGGGTCAGCACGCCCGCAGAGATATCGTTCTTGACACCCAGCTGTTCCGAAATATCCCGCATGGCCTGCTGGTAGCTGCGTGCCAGCTCCATGTTGACGGCCACCACCGTATCGGCAGCGTCCACATTCTGCACGGTCATGCTCAGCTCCACCTTGCCGCGGGAAATGCGCTCGTTGAGCTGCTTTTTCAGGCGGCTGTCCAGATAGCTGCAGGTGCGCGGGATGCGCGAAGAATACTCAAAGTAGCGGGAATTCACGCTGCGCAGCTCCACCGTGATCTCACGGCCATTGCGCACAGCAGTCCCCCGGCCAAAGCCGGTCATGCTTAAGATCATAACGCTCTCCTGTTCTTACATTTTCAGTGTTTCAGCTTACAAGTTTCGGTATACGTATCCGCCTTTGGGTACACAAACCCATGTTACGATACATATAGTCTCATTTTACTATTCTTCGGCCCAAAATTCAAGGTGCACTGTTGCGTGCCGCCGCCAAAACCGGCCGCAATACACGGTGCAAAGCAAAAAAGCTCTGATACAAAATCTTCCGATCCTGTATCAGAGCCTGTTTCAGTTGGTTTTATATACGCAGGTCACGCTGTTCTGCAGCAGATTTGCGTTCAGCAGTGCGCGCTCCACCCAGTGGATATTGTCCGCAATGGTATCGCGGGAGACACCGTATTCTGCCGCAATGTTCTCCATGCTGCGGTACTCGCGGCGGTAGAGCAAAGTCAGCACCAGCTTATCCTGCATTGTGATCTTGGTAAAATGCGGCCTGCGCCGGTGCTCCTTGCAATAAGCCGCATTCAGTGCTTCCAGCATCTGGGCAAATTCCTTCCGGGTGATGCCGAAGGTAAATTCATAATCCTGCTCTGTAAATTCCGCAAGGCGCTGTACCGTGATGCTTCTCATGCAGATCACCTCTTCTTTTTCCGGGGATGCCCGGGTGTCGGCTGCATCCATTTTGATTCATTATAAAATGGATGGATTTTCATGTCAATGAGCCGCCGCCCATTTTTGGGGCCAGATCCGGTGCAAAACACAAAAAGGAGCCTCCCGCCGCAAAAGCGGGAAGCTCCTGAATCCGTTATGAAAGATCAGACGGGATGAGACTGATTGGTGTAGTCCACATGGTCGCCGTCCACGCCCTGCTTCTTGGCATTGCGCTTTTCAAAGAACTTGGGTGCCACCTGCGGGAACATTGCGTAGGTCAGCACATCCTCTTCCTGCGTTGCCCACTTGGCAGCTTCTGCCTTCAGCTTGTCCATCTCAGGAGCCAGAGTATCAGCAAAGCGGCAGGTAATGGGCTGCTCGTCGCCCAGGATCTTCTTGGTGAACTCGGGCTTGATGGGAGCGGGAGTCTTGCCGTAATCACCGTGGACCAGACCCTTGAACTCCTTGGTGACCATCTTGTAGCGCTCGCCCAGGATCACGTTGAACACAGCCTGCGTACCAACGATCTGGCTGGTGGGGGTGACCAGCGGCGGATAGCCTGCATCCTCGCGGACGCGGGGGATCTCTGCCAGCACTTCGTCCAGCTTATCTTCCTTGCCGGCATCCTTCAGCTGTTTGAGCATGTTGGAGAACATGCCGCCCGGCACCTGATACAGCAGGGTGTTTGCGTCCACGCCGAGGCTCTTCGGGCTGATCTGGCCGTTGGCAATGTACTTCTCGCGCAGCTTTGCAAAGTATGCGCGCACAACGTTCAGCTGCTTCAGATCCAGACCGGTGTCGTAATCGGTGCCCTGCAGGGCAGCGACCAGACTCTCGGTGGGCATGTGGCTGGTGCCCAGGCTCAGGGGGCTCATGGCGGTATCGATGATGTCGGCACCTGCCTCGATGCCCTTCAGGATGGACATGGAAGCCAGACCTGCGGTGTAGTGGCTGTGGATGTCAACAGGGATGCTGACGGTCTCCTTCAGCTTCTTCACCAGATCGTAGCAGGTATAGGGGGTCAGCAGACCGGCCATATCCTTGATGCAGATGGAGTTTGCGCCCATCTCCTCCAGGGTCTTGGCGTAGGCTGCAAAGTACTCGTTGTTGTGCACGGGGCTGAGGGTGTAGCTGATGCAGCCCTGCACATGAGCGCCTTCCTTGTTGGCTGCCTTGATGGCGGTCTGCAGGTTGCGCGGATCGTTCAGTGCATCGAAAATACGGATCACGTCGATGCCGTTTGCAACAGACTTCTGCACAAAGTACTCAACGGCATCGTCTGCATAGGGGCGGTAGCCCAGCATGTTCTGGCCGCGGAACAGCATCTGCAGCTTCTGGTGGGGCAGCTCCTTGCGCAGGATGCGCAGGCGCTCCCACGGGTCTTCGTCCAGAAAGCGGATGCAGCTGTCGAACGTAGCGCCGCCCCAGCACTCCACGGAGAAGTAGTTGATCTTATCCATTTCCGGCAGGATGGGACGCATCTCATCCATGGTCATGCGGGTGGCCAGCAGAGACTGGTGGGCATCGCGCAGGACGACCTCAGTAACCTTGATCGGCTTTTTGGCCATGATTGTCACCTCTCCCTTAGTTCATGGAAACCAGAACGTCACCGGAGTTGACGGTGTCGCCCTTGTTGACGTTGATGGAAGCCACAGTGCCATCCTGCGGAGCAACGATCTCGTTCTCCATCTTCATGGCCTCCAGGATCACCAGCACGTCGCCAGCCTTCACGGATGCACCGGCCTTGACCTTGACATCCAGAATGTTGCCGGGCATGGGAGCCTTGACGGCAACGGCACCAGCAGCGCCTGCAGCAGCCTTGGGAGCAGCAGCGGGAGCCGGAGCAGCCTTAGGAGCAGCGGGTGCGGCAGGAGCTGCAGCAGCGGCAGTCTCCTCCACGGAGACGCTGTAAGCAACGCCATTGACGGTAATATTGTAGTACTTCATGGAAGGATCCTCCAAATCAAAATCGTATCAAAAAGATTTATACAGACGATTACAGAGCCATGTTGCCGTGCTTCTTGGGCAGGCGGGCAGCACGCTTGGTGCTCAGCAGTTCCAGTGCGGCAACAACGCTTGCACGCACATTGGCTGCATCGCAGGTCAGGTCAGCAGCGCCGCAGGCAACTGCATTTGCTGCGCTGCACACCTCGGCGGTGTAAGCAGCAGCCTTTGCGTTGGTGGCTGCAATGATGTTGTCGGAAGCATCGATCTCTTCCTTGTACAGGACGCTGACCGCTGCGCTGGGTTCCAGTGCGCTGACGGTGCAGCCAGCCACGGCAATGCGCAGATCGGCAGCAGCCAGAGCGGTGTAAACAGGGCCGACGGCCTTGCCAGCCAGCACAGCCACCTTTGCGGTGGTAGCGTCGGCATAGGTAGCAGCCAGACGGGCAGCCTCACGGATGCCGCCTGCAATGTCATCGGTCGCGCTGGGCACAAAGCCCTCGGTATCCACAATGGTGATCACCGGCACGCTGAAGGCATCGCACAGGCGCACAAAGCGGGAAGCCTTGGCCACGCAGTTGTGGCACAGGGTCTTGCCGGTGGCCACAACGCCCACGGCGTTGCCGCCCACGGTGGCAAATGCGGTGTAAACAGACTTGCCAAAGCCTGCATACAGCTCCACAGCGCTGTCCTTATCGACCACGGCAGCAGCAGCCTTTGCAGGCTCTGCACCGGCAGCCAGAGCAGCAGTGGGCTGCTCGAACTCAAAGATCGCAGGGCCGGTCAGGTTGTTGGCCGGCAGCAGGCCCACGATGTGAGCAGCTTTCTCGGCAGCTTCCTCAGCAGTGGGTGCCACAACGGCAGCCACGCCAGCCTTTGCAGCGGCGGCTGCGGTGCCGGCATCGGCCACCTTGTCGCCCTTGGCAGCAGAGGTGAACGGAGCGGTGAAGAACAGCTCTGCGCCCTCAGCCATGATGCAGACATCTGCATTGGCAGCGCTCAGTGCGCTGGTGCCGCCGCAGACACCCAGAACAACAGCCACCTGCGGGATCACGCCGGAAACCTTTGCGATCTGCGCATTCAGCTTTGCGCTGGCGGTCAGCACGTCCAGACCCTCAGCCAGCTTTGCGCCGACGGAGTTGTAGAAGGTGACGACCGGGCAGCCAGTCTGAGCTGCCATCTCCAGAACCTTGATGTTCTTTTCAACATCCTTTACGGTAACAGCTTCGCCGTTCTGGTAAACAGCGTAAGCCTGCTGACCTGCCGCATAGCCGCAGGCAGCGCTCACTGCACCGTCAGCAAACAGTGCAGTGTATTCCCCGTCATCAAAAAACTTGGCGAGGATTTCTCCCTTATTGATCTTTGAAGCCATGGTAAGACCTCCTGGTTGTCTGTGTGAGCTTTCAAAATTAGTTTTATTATACTGAATTTTCCATAAAAATGCAAGAGATTCTATAAAAGTCCATGCGAATCAACATCTGTCGCGCAAAGTTCTACAATTTTTTAACGATTCATCGTTTCTCCGCTTTCTCGCCTTTTTGCGGGCATTTTGCGCCGCACACTCAGCTGCCGAAAATTCTCTTTTAATTTTGTGGATTCTGTCTGCCCCTGCTGCATTTTATTTTATAAGAAGTTATGTTACACTATATTTAATATGTAAATTTTTTTCGCAGAACAGCCCGCCGAGAAGCTTCGGGGCGGGTCATTTTGCAGAATATAAAAGGAAGGCCATGTCAAATTGAAAGATCTGCTCACTTCACTCCGCGCCTCCAACGAAACCTACAACTCCATGAAGCACTCCGCCCGGGCTATCATCCGCCGCGCCGAGATTCCCCTGCTCGCGGTCATCGTCCTGTATAAGGCTGCAACGAACCTGCTGTTCGTCCCCCTGATGCAGCAGCTCTGGTCGCTCACGCTGCGGTTCGCACCCATGCACTACCTGAGCAACAACAATGCTTCCGATATCTTTTCCTCCCCCGCGATCATCCTGTGCATCACGCTCATTGCCATCCTGACCGCGTTCTGGGCGCTGTATGAGTTTTCCGTCCTGCTGCATGGGCTGGATCTTGCCCGCAAGGGCGAAACGATCCGCCTGCCTGCCCTGCTGCGCACCTCTCTTGCAGATATCCGCCACGCATTCCTGCCGCAGAACTGGCTCGTTCTGGTCTACAGTGCCGTGCTGATCCTGTTCACAAACTTCTTCCTCGCCTATAACTATATCACGCAGCTTGCCGTGCCGGAATACATCATGGGTGTCATCCGGGCAAACAGCCGGTATTACCTGCTCTATCTGGCTGCCGGTGCCGCCCTGCTGTTCCTCTGTGTCAGCTGGGTGCTGGTGCTGCCGCTGTTCGTGCTGGAGCGCAAAAGCCTGTGGCAGTCGGTAAAGGAAAGCTTTTGCTGCATCCGCAGGCGCGTCTTCCGTGCTTTTCTTTTGCTGCTGCGCTGGAACCTCTCGGTCGTCCTGCGTTCCCTGCTGCTGACGGCAGCGGTTGCCGTGCCGCTGTACGGCATCATCATCGCGGTCGGGCTGCAGAGCACACAGGCCATGTTTGCACTGTCCCGCGCGGCGCTGGCCATTGAGATGCCTTTCTTCCAGTTCCTGATCGACAGCGCCATCACCATGGCGCAGTGCACGATCCTCGCCATGCTGCACTGCCGCCTGCGGGAGCCTCTCCCCTCTGAGCCGGAGCCGGTCCAGAGCGGAAAGCATCACCGTTCCACCGGCAGGCTGCTTCTGGGTGCATCGGTTGCGGGTGCTACTCTGCTCACCTTTGCACTGGCATTCTGTTACCTTGCCCTGCCCAGAGACGACGAGCTGCTCTCCATGCTGGGCGGCGTTGCGCCGGTAGTCACCGCGCACCGCGGCTACTCCGCTGCCGCACCGGAAAACACCCTGCCCGCTTTCCAGCTGGCCATCGATCAGGGCTGCGAGTGGGCCGAGCTGGATGTGCAGATGACCAGGGACGGCGTGGTCATGGTGACCCACGATACCAGCCTGCGCCGCTGCACCGGCCGCAACGAGAACATCTACGACCTGACCTATAACGAGGTTCGCAAGCTGGATGCCGGGCGCTGGTTCGGCCAGAAGTACACTGGTGCCAAAGTTCCCACACTGGAAGAAGTGCTGGACCTGTGCAAAGGTAAGATCCAGCTGAACATTGAGATCAAGCCCAATGCCGCCACCCCGGAGCTGGAAGCGGAAACCATCCGCATCATCCGCGAAAAAGGCTTTGCGCAGGACTGCACCATCACCTCGCAGAGTTATGAGACCCTCTGCAAGGTCAAGGAGCTGGCACCGGAGATCCGGACCGGCTATATCCTTGCACTGGGCGTGGGCAGTTATTACGATCTGCCTGCCGCAGATTTCTTCAGCGTACAGTCCACCTTTATCACCTCCGGTATGGTGCAGCAGATCCATAAGCGCAGCAAGACGATCTCCGCATGGACCGTCAACCGCGAAGAGGATGCCAGCGAACTGCTGAGCATCGGCGTGGACGACCTGATCACCGATAAGCCGGATATGATCCAGCAGCTGCTGAGCGAGGATGCCGACCTTGACAACAGCCTCGTCCTCCTGCGCGACTTCATCCGTGACCTGTTCGCTCCGTCCGATGTCGATGAACCCACTCCTGAGGAAGAGACCATCGAAGAAGCCATCGAGGACCCGGACGAATTGCTGGATGCGTCGTAATCGCGGCAAACATCAAGTATTCTGTTAAACTACCCGTACACACATAAAAAGCCCCCTGCCGGTGATGAACTGGCGGGGGGCTTGCAAGTTTACCTGATCCAGCTTTATCAAGAAAGCTTACTCGAGCTCGATTCCGGAAAGTAGGTTTTTGGTTATACCAAGTCCATTTTTCCGGTTTTGGCGTGCATAAATTCCGTTGCTTCCATTGTGTGTTTTTGAGTGCACAATGGATTGCTGTCAAATTGATGTCACGGGTCTTTGGCTATCTATCAAGTAGTTCATTCAGGTGTTAGATACACTATTATAATACACCCATTTACAAGGGAGGTCAATGGCATAAAAAAGAGGGCAGCTTTACGCTGTCCCCTTTTTCACTCGCCGTCTTTCCTTTGATCTGCCACAGGCTTCTCAAAGCCGGTTCGGTTTCGCACCCTCGGTTCAGGATTTGGCTCCCGAACCAATATCTCAGTTGGACTGCAATCCAGCGCTTCGCAGATGAGATCCAAGTGGTTCAAATTTATCCGTTCGGCGATTTCGTTGTAGTAATCGCTGATCGTAGTGGGGCGAATACCCGTGGCGCGTGCCAGATCTGCTTGCGTCCATTTCAGCTCGCCTAGCCTCTTGGACAGTAAAATTCTAATCATATTCTCGCTCGCTCCTTACAATAAAAGATAACTTTTTCCACTGGAAAAGTCAGGAAAATGTTAGATTATCACGAATCTTGTTATTTTTTATCGTAAAAGGGCCAAAGTTCGTCTTATATCCGCATAAACGAATAGCCGCGAACAAAGAAAAATCCCCCTACACCGGAGTGCAAGGGGAAGCAACTAATTTTTATGAGCCAATAAGCCAATCGCTTTCTGGCTTCGCAATGAGACGAGCATTATTATACGCCATATCCAATGTCAAACAAGTATGTCCTGTATAAACACCTTCACGGGCACCGACAGCCAATGAGAGATCAACCTTTTGTGGGTCTCCCAAACTAATTGGCAAAAGGAACTGAATCCGTCCATGATAGTATTGTGGCACGGCGGCCTTGTAGTTTTCTTTCACGCGAATTTTAGCGTACTCCAATGCAGCACGAAACAACATAGGAAGGTTACTCATATCTCTATACTGTTCGGGAATACGCTGACGGTTTCTTTCATCTTCCAAAATGTGATCAATATTGATACGCATTTCAAGGCGGGTATCAAACATCAAATCCGAAATACTGTCGAAATAACTTGCACGCTCCGGAAGCGGTGTAATTTGGCTGAGTTCCATTGCAGATTCTTTATAGAACCCTTTGAGTTTCCATTCAGCAGCACATTTCACATCATTTTTGTCGAATAACGCAAAAATAGGTTCAAAGTTTGGCGTAAACAAACCCGTGTTGAAACACACATTCTTCTTTGAAGCGTATATGTAGTTACCTTCAGGAGATGCTTCTTGCTGCGCACGAAGACGATTGAACGTGTGGTAAACATAATTTTCCAAAATTATGTTTTTTCGAGGACCTGGAGTCTGAGCATAACTCCAACGTTCTGGGCGAGCCATATCGGCCAGTCCTTGAATAGATGGCGCAAACTCTCCCAAATACGCAAATTTTCTGAGAGGTGGAACCAAATACCTTGACATATAGTGTCTCCTTTCATACCGATTCTTAACGAAAAGCAGCGTTCTATATCCAAGAGACTTGACTTTTTATAAAGCCTTTTGTATAATGGCTCTAGGAAACGTTGTAAGCCGCTATTCCGTTAATGTTTTAATGCTTACAGTAAATAAGTTATAGAAAGACACCGCAACGAGCAAGTTGATACGGTGTCTTTCTCTTTTAAAAGCTTTGGTTATTATTGTACCACACTTTTTTGTTGTTTACAATACTCAACAAAAAAACACCCCCGTTACCCACTTCGACTTATAGTCTGATGGGTAACGGGGGTGTAATCATTTGCTCCGAGTATTCAGGTCGGCAAGCTGGCGTTGGTCGGATTCCCTATATCGCTCATCCACACCTTCCAGATGTGCAAGGCTTCTTTTCAGCTCTCCATTCCAATAAATCTGACCCGTTTCGGTCTCCATTCGCTCAATGCCGGCACAAATGCAGGATAGCAGGTCAAATGTAGCCTTTCGGCTATCCATCTGCAAAATATACCGTTCTCGGCGCTGTTCATCGTCCTTTTCGCGTTTCTTTGCAGCACGATCGGCAGCTCCCTTGATAAGGATTTGATTCACCGCAAAACTAATCGCTCCACCCAGAAGTGTTCCAAGAAAAGCAATTACCGCTAAAAGCCACGCCGGAACGGCGACAGTGACTGTTTCAGCTGTCCCTGCAAGCACCTACATCCTCCTTTCAGTCCTCCGGCTGTGTCAGCAATTCGATCCATCTCGTTACGGGGAGACGATCCAAGAGCCAATCCACAAGCCGCTTAAGCATTCTTCAGTACCTCCAGCCCAGACTTTGCAGCATTAAACGCTGTCTGGACTGCTTTGCGAATCAAATCGTCCGTCACAAGAAAACGAATCGGTGCAGGCACCTTTTCACGCAGCCAAGACACAACGACTGCCAGGCGTGCCTCGCCCAGTTTGGTGCCAACGAACTCCTTCTCCGCTTTGGAGATGGCATCGATTGCCCACTCGATCAGGAGCGCCTTGTATCCGAAGCGGATAGCCACAACGGTCAGAACGGAAATCATCAGGATCACAGCGACCGCCGTAACGATGTTCATAATGCTCATAGATTGAATTTCCTTTCCTTAAATCAGCTTAAAAAGAGCTGCTTTTGTCTTTGAACCAACGATGCCATCAACGGTCAGGGAATGCTTTTCCTGAAATTCCTTGACCATCTTCTCCGTGTTTGCACCGAAGATTCCGTCCTTGTCGATGCCGAGCGCCCCCTGTAGAACCGAATTGTAGATGCGCTGCGGAAAAGCGCTGGTGGACTTTTTCAGGTTTCCGGGGCCAAAGAGTTCTGCGGCCCAGTTCGCTGTGTACGCCGTAGACCCTGCCACATTGGGAATCCCGGCATACTGATATACCGACACATACCCTGTCGGGATGTCGTTGATACGGATTTCCCAGTGAAGGTGACTGCCCGTGCTATGCCCGGTACTTCCCTCAACGCCGATTAGGTCTCCCGGCTTCAACTTCTGGCCTGCTGTCACGCTGATTTTGGACAGGTGCCCAAAATACATATAGTAGGCAGTCGTGCCGATCCGGACCACAACACGCCGGCCGAAGCCTTTCTTCGGGAGTGTTGCGCATTCCCATCCGGCACGAACAACCGTGCCATAAACCGGGCAATAGATGTTTTTGTCGGTGATGCCTACCAGATCATACCCTTGGTGATACGTTCCGTTTGCCCGCAGGTTGCGATATGCCTGCGATACCCTGAATGTGCCTTTGTACGGAGAAATCAAATAAATCCACCTCCATTTCAAATAAAAAAACAGCGTATCATGTGGTCAACACAATACACTGGCTTTCGTTATTTTGTGGGGGCTTCCCCCTGTTTTTTCTCCTTCAGCATCCCGGTCAGTTCGGTATACTCTTCCTCGGTGATGCGACCGGTGGCGAAAAAGATGTCCAGCTTGTCCGCGAGGTTTGCGGTCTGGCCACGCTCGATCATGCGTTTCAAAATCCTGTAAAGCATTCAAGTGTCCTCCTTATGTAGTCGTTTCGGTGTCTGCATCGGTAATGTCAAGCTCCAGCAGGGTCAGGCGGTATTCCTGATCCACGTTCAACGCGTCGGCGTCTTCCAGCGCCGCCTGCAGTGCCGCCACCGTTTCCGGCAGCTTGTCCTTTGCTTCCTGCTTTTTGCGCGCTTCTTCCTGCGCGGCCAGCTCTTCGGCGGTGTAGCGGACGTACTTCTGGATGGGCACCTGTTCCACCCATTCCTCCTGCGCCTTTACGCCGGGGCGGTCAACGACCTTCTGCACATCCTTGCCACCGTTCGGATACTCGGTCACTGTCTCCCAGTGCCACTGCTCTTCCACGCCCTCTACGGCGGGGTGGGTGACTTCTTCGGTGCTGGTGGTCAGGTAGCCAAGGGTCAGGTCGGGGTTTTCCACGACCGCGCCGGTCTCGTCAAGGATCTTCATTGTGTCACCTCCATGGGGGTCACATATTTGCCGATTCGCGAGTAAGATACTTTTCCGTCAGGACTTTCAGCCGACAGCATCCACTGTCCGCCGGTCTTTCCGGAGTCACGGCGGTCTACTTTTACGCACCCATTTTCGTCCAGCTGCATCGGGGGCACAAAGCTACCGTTGCTGCGCCGCAGGTGGAGTCTGATTTTGCAGGTTTTCCACTCTTCCGGGATGGCGAAGTGCAGACTGGTCGGGTGACCCTCACTGCCAAACTGCAATGTTGCCACAGTGTCAAATGTCACAGGGATCATCGCTCAAAACCTCCTTTCTCAGGCCACGCGCCGCCAGATGTGCACATAGTAGGCGGCAGGCTGCACGGTGGCGCTGCGGCCGTAGATGGCATTAGACTTGGACGCATCCAGACTGAACTTATATACATCAGAAAAGGAATTGTATTCGCCCGTAGATGCGATCAGATCGCCGGCAGTGAATGCGCCGGATACCTTATGTTCACCCTTTTTTACATCCGCGACAAAAGAGCCTGTGATGTTCGGCAGTCCGGCCTCCACGGTGGTGCCCGCTGCGTGGCCGCTGCCAGCACCCATCAGTACCCGGTTCTGCGCAATCTCCTGCCATGTACCGCCGAACAGTGCGGCAGGGCTTGTACGTGCGGTGCTCTGGTAGATGCTGCCCACGGGAAAAGGATCCACGCTTTTCAAGCTTTTCAACAGCGCATCCACCTCGGCACGGGTGTAAAAGCTGCCACCCCTCATGGATTCGATCACGGCCTTCCACTGCTGCACCAGCGTGCCGGTGGGGATGCCATGCACACCATCCCGCATCACGCCGCAGACGGTCTCATCTGCGCGCGTGTCGTAGATGTCGGCGGCGGTAACGGCGGTGGAGCCTGCAGGGCGCTTGATCTCGGCAAGGCAGAGGTCGTAGATCAGCTCGGTGCGGGTGATGGCCGGGGCAGCAGGCCCGGCAGAATTCGGGACACCTTCCAGCACCTGCAGGCGGGTCTTTTTGGCGGCGGCATCGTAGCGCAGAACCACACGGTCAATGCGGCTGCGTACAGGGTCCGCTTCGGTGAGCACCACGGTGGTGGGCTGCTCCATGATGATGCTGCGGCCCTTGAACCGCGCCGGGCGCACCCATGCCTGACCGGCGCTCACCTGTACGCTCAGGCCGCCCTGTGCCGTGACGGCAAAATCCTCCTCGGCGCTGTATACGCCGCTCAGGCGGGTGGCGAGGTAACCCGAAGCGTCGTCGGCATCGTAGGTGATGCCGTTTTCGGGGTAAGTAATGATATCAGCCATAAAGTCCTCCTTTCAGGTCTTGTGCCATGTGGGTGTGCCCAGCCGGATGGTGCGGGTTGTGCCGCTGTCCTCGCTCTGGGTGATGATGTCGGCTACCCGCACCATGGCAGTGTAGCCCAGCTGGGGCAGGCTGGCGCTCAACACGTCGCCCACCTGCAGGGTGTCGTCGTCCACGTCAAACTCGATGGACCCGGTGCGCAGCTGGGCCAGCAGCTTTTCGCCGCCCCGGTCAGCCAGCTTTTCCAGATAGCTCTGGCTGGTGCTGGTCTCGCCGTCCTCCGGCTGCACGTCACGGGCATCGACGTACATTTCCCGCCGGTCGGAGCCGGTAGCGTTCACATCGCCCACCCAGACGGTGGCGCGCTCGTCACCTTCGCCAGCGCCCTGCACAAGGGCGATGTTGGCGTAGTCGGTGTCGGCAAAGCTCCACCCGGCATTCAGCAGGTTGCCCCACCGGGGGCTGTAGCGGCGGTTTGGGTCGAAGGTAGGCCGGAAGCACTCGAAGAGCAGCTTTTTCTTACTGCCCTTGCCGTCCAGCACGATGCGGAACCCCAGATCACAGGCCTGCCCGATAGTCTTGCAGTAGTCGAAAATACTGCCGCCGGAGGTCTGCTTTTCAAAGGTGGTGTCAAAGCCGTACTCGGTGCCCAGCGCAAGGCGGGGCCACGGCTTAGCGGCGCTCACAAGGCTGCGCATGGCGGCTTCGGCGTTCTGGTTCTTGATGCTCACCGCAGACACCCGCTTGGTCAGCAGCCATGTCGCCGGATAGCCGCTCACGACCAAATTCGCGTCCTCGTTCTGGTTGGCGCGGGAGCAGATGCGCATTGGGATGCGCGGGCTTTCGTCGCTGCGCACCAGCCAGCGGCCCTCCTGCAAAAGCTGCAGGTTCTCGGTGGTGGGGCGCACTTCCAGCGTAAAGCTGCCCTCGGAGTAATAGGGGCTGTCCCAGTAGAGGGATACCCACACGTCCACCCAGCCCACGCGGGCAAGGGTGTCTGCGTCCAAAACGTCTATTCTCATAGCGGTTCGGGCAGGATGCCCGCCTCCATCGGGTAAAAGCTCACGGATGCCTGCAGGTAGCCGGAGCCGTTCTCGGCCTGCATGGAGAGCATGTTATCGCCGGGCTGCAGCTCGGTGAGGGTGCTGTCCTCGTCCAGCTTTGCAAAGATGTTCTCGGTCACGCCTGCCCGGGTCAGGGTGCAGGCCAGCCGGTCGGATGTGCTGCGGTAGATTTCCAGCGTCTCGTCCGGCTGCAGGGTCAGGTCAAAGCCGATGAAGGCCCCGGTCTGCAGATCCACCACCTTGGGATGCGTCACCGGCATGTCGCACCGCAGGGTGGCCGTGAAGGGCACCGGAAGGCTGCCCTCGTTGCGCAGCACTGCCGCCGTGCCGTCCCGCTTGATGCCGTAGATGTGGCTGTCATAGCAGATGGGGAACCGGAACGCTTTCTCATACCCGCCCAGCACGCTGCTGACGGCGTTGAGGTCGTACCAGAAGGGCTTTTCGCTGTAGAGCATCAGCTCACAGCGCGGGTCCGGCGTGTAGCTGGAAAAATAGGGCAGTTTTTGCAGCACGAACCGGGTGAAATAGTGGTCGCCAAAGTACAGGGTGCCCTTGGTGAAGTAGGGCAGCTTTTTGGTAAAAGCTCTTGCACGGGTCAACGCATCCCTGCCCCAGAACACGACCGACAGGGTGCGGGACACGCCGGAGACGCTCTGACCCTCCACTGTGTCGCCCACCTGATTGACACCCTGCGCGGTCTGCAGGTCCACATCCACCCCGTTCAGCGGGTCGAGAAGGTAGGGGGCATCGTAGTCCCAGCCCAGATGCAGGACGGCACCGGCATCTGTCACGATCTTGAGATGATCCTTAAAAAGCACAGTGTCCTCCTTTCATCGTTTGCGGGCCTTGGCCTTGTCGGCTTCCCAGCGGGCTTCCCGCTGCTGTGCGGCGGCGGTGTCGTGGCCGTTGTAGAAGTTCTGGGTGATGTTGGTGTCGCCCTCGCGGTGGTAGCTGTTGGCAGCGGACACCACCTGTGCAGTGCCGGAAGCGGCCACGGTGGAGCCGAGGCGCATGTTGTCGGAAAGCACCAGAGCTCCCGCCTGCCGGATCATATCGGCAAGGGCAGAGTTTGTCTTTTCCAGCGCCTTGGTGTTGGCGTTGATGGCATCTTCCAGACTGCCGGTGCCGGTGGTGATGTCCACGCTGCCCATGCCGCCGGAGCCGGACGAACCGCCGCCAGAGGAACCGCCGCCGTGGCTTACGTTCTTTTTGGAGCCGCCCATGCTGCCCACGATGGCCGCAATGGCAACGCCCAGCGCGACCGCTGCCGCTGCCACGATCAGGCCCATCGGGATGCCGAAAACGGTCGCGCTCAGCGCGGCGGAGATTGCGGTCAGCAGGCCTTCAAAGGCTGCACCGACCGCGCCGATCAGGGAAGCGACGCCCGCAAAAATGGTGGGGAAGCTGGACAGCAGACCGCCGCTCAGGCCCTGACTGATGGCAAGGGCCGCATTGCTCAGCGGCCCCTGCAGGCCCTGAAAGACCGACACGAGGGTGGAACCAAGGCCCTGCGCCTGCTGCCAGACCTCAGAGAAGCCGCCGGTCAGGCCGTTCACAATCTGCCCGCCAAGGTCGATAGCTCCCTGCACCAGCTGGTCGCGGGCACCGCCCAGCGCTTTGTTGAGCTTAGTCACGATGCCAAGGGCAAAATCATTGACCTGCTTCTTCTGGTTGGCAGTCAGACCGCCGTAGATGGTGTTTGCCACCCACTTGCCGATGCTCAGCCAGTCCTGATTCTTGACGGCGGTGTACAGATCATCGAAGGTGCCCAGAATGCCGGTGTTGGCGCTGTCCTGCAGCTCCTTCCACAGGCCGTCAAAGGTGTCTGCAGCGGATTTCTTGGTGGTCTCGGCCACCTGCACGGTGCCGTCTGCGGCGATGGTCTTGACCCGCTCGATGGTCACGAGGGCACCGTCCACCACGTCGTCGTAGACCTCGGTGATGACCTGCTTCTGGGTCTCGGTGCCGTCGGTCAGGGTCTCGGTGACGGTCTGGGTGGTGGTCTTGACCCCGTCTGCCAGCGTTTCAAAGGTGGAGGTGACCGTCTTGGCGGTCTCGCGGACGGTCTCCATGGTCTGTTTGACGGTCGTCTTGCCGTCCGCAGCCACCTCTGTGATGGTTTTGATGTCCTTCAGCACACCATCCACCATCTTCCGAGAAGTCTCGGTGATGACCTGCTTTTGCTGTGTCTTGCCGTTGGAAAGGGTCTCGTTGACCGTCTCCACCGTGCGGGTGATGCCGTCTTTCACGGTAGTGGTCGTGTCGGAGATGGACTTGACTACGGACGCGGTGACGGCTTTGGTGCTGGCGCTGGCCTTTTTGCCGGAGGTGCTGACAGCAGATGCGGCTTTGCCTGCGGACTGGGAGATGGTGGAGGCGGCTTTCTGGCTTTCGGCCGCTGCGGCCTTTGCTTCGTTCTGGCGCTCAGTCCAGCTCTTGTTGCTGATGCCCTTGCCTGCCAGTGCGTCCTGATGCCGCTGGTCACGGTTCATTTCTTTGCCGTTGTAGGCTGATGCCACCGCAGAAGCAGCGCCGGACGCGATGCCGGTGGTGGCGGCATTGCTGGCCGTTCCAACGAGGTTGGCAATCAGGCCGGACACCCACGAGGTGAGCTTGCCCCACACGCCTGCAATGCCGTTGATGATGCCCTGAACGATGTTCTCACCAATATGGCCGAACTCGTCCATGTTTCCGTCCCAGACACCCACCAGCTTTGCGATGCAGGCGAGGGCTGCTTCGGCCAGATTTTCGATGCTGCGGATGATACCGTCCACCAGCGTGGTCAGCATAGCTGCACCGCACTTGAGGATGTCCGGCAGATGTGAGATGAGCGCGGCAGCAAACCGTGCAATGAGGTTGGCCGCTGATGTAATGAGGTTGGGCAGACTGTCCGTGATACCGATGATGAGATTTTCCAGCAGCTGGACACCGGTGTCAAAAATATCGTCCTGATGATCTGCCAGATAATTAAGCAGCTCAGTCAGAAGGTCAGAAACAGCAGATACAGCATCGGGTATCTTCTGTATCAGTCCGTCGGCAAAATTGTCCAACAGCTCGGCAGCGGTGTCCAACATGGCAGGGACACCGCCCTCTGTGAATGCATCCGTCAGTTCCAGAACAACATCGTTTGCGACCGGAAGCAGGTCGGACAGCGACGAATAGAGCGAATCGGACAGTGCCCCCAGCAGAGCCTTCGTGTTATCGGTCAGGGTGGACAGCCTGCCGTTGAAGGTCTGGCTGGCTTCCAGCATACCGTTGTAGAACTGCCCGCCCTGACTGGTGGCGGCTTCCACCGCCGCTTCCAGCTCGCTGAAGCTGACCTTGCCATCCGAGATGCGCTTGTACAGGTCGGACATGCTCTCGCCGGTGGCATCACAGATCTGGTTCAGCGGGTTAAAGCCCGCATCGATCATCATGTTGACGTTTTCCAGCGTGACCTTCTGGGCGCTGGACATCTTGCCGTAAGCGCGGGTCAGGGTCTGCAGCTTCTCGGCGTTGCCCAGCGAGATATCACCCAGCCGCTGCAGCACGCCGGTGGTGTCGTCTGCCGCAATGCCGAACTGCAAAAGGGTCTGGGTGCCGCCGGTCAGGTCATCCAGCGAGAAGGGCGTGGATGCCGCCATTTTGCGGATCTCGGAAAGCTTTGTGGCGGCGGCTTCCTCGCTGCCCAGCATGACCTTGAAGTTGGTCAGGTAGCTTTCCATGGTGGCGTTGTAGTCCACGCCGCTCTTGACCACCTCGGCCAGCTTGGACGATGCCTGTTTTGCAAAGTCCGCGATCATCTGCCCGGCGGCCACCGTCCACTTGCTGGTGCTTTTTTCTGCCGGGTCGCTGTTCAGCCTTACTTCACCGGTGATGCTGAAATCTGCCACTGTGTCCACCTCTCATTCGGAGCGCGGGCACAAGGGCACAGGCTGTTATAACTTGATCTCTACCTCCCGCTTACAGGCGGGATTTTTGCATTTTACCCACAGGCCATGGGCGGATGCGGCATTTTCTGCCCACACCGGCAGCGCCCGCCCGCAGTATGGGCAGGGTACCGGGGCGCGGCTAATGCCGGAACCGCGCAAGGAACGCAGCGTCATGCTCTTCGACCGAAACGACACGGGCAGCACCCCCTCTCAGCTCAGCAGGCAGGGCAAAGCGCTCCTGCAGGTCGGCGTAGCGGTCGCGCATACTGCCCTCGTACTCGGACAGGTCCATGGTGCGCCAGCTCATGATCTTGGCTATGAGGGTATCCTCCGGCAGGGCGGCGAACAGCGCCCGGAACCGGAACCAGTGCACCTTTTCGCGGGTCAGGTCGATGCCGTAGGCCTGCTGGAACGCCGCCACGATGTAACCGGCATCACACTGGTAGTCGAAGGCAAGACCGGAAGAGGGCGCGGTACTGCTTTCAGCTGCGGCGCTTTCGGCTGCTTTTTCGCCCGCCTTATAAAACTCGATCATGTACCCGTAGGCGTCGATGATCTTCTGAGGGTCGTTCAGAAAACAGTGTGGGTCTTTGTAAAAACGCCAGAGGGCGCTGACCGCAAAACCGATGGGATCATCTCCTGTCTGGCCGCGCACATAGGTGTTGACCAGCCAGACCATGGGCCGGAAATCCGGGATGATCTCGTATCCATGCCACCGGGTGGGCAACTCGTCCAGCAGCAGATCAGACATGGCGCTCTGCGGCGATCTGCAGTGCGTATGCCGCCAGCTGCTGCATGGCATCAGGATCATCCCGCAGGGCATTCATAGCCTGCCGGGCATCGATCAGCCGCTCTGTTTTCTGCTTTGCGGATACCTGCGCATCCACCCGCTCCACCATCCGGGAGGCAGGCGGTGCGGGATAGCTTACAGGCGGATTGTGCTTGCCCTTTTTGGCCTGTGCGCGGCGCTGCTCCCGGTTCATGAGCTGGGCAGGCTTTGCGGCATAGCGCTGTTTCTCGGCGGCAAAGGCATTGCCCAGCTCCTCGATCACGTCATAGATGGGGGCCATGTTGTTTTCATCCAGTTCCAGACGGGCGGACGAGCCTGCACCGAGGATCTCGTCGATGCAGTCCATGGCAATGCGTGCCTGTGCACGTGCATGGTCGCCCAGACGGACACCGCCGCGCCGGAACTGCTCCGACTCCTCGGCGCTCCGGCGCTGCATCCGCTCGTTGGCATCCTCAAAGCGGTCAAGGTCGTTGGCGTTCATCAGGGAAAATTCAAATTCCTGTCCACAAATAACCATATTCTGGCTCCTTTCTTGGGCCGTGCCCCGGTTCTGCCCCGGAGGAATAAGCTTTGTTCACGGCATAAAAGATCCCCGTTCCGGGTATGGAGCGGGGACTGTGTTTGAAAAAAAATCAGCCCTTGACGGCCTTGACGGCCTTGGCAGGCTCAGCGGACTGGGTGGCGGGGTTGTAGTCAAACTCGTCCGGCGTGCCGATGGCCTTCACGTCGCAGGCAAAGGTGGCCTTGGAACCGGCTGCACCGCCTACGTCGCTGGTGACGATGATGGCAGCGCGGCCCTTTTCGCCCTTGCCGGTGCGCAGGCTGAAATAGATGTACGGCACGATGATATCGCTGCCGGTACCGTATACGATCTTGTGGCTCAGCACAAAATCCTGAAAAGCATCGCCCACGCAGCGGTCGCCGTTGACGGTAAGGGTGCGCTGGGTGCCGGTCTTTTCGGTGACGTTGCCGGTACGGATGTACTGAGCATCCTCGGTGGTGGCGTTCAGGGAGCCGGAATGCTCCTTCACATGGTCGGCGCAGACGATCCACTGGCTTTCCTTAGTCTGGGTGCTCTCGATCTGGAACGCCAGCACAAAATCGTTCGCCGTCTCAATGCCGGTATACGACGCGCTGGGCGTGATGCCGGACTTGGTAATGGCTTCAGATACAGTCATATCAAAACTCCTTTCATTTGGGCATGTAGTAGGTCAGACGCATTTGCAGCTGCATCTTACAGCTGCCCGCGCTGTTTGTGACGATGTAGCCGCTGTTCGTCACGGCAATGCCGGTGGGGGTTTTATTCCCGCCACAGGCCGAGAGGTCGGGCAGGTTATGGCGGGCATCCTGCTGCATGACCCACTCGGTGAGCTGCTCGAAAAAGCCGCTGTTCTGGATGCTGACGGCATCCACCTCGCTGTACTCCCGGCGGCTGAGAAAGAGGTAATTCTTCGCCATTTCCCAGCCGGAGATGTACTCGGTGATGATGGGGTCACCGGGGCTGTCCTCGATGGAAAAGGCGGTGGATTCTTCTTCCAGCCCGGCAATGCGGAAAGCCGCGCCGGTGGCTTCCTGCTCGTCGGCGATCAGCGGGCAGGTCTTGAGCCATGCCCGCAGGGCGGCAATGGTGGGCTTTACGGTTTCGCTCATTTGTTCCCTCCCAGAAACTGCTTTGCGGCATCATGGGCGAACTTTTCAAGCTCGTCCTTGTGGTCGGCAATGGCGTTTTGTCCCCAGTAGGAACCGCGGTGACGTTCCGTTTCGCCCTTCGCGCCGTGCAGGTCGGTGCCCCGTTCATGCAGATAATACTGCCTGCGGGCATAGGGCGTATTGTACACCAGCAGACCTTCCTTAAAGTTGGATGCCTGATTCACGCTGTTCTTCAGCGCGCCGGTTTCCAGCGGCACATATTTGTCCACAACATCGACCACTTTCTGTGAAAAGGCAAACTGCAGCCTTGCGAACCGTGCGTCCATGTCGGCCTGAAAGCCGGGACGGAATGTGATCTTGAAATCAAAAACCGGTGCGCTCATACGATCAGCTCCCTTCCACGTGCCAGTGGGGCAGCAGCGGCTCCCGGTCGTCCGAGACAGCCGCTGCCGTGCAGCATAGGTGCGTTTTTTCGAGTTTGGCATACTCGGCTTCGGTCAAGGCAGGCACCGCGCCCTGCACCAGCTTCCAGCCGCGTTTCAGGGTCCAGTGCTTGGTCTTTTCCGCTGCAGACAGCGCCGCCCACTGGGCATAGGGCAGGTAGCCCATGGTGCACACGCTGGCCGGGATGCGGATGTGGGTGGTGCGCTCCGGGTTCTTGGCGGTGCCGGAGCCGGAGGTGGAGCGGCATTCCCGCCAGCTGCAAAACGGGAACACCCAGCACACCGGCCTGTCCGTCTCGGTGGCGGTGTCGTGTATGAGGTTCACCACAGTAACAGCTGTCTGCATCACAGAATCCCCCTGTACAGCAGGCCGTGCGGGTCACTGCCCAGCGCGGTGCGGATGATCTCATAGGCTTCCTGCCGGGTGGCTGCGGTCACACTGGCATTGCTGCCAAAGGTGACGCTGTAGCCGTCGTTTGAGACGCTGGCAGCACCAGGCACAGCGCCCGCCGCAGATGCAGCGGCCAGCAGGCCGACGATCTGCCCGCAGGCATCCGCCAGCGCTTCCCGGCAGGCCTCGCACCCGGCGGCGTGGCTCTCCGCCCGGCCAAAGGTGGCGGCATCGATCATGCGGGAAGCCCGGCTGCACAGCACCCCGAAGGCCGCTTCCGGCACTGTACCGCCCGCCGCCGCATACTGGTCATAGGTGCAGTAGAGCATGGCCTTACGCCTCGATGCGCTTGATGTACAGGGTCTTGGGCTTGGACACCTTGATGCCGTACACCTTGCGCCCCTGCACAGCGGATGCGCCGATGTACTTGCCGGAGCCGCCCAGATCCTGCAGGTGCACCGGGGTCTGCCACTCCATGACGCGGTGGCACCAGTTGGGATGGCCGCAGATGAACTCGGTGGTGGTCTTTTTGGTGGCCACGCGGGTGGCGTTCTCAAAATCCATGTTGTTGGACTCGTACACCGCAAAGCCTGCGATCTGGCCCACCGCGCCGGCCTGCACCAGCTGCTGGGACAAATCGCCCTGCTTGATGAAGCGGTCGTCCTGCATGAGGATCTCCAGATACTCGGGGCTGACGATCATCCAGCGGCCGGCCTGCGGCACGCCGTTGCGGCTCAGGGTGCGCTTTGCGGCCAGAGCTTCCTTGTAGGCGGTGGAAGCGGTGCAGGCGGTCTTGGTGGCGCTGATGTTGGCACCCGCTGCGCCCTGCAGCGCCTCGATGGACTTCTTGTCGATGGACAGAGCCATGGAGTAGCCTGCGCTATCCAGACGCTCGGCGGTGATGCCGTCGGGCACGGATGCAGCGTCAAAGCCGTCGATGATCTCGTTCACGGCCTCGTCGTTGTCGATGTCCAGATCCAGATAGGTGGTGGTGCCGGCATCGGCATCCACGCCGTTTGCCTTGTCGTAGGCCTTGACGGCAACCTCAGTGTCGCGGACAGGAATCTTGACCTTACCGGCCTTGGGGCTGCCCTCGTAGCGGTTGTTGAAGATGGTATTGTCGCGGGTGACCAGAGTCGCACGCAGCTTTGCATCTACCAGAGCGGAATAACGCTCCTGACTTGCATGTGCCATAGGGATCTCCTTTCGTTGTTACAGGTTCAGTTCAGGGTTCAGGGATTTGAAAGCGGCTTCCACACCATCGCTCTCGTTGGCGGGCGGTGCACCGTGCTCGGCTCCGGTGGAGACCACGGCCACACCGGCTGTACCGTCCTCACCAAAGGCCCACGGATTCGCCTTGGCAGCATCGTCCAGTGCCTTTGCAATGTCGGTACTGCGGTCGGCAGAGCCTTTCAGGGCATCCAGATCCAGCAAAGCCCGCACTGCCTTGACGCTGCGGCCCTTCTTGCTCATGATGGCGGCATTCAGGGCGTTATCGAAGGCAAAGCCCTCGGCCTGCGCCTTCATGTCGGCCTTCAGCTTGGTGACCTGCTCCTGCAGGCCTGCCACGTCCACGCCGTCAAAGGCTTTCAGGCCGTCCTGTGCGGTCTTGAGCTGGGCGTTTGCGTTGTCCAGCTGGGTCTGCAGGGCCGTGGCGGCAGACTTCTCCCGGTTGATGTCTGCGCCGTTCTCCTGCATGATCCAGTTCAGCTGTTCGTCGGTGATGCCGGGGATCTTGTTCTTCACGTCTTCACGCTTCATGGTGGAAACTCCTTTCGTGTGTGAGACCTCAGTTTTTTACACTGTTCTCTGTCAGTATTCGGTCGTGGGCGGGGTACGCGCCGCCCGCCGCATGGCACCGTTTGCAGGGCTCGAACCTGCCGCTTCCGGTTTTGGAGACCGGTGCTCTGCCAACATGAGCTAAAACGGCATGAAAAAAGCACTGGGCAAATTTTGCACAGTGCTTAAAAATGGGCAAAAGAAAACCACGGTGCGTGTGCATCGTGGTTTAGTTGATATTATGAATTACGGCGTGCAACAGTAGATTCTGTCGTACACTGCTTCGCCCTCACGAGAAAGAGCTGTCGGCTCGTCATTCTCGTCAAAGGTCGATGTGATGAAATCATCAAGCTCCAAAAGAAGTTCATCCAGACTTTTGCAGTTTACCGCGCTGGGAACATGCTTCTTCAAAAACTCCTTGGAATCAGGATCTAAATCTTCAAAACAAAAGGTCATTTCTGCTCACTCCTTGGATTCAGCTGAATCAGCTGTCCCGTGTCTGGGTTTATCGTGACGATCGCTTTGCCAATAAGGCGCACGCTTCGCTTTCCTCTTGAATCCGTTTTTACAGGGTTGATGCGCTCAGGATTCAAAACGGTATCACGCATGGCTTCATAGCCAACACCGCTTCGCCGGATGATTTTAAGGTCATATTTTAACTTATCGGGGTCGACCAATGTGCCGAACATACGCTCCATGAAATGGGCGGTATGTCCGGTAATAACAGTACCATCCGCAGTAGTCTTGCCAACAAGCTCGGTCTGGATGCGCTCGTGCGTACTCTTGTACAGGTCAAAACCTGCAAGCGGCGAAAGCCAGCCACTTTTTACGCTGTTGGCATATTGCATCAGCAACCGATATTCTTCGGTATTATTATACCGTGCATCATAATATTTTGCAACGGTATTCAGGTTGGTACTCTGTGCATTGATTTTTTAAATTTTTCTTCAAAAAAATCATTGACAACGCTTTCTGTGCATGATAAAATCACATTTGATTTTGAGAGACAAAGCATGGCAGAGTCTTTTCAAAGCAATTTACCATGGACCGCCCAGCGGGGCTAAGGCCATACGGACAGCCGGGTCCACTGCCGAC
>OIWN01000966.1_pt1 | contig 24888 bp, 17 predicted proteins | sample 1587591 | NCBI WGS metagenome assembly OIWN01 (sample SAMEA3888901, study PRJEB22519) | human gut metagenome | biome: human gut; feature: human-associated habitat; material: faeces | place: Denmark | collected 2010 | reverse complement strand
TATATTCCATGGGCTGGAACGTACATTCCACGCCGTGGAACGTATATTCCAGCCCGTGGAATATACATTCCGCCAGCCGGAATATAAAACTTAGGTAACTGTTTGCAGAAAACCACTTGCCTGCTCGCGGAAAATCAGCCTTTTCATTCATTCTTTTATTTTTTTGAAAAAAAATATATTAGCCTATTGCTGTTGTAAAATAATATGTATATCTTTGCTCGCGATAAAAGATATATACAGATTTACAGACAGCCGCCTATATACCTTAATATAATATAGTCCGGCTGAGTTCTCGTTTTGATAGAGTATAAATAAAAAGAGATATGCTATGAAGCGTTTGTTATTCGTCCTTTTGTCGTGCATAGGACTCTCGGTTTCGGCGCAAGATGTGGCTGTGAAGAGCAATCTATTATACGATGCTGCACTCAACATCAATGGCGGTGTGGAATTTGGTGTCGCGCCGAAATGGACTGTCGATGTAACGGCAAACTATAATAACTGGACTTTCTCCGAAGGGAAGCGGTGGAAAAACTGGTTTCTCCAGCCCGAAGCACGCTATTGGTTCTGCGACCGTTTTGCCGGACACTTCTTAGGTTTCCACCTGCATGGAGGCAAATACAATATGGGCGGCATCAAGGGAGGATTCAACCTATTGGGTTCCGACCTTTCCAAGCTGGAGGATAACCGGTATCAAGGCTGGTTTGCAGGCGCAGGTGTAGGCTATGGCTATTCCTTTATCCTCGGCATGCACTGGAATCTGGAGTTGGAGATAGGCATCGGATATGCCTTTACCAAATTCGACCGCTACGAATGTATAGGCTGTGGCGAACGGCAAGAGACGGGCAAAACCCACCATTATGTAGGACCCACAAAGGCAGCCGTCAACTTGATTTACGTATTCTAAAACCTGAATTGCTATGAACAGTTTCCTGAAATCCTATAAGATGTTAGCCTTTGCGGCACTGCTTCTGGCTCTCCAGATACAGGCGCAAGCCCCGATGCAGGACAGCGTAAAGGCAGACCGTGTGTCGCTGAAACGCGATGGCAGTTACCTCACGGTAGGCATGACCCTCCGCCTAAGCGAAGTGGAAGCGGAAGGCGACCGTGCCGTGCTCATCACCCCACTCTTGGAAAACGGCGACACCAACAAGGCGTTGCGCCCCATAGGCATCTATAGCCGCAACCGCTATTTCCACTATGCCCGTCAGGGCAAAGGGTGTATGCTGGGCGGAGCGGACGAACTCTCTTTCAAGGAAAAAGACAAGCCCGACACGCTGGCATACCAAGTCATCCTCCCTTACGAGGAATGGATGGACGGAGCCAGCCTGACCTTGCTCAGGCAGGACTACGGGTGCTGCGGCAAAGTGCTTGCCGAACAAAGTCAGGCGATAGGCGAATACCGTGGCAAACGTCCCGAATTTATCCCGCTTATGGTCTATGTGCAGCCCGAAGTGGAGCGCACCAAGACACGTGCCTTGGCAGGTACGGCATACATCGATTTCCCGGTGAGCCGCACGGAAATCCGTCCCGAATACCGCAACAACCAGCGTGAGCTAGACAAGATAACGGCGACCATCGACTCGGTGCAAGCTGACAAGGACATCACCGTCACTTCGCTTGCCATCAAGGGATACGCCTCGCCCGAAGGCTCGTATGCCGGAAACGCCCGCTTGGCAGCCGGACGTACCGAAGCATTGCAAGAATATGTTTCGGGATTGTACCATTTCGGCGCAGGGTTTATCCGCACCGCTTCCGAACCGGAAGACTGGGAAGGCTTGCGCCGCTATGTAGACGGGTCGGCGTTGGAACACAGGCAGGAAATTTTAGCCATCATCGACAGCGATGAGGAACCCGACCGGAAAGAACGCCGCATCAAGTCGGCTTATCCTGCTGACTATCGCATCTTGTTGCGCGATTGTTACCCTGCCCTGCGCCATAGCGATTACCGCATCGAGTACACCATACGCTCGTTCACCGACACCGAAGAGATACGCCGCGTGATGCGCACCCAGCCCCAGAAGCTCAGCCTGCAAGAACTGTTCCTTGTAGCGCAAGAGTGCGAGCCGGGCAGCAAGGAGTTTGATGAAGTATTCGACATAGCCGTCCGTCTGTATCCCGATGACCCGGTGGCAAACCTCAATGCAGCCAACACGGCATTGCATCGCAAAGACCTCCCTGCCGCACGCCGTTACCTCGCCAAAGCCGGCGATACGCCGCAGGCAGTCTACGCCCGTGGCATCTGCGCGCTGCTGGAAAAGAACTATCCCGAAGCCGAAACCTTACTGAAACAGGCACAATCGGCTGGCATCACCGAAGCCGACACGGCACTGGAGGAACTGCAACTGTTACGTGAAGAAGAAGATTAACCAATAATAAAAACGAGTATGAAACTAAGTGGATTTTTAGTAGGAACACTGGCTTGCACCCTGTTTGCAGCGTGTTCGAATGAAGAAAATTCCGCAATAAATAGCGGCCAGGAAGAAGGACAGCTCTCGTATGTTGCGGTAAATATTGTAAATGCCAACCCTACGGGGAGCCGTGTGGGTGGAGGAGAATATGAAGATGGAGATCCTGATGAGAATGAAATTACTAACGCAAGATTTTATTTGTTTAAGGAGAATGGAGATGCATATGAGTTAGCTAATTCTGTTGAGAAATGGTCTGCAAACTATGTAGAGAAAGACTTATCAGGAACTCCATTCGATCCAGAGAATGATAATGTTGAAGAAATAGTTAATGCAACTCTCGTGTTCCAAGGGAAAGACCAAGAGTTGCCAGCTTCTATTGTTGCAATATTAAATCCACCGACAACATTAGGAACCTCTAAATTATCTCTCTCAGATTTGCAACAAAAGATAGACAACTATAGTGCATCAACAAAAGGGTATTTCATTATGACTAATTCTGTTTATGCAACTGGCACTACAGAAAAAAAAGAAGTTGTTGCGACAGATATTGTCGGAAAAGTAGCACAAAGCAAAGAGGATGCAGAAGCAAATCCTGTAGATATCTATGTGGAACGTATACTTGCTAAAGTAAGAGTGACATTTAGCAATGCCGACAACGAAAATCAATATAAAGTATCAGAAGATGGAGAATCTGCCGTTTATGCTAAAATCTTAGGTTGGGCAGTCACAAGGACAGCAGACAAGTCCAACCTTTTAAAAGATATTGTCCCGACTTGGGACAATACGACACTCGGGTTTATTTGGAATGATGAACCTTTCCATCGTTCTTATTGGGCAACAACCCCCGCCACAGTTACGTTGGAAAAAAAATCACAAGACGAAATAATTAATGACCAAAAGCCAACTACACCCGAGGGTGCAACGAACATTTCAGTTCAAAGATATTGCCAAGAAAACACGAAGGCAGATGAGCACACAGAAGTAGTTGTCGTAGCACAATTGGTAAATGAAGAGGGTAACCCTAATCCCATTTACAAATACTTCGGTGAAGAACATGACTCGGAAGAAGACATTCTGACATTGATTGCAAATAAATACAATAATGTATATTATACGAGAACCGGGGGAACATCATTGCCTGGAGGAGGAACAGAATACGAGTATGAAAGTTTCATTACGACTGACAACATTCACTTTGAGGCAACAACACCTGAAACAGGAGGTGAAGATTATGAGGCGATTGCCCAATTAGACGATGATGCCTTGAATGGTGTCACCATTTACATAGAGAATCCGGATTATACTGGAAGTAACGAAAAATACATCGAATTAGCAGATGCTGAAGCAACAATCAATGAAGAACTGGCCAAGAATCCTGCCCAAATAGCTACGGAAGGTTATGTTTATTATTATACTCCGATTAAACATTTAGGGACTACAGGTTCGACTGGTGAATATGGTGTTGTACGCAACCACATCTATGATGTAACGATTACCGACATCAAGGGTTATGGTACCCCAATTTTTGACCCGCATAAAGACATTGACACAACCCATCCTTCAAATGAAGAAGTGTATATTGCAGCAAGTATCAATGTCTTATCATGGAGAGTTGTATCCAGCAACGTAACATTGGAATAATACCTGTCCACCGAATTTTAACCTAAATATAAATTTACAAAACAAATTAACAAGTAAACAATCCCATCAACCTTAATCCTGCTTATGGAGAAAAGGTTGGTGGGGACTTTTAAACCCAAACAAACCATGCAAACCCTTACCGGAATATTGAAACGAGTGGCAATAGGCGTATTGGTCGGACTAATGCCCGCATCGTGCAGCATCATGGATTACGAAGGCGACTGCTCGGTAAACTACCGCGCACGCTTCCGCTACGACATGCACCTGCACTACTCCGACGCTTTTGCACACGAAGTGGAGTCGGTTACGCTTTACGCCTTCGATGAAAGCGGTAAGTTTGTACAGCAATTCACCGACAGCGGCGAAGCCTTACAGCAAGAAGGCTACGCCCTGCCGTTCGAATTGCCTGCCGGAACCTATCAATTCGTCGCTTGGTGCGGAGTGGAAAACGAACTGCAGTCGCACGACGTGCCAACCCTTACTCCCGGCGTATCGACAGTAGAAGAATTGACCTGCTCCATCAACCGGGAATACGATGAAAACCGTCAAGCTACCGTAGAAGAAATTGCTCCGGTTTTCCATGCTTTCGTTCCCCATTGCACCCTGCCCGACGAGCCGGGCACACACGACATCGACATACCCCTCACCAAAGATACCAAGACAGTACGCATCGTCTTGCAGCATCTTTCCGGCGAGCCGATAGATGTCAACCGATTCAGCTTTCAGATTACGGACGAAAACGGCCTGATGGCTCACGACAACTCCCTGCTCGATGACGAGTTGCTCCACTATCAGCCTTATTACACCGCTTCGGGCACAGCCGACATGAACTCTGACGGCAGCCGTGCCACCACCGCCATATCCACCGCACTGGCGGAACTGACCGTAGGAAGACTAGTGAAGGATAAAGACACACGCACCATCCTTACGGTGCACAACGACAAAGGCGAAACCGTGCTGTCCATCCCCCTGATAGACTACGCCCTGCTGATAAAAGGCTACTACAACCGCGACATGTCCGACCAGGAATACCTCGACCGCCAGGACGAGTACAACCTGACGTTCTTCCTCGATGAGAACAACCACTGGATAAGCTCCAGCATCATCATCAACTCCTGGCGCGTGGTGCTGAGCGAAACGGAACTTTAAGAATAAAAATTAATGTTGTGACGTAAGAATTACAATGAATAAAATAGGTACTGACATAATAAGTTTCAGTGTATTACTGATAGGGGCAATCGTGATGTTATGCAGTTGCCATGACGATTCATATCCTGTCCCTTCTTCGGAGACAGAAGGGATGAGAAGAAATCTTGTCATTAGCCTGACCGTGCAGCAGCCTGGCGTTCAATCGCCCACATCCCGTGCTCCATTCGATACGGGATATGAACTGGGATTTACTAAAAAAGAATGTCAGATACATACGCTTACCCTTATTATGATGGGAGTGTATAATGGGGAAGAATTGCCCGAAACTTGGCAGACTATTGAGCCGAGTGAACCTACAAACGGAATATACGATGTACAATTTACTTTATCTGGCATAACCGGCACCAAACATTTTTATATACTTGCCAATGCAGAACAAAAACATATAAATGCCTTTTGGGCTAAAGACCGGATTTTCGATGCCGGTGAAGGACTAAGCGGACATAACATTGTAGGGAGTTTGATGGATGTAGACCATGAAGATGACGGAAAAGGAAGCAACATTGTGATGGCAGGTATTGTAACATCTAATAATGGTGACAGAAATATTGTTATTCCAACGGGTGACGGAAATGAGGAAACAGTTGAAAAAATAACGATTGATACTCCTATTAACTTGGTACGTACCGTAGCAAAAGTATTATTGACCTGTATGCCTTCTAAGGAAAGTAACAATCACGTAGCAGTGATAGATGCTAAAGACAACGACAACAACACAACCGATAATACCGGCTGGATACAATTGGCCGATGTAAACTACATGCTGAATGTGCTCAACCGCAAGACGTATATAGACTACCGGACAGATACAGATGACGATGCTTACTTGAAAGACCCTAACTACGGAATGAGTGAATGGCTGGAAGAAAAAGTAAGTGGTGATGAAACCACCTATGGCATCAAAGATTTGGACGCCTACCAGAAAGAATTTCTCTACTATGACACACAAGCCATGGTGGAAATGCTCAATAAAAGTATACCGACCACCTATCAGGGAGGGGAACCGTGTATGGTCAGAACAGCCACCTTGTACGAAGATAAGAGAATAGGGGAAACAAACGCAACAAACCCTGCACACTATACCGAAGGACTGTACTGCACCGAGAACACGGTTTATAACGACATGAAATTCGCCAATGAAGCTGATTTCCAATCTGCCATCCGCTATGTAACCACCCGGGTAATGGTGGGAGCGAAATATACACCCAAAGTGATATGGGACGGAGGCGATAAACCGAAAACAGCTCAAACGGAAAAGGAAGCACAAAAGATATTACAGAAAGTGACGGACGACGAAAACCCGTTAGAACCGGTCACCTATTTGGCAGGGACTTTCTGGAGGGATAGCGAAGGCAACTATTATTCGCTGGCTGGCATGAAAGAGAAATTGAAAGAAGCTTCCGATACAGACGATACAGACTTCAGCCGGTACGATGGAGGCTGGGGATATTACTATACGTATATAGACGGAGACGCTAACGGAGAAGGAACGATTGATTATGCAAACCAAACCCGTTGGGGTATCAAGCGAAACCATTATTATATATTAAAGGTAGACAAAATCATCGCTCCTGGCTCGCCTTTCCCCGGTAATGAAACCATGCGCATCCATTCTGAACTGGTGGATTGGGTGGACAAAGGCAGCTCGGAGGTAGAGATAAAAGTACCACAACAATCAGAAACGGCACAACCATGAGAAAGAACAGTTTTTACATAGGAACAGGGATGTTGGGCATGTGGCTCTTTGCGGCATGCTCGCAAGACGGTGTGCCGGACAACGGAGCATCCGGCAGTGCGGAAATGCGTATCTATACAGATGTGGCACGCGCAGACGGAGAAGAGACCGATGCCGGAAGTACAGCCGATAATCCGGTCTTTCTCTTTTGGGACTTTGGAGACGTGTTGGGAAATGTAGCGAACCCCACTCCGCTTTATGTGAAACAACCCGAAAAACACATTGATACCTACAAGCGTCCCAATGAACCTTATAATACCGGTGAACTGTATCCCGATGGCAACCGGCGTGTGATGGCTACAGGATATGCGCCTGCTACGCTGACTCCGGAAAAGAGAACGGACAACACAGACAATTACGAACGCCTGACTATACCAAAAGACGGTTTATGTAAGACAGATGTGCTGACTTCCATCACACCGGTAGTGGCTTCGGCTGCCCTGCCTTTTGATAGAGAGAACGGAGAGACTTTACAATTTATGCATGCGCAGTCGCGGGTGTATTTCTATGCAAAGCTGGCAGAAAATGCGGAAGAATATCTGAAGAATGTACGCATTACACTTCCTCCCAACGTAGTGGCAACACAAGCGGAATGGAACCGGGATAAAAGCCTTTATGTACCAAAAGCATCCCAAGAGGAAGGAAACAACGGTTATACACTCACCCAAGCAGACGATTATATCTTGACTGCTGAGAACCAATTGGAAATCGGTTGGGCATACATTGTACCCGAACAGACTTCCTTGACTGTAAGTGTTAGGGTAGCAAGGGCAGAGACAGCAGGCGCTTCCGAAGAAGAATGGAAAGATGTCACTATGGAGGCTACGCTTCACTTTGATATCGAAAGAGACGGGCAGGCAGAGGTAGACCAAGGGAAAAGCGCCAATACACTCTATGCCAACGAGTCATACACCTTCACCCTTGTTTTTAGCGAAGAAGGCATCGAACTGATAGGAAACAAATGCCCGTGGGAAGAAGGTGGTTATCTGATAATTCCCATTTATCCTTTTAACTGATTGAAAGAAGGAGGAACGATACATGATACTGAAACAATTGAAATACGGAGCAGGCATATTAGCCCTACTGGGTATCACAGCCTGTACGCACGAGGACGCAATTTCCGTCACTCCGTCAGAAGAGCAGGAAACCATACTTTCTGCCCGAAAAAGCCACATCATTACCCGTGCAGGTGATGAAGTGACCCAGTTTGAAGTAGGTACAAAATATTTGCTTTACGCTAACAGAAGAAACGAATGGCCCTTATATAATACGGAAGGGACAGAGCAAGCCAACCATACAATCGGTTACGGATCACCTCTTGTCTATGACGATACTCCAATTAGTATTTACGGGGTGACGTATGGCACAGCAGCCAGCAGCCCAAGCCAAGCGCCCGAAAATACCCCGCTTGACAATCCAATGATTAAAGAAGAAGTAATAGATAACACGTTGTGTGACTTGATGTTTTCCAATAACCTGATAGGTCAAACAATAAACAATGGTTATCGGCTGGAAATGGACTTTAAGCATGCCATGAGCAAAGTGGAGTTCATGATTGTGAAGCAAGATGAATCGAAGGATGACGAAAATAAGTTAGAGAATGTAACTCTGAAAAATATAACGGTCGAGGGAACGCACCAAAGCGGTACATTCGATATTGTAAAAGGAAAATGGAACTATGGCGATTCAGATGAATTGGTTAAACGGAATTATTTCAGTGGCAAACAAGACATTACAACAACCAGCACAAAAGTGTCAGGTGAACTGTTGCTTTTCCCCAATGCCGATAACGAAGAAGTTTCTATATCTGTTACCTTAGGAAATCTGGAGGGAGGAGATAAAACAGTGACGTATCCTTTAAGAAAAGTCAATGAAAAAGGGGAAGATGCCGGCGCATTCCAGTTTGAAGTCAATCATCAATATACCTTGCTCATTACCGTGCTGAAAGACGAAGTGCGTACCATTGCCATAGCTCCGCAGGTGTATGACTGGATTGACAAGAACAGAGATGACAACTACTTGGGACAACCCGTTACCTTTGCCAACCTGATGTGGATGGACCGTAACTTGGGTGCCAAAAGTGCCGATTGTGAAAATGAGTGGGAAAACTGCAGAGGATATTATTACCAGTATGCGAGGAATATACCTTATATATTAGATAAGAAGAAATATGATGCGGCACCTAATAAGATACCAGTGTATCCGTTTCTTTATACTTATAACCAATATGGGGAAAAAGTGTATAGTGTAGACGATGTACAGACAACGGTTCTGACATCCCAAACAATCAGAGGCAGAAAAAGAATAGCTGTCAATCCGGGAGAAGATGGAGAATATCGGTTTATTTCTGATGTAAATGATGGAGGATATTGGATGTTAGATGAAAATGGACAGGAAGAATCATTTATTAATGAATTTTGGACAAGCAGCGTAGAAAATCATCCTTGTCCCAAAGGGTGGCGGTTGCCAACCAAAGAAGATTTTGCTTCATTTCTTCCGGAAAAACAATTTAGTACTCCTTGGTCTAAAGTATTTCATGCCCCACAAAGATATCTTGGTTCAACTTTAAATTATTGGGAAGAATTGGTTTATGGCAATGTAGGAGGCAAAAAAGTCTTTTATATAATAAAGCGCCAAGGACGTCCGGATTGTTACCGCATCCGGATATTAATGAAAGAATCTACAATAACAGGGAAATGGTATTTTGAGATTGCTTATTTTTCAGGGAATGAAAATATGACATTTATGAATCTCACAACCGAAGAAAAATTTTTAGCATCAATGAAGGACGGTACTTTTGATTGGAGTACGCCAAGTGCCATTATGGAAGTTCCGGCATGTGGATTTATCCATCCAAGTAGATTTAACATATTGAATGGGGATGGAATTAATGCGATATTACGTAGCAGTGATCCAAATACAACGAATACACCGTCAGGCACCAACTGGGTGTTTTATTTACGGGATGATGAAGATCGTTTTGTTTGCGGTCTTGTTTCTGCAAGCCGCAAAGCCCTTGGTGACCAAATCCGTTGTGTACGTGATGTAACCGCAAAATAAAGAATGCGTATGAAGAGAACAATCATCATAGGAATCCTGACGGGAATGCTGATAGCTTGCAGCCCCGAAGAAAATACTCCTGTATCTGTACCCGATGGCAAGGTGCAGGTAGAGTTCCAATTGCCCGGAACTTATGGCATTAGCATTTCTGATGCACAATCGAGAGCGGTAGATAACCTTGGACCAAACGACTGGCATGCTTTACCTCAGCCGACCGAAGAAGAATTATTGCCCGTAGGCAGCACGTTGTGGCTTAGTTATGCTAAACGGAATGGCGATGAAACTACTTACGGTACGCCCAACTTGCAGGGATATGTAGTGGGGACAACCACCGGAGGGTATAATACGCTTTATCCTTGTACGACCCAAGAAGTGAATGGCAAGCTCGAAATCAATGCGGAAGAAATAGGCGCGCCTCTCTACTTGGAAGCAGGTACATACAAGTTCAAGATGATTTCGCCGGCATATCCGGTTTCTACAGACCTGAAGATGACCATTGATAATGGCATGTATCTCTACTCTACTGACGGTAGGTACAAGGAAACATATTCCCAACCTATTCCCATCAAAGTAAATACATCGGGGGTACAATATGTTAAGCTTAACCCCATCATCAGCCAGGTGGCACGCTTCACCTTTACCATCCGCAAAGGTGCAGGGGTCTACACCTTGGAACCGCTGGAAGCCGGCATTGAGATAAGCGGATTGCAGAATCCTTTCAATCACGGAGAAGAGGGGCTGCAATACAACTGGAGTTCGGAAAACATCGCTGACACATTGGTCATGCGCATGGGAGATAAACGTTCGTGGGTAACATTGCCCGGCTCAGAATTAGAAACGGATGCGGAAGGAACCCTGACCGGCGATATAGGCGTATTGCCTACGCTTACAATGTCTACCCCAGTCGCTGTATTGATAAACATGGCGGTCAACGGTGTACCGACCCAATACATGACATTGGTGAACGAAACGCACTTGCTACATGCTCATTCTTATAATTTTCGTTGGACGGTAAAAGTAGAAGAAGGACAAATCAGTGTGGTCACTTGGCAAAACCAGTCGTGGACTACCGATATAGAAGGAAATTGAAAAAGCACAAAGCATACAAATATGAAAGATAAACTAACGAAATACATCCTGTTGTGCCTGTTAGTGTGTATAGGAACAGGATGCGAGCAAACGGATACGCTAAGCAATGCCGAAATAGGAAAAGAGGTCAAAGTCCGGTTCTCGCTTGGTATGCTTCCGGCAGAAGGAACAGGCACCCGTGCGTCGGCTCCTCATGTGCCCGAAGTGGAGAACTTGATATACGATATTTGGGTATTGCAGTTCAACGAGAACGGCATCTTGCTCGATACGGAAACAAAATATTATCCACGGGAAGGTGAATCGGGCTTGTTTGTAGAAGACTTTGAAGCCACCCTGATAGCGGCACAGAACAGTACGGTGTGTTTGGTAGTCAACACCAATGACCCTGATATTTCCTGGCCGAACAACTTTCCCGCATTCCAACGGATGCTGCTGGATGTACAGGCAAGCAACGAGCTTTCCCTGCGCGACCGTATGCCCATGTGCGGATATTGGCAGGGCGATGTCACCGGAGGCGGTCAGGTGCTTTCGGCATTGCTGTGCCGCATGATGACCCGCATCAATTTAGTGGTAAACAATCAAACCGGTGCTGCATTGGCAGACGGAACCGTTGCATTGGAAAATGTACCTACAAGGGCATACGTTTATCCGCGTATCAATCAGGAAGCATTGCCCGACAACGCTTATACCAACGATAGATTTAGCGATAGTTTTGCAAGTATCGCTTCAGAAACTTCACAAGAGTTTTACTATTACATCGCTCCCAACATCTGTTCGGGAGAAGACCATGCGACAAAAGTGACCGTAACTTCTGGGGGTAAGACATGGAGTGTCACCTTAGGAACAAGCGCACCCGATGAGGCGGATCGTATTTATACATTGTATGCCAACAATTATTATACGTTTACGCTGAACCTAAAGTAATCAGCCAAACCCTCGTCAACTAAAAAGAAGAAACTAAGAAGCTGTTTTGAATTTATCGTGCGATGATTTGGGATGAGTTTTTGAGGCATTTTCGCTTCTGTGATGAGGAAGATAGCGGGCTATCTGACGAAGAACAGGAGCGAAAAGGACCAAAAAATCGCCCAAAGCACACACGAAAACGGATACATCAAGCCAAGAAAAACTTTTTGGAGAAATTCAAAACAGCTTCTAAAGATAAATCTCTATCGCGGGGAAGCGTCCCTGCACATTTTACTTAAATTAGTAATCCAAGAGCCGGTTCGCAGGGATGCGCGCCGGCTCTGCCTTTTATGTCTCATACGAAGCGGAAGACAAAAAGAGAATCAGAAGAAGCCGTTATCCATCTTGCGGGCTTGGTAGCTGAAGCCAATGCCTTGATGAATAGTCATAGTTAGCCACGATGTACATGACAATTATCAGCGATTCATTGGCAATTATTGAAATTTTTCGTATGTTTGCCGAAAATATGAATCAAAAAACAAAAAATGCATCTTATGAAAAAAACGTGGATTATCGTAATCGTGATTCTTGTCGTACTGATAGGATACAGTGTTTCATCATACAACTCGATGGTGGCACAGGAAGAGGAAGTCGGGACGGCATGGAGCAACGTGGAAAATCAATACCAGCGGCGCTCTGACCTGATTCCTAACCTTGTAAGCACCGTCAAAGGATATGCCGCACATGAAAAAGAAACGTTTGATGCCGTAGTATCGGCACGTGCCAAAGCTACCCAAATGTCGGTTGACATCGATGACCTGACCCCTGAAAAGCTGGCTGCCTACCAACGTGCTCAAGGCGAGATAGGAAGTGCGCTGGGACGCCTGCTTGCCGTAACTGAAAATTATCCCGAACTGAAGGCGAACGAAAACTTCCAGACCCTTCAGGCTCAATTAGAAGGTACAGAGAACCGCATCAGCGTAGAGCGGCGTAAATTCAATGAAACAGCCCGCAAATTCAATACTACCATACGCCGGTTTCCCAAGAACATCTTTGCCAGCATGTTCGGATTCGAGAAACGTCCTTATTTTGAAGCAGAAGAAGGGAGTGAGAAAGCGCCCGAAGTAAAGTTTTAATTTCTGCGTATGAAAAAACTGTTTCTGCTCGGTTTCCTGTTTCTGTCTTTTGCCTTGGCAGAAGCGCAAAGCCGCATCTACAAAGTAGAAGACATCCCTTTGGTGCATCTGAAAGACGCACGCCGCTACGTGAGCAACCCCGATGGTATCTTAAGCCCTGCTGTAGTAAGTGCCATCGACTCTACTCTTTATGCCCTTGAGCATGAAACAGGAATACAAACCCTTGTGGTAGCTGTAGGGCAAATAGAAGGAGGAGACTGCTTTGACTTTGCTTACCGGCTGGGACGGGAAAACGGGATAGGACAAAAAGAGACAGACAACGGGTTGGTCGTCCTGCTCGTTACAGGCGAACGATGCATACAGTTTGCCACAGGATACGGAATCGAAGGCGACCTGCCTGACGCCACATGTAAGCAAATACAGGTGCGTTACATGAATCCCTACTTCAAGGATGGCAACTGGGATGCAGGTATGCTGGCAGGCATCCATGCCATACGCGCCCAACTGAACGGGACAGGCGAACCGCTTCAAGCTCCAGAAGACGATGATACTTTTCTTTTGTTCAGCATTTTCTTTTGCTGTTTTATCTTAGTACCTTTGTTCTTATGGCTGAATGCACGCCAGCGCAAACGCTGTCCGAAATGTCATAAACACACCCTCCGGCAAGTCTCTGTGCAGACCCTTTCGCGGACAGCAGGCTATCACACCGACGAAGTGACTTACGTATGCAGACATTGTGGAAACGTAGTGCGTAAACAGCGTCGTATACGTGATGACGATGATTTCCATCATCGTGGAGGAAATGGCTGGCCTTTCCTGGGTGGTCCGTTCTTCGGTGGAGGTGGACATAGCGGCGGAAGCTTCGGCGGCGGAAGCTTTGGAGGTGGAGATTTCGGAGGTGGAGGAGCCGGAAGTAAATTCTGACATGAAAAACCTAAGAACAGAAAAGAGACACAAGAGTTCACAGAAGCAGCCTCTAACGAACGAATAAACTTATCTATTTATGAGCAACATTTTTGGAAACATATTCAGACTAACCAGCTTTGGCGAATCGCACGGCAAAGCCATCGGTGGTGTCATTGACGGATTTCCCGCCGGTATTGCTATTGACGAAAACTTTGTGCAACAAGAATTAAACCGACGCCGGCCGGGACAATCAACCATTACCACCGGCCGTAAAGAACCCGATGCCGTAGAGTTCCTTTCTGGTATTTACGAAGGTGTATCTACCGGGTGCCCCATCGGATTTGTCGTGTGGAACACCAACCAGCATTCTTCTGATTACGACAATATGAAGGACGTGTTCCGTCCTTCGCATGCCGACTTTACCTATTTCCAGAAGTACGGTGTGCGTGACCACCGTGGCGGAGGACGTTCTTCGGCACGTGAAACCATAGCACGGGTGGTAGCGGGAGCACTTGCTAAGCTAGCCCTTAAGGAAATAGGCATACGCATCACGGCATTCACCTCACAGGTAGGTACATTGAAACTGAATGAAGACTATACGCACTACGACCTGAACCTCACTGAAAGTAATCCTGTACGGTGTCCCGACCCCAAGCTGGCACAACAGATGGAAGAACTTATTTTCCGTACGAAAGGAGAAGGTGATACACTGGGAGGCGTGGTGACCTGTGTTATCCAGGGATGTCCTGCCGGATTGGGTGAACCTGTATTCGGGAAACTCCATGCAGCCCTTGGCAGCGCAATGTTAAGTATCAATGCTGCCAAAGGTTTCGAATACGGACAAGGATTCAGCAATATGGAATGGAAAGGCAGCCAGCAAAATGACCTGTTTTACAACCAAGACGGACACATTGCCCTGCGTACCAACCGCTCGGGGGGCATCCAGGGAGGTATCAGCAACGGTGAAGATATTTATTTCCGCGTTGCATTCAAACCTGTAGCCACTGTTCTGATGGAACAACCTACAGTAGACAAGAACGGAAATGAAACCATACTGAAAGCCCGTGGGCGTCACGACCCTTGTGTTTTGCCCCGTGCCGTTCCCATAGTAGAAGCGATGGCGGCAATGACCCTGCTTGATTACTACTTACTGAACAAAACTACCCGATTATGATAAAACCTCCACAGACGGCACCGAAATCAAATAGGCTTGATGTTATTTTCAGCTGTGCCATCTGTGATGAAAATACGCACAACCATGGAAATCAAACAATACATTCAAGAAAACGAAAAACGGTTCCTCGATGAACTGTTCAGCCTGATACGCATCCCCAGCATCAGTGCCTTGCCGGAACACAAAAAAGACATGCTTGCCTGTGCCGAACGCTGGCGCCAGCTCCTCCTTGAAGCAGGAGCCGATAAGGCAATGATTATGCCTTCGGAAGGAAACCCGTTGGTATATGCCGAAAAATGCATTGACCCTCAGGCTCCTACAGTGCTTGTTTATGCACATTATGACGTAATGCCTGCCGAACCGCTTGAGCTATGGCAAAGCCAACCGTTTGAACCAGAGATACGCGAAGGACGTATTTGGGCACGTGGTGCCGATGACGACAAAGGACAGGCAATGATTCAAGTAAAGGCTTTCGAGTACCTCGCACGCGAAGGGTTACTTCGTCACAATGTGAAATTTATTTTCGAAGGCGAAGAAGAAATTGGCTCGCCCAGCCTGAATGCTTTCCTCAACGAACACCGCGAATTGCTCCGTGCCGATGTTACCCTGGTGTCGGATACCAGTATGCTGGGTGCAGACACTCCTTCGCTCACAACCGGTCTTCGGGGACTTGCTTATTGGGAAATCGAAGTGACTGGTCCTAACCGCGACCTGCATTCGGGACATTTCGGCGGAGCGGTGGCAAACCCCATCAATGTGCTATGCAATCTTCTTTCACAGATAACCGATGATGACGGACACATTGCCATCCCGCATTTCTATGATGATGTAGAGCCTGTTCCGGAAGCCGAGCGTCAAATGATAGCCAGCATTCCTTTTGATGAAGAAGCCTACAAGGCAGCCATCGGTGTACGTGCACTGAAAGGTGAGAAAGGTTATTCCACCCTTGAGCGGAACAGTTGCCGCCCTTCGTTCGACATCTGTGGCATTTGGGGAGGTTATACCGGCGAAGGTTCGAAAACAGTTCTTCCATCAAAAGCATACGCTAAAGTGTCGTGCCGGCTTGTCCCTCACCAGAACCATGCAACCATCTCACGTCTATTTACCGACTACATCCATGCCATCGCCCCCGACTACGTGCAGGTCAAAGTCACTCCGATGCATGGCGGCGAGGGTTATGTATGCCCTATCTCGCATCCAGCTTATCAGGCTGCCGAAAAAGGATTTACCCAGGCATTCGGTAAAAAGCCGCTGGCGGTACGACGTGGAGGGAGTATTCCCATTATCAGTGATTTCGAACGGATATTGGGTATCAAAACCATCTTGATGGGATTCGGGCTGGAAAGCGATGCCATCCATTCGCCCAACGAAAACTTCCGGCTTGACATCTTCCGCCGGGGTATTGAAGCTGTAGTAGGATTTCACTTGGAACTGCATCTCCAGAACATCTGACTACCAAGAAACAGTTTTGAATTTCTCTAAGAAGCTGTTTTGAATTTCTCCAAAAAGTTTTTCTTGGCTTGATGTCTCTGTTTTCGTGTGTGCTTTGGGCGATTTTTTGGTCCTTTTCGCTCCTGTTCTTCGTCAGATAGCCCGCTATCTTCCTCATCACAGAAGCGAAAATGCCTCAAAAACTCATCCCAAATCATCGCACGATAAATTCAAAACAGCTTCTAAAAAGTTTTTTGGGCTTGATGGTTAAAAAGCTCCCTCGAACGAACATAAGTGATCGGCCTGATTTACTTATGTGAAACGCCCGACTTACTTATGTGAAACGGTTCACTCACTTATGTTCATCAAAATGCATACTTGAATTCTTGTCATGGGTTCAGGTATGCATTTTTTGTTTGTATTGGTTTTGTCTTTGTTCTCACATAGTAATGTCATTAAGGTGTAACTGATTTGAAATACCACAGGTTTACTTTTGCTTTCGTAAACAAAACTAGATTAAATTTATAAAATCAAAAGTAAAGATGGATGGTAAATCTTTAATTATTAGTGCTTTCTTTTGTGGTATGTGCCTGGCTTCAGGTGCTCAGGAAGCAATGTTGCGTTTCAATGGGAAGGTGACAGACCAAAGCGGTAAGGGAATACCTGGTGTGGTGGTAAATGACGGTGTGCATTTTACCAAGACAGACAAGCTGGGAGCATGGGCATTGAATTCGGATACGACAATCAGTAAATTTGTAGCAATATCTACTCCGGCTGCGTATGTTTTGCCACAGCAGGACGGGTTGGCTACAGGACATTATATTGCGGTACGTGACTTGGCTCAAGCAGGCGGAAAGTATGATTTCGTATTGGAGAAGCGGAAGCAAGCAGACGGACGTTTCCATTATATAGCCATATCGGATCCTCAGGTAAAAAATGAAAAACAACTGAAACGCTGGCGTCAGGAAACGGTACCCGATTTGAAAGAAGTTATCGATTCTTTAAAGCAGACGCGTGAAGTGGTTGCCATGACTTTGGGCGATTTGGTGTGGGACAACATGCCTTTGTTCGATGAATATCAAGAGTCGGTAAAAAATACCGGTGCTGTTTTCTTCCAATGCATCGGAAACCATGATTTCGATAAGCAATACCAAGACCTTCACAATATGGCGATGGGCACTCCGGTATACGGTGAAAGGATATACGGAAGCTATTTCGGACCTACCGATTATTCGTTTAATATCGGTAAGGCGCACATTGTAACGATGAAAGACATCAACTATGTGGGCGGGAAGAATTATGTAGAAAGCCTTACAGGGCAGCAGTTGGAATGGCTGAAGAAGGATTTAAGTTATGTGCCGAAAGGAAGTCTGGTTATTCTGAATATGCATGCGCCGGTATGGAATAAAGTGTCGCCGGGCGGAAATGTCCGTAACGCAGACGCTCTGAAAGAGGTGCTGAAAGATTATAAGGTGCATGTATTCTCCGGTCATACGCATTTTTTCCAAAACAACGAAGTGATGCCTACGCTTTACGAGCACAATATCGGCGCAGCCTGTGGCGGCTGGTGGGCTGGCTGGGTAAACCAGTGTGGTGCGCCCAATGGCTATATGGTAGTAGATGTAGATGGCGATAATGTGAAATGGCATTACAAGGCAACGCGCCGCGATTTCGCTTATCAGTTCCGTATATATAATAAAGGAGAGTTTACGGCTCAAAGCAGTTTTGTGGTAGCCAATGTCTGGGACTGGGACTGTGCTTGCCGTGTGGTATGGTATCAGGATGGCAAGCCGATGGGGGATATGGAACAGTTTGTCGGTTCGGATGAAGAGCGTGCTTCGCAACTGAAAGACCGCAGCCAGGCTGAACCTACGGCTCACTTGTTCCGTGCCATGCCTTCCGATGGTGCCAGACAAATCAAAATAGAGTTTACCAACCGTTTCGGCGAAGTCTATACACAGACTATCAGCCTGTGACATCCTTGAAGGCTGTTATTTTTCGTGTAAATACACATTCTTAACCAATAAATAATGAGAACATTACAATCTGTAGTTTTGTTCCTGATATTGGTCTTGGCGGGAAGCAATGTGACGCTTTCTGCACAGAACCGGACCATATCGGGAAAAGTGTTGGATGCAAACGATGAACCTCTTATTGGGGTGACGGTTGCGGTTGAAAGTTCTACTATCGGAGCGATAACCGATGTGGATGGTACATTTTCGATTCAGGTGCCACAAGGAAAGGTCACTTTGAATGTATCGTATGTAGGTTTTGCCGCACAAAAAGTGACGGTGGCGCCCAATCAGAAAAGTGTTACGGTGCATCTGAGTGAGGATGCGGTTTTGTTGAATGAGACCGTGGTTGTGGGATATGGCAAGCAGAAGAAAGTAAATCTTACGGGAGCTGTATCTACGGTGAACGGAGATGAACTGGAACACCGCGTGACGACTTCGCTCAGCAATATGCTGCAAGGTACGGTGGCTGGTTTGAACGTAACCACTTCTTCGGGCGTACCGGGAAGCTCGGCTACTATCAATGTGCGTGGTGTGACTTCTATCAACGATGCCGAACCGCTGGTGTTGATAGACGGTGCGGTAGGCGAGATAGACCGCATCAATCCCAACGATGTAGAATCAATCTCCGTAATTAAAGACGCATCGGCTGCCGCTATTTACGGTGCACGTGCAGCCTTTGGTGTGATTTTGGTGACTACCAAGTCCGGAGCTGCTAAAGACGGGAAAGCTACGGTGCATTATAGCGGCCGTTTCGGCTGGCAGGCACCTACCACTTCTACCGACTACGAAACGACCGGTTATTGGTCGGTATATACTATCAACAAGTTCTGGCAAGCCAATTCGGGTACATTGTATGTCGATTATACAGACCAGGACATGCAGGAGTTGCTGAACCGTGTGAACGACAAGACCGAGAACCCCGACCGCCCGTGGGTGGTAGAAGACGTACGTAACGGACGCCGCCAGTGGGTATATTATGGAAACCACGACTGGTGGCACGAATTGTACCGCGATAATCGTCCGATGCAGCAGCACAACCTTTCTGTCAGCGGCGGAAAAGACGATATCAAGTATTATTTGTCTGGCTCATTCGACAAGCAGACCGGTATCTTGCGCGAAAACCCGGATGTGTACCGGAAATACAACTTACGCTCGAAGATTGACTTCCGGATTAATAAGTGGTTTACGATGTCGAACAATACGTCGTTCTACAGTTCGCAATACAGCTACTTGGGCGATGGCAGTGTAGAAAATACGTTGGCATACAGTGCCCGCCACGCTTTGGCTTGTTTCCCGCAGAAGAATCCCGATGGTTCGTGGTTGTATAGTACACCTTATCTGAATTATAAGGTGGCAAATGGCCGTCATATTCTGTTGGGCGAAGATTCACACCGCAATGTAGAGCGTGGTACAGACTTTTCGAATACCACTCGTTTGGTTTATTCTCCGATAAAGGAACTGAGCTTTACGGGCGATTTCACATACCGTTTGTATCAGACACGCAATACAAGCCGTTCCAATCCGATGTATTACCGTGAATATCCCGATGGCGAACTGCTTTCGTATGCTACCGGTGCCGGTGCCAACCGTTTGGATGAATCGGTGAATACGAGCAATTATTATTCGACGAACATCTTCGGTAATTATACCGATACGTTCAACGATGCGCATCATTTGACCGTAGTAGCCGGTATGAACTACGAAGCATGGAAGAGCAAAAACATTTCGGCATACGGTGAAAACCTGGTATCTGCCGACCTGGACGATTTGGACTTGGTAGGTCAGAATGCCGAGGGTGCTACCATTACCGGTGTAGGCGGCGGACAGAACGAGTATGCTTTGTTAGGTATCTTCGGCCGTATCAACTACGATTACAAAAGCCGTTACCTGTTCGAAGTGAGCGGGCGGTACGATGGTACTTCCCGTTTTGCGAAAGGCAACCGCTGGGGATTCTTTCCTTCGGCTTCTGTAGGATGGCGCATTTCGGAAGAGCCTTTCTTCCTGCCTGCACGCCGTTTGGTTGACAACTTGAAAATCAGGGCTTCTTTCGGTAGCCTGGGCAATCAGAATGTATCTTCTTATTACACCTTCGCGCGTCTGGTATCTATCGCCAATCTGAATTATACGTTTGGTGAAGGAAGCGTATTGCCCAAATATTCTACGTTGGGTGCTCCGATTGCTTCGGACATGACATGGGAAACCGCCCAGCAATGGGACTTCGGTTTCGACTTGACGATGCTGGGCAACCGCTTGAACTTGACGGTAGACGGTTATATACGTGATACCCGCGATATGTTGACCGACGGTGTGGAACTGCCTTCTGTATATGGAGCGAGTATGCCGGAGATGAATGCTGCCGACTTGCGTACGAAAGGATACGAAATCACCTTGAACTGGCATGACCAGTTGACGCTGGGAGGCAAACCGTTTGAGTACAGCATCGGGGTTAACCTGAGCGACTACAAGAGCATTGTTACGAAATATGATAATCAGGACAAGACTTTTGCCCGAGACTTTTATGAAGGTATGGAAATCGGTGAAATCTGGGGATTCGTGACCGACGGGCTTTTCCAAACCGATGAAGAAGCACAGGCATACGCCGACCAAGTAGACTTGACTTATGTATTGAATGGACAAACCGGAGGCTGGCAGGCAGGCGACGTGAAGTTTGTCGATTTGAATGGTGACAATAAGGTAAATATCGGAAGCAATAATGTGAATGCTCCGGGCGACCGTAAGATACTGGGCAATGAATTGCCTTCGCTTTCTTACGGCATTACGGCAAGCGTGCGTTGGAACGGCATTGATGTATCGGCGTTCTTCCAGGGGACAGGTAACCATTATTGGTATCCCGACGGAGAATCCATGCCTTTCTGGGGAGCTTACTCTTATCCGTACCTGTCTTTCTTGCAAAAGGATTTCTTACAAGATGTATGGTCAACAGATAATACAGATGCTTATTTCCCGCGTGCAATGGCTTATTCGGCATCAAGCGGTGTGCTGAGCAATGTAAACGACCGTTATTTGCAGAATATACGTTACATGCGTTTCAAGAATCTGACCGTAGGGTATACCTTGCCGCAACAGTGGACGCAGAAAGCCGGCATAGAGTCAGTACGCGTATATTTTACGGGTGAAAACCTCTGCTATTGGTCGCCTATCAAGAAACACTCGAAATATGTCGACCCTGAAGGAGCCATCGACCGGAGCGGAGCTTACAACAATGCATTCTATCCGTGGCAGAAGTCATTCCTGTTCGGTATCGATGTCACTTTCTAACATGAATTTTTAAACAGAAGAGAAAAAACGATTATGAAAAATAGAAATATCTTTATAGCGCTTGCATTGTTTGCCGGACTTTCATCGTGTGACGACTGGATAGATAAAAGCCCTTTGAGTGATATAACGGAAGAAAATTATTTCAGGACCGAGACCGACCTGCAGCTTTTCAGCAACGGTTTTTATAACAGTATCCTGAATAAATCACCGTATGACGAGCAGAGCGATGTGTATGTACAGCAAGAACTTTCCGACGAGATGCTGGGCGGAGAAAACCGCATCGTTCCTGCCAGCGGAGGAGGATGGAGCTGGACGGCGTTGCGTAGTGTCAATACCTTGCTGGGCAATGTAGATAAATGTGAAGATGCGGAGGCAGCTGTGAAATATACGGCATTGGCTCGTTTCTTCCGTGCCTACTTCTATTATGATAAGGTAAAGCGTTTCGGCGATGTGCCTTGGTATGATAAAGAACTGTTTTCGGATGACCCCGACCTGTATAAGGCACGCGATTCGCGCGAACTGGTGATGACCAATATGCTTGCCGATATCGACTATGCTATCGAGAACCTGCCAACCAAGGAAGAAGAGACCAGCAGTCCTTTCCGCGTAAACCGTTGGGCGGCACTGGCGTTGAAGTCTCGCTTCTGTCTGTACGAAGGTACATACCGGAAATATCATAACCTGACTTTGGAAGGTCATGATTATGCGTATTATCTGCAACAGGCGGCGGATGCGGCGGAAGAATTGATTAATAGCGGCGAATATCGTTTGTATTCGACCGATAATCCGGAAGAAGACTATCTGATGCTTTTTGCCGAAGAAGATGCCAATCCCGATGAATACATCCTTGCCATCAAGTTCGATTACGGCATGAGCGTTTACCACAATGCGACGGCACATACGTTGGTGCCTACCCAAGGACGTCCGGGCCTGACCCGTAAGCTTGTCAATACGTATCTGATGAAAGACGGAACACGTTTTACCGACCGTGAAGGATGGGAAACCATGCCGTTTACCGAAGAAGTGAAAGACCGCGACCCGCGTCTGGCACAAAGCATCCGTACTCCGGGGTATCACCGTATCGGACAGACAGACATCCTGGCTCCCGATTTATCGGTTAGTGTAACAGGATACCAGCCGATAAAATATGTGCAAGACCCGACAGCTTCGGGCGGTCAGGTAGACCGTAACGACCGTTCTACCTGCGACCTTCCTGTATTCCGTCTGGCTGAAGTCATGCTGAATTTTGCTGAGGCTAAGGCAGAACTGGGAACATTGACGCAAGAAGATTTGGATAAGTCGGTGAATGAAATCCGTGACCGCGTAGGTATGCCGCATTTGGATATGGCTCAGGCTAACGCAAATCCCGATAGTTACCTGTCGTCTGCCGATTATGGCTATACCAATGTGGCCGGAAGCAATCAAGGGGTTATCTTGGAAATCCGTCGCGAGCGTGCCATTGAGTTGACTCAGGAAGGTTTCCGTTTCGATGACTTGGTGCGCTGGAAAGCGGGTGCCTGTATCAACCAGTCTATTATGGGCATGTATTTCCCCGGTGCAGGTGAATACGACTTGAGCGGCGACGGTCAGATTGACGTGGTTTTGTATGATGAAGGCGATACTGAACCCGAAGTGCCCGATGCGCAGGTATATCAGATTGGGTCGGACATTATTCTGTCGGAAGGCGATCATGGGTATGTCGATTATCATCACGATATTGTACGTACGGCTTTCAATGAAGAGCGTGATTACCTGTATCCGATACCTATCAACGAACGGTCGCTGAATCCGAATCTGACTCAGAACCCGGGTTGGAACGACGGATTGTCTTTCTGATTCATGCCAATCGGGAGTTAAGGAGTTAAGAAGTTAAGGAGTTAAGTCAATAGCTTTGTTGGTGGAAACATCAGTAAAAGTATTGGCTTAACTCCTTAACTCCTTCTAACTCCTTAACTCCCCCTAATTCCCTCTGACTTTTTTAAATCCGCAATAGGTTTTTCCGAAGCTTTTCCTTACTTTTGCAGACGCTAAAATGATAGGAATATGCATACAAGAGAAGAAAAGATAGAAGCCTTCGGGCGGTTGCTCGATGTGCTCGACGAGCTGCGGGTGAAGTGCCCGTGGGACCGCAAACAGACCAACGAGAGTTTGCGTCCCAACACGATAGAAGAAGTGTATGAGTTGTGCGACGCTCTGATGAAGGACGACAAGAAAAACATTTGCAAGGAATTGGGCGACGTGTTGCTTCACGTGGTGTTCTATGCCAAGATAGGAAGCGAGACGGGCGATTTCGACATCAAGGACGTGTGCGACCGCCTGTGCGACAAGCTGATATTCCGCCATCCACACGTATTCGGCGAAGTGAAGGCGGACACGGCAGAGCAGGTTTCCGAGAACTGGGAGCAAATCAAGTTGAAGGAAAAAGACGGAAACAAGTCTGTATTGAGCGGAGTGCCCGAGGCATTGCCCTCACTGATAAAAGCATACCGCATTCAGGACAAGGCGCGTAACGTGGGATTTGATTGGGAAGACCGTACGCAGGTATGGGATAAGGTGAAGGAAGAAATCAGCGAGTTCGAATCGGAAGTAGCCACAATGGATAAGGAGAAGGCGGAAGCCGAGTTCGGCGACGTGATGTTCAGCCTTATCAATGCCGCACGTCTGTATAAAATCAATCCCGATAATGCTTTGGAGCGGACAAATCAGAAGTTTATCCGCCGGTTCAACTATCTGGAAGAACATACGCTGAAAGCCGGACGGAAACTGACGGATATGTCATTGGAAGAGATGGACGCTATCTGGGAAGAGGCGAAAAGGCAAGGGCTTTAGGTGATGTTTAAGAAGCTGTTTTGAATTTATCGCCCAAAGCACACACGAAAACGGATACATCAAGCCAAGAAAA
>OIWN01000956.1_pt1 | contig 25022 bp, 25 predicted proteins | sample 1587591 | NCBI WGS metagenome assembly OIWN01 (sample SAMEA3888901, study PRJEB22519) | human gut metagenome | biome: human gut; feature: human-associated habitat; material: faeces | place: Denmark | collected 2010 | reverse complement strand
TGGCCTCGGCCACGTTGGCGCCGATCTCGGCGGCCAGCAGGCCGGCGATGTGGGAGACCTCGATGGAGTGGTTGAGCACGTTCTGTCCGTAGCTGGTGCGGTAGTGCATCCGGCCCAGCAGCTTGACCAGCTCGGGGTGCAGACCGTGGACATTGGTCTCAAAGACCGCGCGCTCCCCTTCGGCCTTGATGGTGGCGTCCACCTCCCGCTTGGCCTTCTCCACCATCTCCTCGATGCGGGCGGGGTGGATGCGGCCGTCCAGGATCAGCTTCTCCAGGGCCAGCCGGGCAATCTCCCGGCGGACGGGGTCAAAGCAGGAGACGGTGATGGCCTCCGGCGTGTCGTCGATGATGAGGTCCACCCCGGTCAGGGTCTCCAGGGTGCGGATGTTGCGGCCCTCGCGGCCGATGATGCGGCCCTTCATTTCGTCATTGGGCAGAGGGACCACAGACACGGTGGCCTCCGCCACGTGGTCGGCGGCGCAGCGCTGGATGGCCAGGGAGATGATCTCCCGGGCCTTAGTGTCCGCCTCGTCCTTGAAGCGGGCCTCGATCTCCTTGATCTTCATGGCAGACTCGTGGGTCACATCGGCCTCCAGCTGATCCAGCAGATACTTCTTGGCCTCCTCGGCGGTGAAGCCGGAGATCCGCTCCAGGACCTCCATCTGGCTCTGCTTGATCTCCTCCGCCTCGGCCTGGGTGGCTTCCAGCTTGGCCAAACGGTTGGAGAGATGCTCCTCCTTGCGCTCCATGTTCTCGGTCTTGCGGTCCAGGTTCTCTTCCTTCTGCTGCAGCCGGCGCTCCTGCTTCTGCAGGTCGGCCCGGCGTTCCTTCTCCTCCCGCTCGTACTCGTTGCGGGCCTTCAGGATCTCCTCCTTCGCCTCTACCAGCGCCTCGCGCTTCTTGCTCTCGGCACTCTTGTACGCCTCGTTGACGATGCGCTTGGCCTCCTCTTCCGCGGAGCCGATCTCCCGTTCCGCCGTCGCCCTGCGCCGCTGGTATCCGAACAGGCCGCCCAGCACAAAGGCCAGCACAGCCACGACGCCCCCGATCATATAGGGTAACATTGGGTTTTTACACCTCCATAAATTTCAGATCTTGGAACCTGCGTTCCCTGCGGCGGACCGCCGCGGCTGCCTTTTCGGCATAAAATGAGCCGCAAGGCGCGCCGTGCCGCACAGCGGCGGAGCATCCTTGCGACAACTGAAAAACTTCCCCCATGTTTTTCATTTGTGTCCTGTTCATATTGTAAAGGCAACTGCGGTCTCTGTCAAGATTTATTCACATTTACCACAAATTTATTGTCAGACATTTTTACTCTTTTCATAACGTTCTCCCATATTTCGACAAACTTTTTATTTATTTTGCCAGCATTTCTCTCATATTTTTTGCTTGGGGGATTTTCCGCTCCGCCCGGAGGGCAGAAAAAGGCCCGGCACGCCGGATGGGCGCGCCGGGCCTTCCCCTCAGACCTGCTGGGGAAGGGAGTCATCCTCCCGGACCCAGTCCTCCACATGGACTACGGAGTACTCCCGCTCGGTGTTTCGGATGACCACCCGGTCTATGCCCGCGTTGATGATGAGGCGCCGGCACATGGAGCAGGAGGTGGCGTCATGGAGCAGCTCGCCGCTCTTGGCCTCCCGTCCGGCCAGATAGAGGGTGGCCCCCAAGGTGTCCCGCCGTGCGGCGGAGATGATGGCGTTCATCTCCGCATGGACCGAGCGGCACAGTTCATACCGCTCTCCGCTGGGCACATTCATGGCCTCCCGAGTGCAGTAGCCCAGATCCATGCAGTTTTTCCGCCCCCTGGGCGCGCCGTTGTACCCGGTGGAAACGATCTCGTCGTTCTTGACGATGATGGCTCCGTAGCACCGCCGCAGGCAGGTGGAGCGCTCCAGCACCGTCTCCGCGATGTCCAGATAGTAGTTCTCCTTGTCGATCCGCTTCATGGCCGCCCTCCTTTTTTCGACAGTATAGCCCAATTTGTCCGTCCGCGCAAGACAGTTTACATTTTGTTTACGATTGGTTCCTTGACCGCCGCCATTTCCCGCGGTATCATATCAACATGCCAAATTGGCGGTTCCCGCTTTCCAGAGGAGGCTCTTTCATGATCCGGAATGCCATTCAGCGCTTTATGTACGGCCGGTACGGCGGCGACCAGCTCAATGTTTTCCTGCTGGTCCTGTATCTGATCTTTTATTTTATTTCTATCTGGACCAATTTTCTCCCCCTGTACTGGCTGTCTCTCGTTGTGATCGTCTGGGGACTTTTTCGAATGTTGTCCCGCAATCTTCCCCGCCGGCGGGCGGAGAACGCCAAGTTTATGCAGCTGGCCGGTCCGGCCATCAACTGGTTCCACCTCCGCCGCACCATGCACCGGGACAAGGAGCACCGCTATTTCCGCTGCCCCAGCTGCGGTCAGCAGCTCCGGGTACCCAAGGGCAAGGGAAAGATCACCGTCACCTGCCGCAGCTGCGGCGCCGTCTTCCAGGAAAAAAGCTGAAGATACACGTACCGCCCAGGCCCTTTCCCGGCCTGGGCGGTCTTTTTCTCTAAAGCTGTTTCTTCCGCAGGAGCCGGATGTCCTCCCCAAAGAAGTGGAGCAGGTGGTACTCCCCCTCCAGCCGGGAGGCGATCTGGGGGGAGTAGCGGACAGCAGCCTCCTCCATAGACAGGTTAGAGGAGATGACGGTGCGCTTTCCCCCCACCAGCCGCCCGTTGATCAGCTCGTAGAGGGCGGACTGGGTGAACTGGGTGGTCAGCTCGCTGCCCAGGTCGTCCAGGATCAGCAGGTCACAGCCCAGATAGCGCCGGGTCTCGTCCCGGGCCTCCCGGCCGTCGTCGCTGTCCCGGAGGAACTTCCGGGCCTCGAACTGCGCGAACACGTTCCCCGCTGTGTCATACACCACCGAATGTCCGTTCTCCGACACAGTGCGGGCGATGCAGGCAGACAGGAAGGTCTTGCCCAGCCCGGGGGCCCCGCTGAGGAAGAGGTTTTTGAAGTAGAAGCGGCCGAACTTCTGGGCATAGTTGAGACACACCTCGTACACCAGCTCCATGTTCTCCCGGGGGGAGGTGCCCCATTCGGGCCAGAAGCTGGTGCTGTAATAGTCCATCCGGAAGGTGTCGAAGGACTGCTCCCCCAGGTCCAGCAGCTTGGACAGCTCCCGGATCTGCTCCTGGGCGCACAGCGCCCGCAGGCAGCGGCACATCTCAGTGCCTCTCCAGCCCGTGTCCCCGCACAGGGGGCAGGCGGGCTTGTCATCCAGGGCGTCCTCCGCCAGATCCATGCGGACCAGCAGCTCCGCCCGCTCCTGCTGGAGGGCCAGGTTCTTCCGCCGCACCTCCTCCACCGTGGGAGCGCCCCCCTCCCCCCGGCGCAGGGAGGCGGCAAACAGCTCGGTCATGGTGCCCCGCAGCTGCCGGTCGATCTCCGACAGCCGGGGCTGGCGCTGACAAGCGGCCCGCCGCAGGGCCTGCTGCCGCTCCTCCCGGGCGCGGCGCTCCCCCTCCAGCCGGGCGGTAGCCCGGCGCAGGACCGCAGGGTCATATGACATCTCTTATTCCTCCTCCCGCTTCATCTGCTCCATCAGGCGGCGCATCCGCTCCATGTCCTCCCGCACCCGGCGCTCCTCTCCGGGCTGGGGAGTCCGCCCCTGGGCCGGCGCCCCGCCCCGGTTCCGGCGCAGGCCGTCCCCGGCCTGGATGGCCGCCACGGTGTGCAGCCCCTTCTCGTGCCAGCGGCGCAGGATGCCGTTCATATAGCCCCAGTCCATGGACTGCTTTTTCATCACCGTCTTCTCATAGGCCAGTCGCAGGGCCTCGTTGTCAAAGCCCATATCCTGCCAGGCGGCGATATAGGTCCTCTCCCGCTCCACCAGGGGGCGGGCCGGGATGTCCAGCAGCCGCAGCACCTCCCGTTCCCGGGTGCGCAGCTGAGCCAGCTTTTTCAGGTGGGCCTCCGCCGCCTCCACGGTGTCGATGCCCTGCCTGGACCAGGCAAAGCCCTCCTTGCGCACCTGGGAGAGGAAGGGGCGCCGCCCCGGCCCGTACTTCCGCTCTGTCTCCTCGATGCACCAGGTCACCAGCATCAGGATCACCTCGCCGGGCAGGGCCAGGTGGTCATACAGGGTGAGCAGGATCTTCAGGTCATTGGCAGACAGCCGCTTGCCCAGGCGGCGCTCCACCTCGTCCGCCAGGGCGGAGAAGGTGGAGCCCGCCTCCTGGAGGGCGGCAGTGACGTCCTGGGTGGTGTATTCGGGGGGCAGCGCCTCCTGAACAGGGGGTGCCGGGGGCGGCGGAGCGGCCTCCGCCCCCGCCATTCCCTGGGCGGAGAGCAGGTCCAGCGCCCCCTGGAGCCGCTCCCGGGGCCAGTTCAGGCCGGCGGCGTTCCCGTGGCCCAGCAGGTAGAGATACAGCAGGGCGGCGTCTCCGCTGTCCAGCCGGATCAGCCGCTCGGCCGCCGCCGCCGGCATGGACAGGATGCTGCCCGGCATCAGGGGTCCGGTCATCCCATGCCCCTCCCTTCCACAAAAGTCTGCGACCATTTTACTCTAAAATCGCCCCGGCGTAAACCTCCAAAATCCCAAGGGCAAAAAAATAAAAAATTCATGGTAAATTTGTTTTTCAAGCGGCCTGTTCTGTGGTATAATGATTGCCATCTTGAAACAGCAGAGACCGGGAGGGGCTTCACGATGAAAAACAAGATCACCGTCTCCATCGCGGGACAGGAATACACCATGGTGGCCGCCGAGGGCGAGGACTATGTCCGCCGGGTGGCCGCCCATGTGGACAGCCAGATGCGGGAGGTCCTCTCCCAGGGCCGTCTCTCCCAGGCGGACGGCGCCGTTCTGGCCGCCATGAACATCGCGGATCAGTATTTCAAGGAGCAGGAGGCCGCCGAAAACCTGCGCCGCCAGATCAAGGAGTATCTGGAGGAGGCCACCAAGCTGAAAATGGAGCTCTCCGAGGCCAAGCGGGAGATCTTCAAGCTCCAGAACCACAAATAAGCGCAGGAGAGGGGTTCCCCGCCGGGGACGGGGGCCCCTCTTCCCTGCGGACGCGCCGCCTGAGGGCGGATCTTTACGGGAGGTGCCTTATGCTGGAGCTTCTCGCCCCTGCCGGGTCCATGGAGGCGGTCACCGCCGCCGTGCAGAACGGGGCAGACGCCGTCTATCTGGGATATGGGGATTTCAACGCCCGCCGCAACGCGAAGAACTTCACCGGGGATGAAGCTGCGGCGGCGGTTTCTTATTGCCATCTGCGGGGCGTCAAGGTGTTCCTCACCCTGAACACCCTGCTCACCGACCGGGAGCTGGCCGGCGCCGCTCAGGAGGCCGCCCAGGCCAGCGCCATGGGGGTGGACGCGGTACTGGTCCAGGATCTGGGGGTGCTGCGGATGCTTCGGCAGACGGTGCCCGACCTGCCGGTCCATGCCTCCACCCAGATGACAGTCCACAGCCTGGACGGGGTGAAGCAGTGCGCCGACCTGGGGATGAGCCGGGTGGTCCTCTCCCGGGAGCTGTCCCGGGACCAGATCGAGTACATCTGCGCCCGCTCTCCGGTGGAGATCGAGGTGTTCGCCCACGGGGCCCTGTGCATGTGCTACTCCGGCCAGTGCTTCTTCTCCTCCGTCATCGGGGGACGCAGCGGCAACCGGGGGCTGTGTGCCCAGCCCTGCCGGCTGAAGTACGGCTGGGGGAACAAGGCAGACGGCAGCCCCCTGTCCCTGAAGGACATGTCCCTGGCAGGCCACCTCCGGGAACTGAGGAAGATGGGGGTGGCCTGTGTTAAGATCGAGGGGCGGATGAAGCGCCCCGAGTATGTGGCCGTGGTCACTGGCATCTATGCCCGGGCCATCCGGGAGGGGCGGGAGCCCACGGCCGAGGAGCTGGAGCAGCTGCGCTCCGCCTTCTCCCGGGACGGCTTCACGGACGGCTACTTTCTGGGGCAGACGGGGCCGGAGATGTTCGGCACCCGCCAGGACGAGGCGGAGCCCCGGGAGCTGTTCACCCAGGCCCGGGCCACCTATGAGAGCGGGGAGAACCGGAAGGAGCCGGTGCGGATGTACGCCATGCTCCGCCGGGGGGAGCCCGCCCAGGTGGCCGTCCAGGACGCTCAGGAGCATCTGGCCTCCGTCACCGGCCCGGTGCCGGAGGAGGCGGTGAACGTCCCCCTGACCCGTGAGAAGGTGGAGGGACAGCTCTCCCGCACCGGAGGGACTCCCTTCTCCTGTGAGAAGGTCACCGTCCACGTGGATGAAGGGCTCTCCCTCCCCCTGTCGGCCCTCAACGCCCTGCGCCGGCAGGCTCTGGAGGAGCTGGGCCGGCAGCGCACCGCACTGCCGGAGCGCCGTTGCGAGCCCTTCCGCCCCGGGGTGCGCTATGAGAACCGGAAGCAGCCCCCTGTCTACACCCTCTCTGTGCGCGCCGCCGAACAGGTCAGCCCGGAGCTGCTCCGCCTCGCCCCCGCCCTCCTCTACCTCCCCGCCGGGGAGGGGGCGGCCCACCCGGAGGTGGTGGAGCAGGCCCAGAAGGCCGGGGTGCGGGTGGCCGCCCTGCTGCCCCGCATCTGCACCGATCGGGAGGCACCCGCCCTCTTCCAGGAGCTGGAACGGCTGCGGGCGATGGGGGTGACCGACGCCCTGGCCGGCACCCTGGACAGTGCCCGCCGGGCGGCGGAGCTGGGCTTCACCCTGCGGGGGGACTACGGTCTGGGGGTATTCAACGGCCAGACGCTGAAGGAGCTTAAGCGCCTGGGCTTCCGCTCCGCCACTCTCTCCTTTGAGCTGAAGCTGGCCCAGATCCGGGACCTGTCCAAGGGGCTGGACACCGAGCTGGTGGTCTACGGCCGCCTGCCCCTGATGATCACCGAGAACTGCATCATCCACAACCACAGCGGCCGGCACACCTGTGCCAACGTGAACCTCCTTACCGACCGGAAGGGGGAGCGCTTCCCTGTGGTGAAAGCCCCGGGCTGCCGCAATGAGATCCTCAATTCCAAGAAGCTGTTCCTGGCGGACAAGGCCGGAGACTGGCAGCGCCTGGGTCTCTGGGCAGGGCGTCTGATGTTCACCACCGAGAACGCCCGGGAGTGTGTCCAGGTGCTGGAGCGCTACCTGGGCCGGGGCAGCTATCAGCCCAACGACTACACCCGGGGCCTGTATTACCGGGGGGTAGAATAAAGCGCGGAACGCGGAGAGGAGGTCCCCCTATGTTCAGCCGGCAGCGCCTGTTCTGGCACCGCGGGCCCTATGACCTGCCCAGCACAGACCAGCTCTTTCTCCAGGCGACGGCGGACTGCTGCGCCTTCCACATGGCCCGCTGCCCCCAGTACCGGGCCATTGCGGAGCACCTGGGCTTCTCCCCGGACCAGCTGCGCACCATGGACGACCTGGTCCGGGTGCCCATGCTTCCCACCCTGTTCTTCAAGCGCCACGCCCTCTTCTCCATGCCCCGGCGGCGGATGGTGATGAAGGTCACCTCCTCGGGGACCAGCGGCACCTTCAGCCAGGTGGGCTTCGACCTGGGCTGCATCTGGGCGGAGGTCCCCATGGTCCTCCGGCTGGGCTGGCGGCACCGGCTCATCTCTTTCCGCCCCGCCAACTATGTGGTGCTGGGTTACAAGCCAGACCGGCGCAGCTCTGCCGGCGTCACCCGCACCATGTTCGGCATGACCTTCTTCGCCCCGCCCCTCCGCCGCTTTTATGCCCTCCGCTGGCAGGGGAAGGGCTACGTCCCTGACCTGGACGGTGCGGTGGAGGCCCTGGAGCGGTTCTCCTGCTCTCCTTTCCCCACCCGGATCGTGGGCTTCCCCTCCTATCTCTGGTTCGGACTGAAGCGGATGGAAGAGCTGGGCATCTCTCTGCGCCTGCGGCCCGGTTCCAAGATCCTGCTGGCCGGGGGCTGGAAGCAGCACTGGCAGCAGCAGGTGGACAAGTCAGTGCTCTACTCCCTGGTCCGGCGGGTGCTGGGGGTGGGGGAGGAGGACATCCATGAGCTGTTCGGCGCCGTAGAGCACCCCATCTTCTATAACACCTGCCCCAGGCACCACTTCCATGTGCCTATCTACTCCCGGGTCCTGATCCGTGACCCGGCCACCCTGGAGCCCCTGCCCATGGGACAGGTGGGGCTGGTCAACCTCATCTCCCCCCTCATCCGGGCCACTCCGGTCACCAGCGTGGTCACTGACGACCTGGGCTATCTCACCCCGGGGGATGCCTGCGGGTGCGGCCTGACCTCCCCCTACCTGACCCTGCTGGGCCGGGTGGGCCTGGGGGACATCAAGACCTGCGCCGCCGGCGCGGCGGACCTTCTGGGAAAGGGGGAGGGGTTTTGATCTTCGCCAACGGACGCCTGCTCCCGGACAGCCAGCTGTCCCAGGTGCTGGAGGAGCTGGAGGAGGCGGTCAATGAGACCCGCGCCTGCCGGACCCTGGAGCCGGAGACCGCCATCTCCGCCCTCCAGGCTGTGGGGGAGCGGCTGGATCGGGGAGAGCTGGACCCGCTCATCCTCCGGTACGCCGGTCCCGGCGGGCGCCGGGAGGTGGCGCACATCCGCCCCCTGCTCCGGCGGGAGGCCCTGGAATACAAGCTGGCCGTGGAGCTGGGCATCCCGCTCTACTCCTTTCAGGAGCGGCCCTTCGGCCGCACCCAGACCGTTCCTCTGGGCACCCTGTTCCATGTCACCGCCGGCAATGTAGACGGCCTGCCCGCCTTCAGCGCAGTGGAGGGCCTGCTCACCGGCAATATCAATCTGGTGAAGCTGCCCTCCGGGGACCAGGGGCTCTCCCTGGCCGTCTTTCAGCTGCTGACGGAGCAGGAGCCCCGTCTGGCCCCCTTCCTCTACGCCTTCCAGATCCCATCCCGGGACACCGCCGCCCTGCGACGGCTGGCAGATCTGGCAGACGGGGCGGTGGTGTGGGGCGGCGACGGGGCGGTGACTGCCCTGCGGCAGCTGGCCCCGCCCGGCTGCAAGCTGATGGAGTGGGGCCACCGCCTCAGCTTTGCCTATCTGTCCCGGTGGGAGGGAGAGGAGGACGCTCTCTCCGCTCTGGCGGAGCACCTCATCCAGACCGGGGGACTGCTCTGCTCCTCCTGCCAGGTCATCTTTCTGGACACGGACGCCCTCGGGGAGGGGGAGGCCTTCTGCCGGAGCTTTGTCCCCCTGCTGGAGCGGGCAGCGGACCGCTTCCGTGCTGCCCTTGGGGAGAAGGGGGAGGGGAGCCTGTACGCTTGGGAGACCCGGCTGGAGCACGCCGCCGACCGGCTGCCCGGCACCCTGTTTCCCGGCCGGGGCTGCTCTCTCACCCTGCGGGAGGACCGGGAGCTGGAGCTCTCCCCCCTCCACGGCAATGTGCTGGTGAAGTGTCTGCCCCGGAAGGCTCTGCTCCCTGTCCTGAGGCGGCAGAAGGGCCGTCTCCAGACCGCGGGGCTGCTCTGTCCGGCCCAGGACCGGCCCGCCCTCACCCAGCTCCTCGCCCGGGCCGGAGTGACCCGGATCGCCCCGCCGGGCAGCATGTCCCGCACTCTCTCCGGGGAGGGACACGACGGGGAATTCCCCCTGCGGCGGTACGTCCGGACGGTGGACATCCAGGAGCCGTCCCCGGACCGCCCCATCTGACTGTTGATACTAACTGACCGCAAAGGAGCCGATCATTATGGAACTGAACGTCAAAGCCCTCTCCCCCAAGATCGGGACAGAGATCCCCGCCCCCTTCTACGCCAGCGCCGGCGCCGCCGCCATGGATCTGCATGCCTGTGTGGACCAGGCGGTGACCATCCCCGCCGGCGGGCGGGCGGTGATCCCCACTGGCATCGCCATCGCCCTCCCCTCCGCCGGCTATGTGGCCCTGGTCTTCGCCCGCAGCGGCCTGGGCATCAAACACGGCATCGCCCCTGCCAACTGCGTGGGCGTCATCGACAGCGACTACCGGGGAGAGATCCTGGTGGGACTCCAGAACTCCGGGGACGCAGACTACGTCATCCAGCCCGCTGACCGCATCGCCCAGCTGATGGTGGTCCCGGTGGTCCAGGCCCAGGTGAAAATGGTGGACCAGCTGGATGAGACCCAGCGGGGCGCCGGTGGCTTCGGCTCCACCGGGAAATAGAGATCCGCTGAGAGAGGAGGGTTTGGGCCATGTTCGGATTTTTCAAAAAAAAGGGCGGGGAGATCCCCGAGGAACAGCAGCGGCAGCAGAGGGGGGCTCAGGAGGGGCAGACGCGGCAGGACGCCGCGGAGGTCCCCCAGGAGTTCCGCGCCCTGGGCCAGGACTTTCTGCCGGAGGAGCTGAACATCCTGGCCGTCACCGGGGCCAGCGGCTTCGGCGGCGGGCGCAGCCAGGGGGAGAAGCTGTGGACCGCCTCCATCGGCCTGACCGCCTGGATGGAGGAGGACAGCCCTGACATCCACCAGGGTGACTTCCGCCTGGTAGCCCTGGCCGACGACCGTCTGATGGACTATCTGCGCCAGCGGGTGCCCCGGGACTTCATTATCAAGTGCCGGGCCCGGCTCTCTGTGGACGGCAGCCGCCTGCTGATGCTGGAGCTGCCCCAGCCCGGCTTCGACCCCGACCTGAAGGCCATCCTGGATGAGCAGAAAAAGCCTGTGAGCACCTGGGTGGAGGGGCTGGGCACCTTCACCCTGAACCGCACTGTGGACTGGTTCGAGGCCACCGTGGACTGGCTGGGCAGCGAGATCGCCCTGGACTTCGACCGGGGCGTGCCGGAGGAGATGGCCTCCGCCCAGGAGACCGGACGGGCCCTGATGGCCAGTCAGGCGGACTGGGACCACCGGGTGCGCTCCTATGCCGCCCAAGAGCTGCTCTCCCTGGCCAACGACTGGGCGGCGGACGCCCGGGAGGAGGAGGACGAGGACAGCGGCGCGCCGCTGGTCACCCAGGAGCAGTTCATGGAGCGCATGGAGCTGGAGTCCATCCAGCTGCTGCCCCAGGGCGGGTTCGAGTTCTGGTTCAACGACGGGGATCTGTTCTGGGGCCACTCCATCCACGTCACCGGCTCCCTGGAGTCAGGGCCGGAGAGCGCCCAGATGGAGGGCTGAGTCCCCGCGCTCCAATTCATGGAATTTCGAGGTGTTCTCATGTCCATTATCCTGGCTTCCCAATCCCCCCGGCGGCGGGAGCTGCTGGCCCAGATGGGGGTCCCACAATTTGAAGTCGTCCCCGCCCTGGGGGAGGAGATCGCTTCCCCGGGCCTGTCCCCCGCCCAGCTGGTGGAGGTCCTCTCACGCCAGAAAGCGGAGGAGGTGGCTGTCCAGGCCGGGCCGGACGATGTGGTCATTGCCGCCGACACGGTGGTGGCGGTGGACGGTGCCGTGCTGGGCAAGCCCCGGGACCCAGCGGATGCCGCCCGGATGCTCTCCCTTCTCTCCGGCCGGGCCCATACAGTCTACACCGGGGTCACGGTCCGGCGGGGGACCTTCAGCCGCATCGCCCACGAGGCTACCCAGGTCCGCTTCCGCCCGCTGACCCAGTCTGAGATCTCGGCCTATATCGCCACCGGCGAGCCCATGGACAAGGCCGGGGCCTACGGCATCCAGGGCCGGGGCTGTGTGCTGGTGGAGGGGATCGACGGGAATTACCACAATGTGGTTGGCCTGCCCACCTGCCTGCTGGCCGGCATGCTGCGCCAGGTGGGGATCGATGTGCTCACCGGAGGACAGGAGGGGCGTCCATGAAACATTTTCTGCGGCAGAATGGCCTGCTGCTCCTGATCATCGCCCTGCTGCTGTCGGTGCTGATCGGCATCGTGTCCGCCGTGATGGGGGGCAACGCCGACCCTCTCTCCAACGCGGTGGGCTTCATCACCACCCCCATCCGCAATGGGGTGAGCGCCGTGCTGGACTGGGCCGACGGCGTGCGTGCCTATGTCTTTCATTATGAGGAGATGGAGCAGCAGATCCAGGACCTGGAGCGCCAGGTCGCTGAGCTGGAGGAGCAGGCCCGGGAGGGCCAGGAGGCCAGCCGGGAGAACGAGCAGCTGAGGGAGCTGCTGGATCTGCAGGCCAAGCGGAGGGACTTCGTCTTTGAGTCCGCCAAGGTCACCGCCCGCTCCTCCACCAACTGGGACTCCACTCTCACCATCGGCAAGGGGAGCAGCGCGGGTCTGGAGGTCAATGACTGCGTGATCACCGAGACAGGCACCCTGGTGGGGGTGGTCTCTGAGGTGGGTCTGAACTGGTCCAAGGTCTCCACCCTGATCAATACCGACATCGAGATCGGCGGCCAGGTCACCCGCACTTACAGTGCCGGGATCCTGGAGGGAGACTTCACCCTGATGAGCCAGGGCAAGCTGAAGCTGAGCTATCTGCCCGACGGTGCCCAGCTGGTAGCAGGGGACGAGGTGGTGACCTCCGGCAAGGGGGACGTGTTCCCCTCCGGCCTGGTGGTGGGCACCGTGGAGGCCGTCTTCACCGACCCCTCCGGCATGAACCGCTACGCGGTGGTGGAGCCCGATGTGGACCTGGACAGCCTGGTGGAAGTCTTTGTCATCAAGAGCTTTGACATCGTGGAGTGACGCCGCCGCGTTTCCTGCCGTCTCTCTCCCGATCTTTTCCGAAAAGGGGGCGCCCCTGTGACCCGACGAGACCAAATCTATAAGTGGTGCATCTACGCCCTGGGGCTCTTCCCCATCTGGGTGCTGGACGCCTTTGTCCTCAGCCGCTATCCCCTGCTGGGGATCACTCCCACCCTTCTGCCTCTGGCGGTCTCCGCCGTGGCGGTGCTGGAGGGGGCCCTTCCCGGCTCCGGCTTTGGACTGGCGGTGGGTCTGCTCTGGACGCTGGCCTACCCGGGCAGCAGCAGCCTGCTGGTCTTCGGCATGGCGCTGGCCGGCTTCCTGGTGGGCATCGTCTCCCAGTATGCCCTGAACCAGAACTTCCTGGGTTGCCTGATCTGCTCCGCGGCTGTCCTGGCCGTGCAGGAGGTCGTCCGCCTGCTGGCCGGCCTGTTCACCCAGATCGCCCCCATCCAGTCGCTGCTCCAGGTGGCGGTGCCGGAGTTCCTCTGGTCTCTGTGCTGGATGCCCTTGGTCTATCTCATCTTCCGATCCATCTTCCGCCGGGTGGGGGGCACCCGCCTGGCGTGACCTGTCCGCTCTGAAAGGGGGCGTGCGCCATGGAGAAAAAACAATTTCACCGTCGGGGGCTGGGGATGCTCCTCCTGCTGGCCGTCATTCTGTTCGGGCTGGGCTCCTCCCTCTATGACGCCCAGATGATCCACGGGGCGGAGTATCTGGCCCGCTCCCAGAACAGCATTGCGGAGACCCAGACCGTGGAGGCCGCCCGGGGGGACATCCTGGACCGGTACGGCCGGGTGCTGGTCTCCAACCGGGTCACCTATCAGGTCGCCCTGAACACCGACGCCATGGAGAAAAACCGCAACGACATCCTCCTGGCCCTGATCCGCATTGCCCGGGATGCCGGCGTGGAGTGGGAGGACACCCTCCCCATTACCGCCCAGCCCCCCTTCCGCTACACCACGGACACCCCCTTCCAGTATCCCACCACCGATGAAGAGGGCAGCCCCACCACCAGCCTCACCCGCCTGGGGCGGCTGGCGGTAAAGATGAAGTGGATCGATGACCCCACCGCCGACGGGGCCCAGGGCGCCCCCCTTCCCACCGCCGAGGAACTGCTGGAAAAAATGCGGGAGAGCTTTCAGCTGGAGTTGGAGGGCGCGGATATGCGCGCCGTGGCCGGAGTACTGTACGAGCTGTACTACCGCTCCATGGTGAACAGCTGGCCTCCCTATGTCTTTGCGGAGGGCGTAGACATCGACTTCATCTCTAAGGTGAAGGAGCAGGGCCTCTCCGGCGTGGAGATCGAGGCCGCCACCGTCCGCACCTACAACACCGAATACGCTGCCCATCTGCTGGGCCGGGTGGGGGCCATTGAGAACTGGGATGCATATAAGGACCTGGATCTGGACGGGGACGGCACGCCGGACTATGAGATGGACGACACTGTCGGCAAGGAGGGGGCCGAGCTGGCTTTCGAGTCCTACCTGCGGGGCACCGCCGGGGTCCGGGAGGTGGAGCGGAATACCAGCGGCAAGGTGGTGTCCGAGAAGTGGACCACCGCCCCCCAGCCGGGGGACAACGTGGTGCTCACCATCGACATCGACCTTCAGAAGCAGGTGGAGGACATCCTCTCCCAGGCTATTCCCCAGCTGGCCAGTGAGGACACAGAGGGCGCAGCCTGCGTGGTGATGGACGTGAACCGGGCAGAGGTGCTGGCCTCCGCCTCCTACCCCTCCTATCACCTGGCCACCTACTCTGCCGATTTGGCGGAGAACAGCGCTGATCCCCTCAAGCCCTTCCTGAACCGTGCTTTCCAGGGTGTCTATGCCCCCGGCTCCACCTTTAAGATGGTCACCGCTGTCGCCGGACTGGAGAGCGGGATCATTGAGCCGGATACCGAGATCATGGACACTGGCGTCTACACGTATTATCAGGACGACGGCCCCCAGTGCTGGTATTGGCGCCAGTACCGGCGCAAGCACGGCCTGGTGAATGTGTCCGAGGCGTTGGAGGTCTCCTGCAACGTATTCTTCTTCGATGTGGGCCGCCGGGTGGGCATTCAGGGGCTCCAGGAGTTTGCCGCCAAATTCGGCCTCGGGGAGCCCACCGGCATCGAGCTGTATGAGGAGACCGGCGTCATGGCCGGACCGGAGTACACTCAGTCCATGGGGCAGACCTGGTACGAGGGCAGCACCCTGTCGGTGGCCATCGGCCAGGAGAGCAGCCAGTTCACCCCCCTCCAGCTGGCCAACTACATCGCCACCCTGGTCAACGGGGGCACCCGGTACTCTGCCCATCTCCTCAAGGAGGTCAAATCCAGCGACTTCTCCCAGGTGCTTTACACCTACGAACCGGAGGTGCTGGACTCCATCGACATCCAGCCGGAGAATCTGGATGCGGTGAAAGCGGGGATGCTGGCCCTGACCACCGGGAAGGGCTCTCTGGCCCGCTATTTCCAGGACCTTCCTGTCCAGGTGGGCGCCAAGACCGGCTCCGCCCAGGTGAACGCCGAGACGGAATCCAACGCTGTTTTCGTCTGCTTCGCCCCCTATGACGATCCGCAGATCGCCATCTCCCTGGTGGTGGAGAAGGGCGGCAGCGGCTCCACTCTGGCCAGCATCGCGGCGGACATCCTGCGCTACTACTTCTCCGCCGAGGAGTCCCGGGAAGAGACCTTGACGGAGAACACCCTTATCCGGTAAAATAGGGGCCGCTGATCCTATCGGAGTAGAGCCCTCTTCTTCCCACACGCCCCGCTTCCACGGGGCCGTGGATCTTCCCAAGGAGGTTTCCTTTTATGACTGACCGATCTTTGATCCGCAACTTTTCCATCATCGCCCACATCGACCACGGAAAATCCACGCTGTCTGACCGGCTCATTGAGCTGTGTGACGCCGTCCCCCAGCGGGAGATGGAGTCCCAGCTGCTGGACAACATGGATCTGGAGCGGGAGCGGGGCATCACCATCAAGGCCCGGGCCGTCCGCCTGGACTACAAGGCGGAGGACGGCAGGACCTATGCCCTGAACCTGATCGACACCCCGGGCCACGTGGACTTCAACTATGAGGTGTCCCGGTCCCTGGCCGCCTGCGAGGGCGCGGTGCTGGTGGTGGACTCTACCCAGGGTGTGGAGGCCCAGACCCTGGCTAACACCTATCTGGCCCTGGAGCACGACCTGGAGATCCTGCCCGTGTTCAACAAGATCGACCTCCCCGCCGCCGACCCCCAGAAGGCCAAGCACGAGGTGGAGGACATCATCGGCCTGCCCGCCCTGGACGCGCCGGAGATCTCCGCCAAGCAGGGGATCAACATCCCCGCTGTGCTGGAGGACATCGTGCAGAACGTCCCCGCCCCCGCCGGCGACCCGGACGCCCCTCTGAAAGCCCTGATCTTTGACAGCCAGTATGACCCCTATCTGGGCGTCATCGTCTATTTCCGGGTGATGGAGGGCACGCTGAAAAAGGGCATGGGGGTCAAAATGATGGCCTCCGGTGCCAGCTATCAGGTGCTGGACTGCGGGTATCTCCGCCCCCTGGGCATGGACTCCTGCCAGCAGCTCACCGCCGGTGAGGTGGGCTGGTTCACCGCCTCTATCAAGAACGTAAAGGACACTCAGGTGGGTGACACCATCACCGGCGCCGACTGTCCCTCTGCAGCCCCCCTCCCCGGCTATCGGCCGGCCCAGCCCATGGTCTTCTGCGGCATCTACACCGAGGACGGCTCCAAATATCCTGATCTGCGGGACGCCTTGGATAAGCTCCAGCTCAACGACGCCTCCCTGTCCTTCGAACCCGAGTCCTCCATTGCCCTGGGCTTTGGGTTCCGCTGCGGCTTTTTGGGCATGCTCCACATGGAGATCATCCAGGAGCGGCTGGAGCGGGAATTCGACCTGGACTTGGTCACCACCCTCCCCTCCGTGATCTACGAGGTCACCAAGACGGACGGCACCGTGGTGCGGGTGGACAACCCCCACAACTACCCCGATCCCGGCGCCATCCTGGAGGCCCGGGAGCCCTATGCTAAGGTCTCCATCATCTCTCCCCCCGACTATGTGGGCAACATCATGCCCATGTGTCAGGACCGCCGGGGCGTGTTTAAGGACATGCAGTATCTGGACACCAACCTGGTGGAGCTGCACTACTCCATGCCCATCGGCGAGATCATCTACGACTTCTTTGACGCCCTGAAGGCCCGCACCAAGGGCTATGCCTCCCTGGACTACGAGCTGGAGGGCTATGAGCCCAGCGAACTGGTCAAGGTGGACCTGCTGCTCAATGGAGACCAGGTGGACGCCCTCAGCTTCATCGCCCACAGGGACAAGGCCTATGCCCGGGCCCGACGCATCTGCGAGAAGCTGAAGGAAAACATCCCCCGCCAGCTCTTTGAGGTCCCGGTCCAGGCGGCCATCGGCGGCAAGATCATCGCCCGGGAGACCGTCAAGGCCATGCGGAAGGACGTGCTGGCCAAGTGCTACGGCGGCGACATCACCCGCAAGAAGAAGCTGCTGGAGAAGCAAAAGGAAGGCAAAAAGAAAATGCGTACCTTGGGCACAGTCCAACTGCCCACTGAAGCTTTCATGGCAGTCCTCAAGCTGGACGAGGAGTGAGACACCTATGAAAAGATCCCATTTCGGCGTTATGCTGTTTCTGACAGGCAGCCTCGGATACCTTATCTTCAGCTTGTATCTGTCCCAAAATCAATATACCTATAACGGCATGACGGGCACCCTTGCAGCGCTGCTTGGCAACGAGCTGCTGATCCCCTACCTCGTTTTTTGCGCTATGGGGGTCATTGGATTTGTCATCTGCCTGTACGAGGCCTTTATCCGTAAACCTTAAGGATATCCCTCCCTGCCAAAAGCACCTTCCCTCCCGCGCTGTCCCATACGCCGGAGGAAGGTGCTTTTTTCTCTCCAGCCTGGTGTTCCAGTGTCAGGATAAAAAACTTCTATCAAGACCATTGAAATGAAGTATTGGACGGGAGAGGAAGAAGTGGTATAATGGCGACAGTAAGGAAAGCTGGACGGAGGTCCGGCAAATAATAAGGAAAAGGAGATCATTACAATGGCGAAAGAAGTCACTCCTGAGCAGATCGAAATGCTGGACGGGATGGTCGCTAAGGCCCGCGCTGCGGCGGAGATCATCGCCACCTATGACCAGGAGCGCGTGGACCGGCTGTGCCAGGCGGTCGCCGCTTCTGTGATCGACATGAAGGTTTGGGCGAACCTGGCTGACGAGGCGGTGGACGAGACCGGCCTGGGCGACAAGGTGACCAAGCGGAACAAGCGGAACAAGCTGAAGCTGATCCTGCGGGACTGCCTGCGTCAGAAGAGCGTGGGCGTGATCGAGGAGATCCCTGAGAAGGGCATCGTGAAGTATGCCAAGCCTGTGGGCGTGATCGCGTCTCTGGTGCCCACCACCAACCCCTGCCTGACCCCTGCCGGCCAGGTGATCTATGCCATCAAGGCCCGTGACGTCATCATCTGCAGCCCCCATCCGCGCGCGAAGAAGACCACCAACAAGTGCATCAACATCATCCGTGAGACCCTGGTGCGTGAGGGCGCTCCCGCCGACATCATCCAGGGCATCGAGGAGCCCAGCATCACCCTGACCCAGGAGCTGATGAAGCGCTGTGACCTGGTCATCGCCACCGGCGGTCGTCCCATGGTCAAGTCCGCATACTCCTCCGGCGTGCCGGCCTACGGCTCCGGCGCCGGCAACGCGACTGTCATCATCGACAACACCTGCAACACCGCCGAGCGTCAGGCTGAGGCTGCCATGAACACCCGGATCTCCAAGTGCTCCGACTTCGGCTCCGGCTGCTCCTGCGACGGCAACCTGATCATCCACGAGGACGTGTACGACGGGTTCGTAGCCGCCCTGGTGAAGGAGGGCGCTTACCTGGCCAACGAGGAAGAGGCTGAGAAGCTGAAGGCCGTCATGTGGGACGAGGCTGGGCACCGTCTGCCCAACACCGTGGCCATCAGCCCGCAGAAGCTGGCGGAGGCCGCTGGGTTCGAGATCCCGGCTGACCGGAAGTTCATCGCTGTGACCGGCGGCGGCATCGAGAACGTGGGCAAGGAGCACTTCTTCTCCAGCGAGAAGCTGACCACTCTGCTGACCCTGTTCAAGTACTACGGGGAGTTTGAGAACGCACTGACCATGATGCAGGCCATGTTCAACGTGGGCGGCAAGGGCCACAGCTGCGGCATCTACTCCTTCGACGACGACCACATCCATCGTCTGGGCATGTGCGCCCCCGTGTCCCGCATCATGGTGCGCCAGCCCAACAACCGCGGCAACTCCGGTTCTTCCACCAACGGCATGCCTCCCACGTCTTCCATGGGGTGCGGCACCTGGGGCGGCAACATCGTGTCCGAGAACATCTGCCTGAAGCACTACATGAACACCACCTGGGTGGCCCGTCCTCTGCCCGAGGATATGCCCAGCAACGAGGAGCTGTTCGGCGAGTTCAACAAGCCGGACATGGACGTGGAGTGATCTGAGAGCCAGTTCTGATCCATTCCGTGCCGGCCCGGCCGGGCCGGCACGGTTTTCCAGAGAGGCGGCGCGAGGCCGCTGAAAGGTCCAAGGCGGAAAGCCGAGGCCGGGGCCCCGAAGGGGGCCGCTGACCTCCGTTTCCATCGCTACCCCTGTACAGAAGGCCGCCGGACATGCCTGCCAGTCGGCAGGCCGGGGCCCGGTCCCCTTTTGTATTGTCTCCTTCTTCCCACAAACGCCCGGTCCTTTCGGACCGGGCGTTTGTGGTGTTTGCGGAAGATCGGCGTTGACAGAAGGGGCAGCTTGCGTTAAAATAAAGTAGATTCTTATGCGCCCGTAGCTCAGTAGGATAGAGCGACCGCCTCCTAAGTAGGGAACAGAGCGCCCCACTCCGGGGATACAAGCGTACCATTCCGAGTTCGATTTCAATCAGGTAATTTCATAGGCCCGCGTAGCTCAGCTGGATAGAGCGACCGCCTCCTAAGCGGTAGGCCAGAGGTTCAAATCCTCCCGCGGGTGCCATTAGTAGCACAAAATCTTCGGGTTTCCAGAAGGTTTTGTGCTTTTTTTACAACTTTTTGAAAAATGAGGGAAACCACTGTATTTCTCACCTGAATGGTGGGCGCTCAATCTGTTATTTCTTGCTAAGTACTGTTACCCCCCAAACTCGCCTTGAACTACATACCGTCTTCCTCCGAAACCTTGCTAATCAATTAGCAAGGTTTTTTTGCTTTTCTACCGAAAAAAGAGAAATTTTGCTAATCAGGCAAAAAACCAGCATCATCCTCTGCTAATGGGAAAATGGAGTGGTTGTCAGTTTAAATATTTTCGCCCTGCCCAAAAGCCTACATAGCCGTCTAAATTTCTCTTGACAGCTATGATTTTACAGTAGGAGGAAAAATCATGAATTGGAGAAAAGTCGAAGTGCAGAACAGTGAGAGTCAAATCAAGACGCTGGTTGGTGACGTTCGCAGCGCCGCCAACAAGAGCATGGAAGCCCTGTGGAACGCTTTCATGGAGGTGGGGGACCCGGACATGTTGCGGGCCACAGAGAGGGCCCTGCTGCTCATGGTGAGCCACAGCGACTATGCCGGGGCCATGAAGGTGCTGGAGGGCATCTACGCCCTGGTGGAGATCGCGCCGCCGGAGGACTTCACCGACTGCCAGCAGTACCCCGCGTTGGCGCAGATGTTCATGGAGGAATTTTTGGCGGGGAGCGAGGACTTCATTTTTGACGCTGGTATGGAGAATGTTCTGGCATTTCTCACAGACAAGGGTCAGTGACCCCAAGTGGACCGCTGGCCCGCTTTACATGGCCGTTGTGCTGGGCAAGCGGTGTAAACCGGCTATGACTATAACCGAAGAAGAGGAGGTAGTAGCCCATGGACAAGTGCAAAGTGATCGCTGTTACCAATCAAAAGGGCGGTGTTGGTAAGACGACCACGGCGGTCAATTTAGGTGTGGGACTGGCGCAGCAGGGGAAAAAGGTGTTGTTGGTGGACGCAGATCCCCAGGGAAGTCTTACAGTGAGTCTGGGTGTGAAGAACCCGGACGAGTTGGAAACGACCATCTCTGACCTGATGCAAATCGTTGTGGACAATAGCATCCTCTCACCACAAGACAGGGGCATTTTGAAAAATATTGAGGGTGTTGATCTGGTGCCCTCCAACATCGGCCTGTCCAGTTTTGAGGTAAGTCTTGTGAACACCATGAGCCGGGAATTTGTGCTGCGTAGCTACCTGGGCACGGTCAAGCGGGATTATGATTACGTTCTGATCGATTGTATGCCCTCGCTGGGTATGTTGACCATCAACGCTCTGGCAGCGGCGGACAGTGTTCTTATCCCATGTCAGGCTAACTACCTGTCCACCAAGGGCTTGAAGCTGTTGTTGGGATCGGTGGCCAAGGTACGGCGACAGATCAACCCATTGCTGAAAATCGATGGCATCCTGCTGACCATGGTGGATAGCCGTACCAACAATGCAAAAAGCATCATCGCGGCCCTGCGGCAGACCGGGCGTGATCTCCGGGTATTGAATACGGAGGTGCCCTTCTCTGTCCGAGCGGCAGAGTGTAGCGTAGAGGGTAAGAGCATTTTCGCCCATGACAGCAAAGGGAAGGTAGCTGCGGCATACACCGCGCTGGTAAAGGAGGTGATTGCCCTTGAACAAAGGAACCGCAATCGACCTGGGGCTGAACGAGGCTTATAACGACCTATTCTCTACCCAGGAAGACCGGGACAACGCCCAGCGCAGTTATGTGACCGACCTCCCGCCCGAAAAAATCAGCGACTTCCCCAATCACCCGTTTAAGGTACGGATGGACCAAAGCATGATAGAACTATCGGACAGTGTAAAGCAATATGGCGTCTTGGTCCCATCGCTGGTCCGTCCCATGCTGGACGGCAGTTATCAAATGGTGTCCGGCCACCGGCGCAAGCGGGCGGCGGAGTTGGCGGGCCTGCCCACGGTGCCCTGTATCATCCGGGAACTGACGGACGATGAGGCCATCATTGTCATGGTGGACAGTAACCTTCAGCGGGAACAGATATTGCCGTCAGAAAAGGCGGTTGCCTATAAGATGAAGCTGGAAGCTATGAAGCGGCAAGGTATGCGGACGGATTTAACTTTTGGCCCATTGGGCCAAAAGTCTGCCATCAATACAAGGGATATCTTGGCAACAGAAGTTCCAGATAGTTCAAGGCAAATCCAACGCTATATCCGCTTAACCAACCTTATCCCGGAATTGCTGGACATGGTGGACAATTCTGTGCTGAAAGAAGCCGGCAAGTTGCAAATGGCCCTGCGCCCCGCCGTGGAGCTGTCCTATCTGCCGGAGGCCGAGCAGACCGCCTTGTTGGAGGTCATGGAGGGAGAAATCCGCACCCCATCCCATGCCCAGGCCATCAAAATGCGGAGCTTTTCCGAGCATGGCAAGCTGAACCCGGATGTGATCCTCTCTATCATGCAGGAGGAAAAGCCCAATCAGGTGGAGCAATTCAAAATTCCCAGGGAACGGATCGACAAGTTTTTCAAGCCGGGGACGCCCGCGCAGAAAATCGAGGACACTATCGTGAAGGCTTTGGAGCTGTACCGCAAGCGGCAGAGGGAGATGGAGCGATGAACCTTACGCCCAGGGGAAAGTCTGCCCTTTTGCGGCCACAGTATGCCTGCCGCTCTCTCCCCTCTCACACTCTCTCCCCGAAACCTGCTGTTCCAGCTGAAAAGAAAGGTTTTGTCTATCCTTTTTCAGCCGGTAAAAACCTTTGGAGAACAGCGCGCAAGAAAACCGAACACGGGCATTGTTGGACCTCATGGCGCACCATGAGGATTTTTTTGTACCCAAAATCAAAAACATGGAGGTAGTTTAATTATGAAGCGGAAACCCCTGACCCACGCGGCCCGGCTGCTGTGCGCCCTAGCTCTTTCCATGAGCCTGGCCCCAGCCGCCTTTGCCGCCGATCCGTCTGAACCCACCCAGCCGTCACCCTGCTATCCCACCGCTGTCACCCGGAGCGAGGATGGTACTGAGATCAGGAAAATGTACGACTTGGGGCCGGAGGATGACCCCGGCGGCATCCCCCGGTCCGATTTTGAACAGGACGGCTACCACTACACCCTCACGGACCTGCTGAAACAGGAACTCCCCGCCAACGAGAGCCGCCAGCACACGGAAACCGTGTCCGTGAACAGCAAAAGCAAGGACATGGGTGCGGTGCTGGCCCTGCTGCCGCAGACAAAGGAGTTTATCACAGAGGATGGCCTGTCCGGGGTGCTGACCCTGAAACTGGATACGGTGAAGGTGGAGGTGGCCGGGTATGGCAGCTCCACCAAAACCGTGACCGCCACCCGCACCTATCCCGGCCTTGCCAACCAGGACACGCAGTATATCCCCAAAACCATCCAGGACGGTGGCAATTCCATGACCCTCCAGGCTGTGGACTGGCAGACCGAGGGGGACGGTCACTTTACCGCTATGGCCTCCTACTCCGGCTCCGCCACCAGCTCCTATGTGAAGGGCTATACCGTCACCGCCGACTACGCGGGCACCGTGAGTCGCATCAATCTGAACAAAATCCGCTATGTGGCGATTTTCGAGGGCACGGCCCTGGACCCCGCCCCCGGTGAGAACACCGGAGATATTTCCGACCCCAGCGCCCCGCCTGACCAGACTGATCCCACCGGGCAGGAGACCCAGACCGGAGAGAAGAACAGAGTTCTGCCGGTTGTGGCCGTTGTCGCGGCGGTGTTGCTTGGCGGCGGGGCGTTCTACTTCATCAAGCGACGGAGGTAATACGATATGAAGAAACTGACCATGCTTTTGTCCCTGCTGTGCCTGACCGCGGCCCTGGCTGTTCCCGCCAGCGCGTTGGAATACGACATTGCCGCCCCCGGTGACCCGGAGTATGGCAAGCCGACTTCGGTGGAACCTGTTGTCACGGCGGACAGGGGGGAGCTTCCCAATGTGGATGTGAGCAAAAACGCGGCTCTGGTCCCGCCCGCCTTTGGCAGCCCCACCGCCTACACCCTGAATACCGGCACTCCGCTGACCCCCAATTTGGCCCCCGGCTATATGCTGGGCGATGGTGCCGTTATCAATGGCAGCGCCGGCACCACCGTCGCTCCGCCCGATTATTCCTGCTTCCCCAGCGGCGGCACATCCAGCGTCCTCCCCACCACCGGCTTTACGGAGGTCACATCGGACCTCTACTATCAGGGCGGCTACCTCGCCACCTTAAAAATTCCCAGCATTGATGTCAATGTGAAGGTCTATGAGGGGACGGGAAGCGCCGTGCTGAGAAAGGGCGCGGGCCATTTTGAGGACACCAGCATTTGGGCCGGAAACATCTGCGTGGCTGCCCATAACAGGGGCGTGAACGCCCACTTTGGGGAGATCCACACGCTGGATGTGGGAGATAAGATCACCCTGACCACCAGACTGGGCACCCGTACCTACGCCGTGACCAGCGTGAACAAAATCAGCGAACTGGATAACTCCCTGCTGTCTCCCACCGCGGAGAACTGCATCACCCTCTTTACCTGTGTCCGCAACCAGAGCGCCTACCGCTGGGCGGTCCGGGCCGTGGAGGTGCCATAACTCACCCGCTGAAAAGAAGATCGCACCTTAGATAGTTTTTGCCTCCCTATGGTACGGTTGGGATAGCAACACCCCATTCCAGGATGGAAAACAATATGAAATGCACGATTTCTGCGCTGCATTGACACTGGCGCTGTCCCTGCCTGCCCATGCTGTGGAGGTTTCCACGGACCAAGAGGAGGCCGCCGCCCGGCTTCAGCTTCAGGGCTGATGTCGGGCGATGAGCACGGCGACCTGAATTTGAACAAGGCGCTGACACGGGCAGAACTGACCTGCCTGATTAGTCCCATCGTCCTGAACCCGGAACACGTAGCCTGGGAGAAGGATCGGTACACCCGGATGTGTACTACCAACTTTTCCGATGTGCCGGAGTGGGCTCAGGTGGCTGTTGGCGTATGCGCCTCCATGGGAATGATGGCTAGGCATGGGGACGGGCGGTTTGGCCCTGGCAATCTAGTCAGCCCGTAGATGGCATGTACCGTTATGCTCCGCTACCTGGAACGGGACGGCTAAGACTGCGATACCGCCTGCGAGAAGGTCGTGGAGCTGGTGCTGGCCTTAGCCAGCACCCTGGAAGGCGACATGATCACACGGGGAGATATGGCGATCCTGCTGGATGGTTCGCTGGACTATCTGGAGTATCTTCAAACACTGTAAAGAAACTTGAACGAAAACTGAATAAAGCCGCAAGCGGTCCTGGTGTCCAAGCACATCAAGGGCCGCTTATTTTATTGTAATAGGAGGCATACGCACGATATGAAACAGAGAATTTTATCGTTTTTTCTGGCTTTGCTGACCCTTTTTGGCCTGTTTTCTACCGCCGCCTTTGCCGCAGACACACCGGAGGCCGCCCTGGGCGAGGTGAACATCTACAACGGCGAACATGAACTG
>OIWN01000944.1_pt1 | contig 25126 bp, 21 predicted proteins | sample 1587591 | NCBI WGS metagenome assembly OIWN01 (sample SAMEA3888901, study PRJEB22519) | human gut metagenome | biome: human gut; feature: human-associated habitat; material: faeces | place: Denmark | collected 2010 | reverse complement strand
CCGTTTCCGGACTGCTCATCTTTGCCGGTGTAATGTTCCTGGTGTTCCAGATCTCTCAGACTTGGATCGGGCCTCCGATTGCCGACTGGCTGGTGGGGCTGCTCAAGAGCTTCCAGGGCGTCGTTTCGGAATGGATGGTCAATGCCTCGCCGTTCCTGCAGTCCCTGGTGGTCGATGGTATCATCGGCGGCGTGAGCGCTGTAATCGGTTTCCTGCCGTTGGTTATGGTTATGTATTTCCTGATCGCCCTGCTGGAGGACTGCGGCTATATGGCCCGCGCTACGGTGGTGCTCGATCCGATTTTTAAGAAAGTGGGTCTGTCCGGCAAATCCGTGATTCCTTTTGTTATCGGCACCGGCTGCGGCATCCCCGCCATCATGGCCTGCCGCACCATCCGCAACGAACGTGAGCGCCGTTCCACCGCCATGCTGGCAACTTTCATGCCCTGCGGCGCCAAGATGCCCGTCATTGCGCTGTTCGTCGGCGCGTTTTTCCCCAATGCCGGCTGGGTGGCGCCCATGATGTACTTTGTGGGGATTGCCCTGATTCTGGTGTGCGCGCTGCTGGTCAACGCGATCACTGGCTATAAGGTCAGAAAGTCCTTCTTCATCATCGAGCTGCCCGAATATAAGGCGCCCAGCCTGAAGATCGGCGTGCTGTCCATGCTGGACCGTGGTAAAGCGTACATCATCAAAGCCGGTACCATCATCCTGGTGTGCAACACCGTTGTGCAGCTGATGCAGAGCTTTAACTGGAGCCTTCAGGTGGCGGAAACAGCGGATTCTTCCATCCTTGCTACCATTGCCCATCCGTTCGCTTACCTCCTGATCCCCATTGTGGGCGTGCTGTCCTGGCAGCTGGCCGCTGCCGCGGTGACGGGTTTTATCGCCAAGGAAAACGTGGTCGGCACGCTGGCCGTCTGCTTTGTTGGCCTTGAAAACCTGATCGACACGGAAGAGCTGGCGATGATGGAAGGTGCCGGCGCGGAGGTCGCCACAGTAGTGGCCATCACCAAAGTTGCCGCTTTGGCGTATTTGATGTTCAATCTGTTCACCCCCCCCTGCTTTGCGGCCATCGGCGCCATGCGCTCTGAGCTGAAGAGCGGCAAATGGCTGGCTGGCGCGATCTGCCTGCAGCTGGCTGTGGGGTATACCGTGGGCTTCCTGGTGTTCCAGATCGGCACGTTGATCACCACGGGTACGCTGGGCGCTGGCTTCCTGCCCGGTCTGATCGCAGTGCTGTGCTTTGCCGCTGTAATTGCGTATCTGATCCGCCGGACGAACCGGGGATTGGCTGCGGAATATGCCTTGGGTATGGTTAAGTAAAGGCATACAGAAAAGGAGATGCTTCGTATGACAGATTTGATTGTAATCGCGATTGTTGTAGTGATTGTCGGTTCGGCGCTGGGCTATATCATCCGGGCCAAGAAACGCGGCGTCAAATGCATTGGCTGCCCGGCCGGCGGAAACTGCACATCCTGTCCTTCCTCGGGCGAGACCGCCGGGAACTGCTGTGGTCAAACGCATACCTGCGGCTGTTGTGCGGAACAAAAATGAGAAACACAGAACGGAGAATCCACGTCTGTCGTCTGTTTCCTATCCATACAAATGCAAGAGGCGCGGAGCAATATGCTCCGCGCCTCTTGTCATACAAGATGAGATCTTCAGAAACAAACCGTTCGGCTGGGAGCCATCATTTGCCAAGCCATTGAAAAGGCCGGCTCAGTTCTTTGTTCTGGGAACAGTGTAGCCGGCCTTTTCAATGGCTTGGCAAATGATGGCGTCTTCGACAGGATGTTCCATGGATACGGTCACGATGCCCTTTTTCAGATGCACCACGCCGGATACGCCGTCGATGGAGTTGACGGCGTCCATCACACGGTTGACACAGTGCTGGCAGGTCATCCCATCCACAGGGAATGTTTTGGTCTGCGCTACATGCTCCAGCTTTTTGGGATGGGCTTTGTAGGTACCGCCGCCGCAGCAGCCTCCCGCGCCGTGCAGATGCCGGATGCTGCTACGCACGGCAAAAAAGAGGATGACAGCCAGAATGGCGATCACAATCAGGTTGGTTGCTGAAATCGAGGGGGGCATGATATCTTCTCCTTTCTGCGCCGCCGGAGAATGTGCCGGCTGCGTCTGTGAAAGCGGACCCAGATGCAAAACAAAAAGTTTGCGTCCGCTAACTATAGTATATCATGACGGGGCGGAAAGTCAATCCGTTTCAGCGGCGCCTGCACAGACGCAGGAGATTTTGGCACTGGTTGAGGGATGTCATTTGACACCGGTACGGCGTATCGATATAATAAAAAAGAATACACTACTCTGGTGCAGTATTGCCTGCGGGAAAGGAGGCCGGGCTGTGAAACTGAATGAAAGAATGTTGGAGCTGATGAACAGTTTCCTTCGTATTGGCTCGGTCATCGTGGTGCTGGTCCTTGAAATGGTGCTGATCATCAGCCCGGTGGTGTTTCTGCAGAGAAGTGCCATCTCAGTGTACCTTAATCTGCAGTTGTTCAGCGTACCGCTCATCTATGTTATGGTGAACAAGGAACCGCGCTATAAGCTCAACTGGGTGCTCATTATTTTCCTGATTCCCGCCGGCGGCTTCATTTTATATTTTCTCTGGGGCAGCAAGCGGGAGTTCAGCTGGTTTAACCGGCGCTTTCGCCGGGCCGAACATGAAATCGGCGAGCTGCTTCCCATTCGCATGGAGACTGAAACGCGCTGTTATGAGGACTTTCCCAACGAAGCGCCTCTGGGGCGGTATTTGGCCCGGGCGGGCTATCCGGTGTACGAAAACCAGGGGGCGGAGTTTTTCCCTTCCGGTGCGGATATGTATCAGCGGCTGATCCCCGATTTAAAGGCGGCGTGCAAAAGCATTCACATTGAAATGTTTATTCTGGACCGGGGCAGCATCTGGGACGAGGTATTTGCCATCCTGAAGGAAAAGGCTGCGGCGGGTGTTGATGTGCGCCTGCTGCTGGATGATTTTGGTTCATTGAAAACCAGCACGCCTTCTTTTCGGCGGGAAGTTCGCGCTTCCGGTATCCGTCTGGTGTTTTTTGCGCCCATCAACAAGGATGTGCTGCACGTTTCCTTCAATTTCCGCACCCACCAGAAATATATTCTGATTGACGGAGAAACTGGCTATACCGGAGGCATCAATCTGGCCGACGAGTACTTTGACCGCCGTCGCCGTTTTGGCTATTGGAAGGATGCGGCGGTGCGTATTTCGGGAGAAGCCGTGCGCTCCATGGAAGCGGCCTTTCTGGTTATGTGGCAGGTATGCACGGGGCAGAGCCAGAGGCTTCCGACCGCCCTGGCTCCGCGTGTGGCCGAGGCGAAAGCCTATGTGCGTCCCTTTGACGGCGGCCCTGCCAAAAATCCGGACAACCCTGTGCAGGCGCTTTACGATATGGTGATCGACCGGGCTACAGACCACTTGTATATCACCACGCCTTATCTGGTATTGGACCGGCAGATGGCGGCAAGCCTGATCCGTACGGCAAAAAGCGGTGTGGATGTGCGCATTTTCATGCCGGGGATCTACGATAAATCCTATGTGCATGCCGTGTCCCGCCACAATTTTGGCCCGCTGCTGCGCCACGGTATCCGGGTGTTTGAGTATCAGCCGGGGTTTCTTCACGCAAAGCTCCTGGCAGCGGACGGAGCGCTGGCCATCTGCGGCTCGGTGAATCTCGATTTCCGCAGCCTGTGGGAGCACTATGAGGGCGGCGTGCTGTTTACCGGCGGCCAAGTGGTGGAAGATATTGAGGCGACGATCCTGGACATCCAGAAGGACAGCCGAGAACTGCATTACGAGGAGTGGAAGCGCCGCAGCCTGTTCCAAAAGATTGTTGAACAGGTTTTGTGCCTGCTGGCACCGCTGATGTGATAGAACAGGAGGAAACGCCATGATACGACCAAGCGTGAGCATCATTGTGCCGGTGTACAATGCGGAAAAAACCCTGCGCCGGTGCCTGGACAGCATCCGCTGCCAGAGTTGGCGGGAGATCGAGGTGCTGCTGGTGAACGACGGCAGCACCGACGGCAGCCGGGCCATCTGCCGGGAATACTGTGAGCGCGATAAGCGCTTTCATCTGATCGACCAGGAACGTAACTCCGGCGTGGCCGACAGCCGGAACCGGGCCATTGCCGCGGCGACCGGCAAGTACCTTCAGTTCGCCGACAGCGACGACTGGCTGCGCTCCGATGCCACCGAGCGCATGGCCGAGGCTGCCGAGCAAAGCGGGTGCGAATTAGTGGTGGCTGGATTTTACCGTGTGCTGGAGCGGCGCATTTATGCGCACCGCGCGCTGTTTATGTCCGGAAAAGTGACCCGGGAGCGCTTTGTAGAAGGGCTGATGCGTGCGCCGGCCAACTTTTATTACGGTGTGCTGTGGAATAAACTCTTCCGCACGGACATCGTGCGGCTGCAAAAGATTGCCTGTCCCGATAACCTCGACTGGTGTGAGGATACAGTGTTTAATTTGAGTTATCTGGCCCATGCAAAACACGTCATGGTTCTGCCCGAACCGGTGTATTTTTACACCAAGCAGAAAGGCAGCCTTTCCTCTGCGGGCAAAGTGCTGCCGGATATGATGAATTCCCGCGCAGAGGTATTTGAACGCTACCGCAAGCTGTATCAGACCGCCAAGCCGCACAGCCGCAACACGATTGCGCCTTTGGGCTATTGGGTCAGCGTCCCCATGGACGGAGGATACTCTGTGGACGGCTACCGCAATCCGCAGTTCTATGCCAAGCGGATGGAAAAGAAATCCAAGCGCCGGCAGCGGAAGGTGGAGCGCCGGCGGGTGCTGCGCCGCGGCCGCCTGTATCCGCCCCGCTTTTTCCCGGGAATGGAAGAGGAATAAACCCCGTCAGGATAGCTGGGAGGATTTGCTGGCGCGGTAGGAAAAAGCGGCGGTCAGCAGTTCCAGCCCCAGCAGGCGGATGTGCCAGATGACCGCTTCCCCACTGGTGAAGATCAGCTCCAGGGCCAGAACGGCTTCCAGCAGCGCCACGGCACATTTCCACCAGGAAAAGCGCCGCTGCGCGGCGGCAGAAAGGACCTGATTCAGGCCGTGAGCTGCCAGCAGCAGGCCGAATACGCCCCATACTGCGCAGATCAGCGCCAGCGCATCTTCGCCCAGCCACAGGGCCACGGCGCCCACGGCAATCATCTCCAAACCGAGCGAGGGCTGGAGATGATTGGGGCGGCGGTATTTTTTGCTTCGGAAGCCATTAACGCTCTGTTCCAGCCCCAGCACGGCCAGGACCACTCCGGCCAGACGGGTGACCCACGGGGCCACCAGCGGCGCAAAAAACAGACAGGCGAGGCCCAGAAGCAGCAGTAAAACCCAGGAGTCGTGTCCCGGCAGATTTGTCACTTTCATATGCTTCAGCATGGCCCGTCTGCTGTGGAAATATACCGGTGGAGTTTGGACAAAAAGCAGGGCGCTTTCCCATTTTGAGGAAAGCGCCCTGCTTTTGCCGGCTGGTATCCGCTGTGAGAAAAAGAGACGCGGGGCGTGCGGCGCCCTGCGTCTCCCGGGATTACAGTTCGTTGACAATGGGCAGGATCATGGGGTTGCGGCGGGTGGATTTATACAGATAGTTGCTGACGGCGGATTTGACGGTGCCGCGCAGATCCTCGCCGCTGCCGTTGCCGCGTCCGCGCCGCCCGCGGCGGCACTTGCTCACTGCCTCGGTGGCCACGTCCTGCAGCTCCTTCATCAAGTCGCCCGATTCCTTGACATAGATAAAGCCGCGGGTGATAATGTCCGGCGGGGCCAGAAGGCTGCCGTCCTGAGCGGACAGATTGATATTGACCACAACCATGCCGTCTTCTGCCAGATGCTTGCGGTCCCGCAGCACCACAGCGCCCACATCACCTACGCCGTAGCCGTCCACCAGCACTTGTCCGGCGGGAACGCTGCCGCCTACGCGGATGGAGCGGTGGGTCAGCTCGATGACTGAGCCGTTTTCCGCAATAGCCACATTCTTGGGACTCATGCCCATGCTCTGGGCCAGTTCGCTGTGCAGCTGCAGCATGCGCTGCTCGCCGTGCAGGGGAATGAAAAATTTAGGCGCAGTCAGGGCATGGATAATCTTCAACTCCTCCTGGCAGGCGTGGCCGGAGACGTGGAGATGCCAGGAATTACCGTAAATCACATCGCAGCCTTTGCGGAACAGTTCGTTGACGACGGTGCTGACGCTGTTTTCGTTGCCGGGGATGGCGGAAGCGGAAATGATAATGCGGTCGCCGTAGCCCACTTCCACCTGCTTGTGGGTGGAAAAGGCCATGCGGTACAGGGCTGACATTTCTTCGCCCTGACTGCCGGTGGTGACGATGAGCACCTTCTCTTTGGGCAGGTTTTTGGCCTTGGCCGCGTCAATCAGTGTGTTTTTGGGGATATTCATATAGCCCAGCTCCGAGCACACCTTGACGATGTTTTCCATGCTGCGGCCGGTGACGGCCACCTTGCGTCCGTATTTCACTGCGGCGTCGATGGCCTGCTGCACGCGGTGGATGTTGGAAGCGAAAGTAGTCAGGATGATACGCTTGTCGCAGCCGGCGAAAAGCTGGTCCAAGGTCCGTCCCACCGAGCGCTCAGACTGAGTGAAGCCGGGACGCTCCACGTTGGTGGAATCGCACAGCAGCGCCAGGACACCCTGTTTGCCCAGTTCGCCGAAGCGGCCCAGGTCGATGATCTTGCCGTCAATGGGGGTGGAATCGATCTTAAAGTCGCCGGTGTGGACGATAGTGCCCATTTTGGTGCGGATGGCAAAGGCGGCCGAATCGGCGATGGAGTGGTTCACGTGGATAAACTCCACCTCGAACTTGCCGGCCCTGACTGTCTGTCCCGCTTCCACAGTGGTGATCTTGGTCTGCTTGGTCAAGCCGTGCTCTTCGAGCTTCAGTTTGATCAGGCCGGCTGTCAGTTTGGTGCAGAAGATGGGCATGTTCACCTGGCGCAGCACATAGGGAATGGCACCGATGTGGTCCTCGTGGCCGTGGGTGATAAACAGGCCGCGGATACGCTGGGCATTTTTCACCAGATACGTCACATCCGGGATGACCATGTCGATGCCGTACATGTCGTCGCCGGGAAAGGCCATGCCGCAGTCCACCACGATGATGTCGCCGCCGTATTCGTAAACGGTCAGGTTCTTGCCGATCTCATTGAGACCGCCAAGGGGTATGATCTTGATTTTTTCTGCCATGAGAGAACTCCTCCTAAAATATGGTTATGTAAGTTCGATCCATGGCAGATTTCGGCGCGGCCGAGTGCCGAGGCACCGCCGGCGCGCCGGGCCGGGGGCAAAAAACCATGCCAAAAAACCCGCCGCTCGGAAAATCTGTCCGAAACGCCAGAAAACGGTGCCAAAACCGAAAAAAGAAAGAAATGCACGCGTCCGGAACGGCCCTGATCCGCCGCCCGGTACTGCCGTGCGCACTTTTTTCACCAGGATGAACTTGTTTTATTTGATCACGGAGCGAAAGCTGCATCCGTCAAAAAATACGAAAGAAAACCGCCGGGCGGAGAAAAACCGCCTCCGGCGCGGCCCCAAAACGATGCGCGGCGGGGCACTTGCTATATTCAGTATACCATAAGCAGGGAAAAAAGTACAGCAATTTTCAAAATTCTTCGAAAAATCGACCGACAAAAGACGCCAAAATGTGCCGCTGCAATGCAGCAGAAGCGGAAAGCGTACTGGTCAGACCGCCATATTTTGCCCGTTTGGCGGGAGAAATTTCTCGTTTAACAGTTGTTGCTTTCGGCAAAGCATGCTATAATAAAGAATCTATACTGACATCGCCGCTTTGGATAGAGGCGGCCTTTCCGCGTTTACTGCGCGGCGTTTACGGAGGTAGGATCTGTGAATAAAAAAATATCCCGCCTGATGGGGCCGGGGTCGCAATTTTTCTTTTTTGTGCTGATCTGCTTTGCGGTGGTGGCAGCGTCCTTCGATTTGGTGATCGGTGTCATTGAAGGCGTGATTATCGCGGTTCTGGCGGTGTATGCTCATCGCAACGCCGTCAGCCGGAAAGCCAACATTCTCAAATATATTGAAAGTGTGACGTCCAATGTGGATTCGGCCACCAAGGACACCATGCTCAATGCACCGCTGCCCATGGTGATTTTCCACCCGGAAACGGGGGGCATTGTGTGGTGCAACGAGGGATTCCAGGAGATCTCCGGGCGCTCCGAGCAGCTCTTTGACAGCCGTATCGGCGACGTGGTGCCCCGGTTCAGCGCCCGGTGGCTGCTGGAATGTCGCCACGAGGCGCCGGAACTGATGGAAATGCGGGGCCGGCTGTACCGGGTGTATGGTAACCTGACCCAGCAGGCCGGCGGCGACGGCCGCGAGCAGGGACTGCTGGCCACCATGTATTGGATCGATGTGACTGACAGCGAAGAAATTGCCCGTAAATACAGGGCGTCCCGCCTGAACGTAGCCATTATTATGATGGATAACTATGAAGAGCTGACCAAGGGCACCACCGATGTGGCCCGCAGCGCCATGCGTGCCCGGATTGACCGAAAGATTAATGACTGGACAGCCTCATGCCACGGCCTGCTGCGCAAATACGAGCGCGACCGCTATCTGTTTGTGTTTGAAGAACAGTACTATGAAAAGTTGGCGGCAGAACAGTTTTCCCTGCTCAATTCCGTGCACGAGGTGGTCAGCACCGAGGGCGTGCCGGCCACGCTGAGCATCGGTGTGGGCCGCGGGGACGCTACGCTGGAGGAGCTGTTCCACAACGCTACGCTTTCCATCGACATGGCTCTGTCCCGCGGCGGCGACCAGGCGGTGGTGCGCACCGATATGAATTTCGAATTTTTCGGCGGCCGTGCCAAAGAGACGGAGAAACGCACCAAGGTCAAATCCCGCGTGATGGCCACGGCGCTGGGCGAGCTGATGAGCGACGCCGGACAGGTGTATGTCATGGGTCACCGGTTTGCCGATATGGACGCCCTGGGCGCTGCGGTGGGCATTTGCTGCATTGCCCGCAAGAAAGGCAAGAAAGCCAGTATCGTCATGGACATTGAAAACAGCGCGGCGGAGCCGATGATCTCCCGTCTGCTGGAAACGCCGGAGTATCAGGATGCGTTCCTGACCGATCCCACAGATGCACTGCTGCAAATGCGCGCCGGCGCACTGGTGGTGGTGGTGGATACAAACCGCCCCGATATGGTGGAAGCGCCCAATATTTTGGAGCGCGCCGGGCGTGTCGCTGTGATCGACCACCACCGCCGGGCGGCGACATATATCGAAAACGCGGCCCTCAATTTCCATGAGCCGTATGCCTCCTCGGCCAGTGAGCTGGTCAGCGAACTGCTGCAGTATCTGACCGATCCCAGCGACGTGCTGGAGGTGGAGGCCGAAGCGCTGCTGGCCGGCATCGTGCTGGATACCAAAAACTTCACCGTGCGCACCGGCGGGCGCACCTTTGATGCGGCGGCCTATCTGCGCCGCGCCGGCGCAGACACCGGCGAGGTGCGCCGCCTGTTCCAGAACGACCTGGATTCCACCATCAACCGCTATAACGTGATCCGCCGGGCGGAAACAGTGCACGGCAATATCGCCCTGGCGGCGGTGGATCTTCCGGTGGGCCGTGTGATCGCCGCGCAGGCGGCGGACGAGTTGCTGCAGATTGCAGGCGTCAGCGCGTCTTTTGTACTCACGCCGATTGGAGAGGATGTGAATCTGTCCGCCCGCTCCGTGGGTGAGATTAACGTGCAGGTGATACTGGAAAAGCTTGGCGGCGGCGGCAATGCGGCGGCGGCCGGCGGTCTGGTGAAGCATGCCAAGGTGGCCGATGTGCGCGAACAGCTGCTGGCGGCCATTGACGAGTATTTCCGCAAGTAAGATATTCTGTTGTGTACCATATGTCATATTCTATGAAGGCAATTTATGTGAGAAAAGAAACGAGGTCAGAACCATGAAAGTCATTTTACAGCAAGATGTGAAGGGCCAGGGCAAAAAAGGCCAGCTGGTGGAAGTTTCCGACGGTTACGGGCGCAATTTCCTGCTGCCCCGGAAGCTGGCTGTGGAGGCCACGTCCGACAATTTGAACACCATGAAGCTGCAGGAGAAAGCCCGGCGCGCGGAGGAGGCCCGGCAAAGGGCTGCGGCGGAAGAAATCGCCGAGCGGCTCAAGGGCCTGACGGTGAAAATCTATGCCAAAACCGGAAAAGACGGCCGCCTGTTCGGCGCCATCACCAGCAAGGAGATTTCCGACGCGCTGAAAGCCCAGCATGCCATCGACATTGCCAAGCAGAAAATCGTTCAGGAAGAGGCCATCAAAGCCTGCGGTGGCTATCAAATCAAATGCAAACTGGGCTTTGAGATTACAGGCACGATCCATGTGATGGTGGCCGAGGAGAAACATTAAAGAAGGGACAGAGAGACTTTCGGATTCCTCCGGGAGAGGGATGCGCTGAGGGTGCTGGTGCATAGAAGCGTTGGGAAAAGCCGCTTCGGGCGCGGCATGTTTGCCTGGCGGCGGCTTGGGCGCTGTACCGGATGGGCGATGGCGCGGAGATTTACCGTCCCGCGACGCCGCGCAGGGCGTTTATCCATGTGGAAGAAGGCGTGGGCCGTTCCCTGTGCGCCTATGACGCAGCCGGGGGAAAATTGGAAAATGGATACGAAATCATCCATATGAACCAGGGGATATCACACGAAAATCCATGAGCCGTGGCAATTTGAAGTGGAGGGAGGCGGTTGGACTTGGCGCTGGAAGATGAATTTTTAGCGCGGCAGCTGCCGCACAATTTGGAGGCGGAGCAGGCGGTGCTTGGCTCCATGCTGATCGACCAGAACTGTATCAAGGATGTGATGGATAAGCTGCAGCCCGGTGATTTCTACCTGCAGCAAAACCGGGATATCTTTGAAACCATGTATACCATGTTCAGCTATTCCCGGCCCATCGACCCGGTAACGGTGGTGGGGGAGATGCAGAAGAACGGCACCTTCGACGAAAACACCACGCAGAATTATATCATCCAGCTCATGGACATTACGCCCACGTCGGCCAATGTGATGGAGTATGTGGCGCTGGTGCGGGGCAAATCGCTGCTGCGCAGCGTGGCCACCGCAGCGGGGGAGATCACTTCCATGGTGCGCGAGGGCAGCGGAGATCCGGAAGACGTGCTGGAGGTGGCGGAACAGAAGATCTACGCTGTGCGGCAGGGCCGGTCCTCTCAGGATATGGCGTCCATCGGCACGGTGCTTTCCGGTGTGCTGGAAAACATTGAACAGCTTTCGGCGGAGGGCGGTCGGCTGCCTGGCATTTCTTCGGGCTTTTCCGCCATCGACGCCAAGCTCTCGGGCCTGAACAAATCCGATCTGATTCTGCTGGCGGCCCGTCCCGGTATGGGAAAAACGTCTCTGGCGCTGAATATTGCGCTGAACGTGGGCAAAAACTCGGGCAAAACCGTGGCCATGTTCTCCCTGGAAATGTCCAAGGAACAGCTGGCGCTGCGCCTTTTGTCCAGCGAAGCCCTGGTGGAGAGTAACCGCCTGCTCACCGGCGAGCTGCGGGAATCGGATTGGATGAAGGTGGCTGAGGCGGCCGGGGTGCTTTCCCGGGCCGACATCCGGCTGGACGACAATCCGCTGCTTACGGTGTCCGATATGAACGCGAAATGCCGGCGGCTGGACAATTTGGGCCTGGTGGTTATCGACTATCTGCAGCTGATGAGCTCCGCCGGCGGCAGCATGAAGCATTCCGGCGAGAGCCGCCAGCAGGCGGTGTCGGACATTTCCCGTATGCTGAAGATCATGGCAAAAGAGCTGCAGGTGCCGGTGCTGTGCCTGTCCCAGCTGTCCCGTGCTAACGAAAAGCGCGACGATAAGCGACCCATGCTTTCGGACCTGCGAGAATCCGGTGCCATTGAGCAGGACGCAGATATTGTTTTGTTTATTTTCCGCGAGGACTATTACAGTCCGGATTCTGATAAGCGCAACATTGCCGAACTGATCGTAGCGAAAAACCGCCACGGCGAAACCGGGAAGGTGGAGCTGAAATGGATGCCGGAATTTACGACCTTCGATACATTGGAAAAGCGTTTCGGTGAGGGGTGAGGGCAATGAAGCAGGATCTCATCCAAACCTATGATATGCTGCCATCGGGGGGCACGGTGCTGTGTGCCGTATCCGGCGGAGCGGACTCCATGTGTCTGCTTGCCTGGCTTTTGGAGCTGGGGCCGAAGTACGGCTGTGCCGTGGCGGCGGCCCATTACAACCATGGCCTGCGCGGCGCACAGGGCGATGCTGACGAGGCGTTTGTGCGCGATTGGTGCGCTGGGCACAGCGTGCCGTTTTACGCTGGCCGCGGCGATGTAGCTTCGGCGGCGAAAGAGCACGGCTGGTCCATTGAAGAGGCGGGGCGGAACCTGCGCTATGCCTTTTTAAGCGAAACGGCGGAACAAATCGGCGCGCTGCGGGTGGCTACGGCCCACAACCGCGGCGACAATGCCGAAACGGTGCTGCTGAATTTGATCCGGGGTACGGGGCTGACCGGCCTGTCCGGCATTGCCCCGGTGCGGGGGATCTTCGTCCGGCCTCTGCTGGATACACCGCGTCAGGAGATTGAAGACTATTTGGCCGGGCGTGGGATTCCTCATGTAGAGGATCGAACCAATACTGACCCGGCCCACACGCGGAACCGGATCCGCCACGAGGTGCTGCCGCTGCTGCGGCAGCTCAATCCCCGGGTGGAGGAAGCACTGGTGCAGACTGCAGGCGTTCTGCGCCAGGAGGATGCGTATCTGCATACAGCGGCGGAACGGGTGTGCCGCCAGGTGGAACGGCGCGGCGAAAGTGCAGCGCTGGAGCGCAAGGCGCTGCTGGAGCTGCCTGCGGCGCTGCAGGGCCGCGTGGTGCGGTCGATGCTGGATCTGCTGCAAATTTCAAAAAAGGACATTGGCGCCCGGCATATCCGGGCTGTGTTGGACTTGGTGCGCCGGAGCGGGCCGACGGCGCAGATCTCACTGCCCCGGGGCGTTGTGGCGAAGAACGACTGCGATTTCTTTGTGCTCACAGCGGGCGGCAGCCGGCCCTGGCAGTGTGCGGCGCTTTCGCCGGTGGGCGAAGCGGTGCTCGGGCCGTGGCGCATCGAGTGCCGGGTGCAGCGCGGTGCGGCGGAGAAGAAGCCCCTGCGCCTGATTTTGAACAATGCCGCGCTTCATGCGCCGGTTTGTGCCGACCGTTGGCGGGAGAGCGGCCGCATGACGCTGCCGGGGAAGGACAGCAGCCGCAGCCTCAAGCGCCTGTTTGTGGATGCCGGGCTGAGTGTGCGGGAGCGGGAGGAAACACCGGTCATCTATGTAGGTGGCCGTCCGGCGGCAGCGCTGTTTGTGGGCGTGGACCGGGCTTTTGCAGAAAAAGAGCGGGAATGGAAATACATTCTTGATTTTTACAAAAGATAAATCAGAAAACAGGAGAGAAAAGAGAATGAATACGATCGAGAAGGATATTCTGAAAGTACTGATCTCTGAGGCGGAGCTGAAAGCCCGCGTGCGGGAGATCGGCGGGCAGATCGCAATGGATTATGAGAACAAGGATCCCTTGTTTGTGGGTGTACTGCGGGGTTCCTTCATGTTTTTTGCGGATCTGATGCGGGTGTGCCCCATTCCCTGCGGGCTGGATTTCCTGGCGGCATCCTCTTATAAAAATGCCACGGTAAGCTCCGGTGTGGTCAAGATTGATTATGATATCCGCAGCAATATTGCAGGCCGGCATATTATTCTGGTGGAGGATATCCTGGACAGCGGCAATACGCTGTACAATCTGGCGGGGCATTTGAGAGACCGCGGCGCGGCCAGCGTTGCGCTGTGCGTGCTGTTGGATAAGCCGGCGCGGCGGGAAAAACCCATCCAGCCGAATTATGTGGGTTTCACTGTGCCGGATGAGTTTGTGGTGGGGTATGGCCTGGATTATGCCGACCGCTACCGCAATCTGCCCTATGTGGGCGTTTTGAAGCCGGAGGTCTACGCCTGAGCGCGTCAGTCTGCGGCGCGAAGCAAGCAAACGGACCGCGGTGCGTGGCGCAGCGCGGAAGAAAGGGGAAAAAGATGCAAGGGCAGAACAACAGCACCGGGCCGGAACATTCCGGCGGAGATGGGCAGGGACGGAAGCGGCGGAATGAGCGGCGTTTGGGTCAGGTTGGCTGGGTGGCGCTGATCATACTCATCGTTCTTGGAATTGCCTATCTTTTTTTTGAAGGGAACCGTCAGCAGCAGGGTGAACTGCGCTATTCCGACGTGGTGGAGCAGTTTGAACAGGAAAATGTCCGATCTTTCAAAGTGACGGGCACCCGGCTGACCATGGATCTCTATTCGGCCTATGACGGACAGACTGCCCTGGTGTACGACCTGTACGATGTGCAGATGTTCCGGGAGGATTTGGGCAGCCTGATCGACAGCCAGAGCAACCGGGGCATCCTTACGGGGTATGACTATGTCAAGGGCGCGCGTATGAATGGCTGGGGCATGATGATGCCTTTCCTGTTCCTGCTGATTATTCTGGGCGGCTTCTGGTATGTGAGCGCGCTGCAGCGCGGCGGAGGCACTCAGATGGATAAGACCGCCCAGTTTGGGAAAGCCAATGCGCACCAGGGTATGTCCGACGGGCGGCAGGTTACATTTGCCGATGTGGCCGGCGCGCGGGAGGAAAAGGAAGAGCTGGAGGAGATCGTCTCTTTCCTGCGCGACAGTGAAAAATATATTGCTCTGGGCGCGCGTATCCCCAAGGGCGTTCTGCTGGTTGGCCCTCCGGGTACCGGCAAGACGCTGCTGGCCAAGGCTGTGGCCGGCGAAGCGGGCGTCAACTTCCTCACCATCTCCGGTTCGGATTTTGTGGAAATGTATGTGGGCGTGGGTGCCTCCCGCGTCCGTGACCTGTTCAAGCAGGCCAAAGAGGACGCGCCGGCCATCGTGTTCATCGATGAGATCGACGCTGTGGGCCGCCAGCGCGGTACCGGTCTGGGCGGCGGCCACGACGAGCGGGAGCAGACCCTCAACCAGCTTCCGGTGGAGATGGACGGATTCGGCAGCAACGAGGGCGTGGTGGTTCTGGCGGCGACGAACCGGCAGGATGTGCTGGACCCGGCGCTGCTGCGCCCCGGCCGTTTTGACCGGCAGGTGTTCGTGGGACTGCCCGACGTGCAGGGACGCGAAGAAATCCTGCGGGTGCACACGAAAAGCAAGCCTCTGGCCGAGGATGTGGATCTCAACGTGATCGCCCGCTCCACTGCGGGTTTCTCAGGCGCCGATCTGGAAAACCTGACCAATGAGAGCGCGCTGCTGGCGGCCCGCCGGGATGAAAAGTTTATTACCATGCAGGATATGCACGAGGCGATGATCAAAGTGATCGCCGGGCCGGAAAAGAAGAGCCATGTGATCCCGGAACAGGAGCGTCGGCTGACGGCGTACCATGAGGCGGGCCATGCCATCGTGATGCATGAGCTGCCCGGCTGCGACCCGGTGCATCAAATCACCATTATCCCCCGGGGCAGCGCCGGCGGCATGACCATTTCCCTGCCCGGGGAGGATCACAGCTTTCTGTCCAGGAGCGCCATGCTTGATGAGATTGTGGCCCTGCTGGGCGGCCGCATAGCGGAACGCCTGATTCTGGGCGATATTTCCACCGGGGCCTCCAACGACATTCAGCGCGCCTCGAATCTGGCGCGAAAAATGGTCACAGTGTACGGCATGAGCGACAGAATCGGTACAATCTCCTTTGAATCCGGCCACGATGAGATTTTCATTGGCCGCAGTATGGCCCAGCAGCGCACCTATTCAGAAAAAGTGGCCGCTGAAATCGACGAGGAGATTAAGGCGATCATCGATGGCTGCACAAGCCGCTGCGAAACCATATTGCGCCGCAATGAGGAAAAGCTGCATGCGGTGGCGGCTTATCTTCTGGAGCATGAAACCATGAACGCCGAGGAATTTGAACAGGTCTTTGCGTCTCAGGCCGAACCAAAACAAACCGGCGGCGAAGAAAAGGCTTGAAGAAAACAGGACAGCGGCGCTGTCCTGTTTTTTTGCAGAAAAAGAGCGCTTGCTTTTTCAGATGGGAGGATATAAAATGAACCGTCCAATGTTTTCTCTGCGGCCGTATCGAACGGAGGACTGCGCGGCGCTGGCGGCGCTGTTTTATGAAACGGTGCACGCGGTCAATGCGCGGGATTATACGCCGCAGCAGCTGGACGCTTGGGCCACGGGCGAAGTAGATCTGGATGCCTGGGATCGTTCGTTTCGGGAGCACGACACCGTGATCGCTGAACAAAACGGGAGCATTGTTGGCTTTGGCGATATGGATGCCTCAGGCTATCTGGACCGGCTGTATGTCCACAAAGACTGCCAGGGCCGGGGAGTGGCTTCGGCAATCTGCGCGTGGCTGGAGCGCCGCAGCGCTGCGGCAGAGTACATCACCCATGCTTCGCTGACTGCACGGCCTTTTTTGGAACGAAGGGGCTGGCAGGCGGTACGGGAACAGGAAGTGGAGCGTCGGGGCGTCTGGCTGAAGAACGTTGTTATGCGCAAGCGCCGCCCGGAGGCGACGGAAAAGGAGAAGGTTTGATCATGCTGCACATCGGATGTCATTTATCATCGTCCAGGGGCTATGCCCATATGGGGAAAGAGGCGCTGTCCATCGGGGCAGACACCTTCCAGTTTTTCACCCGCAATCCCCGGGGCGGCACGGCCAAGGCCCTGAATACAGAAGATCTGGAAGCTCTGCGCCGACTGCTGGAGGAGCACGGCTTCACCCGGATCATTGCCCACGCGCCGTATACCCTCAATGCCTGCGCTGCGGACGAGGGGCTGCGGGAGTTTGCCCGCCGCACCATGGAGGATGACCTGATGCGGATGGAATACCTTCCCGGAAATTATTATAATTTTCACCCTGGCAGCCACGTGAAGCAGGGGCCGGAGGAAGGCGTGCGCAAAATTGCGGAGATCCTCAATCAGGTGCTGCAGCCCGGCCAGCACACGACCGTGCTGCTGGAAACCATGGCGGGTAAGGGCAGCGAGGTGGGGCGCCGCTTTGAAGAACTGCGCGCCATCCTGGACCGGGTGGAGCAGAGCGATCATTTGGGCGTGTGTCTGGACACCTGCCATGTGTGGGACGCCGGTTACGACATTGCCGGAGACCTGGACGGCGTGTTGGCAGAATTCGACCGGGTGCTGGGGCTGGAGCGGCTTAAGGCCATCCACCTCAACGACAGTATGAATCCCCTGGGCGCCCACAAAGACCGGCACGCAAAAATTGGCGAGGGCTGCATCGGAACGGCGGCACTGAGCGCTGTAACCAATCACCCCCTGCTGCAGGGCCTTCCCTTCTGCCTGGAAACGCCCAATGATCTGTCGGGGTATGCCGCAGAGATCGCGCTTTTGCGGGATCTGCACAGAGATTGAGGCGGCTTGCAGAACAAAAGGAGGGAACGTCATGGCAGGGGGGGAAAATATTGTGCTGATTGGAATGCCTGGAAGTGGAAAGAGCACAGTGGGTGTGGTGCTGGCTAAGACGCTGGGCATGGATTTTGTGGATGTGGATCTGTTGATTTGCAGGCGCGAGGATTGCACGCTGCAGGAAATTTTGGACCGGCGGGGCTTGGACGCTTTTTTGCAGGTGGAGGAAGAAACGGTGCTGGAAACAGAATTCCGGGATACGGTAATCGCCACCGGGGGAAGCGTGCCGATGAGTGAAAAGGCTATGGCGCATCTGGCGCAGCACGGGCGGTTCATCTATCTCGACGTGCCGTTGCCGGAGCTGGAGCGCCGCATCCATAATATCACCACCCGCGGCATTGCGTTTGCTCCGGGGCAGACTCTGGCGGATATCTATGCGCTGCGCACGCCGCTTTACCGACGCTGGGCGGAGGCTACGGTATCTGTGGTTCATACGGAACACACCGTAGAGCCGGTGGTGGAAGAAATCATCCGGGTTTTGCGGCCGGAAGCGGAGTGCTTTCGGCCCGCGGAATCCTGACAAAACGGCCCGTGCAGGGATTGCTGCACGGGCCGTTGTTTTTTCTGTTTCAGGAAGTTGCCGCCGTTTGCTGCCGGACTTGGGCAGCGACCCAGTCGGCAGCTTTGGAAATGGCGATATCCTGCCGGATTTTGATACCTTCCCGGTGTGCCAGCAGCGGGCGCAGTTTCTCTTCGGGCATCAGATACATGCCGCTCAGGCGGGCCACCTCTGCATCATATTCGGCCTCGGTGGCGTCCAGTCCCTCTGCGCGGGCGATGGCCAGCAGGGTCAGCCGCGCGCGCAGCTGATCTTCCGCTGCCTGGGCAAAGTCCGCCAGCAAATGCTCCCGGTCGGTATGGCAGGCTTTGTAGTATTCTTCCATGGAGGATTGATCCTGCTCCAGCCGCTGCTCCAGCGAGCGGGCCATACTGAGCGCACGCTCGTGGATCATGGTTTCGGGCACCTCCACACGGCTGCCGGCGGCGATGCGATCCACCAGGGCGGAGCGGAGCAGATAGGCGCGCGTCTCGCTTTGCTGTTCGCCGGGGACTTCCTGTGCTTTCTGTGCGGCCCGGCGCAGATCCTCTGGCTGCAGCTGCACGGCGCGGTAGTCGCCCAAACGGACCTCCGGGCGGATCTGAACCCGGGCGGTGAAGCACAGGGCCTTTCCCTCTTCATGCTGCTCTACCCGCACGGTAGGGGTGTAGTAAATTTCTTCGGGGTATTCTGAGGCGGCTTTGCGGTATGCGGAAGTCACCAGCTGATCCAAGGCCGGCTTTTCAAACACATCTTTGCCGTGATGCCGCTCGATCATGGTGCGGCTGGCCTTGCCGTCGCGCATGCCGGGCACCGGATAGCGGGCCTTGTGGGTACGCCAGGCATCGTCCAGCGCTGCCGTGTATTCTTCCGCAGGCACGGTAAAGCGGAACAGGAGCGTGTTGTCATCCAACAGCTCGGTGGTGTAATGCATCATAAGTATCGTCCTCCAAACGGTGGTTACATCTTGTTGTAACAAAAATTGACCACAGGCTCGGCAACTTTATAGAGAGCGTCCAGATCGAGGATTTCGATGTCGCCGTCGTCCAGGCGCTTGATGATGCCGTCCTCGGAAAAGCGGTCGAGCAGATTGTAGAAATGACGGCGGCTGATCTTCAGAAATTCACAGATGCTGCTGAGGTTATGGATACGGCAGATATTGTTCTGCGAATACTTAATGACGTAAAAAGCAAACTGCTGGCGCTGGGAAAACAGCCCCCGCACCAGTTCCTTTTTATACATGTCATAAAGCCGCGCGTTGGTTTTCATATAGAAATGGCGGCTGAATTCCAGCGTTTCCATCATTTTCAGAAAGCGCTCTTTTGGAATGCGAATCAGCACGCTGGACACCAGAGCATAGCTGTCGCAGTAAAAATTCTGGCCCCAAAAGTTGCTCAGGTGTCCCACATAGTTGTCCTCGCAGATCGTGTCAACCATCAGCTTTTTGCCGTTTTGCGTGGTGGTTTCCACCTGCACCTTCCCGTTGACCAGATACCAGGTATCCGCTGCGTCGCCGGCGCGGATGATGTATTTGCCCCGGGCAAAGGTGTGCAGCTCGCACAGCGTGGGGTCGCTGCGGATAAACGGATAAATTGTGGTGTCTTCTAACTTCATAATTAACCCAATACCCCCCATAAAAGCCTGAAAAAGTTTCGCTTCATTTTCTCTCAAATATATGTATGACGCGCCGGATTCATTTATCCCTTCGAAACCTGTGCGCGTGACGCTTTGCGTTTATCGACGATAAACGCAAAGAAAGCCATGGCTTTCTTTGAATCGCGTTAAAAACCTGCCGCAGCGGATTAGGTACGCGCGAACAGGGAAAATGCTTGAAAAGCGTGCCGGCACCGACAGAAAACAGCCCTGGGCAACCAAATGCGCAGAAACGAAAGAAAAAGGGGCATCCATTTATTTTGACAAAAATATCATAAGCTTTTTTGACGAGAAAAGCAAGAACTTCCAATATATATTGAATAAGTTTGTGAAAAACAAACAATTCTTTTGGGCGAAAAGAAAAAAATCGAAAAAGGGGAAAACGGGCAGTTCTAAAATAGAATAAGAATATTTTTGAAAGAATATTCTTCGGTGCTGTGTAAATTGCACTGTTGATTTTGACGGTTTTTCGTTAAGATAGCGGCAAAGAGAGTAGAACAGAAAGCTGTGTTTTGCAAAGGAGGATTGTTATGATCAAAGGTTTATATGCCCTGCCGCCCGACGTGGGCGCTTACCTCGCGCGCATCGGTCTGGCGCCGGAGGACTTCCGCCGTGCCATGCATCTGGAGCTTCCACCGTCCCCCACAGATTACAGCATTCCCCATACAAAAGAGTCGCTGGATCTCCTGGTACACGCACATTTGTTTCATGTGCCCTTTGAAAACATCGACGGGTACGATCTGCACCGGGAAGTCTCGCTGGAAATCCCGGACATTTTTGACAAGATTGTCACCCGCCGCCGAGGCGGCTACTGCTTTGAGCTGAACGCCCTGTTCTCCGCGCTGCTCGAGGCTCTGGGCTTTTCGTGCTATGCTGTGGGTCAGCGGGTGCTGCGGGAAGGCTCGTTTCCTCCTGTGAGTCACCGCGTCACGGTGGTTACACTGCCGCAGTCCGGGGAACGTGTTTTGTGCGATATCGCTTTCGGCGGCCCGTCGCCGGTGACGGCCCTGTATCTGGACCGGCCGGAGGTGCAGACGTCGGGCGCCCTGTGTTTTCGCATCGACACGGAGCCGGTGCGCGGCCTGCGGCGGACGCTTCTGGTGGAAGAGAGCGGCGAAACGCCGTTGGTGGTATTTTCGGATGCGCCGATGGATCCCGTGGATTTTGTGCCGATCAGTACCCATATGACCTACCATGCCAAGTCCCGCTTTTACAATAACCGGGTCATGAACCTGATGCGCCCGGGCGGCAGTGTGGCGGTGGATAACGATGTGCTGCGCCTGCATGAAAACGGCGTGCTGGAGGAACGGCCATTGCCCGATCACGCGGCGCTTAAGCAGGCCTGTATCGACTATTTCGGCATGAACGCCGAGGCATTGGCCGAATTGGACGCGTAATCGAAAAAGATTAAAAAAAGCGCTTTCTTCATTCTGAGGAAAGCGCTTTTTTGCTGCCTATTCCAATGGCTCTGGTCAAATCAGCCAAAAAAGCCGGCGCGCGTTTGGTGTGCAAATTGCACCTTCTGCGCACTTTGTACACGAAAGCAAAAATGGGGTGAAAATGCTTTTTGAAACTGTGCACTTTGCACTGTCTGTTTGTGAAAATCGAGATTAGGATAGGGGTGCAACCGAGGAAAACGCAGTGAATGAAGAAACCCAAACGATAAATTTTTTAAGGGAGGATCGACATGGATAATGAAGCAAGAGTACAGGAAATCTTGAAGAGACGCGGTTTGGACGTGACTCCGGTGGATAACTTCACCGAAGCGGACGTTCCAGAACCCACCGAGCGCTTCACAAAACTCATCAATATCTATTATGCGATGAAGAACACAGTGGACATGGAAATTCCGTATTGGTACAACCGTGTCTGGTGGGAGAACGAAGGCGACGTCATTGAGATTCGCCGTGCGAAAGCTTACGGTGCGGCCCTTTCCCACACGACCCCCACGATCTGGCCCGGCGAAAAGCTGGTCATGAACAAGACCAAGAACTGGCGCGGTGCGTTCCCCTTCCCCTGGGTGGATGCTTCTTTCTTTAATGCCCAGGCAGAAGCGCTGATGAACGAGGCGGATGCACCTCCGCTGGCTGCGGCGGATGCGGTTTCCGTGGTCGGCGCCGGCGGCGGCAACGTGACCAAGAATTTCGGCAACGTGATTTCCATTGCGCAGAAATTTGGTATGCGCAAGGAAGAGATCCCCGTGCTGGTCAAAGTGTCCAAGTATTGGGACAATGCCTCGGTGGAGCGCGTCAGTGACCGTTACTCCAAAATTGTTCCCGAGTACGACAAGTGGAAGGGCTATCGCGACAGCGTACTGATCATGTTCGACTCCTGGGCCATCCCCCAGGGCCGCGAGGTCATCAACTACTACATGCCTCTGGAATATGGCTTTGACCGCATCATCGAGATGTGCGATGAGAAAATCGCAGAGGTGCTCGGCGAGGCCGGCGACGACGGTATCCTCGGCATGAGCCGCGGCTACTATTATGTAGCCACCAAAGAAATCACCAAGGGCTTGTCCCGCTGGGCTGACAACTACGGCAAGCGCGCGGAGTTCCTGGCCGGCATCGAGGCCGACCCGGCGCAGAAGAAGGATTACGAGGAAATCGCTCAGGTGATGCACAACATCGCCCACAAAAAGCCTGCGACGTTCCGCGAAGCTCTGCAGCTCACCTTCCTGTGCCATCTGGGCGTGGTCAACGAAGACCCGCAGTCCGGTATGTCCATCGGTCGTTTGGGCCAGGTGCTGCAGCCCTTCTATGAGAAGGATATCGCAGACGGCGTGACCACCGACGAAGAAGTGGAAGAGCTGCTGGAGCTGTACCGCATCAAGATTACCTCCATCGAGTGCTTTGCATCCTCCGGCGTCACCGGCGGCGTGCTTTCGGGCAACACCTTCAACAACCTGTCCATGGGCGGCTTGGGCTATGACGGCCTGACGGCAGTGACGCCTCTGGAATACCTGATTGTGGAAGCCGGCATGCGTGCGAAGACCTCCCAGCCCACACTCTCTGTGCTGTATGACGAAAAGACGCCCGAGGACTTCCTGATGAAGTGCGCCCGCTGCTGCAAGCTGGGCATGGGCTATCCGGCATGGATGAACAACCAGGGCGGTATGAACTACATGCTGCGCCATTATCAGCCTGAGGGCATGACCATTTACGATGCCCGTGCATGGTGCCTGGGCGGCTGCCTCGAATCTTCCCCCGGCTGCTTCCAGCCCCTGCATTATAACGGAAAGACCTATATGGTCCCCGGCGGCGCTGCTCCCACCTGCGGCACCGGTATTCACTTCACCGGCCTGCCCAAGCTGCTGGAGCTGGTGCTTACCAACGGCGAAGACAAGCGCACCGGCATCCAGGTCTTTGCGCCCCATAACCACAAGCTCGATACCTTCGAGGATGTGTGGGATGTATGGATGATGTACATGCGCGAACTGCTGGATGTGGCCAACAAGATCAACAACATCCAGATGGATGTCTGGAGAAAGATCAACATGCCCGTGGTGGCCTCCATGCTCAAGCCCGACTGCTTTAAGAAGGGCCAGCACATCGGCAACGAAGGCGCCCGCTACAACGGCGGCATTAACTTCGAGTCCTGCGGCACGGTGAACTTTATCAACTCCATGGCATCTTTGAAGAAGAATGTGTACGACGATAAGAAGTACACGCTGGAAGAGATGACCGACGCGATTCTCCACAACTTCGGATTTAAGACGGCCTTTGAAACCGGCGTTTATTCCCCCGACCGCCGCGAGGCTACGGATGAAGCGCCCAAGTATGAGAAGATCTTCTTCGACTGCGTCAATGCGCCTAAGTACGGTAACGCCGATCCTTACGCAGACAGCATCCTGAAGGATTACGAAGACCGGATGCTGCCCGAGATGCTGCGCCTGCGCTCTTACTATGGCAAGCAGTACTACATGTGCCAGATCTCTGTTTCCACCCACGGCCCGCAGGGCGCCATCACCCTGGCAACGCCCGACGGACGTCTGGCCGGCACTACTTACGCCGACGGTTCCATGTCCCCGGCGCCCACTACGGATAAGAATGGTATCTATGCTGTGTTTGAATCCGCTACCTGCTATGACCACGCTATGTGCCAGAACTCTCAGATGAACGTCAAGATTCATCCGACGGCGGTTAAGGGACTCAACGGCACCAAGAAGCTGCTGGAGATCATCCGTGCCTACATGCGCAAGGGCGGCTTCCATGTTCAGTTCAACATCACTTCTTCCAAGGTTCTGCGCGAGGCGCAGAAGAAGCCCGACGATTACCGTGACCTGATGGTTCGCGTGGCTGGCTTTACCCAGTACTGGTGCGAGATCGGTAAGCCCATCCAGGATGAGGTTATCTACCGGACCGAATACGACGCGTAACGTTTGCGCTGCCAGAAACATACGGAAACGACTGGAAAGTTATTGAATGGAGGTTTAATCATGAAACATTGTGAATGCGCGAATTATTTGAGCCTTGACTGTGAAAAGGGCATGTGCGCCCTGGATAAGACCATTGTTCCCATTGACGGTGAAGGCAGCGACGCCTGCCCTCGTTTTAAGGAAGGTTTCCTGTGCAAAAACTGCGCCCACTTCACCGATGCGGATAAATACGGAATTGGCAATTGTTCCGGTTTTGAGAAGGAAAACTGGACGTATGCCCTCAACGGTTCTTTCTGCTGCGAGCATTATCAGCAGCGCTGAGCGTAAGAAAACGCGGCAAGTGAAGGGAGTAACAGTATGAATAAAGAATTGACGGCAATGATTTTCGACATTCAAAGTTACTCCGTTCATGATGGCCCAGGCTGCAGAACCAATGTGTTCTTTGTCGGTTGTCCGCTGCAGTGCAGATGGTGTGCCAATCCGGAGAGCTGGAAGCTGAAAAAACACCTGATGTTTGCGGATAGAACCTGCAAATGGGATCAGGGCTGCAAGGCGTGCATCGACGCCTGTCCCCATGGCTCGATCACCTTTGACGCGGACGGCAGGCCTTCGGTCAACTGGGTCATCTGCAACGAATGTGAGACAATTGAATGTGTGAATTACTGTGCTGCGGGAAGTCTGAAGCAGTGTGTGCGTATTTTGACCGTTGACGATTTGATGAAAATCCTCAAGCGGGACTTCTCCAACTGGGGCGCTGAGGGCGGCGTGACGTTCAGCGGCGGAGAACCTCTGCTGCAGCATGAGTATCTCGACGAGGTGCTCCAGCGCTGCCACCAGCTCCAGATGCAGACAGCCATCGAAACCAGCGGCTATGCCCGGCAGGATGTCTTTTTGAAGATTTTCCGCAACATCGACTTTGCGTTTATCGACGTGAAGAACATGGATGACGAGCTGCACAAGTGGGGCACCGGCGTAAGCAATGAGCTGATCCTGTCGAACATTTCCGCACTGGTGCATTCCGGCTGGGGCGGACGGCTGGTGCTCCGCCAACCCACAATCCACG